>Ga0316193_10004216_pt1 | contig 10551 bp, 11 predicted proteins | sample MerIslsedime2_MG_FD_207735 | JGI IMG/M metagenome (GOLD analysis project Ga0316193, IMG submission 207735) | Coastal sediment microbial communities from Maine, United States - Merrow Island sediment 2 | ecosystem: Environmental > Aquatic > Marine > Coastal > Sediment | place: USA: Maine... | reverse complement strand
ACGATGACAATCCAAAGGTAAAATTGCAAGCATCATTAGTATTGGCCCTTTATGGTAAAGAGGAGAGCGCAGTTCCTCATTTAGAAAAGTCATATGACGAAGTAGATCACAGCACTAAATTATATATTCTAGAAGCTTTAGGTCATATCGGAAATGAAAAAACACTTCCTTTTTTATTAAATGTTTTAAAGGAACCTTTTATGATGCGAAGAGTAATTGCAGCTTCTGCAATTTTACAATCTTTATATCATTAAATTGTGAAAATTTTTAAACTTTTGTGAAAAATAATTTAATGATATGACAGGGAAAAAAAATAATTTAATCGGTGCTATTTTCTTAGTAGCAGGTGTTTGCATTGGTGGTGGGATGTTAGCACTTCCAGTGGATACGGCATCTTCTGGTTTTATACCATCCTCGATTGCTATGGTGGTCTGCTGGCTTTTTATGACTTTAACAGCTCTTTTGTACGTTGAAGCAAATTTGTGGATGGAAGAAGGAACTCATGTCATGACAATGGCATCCCGCTTACTTGGAAGATTTGGGAAATATGTTAGCCTATTTTTATTTTTATTTATGGCATACGCTTCGCTAATTGCTTATGTCACAGGTGGGGGTAAATTAATTGAATTTGTTTTTTTAGAATTTTTTAAAATTAATATAGGTCATGCTGAGTCATGTATTATTTTTACGCTCTTTTTTGGATCAATTCTATTTTTGGGAACAAAATTGCTCGGAAAAATAAATGCAATATTGGTTACTGGAATGATTTTTGCTTATTTGGGTTTATTGACTTCCGGAATATCAGGCCTAGATGCTAAATTATTGATTCGCCAGAACTTCTCTTCAATGCTTAGTGCTTTGCCTATTTTACTTACTATATTTAGTTTTCAGATGATTGTTCCTTCTCTTATTCCGTATTTAAATAGAGATCCAAAGCTTTGCTTTAAGGCGATAATTTTTGGTACTTCAATCCCTCTAGTTGCTTATTTACTTTGGCAATTTATTGTTTTAGGCTCTATTCCTTTAGACGCAGAGTTTGGTCTTATGTTTGCAAAAGAGATGGGACTTCCTGCTACTGAATCTATTCGATATGCTGTCAATAATAATCTACTTTCTGTTTTTACCGATTTTTTTGCCTTTTTTGCAATAGCAACATCATATATTGGGATTTCACTTGGGCTTTTTGATTTTCTTGCAGATTCGTTAAAGCTTTCTAAAATTGGATTTAGAAAAGTTGGTCTTATAGCACTGGTTACGGCGCCTTCTGTTGCTCTTGGAATTTTATTTCCAAAAGCATTTATTTTTTTTCTAGAAATTACGGGCGGATTTGGTGATACCATTTTGAATGGCATTTTACCAATTATGATGGTGTGGTCCGGTAGATACTATTTAAAAAAACAAGGTGTATATTCAGTAAAAGGTGGAAAAAAACTGCTAGTTGTTCTTTTCGCTTTTTCAGTGCTGGTAATTTTAGCTCAGGTAAAAAATACTTTTCATTGGTGAGCTTTCATGTAAAGTTCTAAAGTGTTTTTTTTAATTTTATTTAATATTTGAATAAGCCCATTGGAGCGGTTTGGACTTAAGCTCTTTTGGATATTCAACTCTTGGATAAAAGTTGGTTTATGTTTTAAAATTTCTACTGGTTCAACATTGTTATAAGCTAAATATAAAATGCCACATAGTCCTTTTGATATTAGTGCATCAGAATCCGCTTCAATTAAAATTTTATTTTCCTTCAAACAGACGTAGAGATAAGTTTTACTTTGACATCCGTTAACTAAATTTTTGTCTACTTTGTTTTTTTTGTTCATGATAGGTAAAATTGATCCAATTGAAATAATTTTTGAATATAAATCTTCTGACGAGTTGCAATCAAAAAAAAGCGTTGATATATTTTCAATATTTTCCTGTAATTTCATATGAAACTTTTTTATTTTCTATGATTTAGATTGACATTTAGCGTGAAATTTTGTTTCATAATAACATTTTCTACCACAATTACAAACAAAAAGCCATGAAGAAAGAAGAAACATTAAAAATTGACGGAAAAGTTGAAGAATTGTTGCCAGGTGCATGTTTTCGAGTAACTTTGGAAAACGGAATGACAGTAATAGCTCACTTATGTGGGAAAATGAAAATGCGAAGCATCAGGGTTTATGCTGGTGATAAAGTGACAGTTGAAATGTCACCTTATGACTTGACTAAAGCAAGGATTATTTATCGCCAGAAATAATATATTTTTTTTCTAAGAGCTATTGATTTATTTATAATCAGGCTGTTAAGCTATTAAGCTTTTGAAGGGAAAATGCCCGGATAGCTCAGAGGTAGAGCACTTGCATGGTAAGCAAGGGGTCGTAGGTTCAAGTCCTATTCTGGGCAAAAGAAAAAAAATATTTTAAAAAAATATTGCCTAACGGAGGATTTTACGATGGCAAAAGAAGCATTTCAAAGGAATAAACCCCATATTAATATTGGAACCATTGGACACGTTGACCATGGGAAGACCACATTAACAGCAGCAATTACGAAAGTATTAGCTGAACAAGGGGGCGCAAAATACAGAGACTATGGCTCAATTGATAAATCTCCAGAAGAAAGAAAAAGAGGGATTACAATCAATGCGTCTCACGTTGAATATGAAACACCAAGCAGACACTATGCTCACGTAGACTGTCCAGGACATGCTGACTATGTAAAAAACATGATCACTGGAGCAGCTCAAATGGACGGAGCGATCTTAGTAGTTGCTGCAACAGACGGTCCTATGCCACAAACAAAAGAACACATCCTACTTGCGAAGCAAGTTGGTGTGCCAAATATTGTTGTGTTCCTTAATAAAATGGACCAAATCGGAAAAGGCGATGAAGAACTAGTAGACCTAGTTGAGATGGAACTTGCCGAACTTTTAGAAGCAAAAGGTTATACAGATTCAGCTATCGTAAGAGGATCTGCTCTAAAAGCTCTAGAAGGCGATGCTGAAAGTGTTGAAGCTATTAAGAAGTTGATGGAAGTTGTTGACGAGAAAATCCCAACTCCAGCACGCGAAGTTGATAAGCCTTTCTTAATGCCTATTGAAGACGTTTTCTCAATTTCAGGTAGAGGAACTGTTGTAACTGGCCGTGTTGAAAGAGGCGTGGTCAAAGTTAACGATAAAGTTCAAATTGTAGGTCTTAGAGATACTAGAGAGACTGTTTGTACAGGTCTTGAAATGTTTAACAAAATTTTAGATGAAGCGCAAGCAGGTGAAAATGTTGGTGTTTTATTAAGAGGGATTGAGAAAAACGACGCAGAAAGGGGAATGGTTATTGCAGCTCCTGGAGCATGTAAGCCTCATAAAAAGTTTGTTGGAACAATTTATGTATTAACAAAAGAAGAAGGTGGTAGACATAAGCCTTTCTTCACTGGCTATAGACCTCAGTTCTATTTTAGAACTACAGACGTTACAGGAACTGTTGCTCTTCCAGAAGGGACAGAGATGGTTATGCCTGGTGACAATGTAGAGATTATTGGTGAGCTAATTCAGCCAGTAGCGATGGAAGAAGGTATGAGATTTGCTATCAGAGAAGGTGGTAGAACGATCGGAGCAGGTACAATCTCAAAAATCATCGAATAACATTGTTTTTTGGCCTTTTATAAAAAAGGCCAAGGGGTGTGTAGCTCAGTTTGGTAGAGCAGCGGTCTCCAAAGCCGCCGGTCGGGGGTTCGAGTCCCTCCGCACTCGATGAAAAAAGGTAAAAGAATGCAAAGCAAGGTTGAATTGAAAAATAACTCATTTCAAAAAGGTAAAAAGAAAAGAAGTTTTTTTCTACGTGAAGTTCAAGAAGAATTAAAAAAAATCAATTGGACAACAAAAGAAGAGCTTAAGACGTGTACCAAAATTGTTATTGGGGCAACATTCATGCTTGGACTTGGGATTTATTTTTCAGACCTAGTTATTCAGCGCTCGCTTCAGCTCATATCTTCTATCTCTAAGTTTATTGGGGGTTAAGTAATAGATGAACAAGTGGTATGTTTTACAAGTTTTATCTGGGCAAGAAAACAAAGCTAAGAAATCTTTAGAAGAATTTTTAGAAGTAAAAGGGATGAATGATTTCATTGAAGAGATTATAGTACCTTCAGAAAAGGTTTCAGAAGTTAAGCGTGGAGAACAAAAAATTACAGATAAAAAACTATGGCCAGGATACATCTTAATTAAGATGAATCTGACAGACGAATCCTGGGCTTATGTTAAAAATTCTCCAGGAATTATTGATTTCTTAGGTGGGGCTAGGCCAACTGCCTTATCTGATAAAGAAGTTCAGGAAATTCAGCAAGATTTAGAAGAGAAGCAAAAAGGTGTTGTTCACAAGCATAAATTTGAAATTGGTGACAAAGTCAAAATTACTGATGGTGTTTTTATCAATTTTACTGGAACAGTCACAGAAGTGTTTCATGAAAAGGGTAGGATGAGTGTGTTAGTTTCAATCTTCGGAAGAGATACTCGAGTAGACGATTTAGAATTTTGGCAAGTTGAACAAGTAACAAATGAAATGGATGTATAAGGGGAAAATCAATGGCGAAGAAAAGAGTCGTTAAAATTATAAAATTACAAATTCCAGCAGGTAAAGCTAATCCTGCACCGCCGATCGGGCCAGCATTGGGTGCTGCGGGTGTTAATATTATGGCATTTTGCAAAGAATTTAATGCAAAGACACAAGAGTTTGCAGGTGATGTATTCCCTGTTGAGATAACAGTTTATCAAGATAAGAGTTTCACATTTATAACAAAACAGCCGCCAATGGCAAAATTAATTCTAAAGGAATTGAAAATAGAGTCGGGTTCTGGAGTTCCAAATAGGGACAAAGTAGGTAAGTTAACTGAATCACAAGTTGAAAAAATAGTTGAGAAAAAAATGCCTGATTTAAGGGTTTCTTCAAAAGAAGCTGCTAAAAAAATAGTTGCAGGAACAGCACGTTCTATGGGTGTCGACATTGTGGAGGGAGTATAATGACAAAGAAGTCAAAGCGTATCAAAACTTACGAAAAAGAAGTTAATACAGCAAAAAGCTATAAGTTAGATGAGGCAATTGACATTTTGAAAAAATGTGTGCCTGTTAAATTTGACCAATCTATAGAAATATCTATGAAAATGGGTGTAGATCCAAGAAAATCAGACCAACAGGTCAGAGGAACAGTATCCCTTCCCCATGGAACTGGTAAAAAAATTAAAGTTTTGGTTTTTGCAAAAGGTGAAAAAGTCTCAGATGCAATTGAAGCTGGAGCAGATTTTGCTGGTGATGATGAATTAGTTGAAAAAGTTAAAGGTGGTTGGACAAGCTTTGATACAGTAGTGGCAACTCCTGATATGATGAGAGAGGTCGGTAAGCTAGGTAAAGTATTAGGCCCACGTGGATTAATGCCATCGCCTAAAGCTGGAACTGTAACTACAGATGTTAAAAAAGCTGTGTCTGAATTGAAGGCTGGTAAAATAGAATTTAAAGTAGACAAAAATTCAGTAATTAACAATTTAGTAGGAAAAATTTCTTTTTCTGCAGATAAAATTGTCGAAAACATTCATACTGTTCTACAAGCAATAAATAGAGCAAAGCCATCAAGCGCAAAAGGTTTATATATTCGTTCTTTTAGCTTGTCATCAACTATGGGCCCTGGCCTGAAAATTGATGTGAATTCAGTTATTTAAAATGGGAAAGTTCAATGCGTTCTGAAAAACAATTTTTATTAGATGAAATCAAAGAAAAAATTAAATTATCGGATTCGATAATTGTAACAAATTATAAGTCAGTTACACCGAATAGTGTTTGGGATTTTCGAAATAAGCTAGGCGAAATGAATAGTTCTTTTATAGTCGTTAAAAAAACAATTTTTTTTAAAGCGATTAAAGAATGGGTTAAAGAAAGTGGCCTAGAAGAAAGCGAAATAAACTTAGACCAATTGGAAGGACATATCGGTGTAGTTTTTACAAAAGATGATACTGTAGGTCCGGCAAAGCAAATCTTTACTTTTAATAAGGAAAATGGAGCTGAAGTTAATGTATTATATGGTATTTTAGATGGGAAAAGATATTCTGCAAAAGATATTGAAGCCTTGTCTAAACTTCCAAATATGCCAGAAATGCGAGCACAATTCCTAGGATTATTGGAAGCCCCAATGTCTCAAACATTATCGGTAATGCAAAGCCTGCTTACAAGTGTGATTTACTGTTTAGATAATAAAGCTAAACAAGCAAGTTAATTTAAAATAATCGTGAGGGTATAACCGTGAGTAAAAATCTTAATGATCTTGTTGAAGATTTAAGTGCACTAACTGTTTTAGAGATGTCAGAACTTAAGAATAAATTAGAAGAGAAATGGGGAGTTCAAGCAGCGGCAGCTGTAGTAGCAGCTCCTGCAGCAGGTGTAGAAGCGCAAGCTGTTGAAGAATCTACTGATTTTATGGTCACTTTGGAATCAGCACCAGCTGAAAAGAAAATTGCTGTTATCAAAATAGTTAGAGAAATTACTGGACTTGGCCTAAAAGAAGCAAAAGATGTTGTTGAATCAGCTCCAAAGGTACTAAAAGAAAGTTCTCCAAAAGCAGAAGCAGAAGAGATTAAGAAGAAAATCGAAACTGCTGGTGGTAAAGTTTCTTTGAAAGGTCTGTAATATTTACAGTTTTCTTGAAAAGCAAGGGGGATTAATTCCCCCAAATATTATAAGTATTTGATGTTAAACGCATATTGCGCTATTTTAAAAATCTTGTTGAATCCCATAGGAGCCAAAGACAATGCAAAATAAGCCACCTAAGAGGGTGAGTTTCCGTGAAAAGGAAGAAATTATTGATCTTCCTAATCTGATAGAAATTCAAATTAAATCATTTAATCAATTCTTACAAGCAGACAGACTACCACATGAAAGGGAAAATCAAGGCCTGCAAGAAGTATTTAATGAAGTATTTCCTATTAAATCCTATGATGAAAAAACAATTTTAGAGTACATGTCTTATAATCTAGGTGTTCCAAAATACACACCAGAAGAGTGCATTCGTCGTGGTATTTCATATAACGCAACTTTAAAATTAAAATTTCGCTTAACTGACGAGACTGGTATCAAAGAAGAGGAAGTCTATATGGGTACACTACCTATAATGACTGAAAATGGTACTTTTATTATAAACGGAGCTGAACGAGTAATTGTATCTCAATTACACCGATCTCCAGGTATTGCCTTTGAACAAGATAGACATTCAAAAGGAGCAATACTTTATTCATTTAGAATTATTCCATATAGAGGAAGCTGGCTAGAGGCAGCCTTTGACATTAATGATCTAATTTATGTCTATGTTGACCGTAAAAAAAGAAGAAGAAAGGTTCTAGCTACATCCTTTGTGAGAACTTTAGGTTATTCTACCGATGCTGATATTATTGAAGAATTTTTTGAAACCTATAAAGTAAAAATTAAATCTGAAAAAGACTTTGTTACCCTTGTCGGTAAAATTTTAGCCGAAGAAGTAATTGATGAGAATACAGGTCTTATTTTTGGAAAAGCAGGAGAAAAATTAACAACTGCAATGTTAAAGAGAATGCTTGATGAAAACATTCAAGCAATTAGAATTGCAGAGGATGCAGATGAAACTCATCCTATCATAAAAATGCTTTCTAAGGATCCAACAGACTCTTATGAATCAGCCTTAAAGGATTTTTATAGAAAAGTCCGACCAGGCGAACCTGCTACACTCTCTAATGCAAGATCTACAATAATGAGACTTTTCTTTGATCCTAAAAGATATAACTTAGGAAGAGTTGGTCGTTATAAAATGAACAAAAAGCTAGGATTCGATACAACCGATGAAGAGCTTGCAACAGTTACCCTGAAAAAAGAAGACATTGTATCTGCGTTAAAATATCTAATTAGACTTAAGATGGGAGATAGCAATAAGAATATTGATGATATTGACCACCTTGGTAATAGAAGAGTTAGATCTGTAGGGGAGTTAGTACAGAATCAATGCAGAATTGGACTTGCGAGAATGGAAAAAATCATAAAAGAACGTATGAATCTTTTTGACTTCTCAGCTGATACTATGACTCCAGGAAAAATTGTTTCGGCAAAAGGTCTTGCTGGAGTGTTGAAAGACTTTTTTGGAAGGTCTCAATTATCTCAATTTATGGATCAAACAAACCCTATTGCAGAGCTAACCCATAAAAGAAGACTATCATGCCTTGGACCTGGCGGTTTAAATAGAGAAAGAGCTGGTTTTGAAGTAAGGGACGTTCATTCATCTCACTACGGTAGAATTTGTCCAATTGAAACTCCAGAAGGTCCAAACATTGGATTGATTACTTCAATGTCCTCTTTTGCAAAGATTAACGAATTTGGGTTTATTGAAACTCCGTATCGCAAAGTAGACAAGCAGTCAGTTAGTGATGAAATAGAGTATATGACAGCTGATCAAGAAGAAGGCAATGTAATTGCTCAGGCATCAGCGCAGTTAGATGAGTTCAATATGCTCAAAAATGACATATGCTGGGCAAGACATAAAGGTGAGCCAATGGAAATTGAGACAGACATTGTAACTCACATGGACGTCTCTTCAAAACAGTCAGTATCAGTTGTAGCAGGACTAATTCCATTCTTAGAGCATGATGATGCTAACCGAGCTTTAATGGGATCTAATATGCAACGGCAAGCTGTGCCATTATTGAAACCAGAAGCTCCAATTGTTGGAACTGGATTAGAGTTAAAGACAGCTAAAGACTCTGGTACTGTTTTGGTTGCCAAATCAGATGGTGTTGTTGAATATGTGGACGGTTGGAAAATTATTATTGCACCAAAAGACAACCCATTAAACAAACAAGAATATAAGCTTAAAAAGTTTATGCGCTCTAATAATGGTACTTGCATTAACCAAACACCTCTTGTAAAAGTTAATGAGAATATCTTAGCTGGAGATGTAATAGCAGACGGAGCCTCTACTGAGAAAGGTGAAATGGCTCTCGGTAAAAACGTATTAGTCGCTTTTATGCCATGGCTTGGTTACAACTATGAAGATGCTATTATCATTTCAAATAAGCTTCTAAAAAAAGATACATTTACATCTATTCATGTCACCATGTTAGAGCAAATTGCCAGAGATACAAAGCTTGGAAAAGAGGAAATAACACCTGATATTCCAAATGTTTCTGAAGAAGCCATAGCAAATCTTAACTCAGACGGTATTGTTAGAGTCGGAGCTGAGGTTAAAGAAGGCGATATTTTAGTAGGTAAAATTACACCTAAGTCTGAAACAGAGTTATCTCCTGAAGAAAGGCTGCTCAGAGCAATTTTTGGTGAAAAAGCTGCTGATGTGAAGGATGCATCTTTAACAGCACCTCCAGGAACTGAAGGGGTTGTAAAAGAAGTTGCTGTGTATTCTAGAAGGGACAGGCTCTCAAAAACTGATGATGAGATTGTTGAAGAAGCTTCAAGAATCAAAGATATCCAAAGTGAATATAAAACACGTTTGGCTGAACTGCAGTTAGAGTTCCATGAAAAAATGGGTGCGCTTTTATTAAATGAAAAGGCTCCAGCTCCAATTATGCATAGGATATCTGCTGATGTTATCATTCCACAAGATGAAGTGATTTCTCAAGATATGATTGAAGAACTAGAATCAGAAGATATTGAGAACTTAATCTTGCCAGATAATGAATTGTATCATGAGTTAAAAAGAATCTTTATTGAATACAATAAAGATCTTGAAACCCTCCAAACTTCTCATAAATCTGAAGTAGAGGAAATGAAGAAAGGTGATACAGATCTAGATCCAGGTGTTATTAGACAGGTTAAAGTTTACATAGCTACAAAAAGAAAGTTGCAAGTCGGTGATAAAATGGCTGGTCGCCATGGTAACAAAGGTGTGGTTGCAAAGATTGTTCCTGAAGAAGATATGCCATATTTATTAGATGGAGAGACTGTTGAAATGATTTTGAATCCATTAGGTGTACCATCTCGTATGAATATGGGACAGCTTTTGGAAACTCACTTGGGTATTGCAGCGAAGAAAGCAGGTATATATGTAAAGAGTCCGGTTTTTGAAGGATTTCCAGAATCTAAGATTTGGGAAATGATGAAAGAACAGGGCATGCCTGAAGATGGTAAGATGCATTTATTTGATGGAAGAACTGGAGACAGATTCGATAACCGTGTTGTAGTAGGTTATATATATATGCTAAAACTTGGCCACTTAGTGGCTGATAAAATTCATGCTAGGTCAATTGGTCCATATTCGCTTGTAACTCAGCAGCCGCTTGGTGGTAAGGCACAAATGGGTGGTCAAAGATTTGGTGAGATGGAAGTTTGGGCTTTAGAAGCATATGGAGCAGGGCACCTTCTTCAAGAAATGTTAACTGTAAAATCTGATGATGTTGAGGGTAGAACAAAGATTTATGAATCTATTGTTAAAGGTGATAACACTCTTAATTCAGGAACTCCTGAGTCATTTAATGTTCTTGTTAAAGAAATGCAAGGCTTGTGCTTAGATATTAGGCCAGAGTACGTAGAAGAATAAAAAAAAATAAATTTTTCATAGGGAGCTA
>Ga0316193_10004215_pt1 | contig 10551 bp, 8 predicted proteins | sample MerIslsedime2_MG_FD_207735 | JGI IMG/M metagenome (GOLD analysis project Ga0316193, IMG submission 207735) | Coastal sediment microbial communities from Maine, United States - Merrow Island sediment 2 | ecosystem: Environmental > Aquatic > Marine > Coastal > Sediment | place: USA: Maine... | reverse complement strand
GTATGGCTGCCGGACCTCAACGCCGCTTTCGGTTCACCGGGGATAGGGCTCTACTCCCCGCTGGGGCCATCAATCTGTGGAGTGTTGGGCCTGATTCTGGGCACAGGCGGACGGGGTGTTCGCGCAGCGCTTGCCCTCGCCGCCATCCTGGTCATGCTGGTCGCTCCAGGACGAAACCATTGGTCCCGGCTGACAAAGGCCTGCTGTGTGCTCTTGTCACCGGCGATACTGACGGAGTTTTTCTGCCGGTTTCCGGTCTCACAACTCCTTGGCGTGCCTCTTGCCTGGCTGCTGCTCGAACACGCAGCCGAGCGGAGTTGGCGGTGGGATCGCGACGGGGTCCTCTTCGCCCTCCTCTGGCTGGTCCATGCGCCGACCACCATGATGGTTGCGATGATTTCCGGTTTGGCAGTCTTCACCGTGCGGGCCGACACGCCGGTGAACTCAGACGGTCACGGCCCTGCCGGTGTCCGAGAACAGCTTCTCGGGGCATGGCAACTTGCCGTCGCCGGCCTGGTGGCGGTGGGGCTGAGCGTCTGGCACTGGTGGCCTCTCCTCGCGTCGGCGCCCAATTTCCCCCTTCGATCGGCGCTGACCGGTGGCGAACATCATCCCCTGCGCAACCTGATCGGGGTGTCCGGCCCGCATCTTCCGGAGATCAACATCGCAATGGGTTGGGCGGCCCTTGGTCTCCTGGTAGCCTTGGGAGCCAGTGGCTCGTGGAAAACGAACCGCGGCCGATTGGCATTGGTGGCGATCGTGCTCGCCAGTCTTCCGTCAGCCCTGCTGTGGCGGTATTTCGGCCCCCTTGCCTGGCTCCAATTTCCGTGGCGATGGATGCTGCCGGCGACTCTCCTGGCAACAACCGCTGTCTTGGATGAAGCGCCAAAGCGGGGACGCCTCCTTCTCGGGGTTTCTCTGGTGGCGATGATCGTGCCTCTGGCCGGCGTTCCCGCGCTGCAGTTGGTGCCCGATCCCGGCCTCGGGGTGGCCACCGACCCGGTCGTGGCCGGCGAGCGGGTGATGGAGTCGTTCTCGGGCAACCCGTTGTTGGTCGATGTCATGGAGCACCGTCCGCTGTGGTGGGAGGACCTTGGCGAGACTATGGTCATGCTCGGCCCGCGCCGAGCCGCGGTCATTCCCGGGGATGACGATCCTCGAGTGGTCGGTTGGAAACCACTCGAACGAAGGATCGAGGTCGAGAGCCCACACCCCACCACCCTTGTTCTCAGGCTCCTTGCCGATCCGCACTGGATTGTCACCGTGAACCAACGACCGGCCATGCCGGATCGCTGGGGAGCGGCCCTGGCCGTGAGCCTTCCGCCCGGAAGGAGCGAGATCGAGGTTCGTTGGGCAACCGGTCTGCGGGCAGTTGTCGGCGCGATCGTTGCGGCGGTTCTGCTGACCTTGATCGCATTCCGCCGAAGGCGGCGCCAGGCTAGTCCTGAGATGTGAGCTGACCGCCCTTGACGACGACCCTTCCGCCCTTGACGACGTGACGAACCGGATTGACACCGAAGTGGTAAACCAGATGATGGTAGGTGGGCGCGTCGAGGACGAGCAGATCGGCGCTCTTGCCCTCCTCGATGCTGCCGATCTCATCGGCTCGACCGAGGGCTGCGGCGGCGTTCAGCGTTGAGGCGGTGATGGCCTCGGCGACCCCGAGGCCCATGCCGAGGGTGGCGAGGGCAAGGATCATCGGCATCGACTCGGTAGGTGAAGAGCCGGGGTTGCAGTCGGTGGCCAGCGCCACCGCACAACCTGCGTCGATCAGCGACCGCGCCGGCGCCCACGGCGACCGAAGGAAGAACGAGGTGCCAGGAAGCAAAACCGCCGCCGTCTCCGAATGGGCGAGCGCGGAGACTCCCTCGGGAGTTACGCACATCAGATGGTCGGCAGAGAGGGCGCCGAACTCAACCGCAAGATTGGCGCCGCCGAGCGGTGTCAGCTCGTCGGCATGAAGGTGGATCCGCCAGCCGAGATCGTCGGCGTCGGCGAGCAACCGGCGGGTCTGCTCGAGGTTGAACACCCCTTCCTCACAGAACACGTCCACTGCCTCGGCAAGGCCGGAGCGGGCGATCTCGGGATGGATCTCGTCAACCAATCGTTGCACCCAGGCCTCGGGATCATCTCGGTATTCGGGCGGAATTTCGTGTGCCGCGAGACAGGTGGGGTGGAGATCGACTGGATGGATGTTATCGGCGTCGCGGATCACCTCGAGCATCCGCAGCTCTGTCTCGAGGTCGAGACCGTATCCGGACTTTGCCTCGATCGTCGTCGTCCCGTGGGTCAGGAAGCGGTCGAGGCGGTCCAGGACTGCAGCGAGGAGTTCCTTCGAGTTCGCTTCTCGGGTGGCTCGGACCGTGGAGTTGATGCCGCCGCCAGAACGGGCAATGTCCATGTAGGTCTCACCCCGCAGGCGACGGTCGAACTCGTCCTCTCGCGAACCCGCCCAGACAGGGTGGGTGTGGGGATCGACAAAACCGGGCAGTACACAGCCGCCGTCGGCTTCGAGAATATCGTCGGCCTTGCCGAATCGGCGCCGATGCTCACTCTCATCACCAACGAAGGCAATTCGACCATTCTCACAGCGGACTACGGCATCGGGGTAGACCGTCAGGGCCGCAAGTTCCGGCCCGCGCCGCGCGCCGTTCCCGGTCGGTGTGGCAACCTGGTGGGCGCCGCGAACGAGGAGGCTCATCCCCCGTTCTCGGTCTTTTCCGCGGCCGGTCGTAGGAAGGTTGCCAGCTGCGGTATCGAGGGCTCGTCGCGCTCACGGCGCTGGTCGTCCAGAATGAGGCCCTCCAGCAGTTCGACCATCCGATTGAGCTCAGAGCGGACCTCACGGCGCCGGTTACGGAGGTCGGAGATCACACTCTCGATGTTGAGGGCGCGCTGATTGGCCTCTTCGACCAGACGTTCGGCGAGGCCGTGGCCCTCGCCAACGATGCGCTGTCCCTCGGCACGTGCAACCTCGATGGTGGTCTCGGCCGACCTCTGTGCGGCGACCAACGCCTCCTTGAGGGCGGACTCGCGTTCGCGGAAGGCGGAGAGCTCCTGCTCCATGTGGTGTACACGCTGTCGGAGCTCACCGCGTTCGCGGAGCAGCCCTTCCATGACGCGCGCCAGATCGGTCAGGTACTCGTGCACCTCCAGCTCGGCGTAGCCGTGGAGCTTTTTGGTGAATTTCTTCCCGAGAATGTCCATCGGAGCGAACTCGGACATGCCCTCTCTCCTTTCCAAATATCTATTATGACACGAAGTTGCATTCTCACCCTGTCCGCGGGTTGACCGTGCCGCGGAGACCGATCCACAGCGGTTATACTGAGAGCTACCTGGGAGCATCCAATGACCGATATCCAACTCAGTGTCAAAGACCTTCAAAAGACCTTCCACCCGGGGCTCTTCGAGGCCTCGGTCGAGGTCCTCAAGGGCCTCAGTTTCGAGGTCGCACGGGGAGAGATCTTCGGATTCCTCGGTCCCAATGGCGCCGGGAAAACGACCACTATCAAGGCGATTACCGAGATCATCTACCCGGATGCTGGCGAAATCACGGTCTGCGGTCTGCCCCACACTTCGTTGGAGGCCAAACGGCGGATCGGGTTCATGTCCGAAAGTCCCTACATATACCGCCACCTGACCGGTCGTGAGTACCTCCGGTTCGGCGGCGAGCTGCTGGGCCTCGAGAGATCCAATCTCGCGGACCGGATTTCACAGGTCCTGGATCAGGTGGGTATGGGCGGCCGTGCCGACCGCACGATGGGGACGTACTCGAAGGGGATGCTGCAGAGGGTGGCACTGGGGCAGGCGCTGCTCGGCGAACCGGAGCTCTTGATCCTCGACGAGCCGATGAGCGGCCTCGATCCGGTAGGCAGGCGAAACGTACGCGACATCATCCTCGACCAGGCGGCAGCCGGGGTGACGGTCTTTTTTTCGACCCACATCATTCCCGATGTGGAGATGATCTGCGACCGTGTGGCGATCATCGTCGATGGCAGGGTGCGGGCGATCGGCGCGGTTTCGGAGCTCGTGTCCGACGAAACGACGAGCTATGAGGCGACCTTTGTCGGCGCCGTACCGTCGGATCTTCGGACGCCGCTCGAGGCCCACCACGTTGCCAGCGGCGCGTCGTGGGTGCGGGTGGCCTCTGAGCATCACGACAATCTCATCGAAGAACTCGGTGATCGGGGAGCAAGGGTGGTGAGCCTCGATCCGGTGCGCACCACCCTCGAAGACCTGCTGATGCGTCACTTCGAGGAGACCGGATCATGAGAGCCGTTCGGGCGATAGCCGCCAATACTTTCCGTGAAGCGATCCGTGATCGGATTCTCTACCTCTTCATCGGCTTTGCAGTGGTGATGGTGGTGAGCTCGAAGCTCTTCGGGATGCTCACCGTTGGTGACGAAACCAAGATCATCAAGGACATCGGCCTTGCGGCGATGCAGTTCTTTTCGATGCTGATTGCGGTCATGATGAGCATGATTCTGATCAGCCGGGAGGTCGACAGTCGAACGGTTTTCATCATCCTCGCCAAACCGGTGCGTCGGTGGCAGTTCATCCTCGGCAAGTACCTGGGGCTGGTATCGATCGTCACCGCGAACCTCATCCTGATTACCGTCGTGCTGATGCTTACGGTGCTGTTGGTTGCGGGTGAGCTTGACCTCATGCTGCTCTTCGCGGGAGTCATGACGATGCTCGAGATGCTGGTTCTGGCCGCCTTTGCAACGCTGTTCGCCGTCCTCACGCGGCCCATCCTGGGATCCCTGATGACCCTCGCGGTCTTCGTGGTCGGGCATATGTCGGCCGACCTGTGGCTTCTGACCCGCCAGCTTCCGGGAGCGCTGACCAGGGCGGTGATTGCCATCGTTTACTATCTGCTGCCCAACCTCGAGCGATTCAATTTCCGTGCTGAGGTGGTCCACGATCTGGCCATCCCCGGCGCGGTGGTCGGTTGGGCCGTCCTCTATTCCTTCGCTTTCGTTGTCGTGGTCCTGTTCCTCGCCAACCTCCGCTTCCGCGGCAAGGACCTGAAGTGAAACGGACTCTCGCATCGTTCGCGGTCATTGTGGTGTTGCTCGGGTTGGTCGTGCTGTCGGAAGTTCGGCTCGGCGAAATCACCCGGGAGGACCCCCTCGGGCGTGAGCTCCTCTACCTGCCGTCGCCCGAGATGCTCAAGATCATGAGCCTTGGCAACCCCGGCCTCGTGGCCGACGTTTTGTATCTGTGGTCGATCCAGTACTACTCGTTCTATCAACCCCACGAGCGATTCCTCTATCTCGAGACTGTCTACACCCTCATCACCGACCTCGACCCCCTGTACGTCGACGCCTACCGGATCGGCGCATTGATCATGCAGATTCAGACCGGCAGCGACCAGGAAGAGCTCGAAGCGGCGGTGCGGCGTCTCTTCGATAAAGGGTTGCGCAATCTGCCGGACAACTGGCAACTGGCGGAGGCGGCGGCATGGGATTTCTTTATTCGATTCGCGGACCGGGAGACCGCGCTCCACTACGCTGAGGTTGCGAGCCAACGCCCGGGGGCGCCGCCGCGCATCAAACGCATGGTTGGGGTCTGGCGTGACAAGGAAAGTGCGTGGACCCTCGACGACTCCATCGAGTACTGGCGCCGCGCGGTCGAAGGCGCCGAGAACGAATGGGATCGCGTTTTGTGCATGAACCAGTTCTACGACGCGGTGACGGCGAGGGACCGGAAGACGTTGGAGCCGCTGCTTGACACATTTTCCGCCCGTTTCGGCTTCTGTCCCGAAAGCTGGGAGGACCTGATTCGGGCCGGCGGTCTCAGCCGGGTGCCGCTGGACGCGTTCGGCGATCCGTACGGGATCGGATTCAAGGACTGCGGCCTGGTGGCCTTTAAGAAATTCAAGGACCAGTGAGATCGCGAGCACTTCAGGGCTTGGGTCGGTGATGGCATCCACGAACGTTTCGTCCCGACCCCAAGGGCTGATGGAGCCGCACCTGATCGACGACCTTGCCTACAAGGAGACCTTCTACTGGTGGCACCGGGTACGTCGCCACAATCTCTTCAGGCTCCTCGGTGCGAAGATCGGGTTTTCGGCGAGAGTGCTCGAGATCGGCTGCGGTACCGGGGCGAATTTGCGGGAGGGCGGTGAAAGATGGACCGTCGGGATTGGGGTCGATCTCGAAATGCGGGCGCTGGCCTACTGCCGCGATCTCGCGGCGGTTCAAGCGGACGCGTTGGCAATGCTCCCCTTCGCGGACACAACATTCGACGCTGTTGTCCTGCTCGACGTCCTCGAGCACCTGGCGGATTCTGGAGCTCTGGTGCGGGAAATGGGCAGGGTGCTCCGGCAGGGCGGCGCAGTAATGATCATGGTGCCGGCTGGTCCCGAGCTGTGGAGCTATTGGGACGAGATGCACGGTCACCAGCGACGCTACACCAAGGCCACTTTGGCTTCTGTCTTTGGCGAAGGCTGGAGGCCCGAAGCGTTGGAGTATAGTTTTTCCTGGATGTACCCGATTGTCTGGGGATTCAGGCGTTTCATGCAACGGCGCCGACGGCCGTCTGCTCATAGCGATTTCATCGAGATCCCGCGGGTGCTCAACGCCTTGCAGGTTGTCCTCGGCCGCATTGAGGGCCGGGTGCAGAGATACGTTTCCGCCCCATTCGGGACGACCCTGTGCGGGGTGTGGTTCAAGGATGGTGTCCAGTGAAGATGTCGATGGTTCTGCCGGTCTACAACGAGGCCGCGACGCTGCGCGATTTTTTCGGCGAGCTGGTAACGGCGGTGGAACCGCTCGGTTTCGATATCGAGGCGATATTCGTTAACGATGGCAGCGCCGACAACTCGCTGGCCGAGATGCGAGAGATCAAGGACGAGATCGGAAGCCGCGCCGATGTGGTGATTCTCGATTTCGCCCGGAACTTCGGGCATCAGGCGGCGGTGACCGCCGGGATCGAGCACACCACCGGCGACGTGATTCTGATCATGGACACCGACATGCAGGACGACCCCGCGGTGATCCCTGCAATGGTTGACAAGTGGCGGGCCGGCGCCGAGGTCGTCTTTGCGACCCGGACCAGTCGCCGGGAACCGCTGCTCGTCCGGTTTCTGTTCAGCACCTACTACCGAGTGTTTTCCTCGATCACACCGATCGAGATTCCGCACGCGGCTGGAAACTTCGGTCTCATCGATCGCCGGGTAGCGGACGAGATAAGGGACCTCCCCGAACACAATCGGTACTACCCCGGCCTCCGCGCCTGGGTCGGCTTTCGGCAGGATGGGGTCGACGCTCCGCGTCGCGGTCGCTCCGGAGGAAATTCGAGGGTCGGGCTGATTGGTTTGGCGGAACTCGCCTTCGACGCGTTCTTTGGCTTTTCGGCCTTGCCGCTGAGAATCGCCTTCGTGGCCGCGGTGCTGTTGGCCCTGGCTGGGGTGATCGGTATCGCGGTGATTTTCTACATCAAACTTTTCACTGACCTCGCGGTCACCATGTGGTCGTCGATCATGACCCTCATCATCTTCACGGCCTCCGCCCAGTTCTTCCTCATCGGCCTGCTCGGTGAGTACATCGCGCGGATCTACAGCGAGGTCAAGAACCGTCCCCACTACATCATCCGCGACCGGTACTGAGACTGATGGCGGACACGAAACCGGTCCGCTGGCGCGTCCTGCTTCACGCGCTGATGGCCGTGGCGGTGATAGCCGCCTTTATACCGGCTCTCGACATTTACATCGCCGGCGACGATTTTGAATGGCTCGACACCTCGTATGACATCGTCGGTGACCCGCTGTCGAGCCTTGAGCTCATCAACCATTTTTTCAGACCGCTCGTGAAGTGGACCTACCTGGTCGACTATCTGATCTTCGGGCAGGCCGGTGTTGGCTACATAGTCACCAATCTGTTGGTTCATTTCTTGAATTCGCTGCTCCTGTACATGCTCCTCGAAAGACGGCTCCGGCAACCGGTGGCAGTGGCCGCCGCTGCGGCCGCCTTCGCCCTTTCACCGCTGCACAGTGAAGCGGTTCTGTGGGCGGCGGGTCGTCCAGACACGGTGCTGCTGACGTGCTGGCTCGGCGCGCTGCTGTTCCTCGACAGGTGGTGCGAGCGGCCGACCGCCGGCCGGGCAGTCGCCTTCACGGGCGTCGCTCTGCTCGGTATCGGCGCCAAGGAGAGCTGGATTGTTTTTCCATTCGTCGTCAGCGCCTATCTGGCGCTGGTCGTTCGTCTACCGCTTCGCACCGCGTTTCGACGGGTGGCTGCACTGTGGGTGGCGTGGGTTGTTTATATCGTCGTGTTCCTGATCGTGCCGATGGTTTCAGGGGCGCCATCGGCGACCCACTACGCCGATTTTCGGGTTCTGCCGGCGCTCTCCAAGACCTCGACCACCGTGCTCGGTTTTTGTGGTCTTGGATGGTTGCCGGTTGATGCCTGGGCCGCGATTGCGGCAGCGATTGTCATCGTGGTGGGCATCGCCACATGGCTGATCCGGACCGGCAATGGTTTCGGCCTGTGGGCACTGCTGTGGTTCTTTGCGACTCTCGCGCTGGTTGCTCCCTTCCCGATGGCGGTCCTGAGGCACAATTACCTGCCAATTGCAGGGTTTTGGATGCTGGTGGTGGCGGTTATCGACCGCTCGCTCGCCGGAGTCCTGAGCGCCGCCACAGGGAAGGGGCGTCGGCGGTTGATGTTGGGACTGGTTTCGAGCGCGACAATCGTTGTGTTGGCTGTCGAGGGGTGGGCCCTGCAGCTGGAGATTTCTGATTATCGCTTCTATGGGGACCTTCATCGAAGCCTTTGCGAGAGCTATGCGGCGATCGAGTCAGAGATATCCCGCGAACAGCCCCTGGTCCTTGTCGACCGTGGGCGCCTGCGTGGCGTCGAGATCGTCGCCGATGCCGTGCAGGGCTGCGACAAGACTTTTTTCGTGAGGCGGGATGCTCTCTGGCAGCTGGTTTTTCTGCCACCGCTCGCGAACTTCATGGGACACCCGTTTAACGAAAGGCTCGAACGGGTCGAAATGGAAGAGGGCGTTGCCGTGCCTGAGGCCTTCACCGTGCTGCTCTTCGAGGATGCGGGGTTTTCGCTCAGGCCTGACCTGCAGGGTGCGCTTGTGGAGACCTTTGATGCCACTGGAGACTTCCCGCCCGGTGTCAGTCTCTATCGATTTAACGCGCAATGAGGTCCGCGATCTCGTGTGCGCGCCAGCTCATAGGGTTGGCGCGAGCGGCGCGCGCCAGCTCCTGAGCAATGACCGGGAGCAACGCAGGGTTTTCTGCGAGACGATTCCCGAGATATGAGAGATCATCCGGGCGGAGGACCTTGTACTCGTGCCGCTCGAGGAGGCCGGACGGCGCAGTATTTCGCCGGACCAGGACCATTGAAACGTCGTCCCAATACACCAGCGCCCAATCGTTGGCTGGAAACCAAAGGGTGGAAAAGCCTCGGAGACCCAGGGTGTTACCGGCTGGGTCGGTGACCCTGATCGGTGGGTGGTAGCGGACGAGGGCGGTATCGGCGCTGTAGCCTGCAAGCAGCTCGGACCAGGCTCGGACGTCGCTCGATTGGAAAATCTCCCATATCCGCCGCAACAACGGTTCGTGGATCTCGTTGCGATCATCCTGGAAGACCTGTCGTTGAGGCCCGTAGCGGTGGATGAGATAGCCCCCGAAGCGCACATCGTTGTAGAGCTGTGCCGACGGCAGGTTCTCGGCGTCGAGGAACGCGCACGCCGAATCGGGGTAGTAGTCCGGGGCGAAGCCGATACCGAAGCGGGGCCGCGGCGCGATCGCAAGTGACAGAGCCAACACCGAGACCGCGACCACCGCCAGCAGGTTGACGCGTTGCTGGTCGTGCCGATCCCCGTCTCTGTCGGCAGTCAAGGCACGCCAGGTGGCCAGTGCGGGGGCGACGATTAGCGGCAACAGGACGAAAAATAGCCCGATATTGCGGATGTGCCGCAGCGCGAGGGCCGAAACCATCATCATCAGCGCCCAGTAGGCGAGCCGGCGCTCGCGCAAAGCCAGCACAACCGCGGTCGCGGCGAGGGCTACGTAGAGGACAGGCGCCTGCGCGAGGGAAGGTGAAATCCACTCCGGATTCGGAATGTAGTCCAGATCGACGAGGTGATTGAGTCGCAGCGGCACGGTGAAGAGGCGCCATCCGTAGGGATTGACCAGCAGCGCACCGACCGCGGTGGCGATGCCGGCGAGCCCGCTGATCAGCGTACCCCGGTGCCAGCGCCGCGAGAGCGCCATCTGGACTATTTCGGCGGCGAGGATGCCGACGAGCAGGGGCGGTACAACCAGGACGCCGCCGTGGGCGTTGGCGCCGAAGATCATCAGACCGGCGAGTACCGCCAACCAAAGAGCAGACGATCGTTGCTCTCGGCGAAGGAAGAACCACACCGCGGCCGGCACGATCAAAAGGGTGACCAGTTCGGGACGCACAAAGAACCGACCGCGAGCGCCGGCGATGCAGAACAGTGAAAGCACCAGGGCCGCAGCCGGAGATAGACCGCTGCGTACGCCGACCACGAGCAGGAGGACGGCGAGAATGGCGCTGGTGAGTG
>Ga0316193_10004214_pt1 | contig 10551 bp, 10 predicted proteins | sample MerIslsedime2_MG_FD_207735 | JGI IMG/M metagenome (GOLD analysis project Ga0316193, IMG submission 207735) | Coastal sediment microbial communities from Maine, United States - Merrow Island sediment 2 | ecosystem: Environmental > Aquatic > Marine > Coastal > Sediment | place: USA: Maine... | reverse complement strand
CATTCATGCCGAAAGTGGCCGGGATTGCGAAGGGCGATGCCGCGCTGTCGGCGGGATTGGTGGTCCTCCTGATGGTCGGGACGACGATATATATGCCCTTTGCCCTGCCGCAGGTCGTCGTGGGCGCCCAGGTGGATTCGCTGCGGATCGCGCGGTTCCTCATCCTGCTGATGCTGCTGCCGCTGGGCGGCGGGCTTATGCTGAAGGCGCGCAAACCGATCGTTGCCGACAAGCTGCGGCCGATTCTTGAGCGGGTTTCCACCGTTTGCCTGTTGGCAGCGATCGTCGTGGTGATGACCGTCAATTTCGATGCGTTGGTCCGGATTTCAGGATCCGGCGCGATCAGCGCCGCGCTTTTGTTCACGATGCTATCGGCGCTGGCGGGCTGGTCTTTCGGGGCACGAGGTGTCGCCCGACGGTCGGTGCTCGGTCTTGGTGCAGGATTCCGTAATGTCCCCGTGGCATTGATTGTGAGTTTGCAGAACTTCGAGGATCCGGATGTATCGGTGATGATCATCGTCACCACTTTCGTCGCGCTCCTCGCCCTGGTGCCGGCGGCGTGGATCGTTGGACGGCGAACGCCAGACGCATGATCCGGCAGCCGTTAGCTGTGAAGCTCAAATGCAACCCGCAAACCTTTGCCGCTATTCATGGATTTCGCACTGCAATGGGCTTTTTCAAACGCCCATAGCCGCATAAATCAGGAGTTCGCAACGCACAGGCATGAAAAAGGGCCCTAGATCTCTCTAAACCCCTTTTAAGAACATTAACTTACAACATAAAGTTAATGTAAGTGTTTGGTAGCGGGGGCGCCCTTTGTCGCGTAGCTAACGAAGGGCCCGACAGCGGATCGGTCCGCAGTAAACTCGCGGCCGCATATGTCCGAAAGGTTCCGACGACATACAGCCCAGAATCTAGACATGGGTCTGGCGCCGAGTACGGGCCCGCCGCAATTCGTTTGGAAAAGTTTTCACTCCGGACACAAGCTCACCGGTCGAGTGCTCTTTAATCCAGGCCATCACGCAACCGGAGAAGAGTCACCCGCATGCTGGCATCCACACTCCCCAAACAAGTCCTCGCGACGCTGCTGTCCCCGCTGATGTGGCTGGACGGGCAGCCAGGTGGGCGCTGGCGCCGCTTCTGGGCCTACGCCAGGCTGCGCGCCCAGTGCCCAGCCGTCGACCCCTCCGTCGTGGTCCTCGGCGCTCCTGAGATGCATGGTTCGGGCAGTCTCCACCTGGGTCGGAACCTTTATCTATACCGCGACATTTACTTCGAGACCCGCGAGGACGGAGAGATCCACATCGGCGACGACGTGGTGCTGTCACGCGGCGTACACGTGGTGTCGTTCAGCCGCGTCGAGATCGGCGCCGGCAGCATGATCGGCGAGTACAGCAGCCTGCGCGACGCCAACCATCGCTTCGGCGACGGCATGGCGCCGCGCCACGCGGGCCACGAAGCCAGGCCGATCCGCATCGGACGCAACGTGTGGATCGGCCGGGGCGTGACGGTGCTCCCTGGAGTCCACATCGGCGACGGGGCGGTGATCGGGGCGAATTCGGTGGTGAACCGCGACGTTGCCGCCGGCGCGGTGGTCGGCGGCGTGCCTGCCCGGCCCCTGCGGCAGAAGGCGGCATGATGGAAGACGCGCGCATGGTGCTGGTCGCCTACCAGTGCGGACCCGGTATGGGCTCGGTGTCACAAATCGGCTGGGAATGGTACGCCCGCCTCAGTCGCGAGCACCGCATCACCTTGGTGACCCACGCCCGCAATCGGCCGGCACTCGAAGGTGCCGGCGCCCCGCTCAAAGGCAGCGAGGTTCGCTACATCGACACAGAATGGTTCGCCGGGCCGCTTTACCGGCTGGCGCGGCGGCTGTTTCCGCGCAGCGAGCACAGCGTGTTCCTGGTCTCTTCGCTGGATTACTTCGCCTTCGACATCGCGGCGTATCGCTGGCTGCGCGTCGAACTGCGCGGCAGGAACGAACGGCCATGCCTGATCCACCGCGTCACCCCCGTCACTACGGCAGCACCGACCTTGCTGGGCCGACTCGGTCTGCCGCTGGTCATTGGGCCGCTCAACAGCGGCCTGAAGGACCCGCGCGGCTTCGGCAAGATCATGCAGCAGGAGTCGACCTGGCTGATTCGGGTACGCGGGCTGACCCGCCTGTTCGACGGCCTGTTGGGCTCGACCCGCCGCGCCGCCCGCATCCTGGTCGCGAGCCGCTCGACCCTCGCGGCAGTGGCCCGGCGTTATCGCGCCAAATGCCGCCCCATGCTCGAGAACGGTGTCGACCTTGGCTGCTTCGAGGCTGCGCCCTGGCCCGCCCCTCCCGGCGAGGGCACCCCGCTGCGGGTGCTGTTCACCGGGCGTCTCGTTCCGGTAAAGGGCCTGGACATGCTGCTGCAGGCCGTTGCACGGCTGCGCGACGCCGGCCAGCCGGTGCAGCTTGAGATTGTTGGCGATGGTCCCATGCGTGCCGAGTGGAGTGCGCTCACCGGGCAGCTGGACCTGGCCGAGGCGGTGACTTTCCACGGGGCCCAGCCGCAGCAGGTCGTCGCGCGTCAGATGGCGGCGTGTCACGTGTTCTGTTTGCCGTCGGTACGCGAATCGGGTGGCGCAGTGCTGCTCGAGGCCATGGCCTGCGCCCGGCCGGTGATCGCGCTTGACTTCGGCGGGCCTGGCGAGATCGCCGACGCCGAGGTCGGTGCGCTGCTGCCGCTGACCGACCCTGAACAGGTGGCCCAGGACCTGGCGACGACACTGCAGGATGTCTGCAAAGATCCCCAGGCGTGGCGGCAGCGCGGCGAGGCCGGTCGCATTCGCGCCGAACGACAACACAGTTGGCCGGCGAAGATTGCCGCGGCCGACGTTATCTACCAAGAAGTACTGAACGAGCGGAGCCTCTCATGCCAGCAAGCCTGACCACACCCTTCACCAGGACGGCGAGCGCCGTGGCGCCGACCACCGGCGCGACCGCAAAGGACCGAGTGCCGGTCACCGGCGAACCCACCGCACGGCCGCGCCTGGCCTACCTGGTCAGCCGCTATCCTGCGGTCTCGCACACATTCATCCTGCGCGAGGTACGGCAGCTGCGCGCGCTCGGCTTCGACATAGAGGTCGCATCGATCAACCCACCGGACCGCGCCGAGGCGGACATGACCGAGGACGAGCGCGAGGAGACCGGGCGCACCTACTACGTGAAGCGGCACGGCCTGCGCGGCGCCCTCGCCGCCCACCTCGGCTCACTGCGGCGACCCCTAGCCTACGCACGTGGCCTCGGCTTTGCGCTGCGGCTGGGCGGCTGGAACCTCAAGCAGATCGTATTCGGCCTGTTCTACTTCACCGAGGCGCTGATGCTTTCCCGCTGGATGCGGGCCCGCGGCCTGCGCCACCTGCACGTGCACTTCGCCACCGCCGCCGCGAACGCGGGACTGGTGCTCAAATACACAGACGAGGTCGGTCTATCAATGACCGTGCACGGGCCAGATGAGTTCTACGACGCACCCGGCCAGTGGCTCCGTAGCAAGCTCGAAGCGGCCGACTTCGTGGTCTGCATCGGCCGCTTCGCGCGCAGCCAGGTGATGAAGCTCTCGCCGGCCAGCCACTGGCACAAGTTCGAGATCTGTCCCCTGGGCGTCGATCCGAGCCGGTACGCGCCGCAGCCGCGCGTACATGGCGAGCAACCCTTCACCATTCTGTGCGTGGGGCGGCTGACCCCGGCCAAGGGCCAGCGCATCCTGATAGACGCCTGCCAGCGGCTGGCGACCGCAGACCGGGACTTCCGGCTGGTCATGATCGGCGCCGGGCCGGACAACGCCGACCTGAAGGCCGCGGTGAGCGGCTACGGTCTGGAACGTCAGGTGACCTTCACCGGCGCCTTGAACCAGGCGCAGGTTGCAGTCTGGTACGCCAAGGCCGACACCTTCGCCCTGCCGAGCTTCGCCGAGGGCATCCCAGTGGTGCTGATGGAGGCCATGGCCAGCGGCATGCCCTGCGTGACCACGCGCATCACCGGTATCCCCGAGCTGATCCGCGACGGCAAGGATGGCCTGCTGGTGACGCCCTCGGACAGCGAGGAACTCGCCGCTGCCCTCGAGCGACTCATGGACGATCCCAGCCTTCGCGCCCGCTTGGCCGTCGCCGGCCGGGAGAGGGTGCGGGCGCGCTACAACCTGACCCGCAACGTCGAGCGCCTCGGCAAAATCTTCGAGGCCCGACTGGAGAACATTGCATGCTAAAGCGAATCGTCCGCTCGGCGCTCCGCGCCTACACCCTGCGCACCAACCGCCTGCGCGGCCTCTACCGTCGCGTCTGTCAGCCCGATGGCGAGGCCTGGGCGACCCTGATGAAACACCACGGTGACCTGCATGCGATGGGCGATCACTGTTTCGTGCACCCGAACGTCACCATCACCGACCCGGACTACGTGCGCCTCGGCAACAACGTGCGCCTGACCGGCTGCACGCTGTTCGGCCACGATGGTTCGGTCAACATGCTGCGGCGCGCCTACGGCATCAAACTCGACCGCGTCGGCAAGATCGACATACGCGACAACGTTTTCATCGGCCACCAGGCGATCGTCATGCCCGGCGTCACCATCGGACCGAACGCGGTGGTCGCCGCCGGCGCGATCGTGACCCGTGACGTGCCCCCCGGCAGCGTGGCCGGCGGCATACCCGCCAAGGTGATCGGCAGCGTCGAGGACATGGTCGACCGCCTGCTCAAAGAGACCGACAGCCTGCCCTGGAGCAACCATCCGGCGTTGCGGGCCGGCCGGATCGGCCCGGCCACCGCCGACCTGCACGCCACCCGAGTGGCGCACTTCTTCGGCGATGCGACCGAGTCCGCCGCCTGACCCGCCGCCATGGAACAACTCCTCGCCCTGACCCTTTGGCTGCTGCTGGCACTGACCCTGCCGGGCGGCCTCTATCTGCTGGTGCTGACCCTGGCGGGCGCGCTGCGGCCGGCGGCCCCGGCCGGCCCGCCGCTCACCGGTCGCCTCGCGATCGTTGTACCGGCTCATAACGAGGCCGACGGCATCGCCCGTACCGTCCTCAACCTGAGAACCGTGGCGGAGCAGGACGGTGCCGCAGACGTGGTGGTAATCGCCGACAACTGCGACGACGGCACGGCACCGGCTGCCGGCGCAGCGGGAGCGCGGGTGCTGGAACGCCGCGACCCCGAAAGGCGCGGCAAGGGTTACGCCCTCGACTTCGCCTTCCGTACGCTGCTGGCGGAAGATTATGCCGGTTTCGCGGTGATCGACGCCGATACCCTGGCCGACGCCAACTTCCTCTCCAGCGTGCGCCGCCATCTGGGCAGCGGAAGCCAGGTGGTGCAAGCGCGGTACACCGTCCTCAACGGCAGCGCGAGCCCGCGCACCGCGCTCGCCGAACTGGCCCTGGCGGCATTCAACGTGCTGCGTCCGCGCGGGCGGGTACGCATGGGCTGGTCTGCCGGCATTCTGGGCAACGGCTTCGCCCTGCGGCGCACGGCGTTGGAACAGGTGCCCTACACCGCCACTTCGGTGGTCGAGGACCTCGAATACCACCTGCAGCTGATCGACGCCGGCATCCGTGTCGGCTTTGCCGACGACACGACGGTGCGCGGCGATATGCCGAGCGCAGCACGCGGCGCCGACACCCAGCGGGCCCGCTGGGAGGGCGGACGCCTGCGCATGCTGCGCGAGCACAGTCCTGCCCTGGCCGGCCTGATCCTGAGCGGGAGGCTGCGCTACCTCGAGCCGCTGGCCGACCTGCTGCTGCTGCCGCTCGGCTACCACGTGATCGCGCTGCTCGCGGCCACGCTGCTCGGTGCGGCGCTGGGCGCGGGACCCGGTTTGGTGCTGGCCGCCACCGGCCTGGCCGTAGTCGCGACCCATGTCCTGGTCGCGCTGCGGGTCGGCGGCCTGCCATGGCGCCGGCTGCTGATCCTGGCCCGCGTCCCTGCCTACCTACTTTGGAAACTGCGGATGGTCGGTGCCATTGCCACCACCGCCCGCCGCAACAGCGCGTGGGTTCGTACCACGCGCGGCGGCGACTGAACTGGAGAAACTGAACATGTCTGGCAAACCCACCTGCGACGCGAGCGTCATCGTCGTTTCCTACAACACGCGCGAGATCCTCCGCGCCTGCCTGGACAGTCTGTTCGCGGCCATCGGCAATCGCCAGGTCGAGGTCATCGTCGTGGACAACGCCTCACGCGACAGCTCCGCCGATATGATCGCCGAGTCCTTTCCTGAGGTCCGCCTGGTGCGCAGCCCAACCAATCTGGGCTTCGCGGCGGCGAACAATGTCGGGTTCGAGCTGGCCAGGGGCCGCCACCTGATCCTGCTGAACCCGGACACCCTGCTGGCGCCGGAGGCGATTGGTCGGGCACTCGATCACATGGAAGCCAACCCAGGCGTCGGACTGGCTGGCGGCCGGTTGCTCGGCCGCTCGGGCGAGGACGAGCCCTCGGCGCGCCTGTTCCCGTCGTTTCTCAACGAATTCCTGGTCCTGACCGGACTGGCTGCACGATTCCCGCACTCGCGCTTCCTGGGTCGCTTCGACCGCACCTGGGCGGACCCGGCGGAACCCGCCGTCGTCGACTGGGTACCCGGCGCCTTCACGATCATCCGCCGAGACGCGCTCACCGAGGTAGGCGGCTTCGACGAACGTTTCTTCCTCTACTACGAGGAGGTCGACTTGTGCCGGCGCTTCAAGGCAGCCGGCTGGGAGATCTGGTACTGGCCGGACATCGTGGTTAGGCACTGGGGCGGCGAGTCCTCCAAGACCGTCGAGACAGTCGAATTCAGTTCGTCGGGCTCGCAGCTGGTGCTATGGCGTATGCGCAGCGCGCTCCTCTACTACCGCAAGCATCATGGACGTCTGGGTGCCTGGTCCCTAGCTCGCCTGGAGATGGCCTGGCATACGCTGCGGCGCCTGAAGGCCGCCGTAAGGCCCGCCACCCGGGCCAAAGCGGAGGAATCCAGGCGGGTCGCCGTGCTGATGCGCCGTGCCTGGCAGGAAACCCTGGGCGGGCGAGTGAGCCCGACGCGTCCCTGGTAACGGCGCACATGGGCAGGACTGGATCAAGTCACAAAGGGTTTGCAAAGTTGTTTGCTTCGCTTCGCAAACTGGCCGCGCTCCCGATGTCTACTGCAGTCATGCGATCACCGACCGAGAAGATGCCGTGTTGGAAAATCTGAAGGAAGACTGGCGGACCTACGAGGGCGACATCTGGCGCCAGGGCCTGTGGGTCATGTGGGTGTATCGCTTCGGCCGGTGGCGCTACCGCGTGCGGCCGGCCTGGGCGCGCAAGCCCCTTTCCCTGCTGTACAAAATCCTGCGCACCCTCAACCAGATGAGCACCGGCATCGAACTCCCCTGCGAGACCCGCGTCGGGCGACGACTGCGCATCGAACACTTCGGCGGCATCATCGTCAGCGGTGACACCGTCATCGGCGACGATGTGGTGCTGCGCCACGGCGTGACCCTGGGACTCAAAAACACCAACCAACGCGGAGCACCCCGCATCGGCAACCGGGTGGACATCGGCGCGGGCGCCAAGATCCTCGGGGAGATCGCGATCGGCGACGACGCGGTGATCGGCGCCAATGCCGTGGTGCTGCATGACGTCCCTGCGGGCGCCCTCGCCGTCGGCATCCCGGCGCGCATCCTTCCCCGCCCAGAACCCGAACCCCTCACCTGAGACACGCCCATGATTCCGAAGATCCTGCATTTCATCTACGTCGGCGGCCGGCCCTTCTCCTTCATCCACTTTCTGGCGATCTACACGGCGTGGAAGGTCAACCGGCCGGACGTCATCTACTTCCACCACACTGAGGAGCCGACCGGGGCCTGGTGGGAAAAGGCGCGACCGCTGGTGACGCTGCACCGGGTGGAACCGGTGCACGAGGTCCACGGCAACCCGGTGAAGTACCCGGCCCACATGGCCGACGTGATTCGCATGGCGATGCTGGAACGCTTCGGCGGGGTGTATCTCGACCTCGACGTGATCTCGCTCAATCCCCTGACCCCGTTGCTCGGGCAGGAGTGCGTCATGGGTATGGAACCGGGCACCGGCTTGTGCAACGCGGTAATCCTGGCGCGGCCGGGCGCAGCGTTCATCCGGCGCTGGCGCGAGGAATACCGGAACTTCGACAGCAAGCGCTGGAACTACCACTCGGTGGTGTTGCCCTGGCGCCTCGCGCAGGCCCACCCCGACGACATACACGTGGCAGACAAGTACGCCTTTTTCTACCCCTCCCACACCGACCCCGTACACGGCTACCTGTGGGGTAAGCACCCCAGCCTGTGGGCGCGCGCAACGCGCCTGGGCAAGAACCTAGTCAAGCTGGGTGTGCATGCCCTGCCCGGCATGCGCGACGAGATCAAGCTGGCCTACTACCGGACCTTCCACGCCCTGCGCGGCGCCGAGTGGCATTATCGGAAGGCGAGCCAGTCGTACTGCCTGCACCTGTGGGAGGGGCTGTGGGGCGAGCCGTATCTGCAGGCGGTCGACCCCCGCTACCTGCGCGAGGCGCCGACCCACTTCGCCCGCTTGATGCGCAAGGTTCTGTCGGAAGAGGAATTGAAGGCGATGGCGTTGCCCGGCCCGATGCCGGCCTGAACTGCTGGCTCAGGCCGCCGGCGGCTCGAGCCGCTCCATGCGGTAGCCAAAACCGTAGACGGGCACGATCTGCCAGCCGTGCTCCGGCGCGATGACGAGCTTGCGCCGGATCCGGCTGACATGGGTGTCCACCGTGCGCGTATCGACCTCGGCATTCAGGCCCCACAGCTTCTCGAGCAGGTGCACCCGCGAGAGCAGCTTGCCGGGGTTCTGGAGCATGTAGCAGGCGAGTTCGTACTCCTTCTGGGTCAACTTGACCGGCTTTCCCTGCAGCTCGATGCTGTGGCGTTCCTGATTGATCTCGTAATGGCCCAGCCGCACGTGCGATTCCGGCTTGGTACGTCGCGACAAGGATTCGACGCGCGCGAGCAGTTCCAGGTACTTGGGCGGTTTGACCACGTAGTCGTCGGCCCCATTGCGCAGCGCCGTCACAATGTCCACCTCACTGTCGCGGGCCGTGATGAAGATGACCGGAATCTCCCAGCCCAGATTCTCACGGACCCATTTCAGCACCGCCTCCCCGCTGCTCTCGGGCAACATCCAGTCGATCAGCAACAGGTCGAAGCGCTGCTTGCCGAGGGCGTCGATAAAGTCCTTGGCCGCGTCGAAGCACTGGCAACTGTGCTGCGCCGAACTGAACCAGAGCCGATACAGTTCCTGCTGTGCGAGGTCGTCTTCGAGAATGCCGATGTACACTGTTTGTCCTGTCGATAGCCAGGGCGGATGCCCCTTGAAAACGCGTCCATTGTAGCGGGAAATCCCTGGCAAGGCCGCCGTCGCCGCCGGGCACGCAGGTGTTTCAAAGATTTTGCAGTCTCGACACACACACCCGCTGCGCTCTGATGGAATACCGCTCACCGAAGAACCGAGGCAGCGGGAACCGACATGGCGAGCCAACCCCCTTACAGCGAACACGACCTCCTGCGGCTCGAACGGCGCCTGTCGCCCTCCAGCCGGCGGGCGGCCCTGACCGCGGCCAGGAAGGCCCTCTGGCACCTCGCCTCGCGGGCCGGACGGCGGATCAAGCGCATGCTGGACATCCTGATCGCGGTGTCCGCCCTGATCGCGCTGGCTCCGCTGCTGCTGATCGTCGCCACGGCGGTGAAACTGACCGACGGCGGGCCGGTGCTCTACTGGCAGACCCGCATCGGCAAATGGGGTAAGCCCTTTCGCTTTCCCAAGTTCCGCTCCATGGTCGCCAATGCCGACGAGCTGCGCAAGAACCTCGAGGGCACCAACATGCACAGCACCGGTGTGACCTTCAAGATGAAGGACGACCCGCGCATCACGCGCGTGGGCCGGTTCATCCGCAAGACCAGCATCGACGAACTGCCGCAGCTGTGGTGCGTGCTCAAGGGCGAGATGTCGCTGGTCGGTCCACGTCCCGCGCTGACCAGCGAGGTCGCGCGCTACAGCCTGGACGACCGCCGGCGCCTGGACGCCATACCGGGCTTGACGTGCACCTGGCAGGTGGCCGGCCGTTCTGACATTCCGTTCCCGGAGCAGCTCCGCCTGGACGTCGAGTACATCGAGCGGCAGAGCATTCGCGAGGACTTGAAACTGCTGCTCAAGACCGTTCCCGCCGTCATCGTCGGCCGCGGTGCGTATTGAGCAGATGGTGGAGCGCTCAACCATGGAAGCCGCAGACGCATCGTTCCCCGCAACCCTCGAGATCCGCGGCCTGCGCCTACTCAACCTGGCGCTTGACGAGGCTGTTGCCGCGATCGAGGCCGCCGTGGCGGCGAGCCACCCCACGCAGGTGGCCTTCGTGAACGCGGACTGCGTCAACATCGCAGCTCGGGACGAGGCCTACCGCCAGAGGCTCAACGATATGGACTGGGTGTTCGTCGATGGCATCGGCATGCGCCTCGCCGGCCAGATGCTCAAGCAACCCGTGCGCGACAACGTCAACGGCACCGATCTTTTTCCGCGACT
>Ga0316193_10004211_pt1 | contig 10554 bp, 8 predicted proteins | sample MerIslsedime2_MG_FD_207735 | JGI IMG/M metagenome (GOLD analysis project Ga0316193, IMG submission 207735) | Coastal sediment microbial communities from Maine, United States - Merrow Island sediment 2 | ecosystem: Environmental > Aquatic > Marine > Coastal > Sediment | place: USA: Maine... | reverse complement strand
TCGACTCGAGCTCGCTGCGAGGAAACGTCTTGGTGCCCTCGTCGGTCTCGACGATGACTTTGTCGGGCGTGATGACCGCCAAGCCCGTGGCGGAGATGCGGTCGTCGAAGACGTACGTGTTGACCACTGGGGAGTGGAGGTGGCTGACATCGGCGAAGTCGATGTTCTGCATATCGAGCTTGTCGCTGTCGAATTCGAGATTGTCGTCGCGCATGCGCTTGATCTCGCCCTTGAGCCATTCGCCTGAAACCATCCGCACCCAATCGAAGGTGTCGCCAAACTCGATGGTATAGGCCTCGCCGATGCCGGCCGCTTCCTGTTCCTGAACCCGGGCCATGCTCGCCTTCACGGCATCGACGGCCGCGTCCGAGTCCGTTGGCTCCGCTGGAACGCCACCGGGTGCCGTAACGAGGTTAGCGACCGTCTCCGCGCCCGTCGCTTCCGCAGCCGCAGCCGCCTCTTCCACGGGAGCCGCTTCGGCCACCGGAGGCGCTTCAGCGGGAGGCTCTTCGGCGGCCGCATTCTGGGGGTAGACGTGGAGCAGCGCGACGGCCAGCAAGGTGGCGGATACGACGCTGCGACTGAGATTGCCCTTCTCTCTCGTCATACGTGGGCGGATGTATAGGCCGGCTCCGGGCCACGGTAAAGGGAGGCTGGCGAATTTCTCGAACCCCAGGCCGGTGGGTGACGCTGGGGCTGTTTTGCGCTAGAAGCGGTCGCTCTCGGGAGGCAATGTGACGAGCAGCAAACTGAGCAAAAACGATACCCCCCTCGTGGCCATCCTGACCGGCAGCCCGAGCGACCTTCCCGTGGTCCTCAAGGGCCGCGACGTGCTCGATGGCCTAGGCATTCCTAGCGACGTGCGGGTCCTGTCGGCCCATCGCACTCCCCATGAAACAGCGGAGTACATCGCTGCAGCCGAGAAGCTGGGGGTGGAGGTGTTCATTGCCTGCGCTGGGATGGCGGCCCACCTCGCGGGCGTCGTCGCCGCGCACACGACGCGCCCCGTCATCGGTGTGCCCATCGCGTCGGGCGCCCTCCAGGGCGTCGATGCCCTCCTCGCCACTGTCCAGATGCCGCCCGGCGTCCCAGTCGCCACGGTTGGCATCGATGGGGCGAAGAACGCGGCGTTCTTGGCGGCACGCATCGTCGCGCTGACGCACCCCGAAGTCCGTCAGCGGCTGCTCGACCACCTCGAAGACAGCAAGAAGCGCTACGACTCGCCCGATCCGTCGACGCCCGGCCAAGCGGCGACTTGACGCCCTCCGGCGTCATCCTTATGCGCTCGTAGTCAGCGTTCCATGTCGCTCGGTCGCATCCTCATTTTCCTCGGCATCATCTCCGGCATCACGCTCGGCACCCACTACTACCTGTGGGCTCGCTTGATTCGCGATCCGATGTGGCCGTCTCCTTGGCGTCAGGTCGCGACCATTGCGCTGGTCCTGCTCGCGCTCTCGATCCCCGCGTCGATGATGGCCTGGCGCACCCTGCCCCGGAACCTCGCGATCCCAGTCTCCTGGGTTGGGTACGTCTGGATGGGGTCGATGTTCTTGTTGCTCGTGCTGCTTTGGGGCGGCGAGCTCGCGCGCTGGAGTTGGGTCAAGTACGCCAGCTTCGCGTCGGTCAATGGCGGGCGCAGGGAGTTTCTGGCGCAGCTCCTCGCAGGAGGTGCCGGCGCGTTTGGGCTCGCGCTGTCGGGCTGGGGTGTTTGGTCGGCGATTCGGCCGGTCGAAGTGAAGCGTGTGGCGATACGCCTCGACAAGTTGCCCGAAGCTCTTAGCGGGCTGCGCCTCGTTCAACTCACTGACATGCACGTTGGACTGACCATCGGTGCCGATTTCGTCCAAGATGTCGTCCGCAAGGTCAACGCGCTCGAGCCGGACATCGTCGCGATCACGGGCGACCTCATCGATGGGTCTGTCGAAGACCTGGGTCATGCCATAGCGCCACTCGGCGAGATTAGCGCAAAGCTCGGGACGTACTTCGTCACGGGCAATCACGAGTACTACTCGGGGGCGGATTCCTGGCTCTCGTTCCTTCGTGGCATAGGAATACGAGTCCTACGCAACGAGCACGTGGAGCTCATGAAGGACGGAGAGGCGATCCACCTCGCCGGCGTCGACGACTGGACGGCGCACCAGTTCGGCAATGGGCACGGCGCGGACATGGCCCGCGCAATGGAAGGGCGCGACTCGACCAAGCCTGTCGTCCTCCTCGCCCACCAGCCGGTGCACTTCGATGAAGCGCGCGCGCACGGCGTCGACCTTCAGATCTCGGGGCACACCCACGGAGGCCAGATTTTTCCCTTCGGGTTTCTCACGCGCCTCGCGCAACCGTTCCTGTCGGGGCTCCACGCGCGCGGTGACTCGCAGATCTACGTGAGCTCAGGGACTGGATACTGGGGCCCGCCGATGCGCATCGCAGCGCCTGCCGAGATCACGCTGATCGAGCTCGGCGCTACAGGAGCGAACGAAGCGCGGGTTCGAGCGTCGTGTGCTCCCAGCGAAAGCCGTGGGCGTGAAGCGAAGCTGGGATGACACGGCTTCCCCCGATCAGCATCTCGTTGGCCATGTCCGAGCCGACGCCGAGCCGAAGCGCGAACTTCGGGACGGGAAAGAGAGTGGGGCGCTTGAGCACACGGCCCAATGTCGCCGTGAAATCCGCGTTCGTGACCGGCGTCGGTGAGACGAAGTTCACAGGGCCTTCTAGGTCGTCGCGCTCCAGTGCGAAGACGAGTGCCGACACCAGGTCTTCCAGCGTGATCCAACTCATGTATTGAGTGCCGTCGCCGATGCGGCCGCCTACGCCGAGCAAGAACGGCATCTTCATTTTGGCGAGCGCACCACCGCGAGGCGCGAGCACGACGCCGATGCGTGCGTTCACAACACGAATCCCGGCGTCCCGCGCCGCGTGCGCTGCGCCTTCCCACTCCCCGCACACCGAGGCGAGAAACCCGGAACCCTGGGGGGCGCTCTCGTCGAGCGCCTGATCGCCACACGCGCCGTAGTAACCGATCGCCGAGGCCGAAACCAATACCCTCGGTTTGGGTGAAAGCTCGGCGAGGGCCCCCGCGAGAAGCGCGGTGCCGGAAACCCGGCTGTCGCGGATCCTCGCTTTCTTGGCCTCTGTCCAGCGTCCCGAAGCCACATTGTCGCCGGCAAGATGAATCGCCCCAGTGATTCCCCGGAGACCCGCGGCATCGATCGTCCCAGCTGCGGGATCCCACCGGACCTCGTCGTCGGCACCCGCCGCGTGCCTCACGAGCCGAACGACATCGAATCCGTTGCGCCGAAGGGTCGGCACGAGCTCGCAGCCAACGAGCCCCGATGCACCGGTAACCGCGATTTTTCCCCGCTCCGCCATGCAAGATAAGCCTGAACCAGCCTCGTGGCGGCGCAACCCGAGTTTTCCACGTGGCCGCCAAGGCCAACAGTCGCTATGGTCCAGCACTTTGCGAATTCTTTTCATCGCCCCTCAAGCATTCACGTCCACTCGAGACGCCCAGGACGTCACGACCTTGGCGAAAGTGCTGCGCCGCGCGGATCACACGATCGACCTGGTGTCCCCGCTTTACGGTCACATCGACACCGCGAAGCTTGCGCTGGCACGCCGCCTCACCAAGCTCGAGCTCGAACTCGGTGGCAGGGCCTGGTCCTGCGAGCTTTACACGGGCCGCAACCACGACGGCGTAGGCCTGATCTTCATCGGCAACGAGGAAGTTCTGTTGTCCGCAGACGCTCTGACCGGTGAGGGCGAACAGCTCGACGCGTCGAGGGTTGGCGTGTTCGCCTCCGCGGTCACTGAGGTGATTCGTCAAAGCGCGAGTGACTACGACATCGTGCACGCTCACGGCTGGGCTGCAGCGGCGGTCGTCGCGCAGCTGCAGTCGGCGCTTCCCGACATGCCCACGGTCCTGACCGTGTACGACGCGTCTCGCCAGGGGCGCTTCGACGCACGCGATGCCGGGTGGATCGGGCTTGGCGACGAGGCCCGCGATGGGGATGGCGTCAGCGTTTTGAAGGCTGGTCTGCTGACCGCGGATCGCGTCACCACCCTGTCTCCCAACTACGCGCACCGCCTTCAGAGGCCGGATAACGACGATGAGTTGGCTGATGCGTTTCGCGAGCTCGGGCCGAAGCTGGACGGCCTACGCCACGGGATCGACCCCGCGCTTTGGAACCCCGCAACCGACGGGAACCTCCCTGCCCGGTTCGATCCGTTCGACATGGACGGCAAAGACAAGTGCAAGGCTGAGCTCCAGCACGATCTGACGCTGCCAGTGCGAAGCGATGTGCCTCTGTTCGGCGCGATCGGTAGCGTCGACGATGACGGCATGGCCTTGCTCGCGAAGATTGGACCCGACTTCCTGCGCAACGACGTCCAACTCGTAGTGCAGCTCGAGGGCGATGGCGAGCTCGTTGCCATCTACGAAGAGCTCTGGGACCAGTGGCCAGACCGAATTCAGATCAAGACCGGGGATGACGAGGCGTTTCGGCACGCGCTAATCGGAGCGAGCGACTTCGTGGTGGCGGCGGGACTCGAGGCGCCGTCTGACAACATCCAGATGAGAGCTCAACGCTACGGCGCCCTACCCATCGTTCAACGGGATGGCGGCCTCGCCGACGAAGTGGTCGATTGCGAAGCCTCTTTGAGGACCGGCTCGGGGATCCTCTACGATGAGGCGACCACGCGATCTCTGCTGTCGGCGCTGCAGCGAGGCGCGGCGGCATTCGCCAACACCAAGGCGTTCCGAGAAGTCCAGAGCAGAGTCATGCGCATCGACCATTCTTGGGAACGCACGACTCGACTCTACGAGCGCACGTACCGCGAAGCGATCGCCTCGCACGGCAGCTAGCTCGGGCGCTCGGTCTGTAGCGGGCGATCCGGCAACTTGGCATCGCTCGGGCGAAGGTACTGCGGCTCCAACGCGTCGAGGTCTGCCGGCCCGGTCGTGCGGAACGCGTATTGCACTTCGGCCACAATCGCGTCCGGAGTAGAGGCGTCGAGGATATCGGCCCCATCGACCTTCACTCCGAGCGTGGCTTCGATCACGGAGGCATGCGGTCGTACGCCCTCGCCGCCCACGGCAATCGGACGCCCCGCCACGGCCTCCCGAATTTGCGTTAAGACACGCTCGGGCGGGCCGAAGAGTGCGGGCGCCAACTCCTCCATGTCACCATCCTCGATGATGTACGCAGCAGCGAACACGTCGCCGCGGTACGCATTCATCACCGGCACCCGCACGAGGCTGACGTCGGTTTCGATCGCCCTCGCGAGCACCCGCAGTGAGCTGACGCCAACGATGGGTAGACCCAAGCCGAGGGCGAGCCCCTTGGCCGTGCCGAGCCCCACGCGCAGGCTAGTGAATCGGCCGGGCCCTATATTCACGCCTATCAACGAGAGCTCTTTGCGAGAGGCGCCCGCTTCAGCCAACGCCGATTCGATGTAGCCGAACAGGTTTTCCCCGTGGCGGCCGGCCGAACGCCAGCGTACCGACGCGTTCGAGCCGTCGTCGCGAACGACGGCAACGGTGCCATGCTCGGTTGCCGTATCGATGCAGAGGATCGTCATTGGGTCGCTTGACGCATGCCTAACCGCAGACTAGCGTCCGCGCCAGCGAAGTGCCCGCCTGCGCTGCTTGCCGGTAGTCCCGCACGAATGAGCAACCCACAAGACAAAGCTACCTCGAAAGGTGCGCGCACGGCGAAAAAGGGCGACGGCTGGAAGTCAAATCTGCTGACTATCGGCGGGGCGCTGTTGCTGGCGTTGCTCATTCGGGTGACTCTGTTCGAAGCCTTTGCCATCGACGGCCCATCGATGGAACCCACCCTCCTCGATGGAGACCGGGTTGTCGTCGCGAAGTATCCGTTCGGGCTGTTTCTCCCCTTCACGCACGAAGCGACGTGGAACTGGGGCGGCCCGGAACCAGGCGACGTGATCATCCTCCACAGCCCCGCCGACAACGAAGATATCGTGAAGCGAGTCATTGGTGTGGGCGGAGACGAGATCCTCATCCGCGACGGTAAGATCTCCCGCAATGGGGAGGTGCTGCCGACGATCGACTCGGGCCCGTGCTCCAACGAAGAGCAGAAGAACCTCGACCTCACGTGCAGGGTTTACGAAGAGACCCTGGACGGCACGCCGCACCGTATGAGCCATTCCAAGCACGATTTTCCGCTCGACCGCCTACCGCTTCGGGTCCCAGAAGGTCACGTCTACGTGCTCGGTGACCACCGCGACAGCTCCAACGACAGCCGCAACCCACTGATCGGCGCCGTCCCCAACTCGCGCATCAAGGGCAAGACCCTGTTCATCTACATGTCGTGGAAGAACACTCGCGCCTCCCTCTGGGAGCGCATCCGCTGGTCCCGAGTAGGCACCAGCGTCGACTAAAAAAGGGGTAGGCGATAGAGTGACTGCCGCCGAAGGCGTCCAGGAGACTGTCGAGAGGCCGATTCTTCTTAACCCCTACAAAAAGGGGACTGTCCCCTTTAAGGTTCGGGTGTGAGTGATTTGAAGGGCGAGATTGTGGCTCGGATGGGCGACGAGATCGGGGCTATCGACAAGGATGCTCCGGAGGCGGTCGCACTCTTGTATCCGAGTCCCTATCGCGTCGGGATGTCGTCGCTTGGGTATCAGACCATCTATCGATCGATCAACGCTTCGGAAGGGCGGGCTGCACATCGAGCGTTTCTGCCCGACGACCTCGAGGCCTGGAGGCAAGCTCGGGCGCCGCTGGTCACGTATGAGAAGTTGCGGCCGGTCTCCGACTACCCGGTGATCGCTGTGTCGGTCGCGTACGAGACCGAGCTCGCAGGGCTGATTCAGACGCTGGAGCTGGCAGGCATCCCTCCTCTCGCAGAGGACCGCACCGAGCAGCATCCGTTCGTCCTCGCCGGCGGGCCGCTGACCTTTAGCAACCCCCTGCCCCTCGCCCCGTTCGTCGACGCGGTGATCATGGGCGAGGCCGACCAGTCGGTGCACACCGCACTCGACGTGATCTTCGCCTCGGATTCGAAGGACAGCGCCATACGCACCCTGTCGGGCCAGCCCCACGTGTTCGTGCCAAGCGCGCACGGCGACATCCTGCCACCCATCGACAAAGCGGACACCAGCATCCTCCCCGCCTTCTCGCAGATCATCACGCCCCACACCGAGCTCCGCAATATGTTCCTGATCGAGCCCGAGCGAGGCTGTCACCGCGGCTGCACGTATTGCGTGATGCGCCGTTCCACGAACGAGGGCATGCGCATCATCAAGAAGGACCGCATTCTGTCGTTGATCCCCGACGAGGCGAAAAAGGTCGGCCTGGTGGGCGCAGCCACGACCGATCACCCGGAGATCACCGAGGTGGTCAACGCCCTCGCGGACTCGGGACGAGAGGTTGGCCTGTCGTCGCTTCGAGCGGATCGATTGAACGACGATCTGGTGGCCGCGCTCCGCAGAGGCGGCCACCGAATCCTGACCACCGCAAGCGACGGCGCAAGCCAGCGTATGCGAGACGTCATCCAGCGCAAGACCAGCGAGGAACAGCTTCGACAGGCCGCCAAGCTCGCCCGACGCCACGGTATGAAACGTCTGAAGCTCTACATTATGGTCGGCATTCCCGGTGAGCTCGACGAGGACATCGATGAGCTGATCGAGTTCGGCAAGGAGTTGTCCTCACTCATTCCGCTGTCCCTCGGGGTGGCACCCTTCGTTGCGAAACGAAACACCCCACTCGACGGGGCACCTTTTGCCGGCATGCCGCTGGTCGAGGCCCGGCTTCGACGGCTCCGCCGCGGGGTCCGAGGCCGCGTCGACGTGCGCGCGACTAGTGCCCGGTGGGCCTGGGTGGAGTACGTGCTCGCTCAGGGTGGGCGTGCCGAGGGGCGGGCCGTGCTCGACGCGGTCCACGCGGGCGGCCGCTTCTCCGATTGGAAGCGTGCCTTCAATGCGCTTCCGGAGGAGCGCCCACGCCGGCTGCTCGTTCGCCCGGGCGACCGCCTGGGACGCGCCAGCTAGCCGACCAGGCTCGAGGCCGCCGAGACTGCCCAATCGAGGTAGCGACTCGGGGTGACCCCCATCTTCACTACGTAGTAGCCCGCCAGAACGAGTGCGACGGTGACGTAGAGCGACTGCATGGGAACTGCGATGGGCTGGTCTTCCTGCGGCTCGCGCATGAAGAGATACACGATGACCTTGAGGTAGTAGTACGCGCCCACTGCACTGGCCAAAACGCCGATGACGGCAACCCAGATCATGGGCCCGCCTGCCCGAACGGCAGCGCTGAAGACGTAGTACTTTCCGAAGAAGCCCGCGGTGGGCGGCATCCCGAGCAACGACAGGACGCCGATGGCGAATGGAAATGCGGCCATCGGGTGGCGACGCCCTGCACCTGCAAGGTCGTCGTAACTCACCGCCTCTTTACCCTTCGAGCCCATCAGGATGAGAGAGCCGAACGCGAGCACGTTCGAAACCGTGTACGCGGCGATGTAGTAGAGGACCGAGCTCACGGCGAAGGAGCCGACTTCGTGAACTGCCGCGAGGCCAACCAAGATGTAGCCCGCGTGCGCGACCGAGGAGTAGGCGAGCATGCGTTTGACGCTGGTCTGTGCGAGCGCGGCCAGGTTGCCGTACACCATCGTCGCGACGGCAAGCAACACGATGACAGGCGTCCACCCGGTGTAGAGGCCCATGCTAGCGGGGTCGCCGAATGCGCCGACCAAGACGCGCACGAGCACGGCCACCGCTGCAGCTTTGACGCCCACCGACATGAAGGTTGTGACCGGCGTGACAGCGCCCTCGTAGGCATCGGGCACCCACATGTGGAAGGGAACCGCACCGAGCTTGAAGGCCAGACCGACGATCAGCATGACCAAGGCGAGCACCGCCAGTGTTGCATCGGCCTCACCCGCGGCGACGACCTGCTGAATTCCAGCGAGATCGGTGTGGCCGGTCGCACCGTAGAGCAACGCGCTTCCAAAGAGCAGGATCGCTGCTGCGAACGAACCAAGCAGAAAGTACTTCACGGCGCCTTCAACCGCGCGCGCGCTGGTTCGGCGGTAAGCGACGAGGGCATAGGCTCCAAGGGACATCGTTTCGAGCCCCAAGAAGATGCTCAGGAGATCGACTGCCCGTGCGAGCACCATCGCACCGAAGGCGGTGAAGATGATGAGGACGTAAAACTCGCCGCGTTCGAGCCCGTGCTCGCGAAGGTACCCCCCCGCTAGGAGCGCGGAGAGGCCGGCGCCGACACAAATGACGACGTCGAAGAACAACCCAAGCCGGTCGACCGCAAGGTAGCGGGTGACGACCTCGGGCGCGGCCGGAACCTCGCCCACCAACATGACCCCCGCCAGGCCAGCCACCACAAAAAGCGAGGCGGCAGTGACTAAAGCGAGCTCCGTGCGCTCGTCGCTGAACGCATCGACCAGCATGATGGCCAGCCCCGCTGCGACGAGCAACAGTAGCGGCGACACTCCCATGAGGGCACTCATCGCTGCGCCTCCTCGCCGGCGGGCCGTGCCAGCGCGAGACCGCCTGCAGCCTCGAAGCGTTGAGTCAGCTTGTCAAAATCGACCAAGCGGGGTTCACCAGTCCGAAGACCCTCTTCGTAGCGAACCGTGAAGTCGGTGACGAACGCATCGACGGACGGGTTCATCTTGTCGAGGAAGAACTTCGGGTAGAGGCCGATCCAGAACACCATCACGATGAGTGGAAGCAGCGAAGCAACCTCACGGCGATTGAGGTCGGCGAGCGACTCGTTCTCGGTGTGCACGACCTTGCCCCAGAAGATGCGAAGCACTGCGTGCAGCATGTAGACCGCTGCGAAGATGACGCCCGTCGTCGCAAGGAGCGTCATGATGAACCAAGACGAACCAAATCCGACCGCTGTGCGTGACAAGAACGACCCGGCCAAAATCATGAACTCGCCGATGAAGCCGTTCGTCCCTGGAAGCCCAATCGAGCTCAAGGTGATGATGATGAAGAACAGCGTGTACCAAGGCATCACCTTCGCGAGCCCACCAAAGTCGTCGAGCAGCCGAGAGTGACGGCGATCGTAGATCACTCCGACCAGAAGGAAGAGCGCGCCGGTCGAAATGCCGTGGTTGATCATCTGCAGGATGGCGCCCGAAATCCCGTTGCGGTTCATCGCAAAAAGACCGAGCAAGATGAAGCCCATGTGGCTCACCGAGCTGTACGCAACGAGCTTCTTCAAGTCTCGCTGCACCCAGGCCGCATACGCGCCGTAGATGATGCCGAAGACACCGAGGCCGGCCAGCACCGGCCCTATCGCCTGGCTCGCAACGGGGAACAGCGGCATCGCAAACCGGATGAATCCGTAGATGCCGAGCTTCAGAAGGACAGCAGCAAGAATGACCGAGCCACCCGTCGGCGCCTGGACATGCGCGTCAGGCAACCAAGTGTGGAACGGGAACATCGGAACCTTGATCGCGAAGGCCAGCGCAAACGCGGCGAACAGCAGATACTGCGGCAGTGCCGGCAAGACGAGGGTCGAGAGCTCTTGTAGGTCGAAGCTGTAGTGCCCGGCGAGCTTCTCGTAGCTGGCAG
>Ga0316193_10004209_pt1 | contig 10557 bp, 11 predicted proteins | sample MerIslsedime2_MG_FD_207735 | JGI IMG/M metagenome (GOLD analysis project Ga0316193, IMG submission 207735) | Coastal sediment microbial communities from Maine, United States - Merrow Island sediment 2 | ecosystem: Environmental > Aquatic > Marine > Coastal > Sediment | place: USA: Maine... | reverse complement strand
CCAGCTTTGATCGATGTCCTCTTCCTCCTTGACCTGTTCTGAAATATCACGCGCCAGATTGGGACTCAGACCCAGCGCGATCAAACGCTGTAGTAATCTTGCCCGTAGCGGATGGAAGTGGGACTCATTTCCCCAGGCCAGGCCGGAAAGTTGATTCACCAGCAGGCCACGCAGTGACTTTAATTCACTCCTCATTTCATTGATGGCCACATCATCTTGTTGATGGGTAAATGGGGGCTCATTTTGCCGCAAGGCTTCCTGGCTTGAAGGCTTTTTCTCCTTTTCCTTGTTCTTATAGACCGGGGCATCAGGGAGATGGCGGCCCAGTTTCACATCTTTCCAAATCTCATCACGTGATTCTTCCTGGGCATTCTCCACCAACTTGTCCACATTCACACCCGAGAGGAGTGATTCATCATAATCAACTGCAGCAACAATTTCGAAACCACCATCGACACGTTTATTCGATAAAATGACCGCATCGGGCCCCAAGGTCTCACGTACCTTGAGAATCGTGCGTCGCATATCGACAGCAAAAAAACGTTTTATCTTCATACTTGCCTCATTGCTCTTGCACATATCAGGCAGCATCTTGCCACCTACCGTTTACATCAGGCAGGATTTGCCTGACCCACTGTTGCTACAATCCTGATTTGTTTATCACTGGGTATCTCGTTGTATGACAATACATACATGGACGAAATGGTGTGTCGTACAAACCGGGCCAACATTGTCCTTAACAAGGCTGGTACGAGTAAGATCGCCGGTTGCCCGGCCTGTTCCTGTGTCCGCGCACTTTCCAGAAGCGCCTCATGCAGACGCTCTGCAAGCCCCGGTTCAACACCACCTCCGACACCATCAGAAGATTGCAAGGTATGATGCAACAACTGTTCCAGTTCAGGGGCAAGGGTAATCACCGGTATCTCCGGTGCCATACCATTGATTTGCTGGATGATTGAGCGCGCCAGGGCCACACGGACCGCCGTGAGCAGGACGTCAGGCTCTTGACTGCGACCGCCATGCTCCGCCAAGGTTTCGGCGATAGTCCGCATATCCCGAATGGCCACGCCCTCTTCCAGCAGACCCTGCAGGACCTTAACGATGACACCTAGGGAAAGTGTTTCAGGGATCAGGTTTTCAACCAGCTTGGGCGCCACCTTGCCCAGTTGATCCAGGATATGCTGTACCTCTTCATGACCCAGCAATTCATGCGCATGCGACTGGATCAATTGACTCATGTGGGTGGCGATGACGGTATTGGCATCGACCACGGTATACCCCAGGGTTTGGGCATGATCGCGTTGCTGCGGCTCGATCCAGACGGCCTCCAGACCAAAGGCCGGGTCCTGTGCATCAATACCCGTGAGAGTGCCAAACACCTGGCCAGGGTTGATGGCCAGATCCCGTTCCGGATAGACCTCGGCCTCGCCCACCGTCACCCCCATGAGGGTAATGCGATAGGTCGTGGGGGCAAGATCGAGATTGTCGCGGATATGCACGGGCGGGATGAGGAAACCCAACTCCTGTGACAGTTTTTTTCTCACCCCCTTGATGCGGCCCATGAGTTGTCCACCCTGATCCTTATCGACCATGGGGATCAAACGGTAACCGACCTCGAGGCCAATGGCATCCACCGGTCCCACATCATCCCAGGACAGCTCCTTCACCTCGGAGTCACGCCTGTCCTCTTGCATGGTCTGGGCCACGGCAGCGCTGGCCTGCTGTCTCAAGTGACGGTATATGAGGTAGGCCGATCCACCACTGATCAAAGCCAGGGTCAAGAATGCGGTATTCGGCATGCCGGGGATGATGCCCATAATACCGAGGACACCGGCGGCGACGGCAAGTGAACGCGGATTACTGAACAGCTGGTTCAGCACCTGCTCGCCCATATTCTGGGTACTCGAAACGCGCGTAATAATGATACCGGCTGCCGTTGAGAGTAATAAGGCAGGGATCTGGGCCACCAAACCATCCCCGATGGTCAACAAGGTATAGAACTGGGCGGCATCGGAAAACGTCAGCCCATGTTGCATGGTACCGATGCCAAGGCCACCGACAATATTAATAAACAGGATCAAGATACCGGCAACTGCGTCACCACGCACAAACTTGCTGGCACCATCCATGGAACCATAGAACTCCGCTTCATCACTGATCTCTTGCCGGCGTTGCTTGGCATCATCCTGGTCGATCAAACCGGCATTCAGGTCGGCATCGATGGCCATCTGTTTACCGGGCATGGCATCCAGGGTAAAACGGGCACTCACCTCCGAGATACGTGTGGCACCCTTGGTGATCACCACAAAGTTGATGATCACCAGGATCAAAAAGACAATCAGGCCAACGGCATAATTCCCCCCCACCACAAACTCACCAAAGGCCTTGATCACCTGCCCCGCGGCATCGCTACCACGATGTCCTTCGAGCAGGACCACGCGGGTCGAGGCCACATTCAAGGCCAGCCTTAATAGGGTGGTAATCAACAGTATGGTGGGAAACAGGGTAAAATCGAGCGGGCGCAAGGTGTATACCGTGACCAGCAGGATCACCAGGGCCAGGGCGATATTAAAACTGAACAACACATCCAGCAGAAACGGCGCCAGTGGCACGATGATCATGGCCATCATGAGCATCATCAGGACCGGTGCACCCAAGCCTGAGCGGGACACATAGCGTAAACGCTCTAATACAACACCTTGTTCAGCCATCTGCTTTAACCTCTAGAACTGCATATCATCGGGGATGGGTAGATCACCCATTTTCAGATCACCATAACCCTGCGCACGGCGTTGCTGTTTCAACTGGAAGACATAGGCCAACACCTGGGCCACGGCCAGATAGAGACTGGCCGGAATTTCCTGGTTGAGTTCCGTGGTGTGGTGAATCGCACGCGCCAGCGGTGGTGCGGTGACAATAGGCACATTGTGTTCTCGGGCAACGGTACGAATACGCATGGCCACCATGTCGATACCCTTGGCAATGACCACCGGCGCCACCATGAGATCCTGATCGTATTTCAAGGCCACCGCATAGTGTTCCGGGTTGGTGACGATAACATCGGCCTTGGGTACTTCGGCCATCATGCGTTGCTGGGCGATATCGCGCTGCATCTTGCGCAGGCGGCCGCGGACCTCAGGATTTCCCTCGGTCTCTTTATTTTCATCCTTGACTTCCTGCATGGTCATACGCAACTGTTGTTGGTAGTCCCACAGTTGAAATGGCACATCCACCGCAGCAATAATAATCGTGCCTGAGGCAATCGCAAGGATGGCCAGGATCAACATTTCACCGGCATGGGCCATACCCTGTTTGAGCGGTTCCTCACTCAAACGCATATAATCATCCGCCTGGTTATAGAGATAGATGATGGCGATCGAGGCGATGATCAGAAACTTGACCAGGGCCTTGCTCAATTCGACAAAACCACGCCAGGCAAAGATCCTTTTCATACCTTGTATGGGATCCAGCTTGTCCCACTTAAAGCTGATCGCCTGGCTACTAAAGTTGAGCCCGCCCGCCAATGAGATGGGACCAGAGATGGCGGCAACGGTGACGACAATGAAAAATGGCGCGAGCATAGCCACGGCATGCAGGATCGCATTCTCGAACAAGACCGGCATGGCGGTGGGATCAAAGATATGGGCACGACTGATGTTGAGTGAGGTCTTCAGCAGACTGGCCATTTCAGACGCCGCATAGGGACCGATAAACCACAAGGCCCCGGCGGAGATCAACAGCATCAACATGGTATTCAACTCACGTGAATGTGGTACCTGGCCACGTTCTCGCGCTTGTTGCAGGCGACGTGAGGTCGCCTGTTGACTACGTTCCTGTGCACTCTCAGCGGCCATACTACGAGCTCCCGATGCTGAGGAGTTGCTGCATCAGATGATAGGTACGATTAAACAACTCACCACTATAAGGGAACACGCTGGACAAGGTGGCCAGAATCACACCGAAACCCAATATCATGGTAATAGGAAAACCAATGGCAAAGATGTTCAGCTGGGGTGCCGCACGCGTCATGATGCCGAAGGACACATTCACCACCAGCAGCGATGCAATCGCGGGTAAGGCCATGCCCACCGCCCCGGCAAAGATTTGACTGCCCCAGTTGACCAACTGCCACAGGCTGTCGGGTGTAATACCCTTGCTCGCGATGGGAATGGTACGAAAACTCTCTGCCAGTATTTCAATCAGCACCAGATGTCCATCCAGGGCAAGAAACATGAGCAGTACCATCAAGATATAAAACTGACTCAAGACCGGAGCCTGGGCCCCATTTTGTGGATCAACCATGAGCGAGAAACCCAGGCCCATCTGCAGGGCAATGGCCTGACCGCCGGTGATAATGGCACTGACGGCCAGTTGCAGGGAAAAGCCCATCACCACACCGATCAACACCTGTTGTATGGTCACCAGAATGGCATCGGGGCTGAGGGCATCGATCCGTGGCACCGTGGGAGATATGATCGGCGCGATCACCATGGTGATGGCGACCGCCAGGGCCAGACGAATGCGCACCGGCAGCGGTTTGGAACCAAATACCGGCGCTGTCATCACTAGACCGCCAACACGAAACAGTGGCCAGAGATAGGACCCAACCCAGGCGGTAATATCGGCACCAGTCACAATCATACGCGATCAACCTATGACATAGGGAATATCAAGAATGAGGCGTTGGGTATATTCCATAAGCAAACGCAACATCCAGGGACCGGCTGCCATCAATGTCACCAGGGTCACGATCAGTTTCGGGATAAAACTCAAGGTCATTTCATTGATCTGTGTTGCCGCCTGGAACATGCTCACCAGCAGGCCGACAATCAATGCCGGTATCAGCACGATCAGGATCATTACCAGGATCACTTCCAGGGCATGTTGAAATATGGAGAGAATACTGTCCGGTGTCATGCGCTTTGCCTACCTCATTCAAGCTTGGACATTAAACATAGAAACTCGATGCCAAAGTACCCATGACAAGATTCCAACCATCCACCAGTACAAACAACATGATCTTGAACGGGAGTGAGATAATCATGGGTGACAACATCATCATGCCCATGGACATCAAGACACTGGACACCACCAGGTCAATAATCAAAAACGGGATAAACAGCAAAAAACCGATCTGAAAGGCGGTCTTCAATTCGCTGGTGACAAAGGCTGGTACCAGCACCGTCATAGGGACATCTTGTGGTGATTCCAGATCCTTCGTCCCCGAGATACGGGCAAACATACTGATGTCGTTTTCCCGCGTTTGCCCCAGCATAAAGGTCTTCAAGGGTTCACTGGCCTTGCTGACCGCCGTATTGAAGGTCAATTTCTCTTCCAGATAGGGCTCCACCGCATCCTGGTAGATGCGATCGAATACCGGCGCCATAATAAAGAAGGTTAAAAACAGGGACAGGCCAACCAGGGTTTGTGATGACGGGGCCTGCATCAGACCAAGGGCCTGACGCAATATCGAAAGGACGATAATGATGCGGGTAAAGGAGGTCATCATCATTAACGCTGCGGGGAGCAGCGTTAACAAGGTCATGAGGGCGAGGACCTGGATACTCAGCGTATAGGTTTGCTCACCCTTTGCTCCCGATGTGACTGAAATAGCCGGCAGGCCAATTTCGGCAACGGCCACATCGAATGCAGCCGGTCCAAGCAGCAATAAAGCCAGAATAATGATCTTGCCGACCGTGTGTTTCATTTTGCCGGATTACCTTTCATCACCGACTGCAGCCGTTCGGCAAAGCTTGTGGCATGCGCTGTTTGTGCCGTATTGACCGTCACCGGTTTATCCAATACATGCAAGGTCCTGATCTGACCCGGTGCAAGACCAATCAATAGTTGCGTTTCACCGACCTGAACCAGAACGATGCGTTCCCTCTGGCCCACAGACAGCCCGCCAATGACACGCAAGGCACCCTGGCCAAGCTGCTGAAAACGACCCATACGCCGAACCAACCAGGCCATACCAAAGATGAGCACCAGTACCAGGGCCAGACCCAGGAACATTTGCATATAATCGAGCATGCCGACCGGTTCGGTGACCAGCGGCCTGTTCAGTTCCGGTTTATTCCCATCAACGGCGAACAGGGGTAATGAGACCATATAGCTGAGGAATGCAAATAGTCGCCTCAGGTGTGTGCGACGCCACATCATTTCAGTTTCTTCACCCGTTCGACCGGACTGATGACATCAGTCAAACGAATACCAAACTTTTCATTCACCACCACCACTTCGCCATGGGCAATGAGTGTGCCGTTAACGAGCACATCAAGGGGCTCGCCGGCCAATCGGTCCAGTTCGATGACGGAGCCCTGGTTAAGTTGCAACAGGTTACGAATACTGATCTTGGTCTGACCGATTTCCATGGCAATAGTGACCGGGACATCGAGGATGACATCCAGATTGAAATCTTCGCCACCGGGAACACTGTCATCTTCCAGAGTTTGCAAGCCGGCAGGGCTGACATCCGCCACCTCAAACTCAGGCTCAGTCACGCCACCTACATCCGTATCCGTATCCGTATCCGTATCCGTATCACCGGCTTCATCCAGGGCCGCGGCCCAGTCATCCATGACTTCTTCATCATCGGGTGTTTCCGCATCGCTCATTTCTTCTCTCCTGCTTTTTCCATTACCTCTGCTCTGGCATCGATGAGTGCCTGCGCGGCATCATTGGGATTAATGGGTTTTTCAATACGGTCTTTGATCTTTATCGCCACATTCCCCCGCGATTCACCATAGACGCCACGATAAACCGGAATATCCTCTGCACGGATAATCACGCTCTCTGGCATTTCAATTGGGATAATGTCCCCCGCCTTCAGCTCCAGCAGATGGCGTACCTTTAAATTCACTTCAGTTAACATGGTTTTGAGACTGATTTCTGCGGTCTGAAAATCCTCTTTCAGCGCAACCGCCCAGCGATCATCCTTATCGACACGATCACTTTGTACACCGGCATCAAGCAGTTCCCTGATCGGCTCCAGCATGGCATAGGGCATGACCACCTGGAACTGACCGCCACCACCATCCAGTTCAACGTGAAAGGAACTCACCACAATCACCTCGGTAGGGCTCACGATGGTGGCAAACTCGGGATTGAGCTCCATGTTCAGAAATTCAAACTGTACCGGGATAACCGGACGCCATGCCTCGGTCAGATCATTAAAGGCATGGTCCAAGACCAGCGAGACAATGCGTTGTTCTGTGGCCGTAAGATCACGCCCTTCAATCTTGGCATGGCGGCCTGTCCCACCAAAAAAGTTATCGACCATAATGAAAACCAGTTTTGGATCAAAAACACATAAGGCGGAGCCACGCAGGGGGTGAATACGGACAATGTTCAAACTGGTGGGTACAAACAGGCTATGAATGTATTCAGAGAATTTCAGCATTTGCACACCACCCACGGAGATTTCCGCAGAACGGCGTAGCATGTTAAACATACTCACACGGAAATAACGGGCAAAACGCTCATTAATCATTTCCAGTGTTGGCATGCGTCCACGGACGATACGATCCTGGCTGGCAAAATCAAACATCCTGATAATGCCATCCACGCGGTCCATATCACCTCGTGTTTCTACCTCACCGCTATCTACACCATGCAGTAAGGCATCGATCTCATCTTGTGAAAGAAGATCATTCACGGTTTTGCATCACCTTTTATTGCATTATAAAACTTGAAAAATAGACGGCTTCGATACCTGCTTTTTCACCCTGACCGATGATATCCTTTATTTTTTTCAAGATGGTTTCGCGCAATTTTTCTTTTCCCTCATTGGTACGTAACTCGGTATATTTTTGCCCACTCATGATGAGCAGGATTTCATGGCGTATGATGGGCATGCTGTTTGTGACTTGATCAATATAAAACTGGTTGCGTGACATGAGTTGCATTTCAATCTGCATGTAGCTGACGGCTTCTTCATTATTGAAATTGACAATAAATTCAGGCTCCAGCGGGAGATAGATGGTCTGCTTTAATTCTTCCAGCTTTTTTGCTTCCTGCTCCTTTGTGTCCTCGTCAAAGAAGCCGGTGTAATACAAGGTTCCCCCAACCGACCCACCCACCAGGGTGATTGCAGCAAGCGCTAATAACACAATTTTAAGGGGACTTGTCTTTCGTTCTTCTGAATCTAAATCCAGTTCTGGTGGCATGGTCCTGATCCCGATAGTGGTAATCAATAAATAGTGACAGGAGACAGATAGCAAGACGTATGCCACCTGCTGAGGGGAATATATTCACTGAGAAATCAAAACCTTGGAAGGTTATGCCGGGTTGTCTTTAGTGTCACCCAGCAAACTGAACGTCAAAAAGCACAAAAACACTGTCAATTGTGTGACGGCCAGTGGCGGCCCGGAGCCGCCCGATTAGGCCGGTTTATTTACTCGCCCGGTGCCTGGTTTATTCCGGCTCAGGGAGCTTGATGAAGTGCTCACGGTAATATTGTAATTCACGGATGGAATCACGGGTATCGTCCAGTGCCAGGTGATTGCCACCCTTGGTATAGCCCTGATAGACCTTGGGCGACCAGCGTCGTGCCAACTCTTTCAGACTGCTGACATCGAGATTGCGGTAATGAAAATAGGCTTCAAGTTCCGGCATACACCGCGCCAGGAAGCGCCTGTCCTGGCAAATACTGTTACCACACATGGGTGATGCCTTGGCCGGAACATATTGTCTTAAAAACTCAATCGTCTGCGCCTGCGCCTGCTGTTCCGTTATCGTACTCGCACGGACCCGCTCGGTCAGGCCCGATTGACCATGCTGTTTGGTATTCCAGTCATCCATACCGGCCAGGGCCGTGTCGGGCTGATGGATCGCTAATACCGGACCTTCTGCAAGTGTATTGAGTTGTGCATCGGTGACAATGGTGGCAATTTCGATAATCAAATCGTTCTGGGTATCCAGACCGGTCATTTCCAGATCAATCCAGATCAGGTTGTTCGCATCTTGGGACATGGTTATTTCATCACTATATAATCAACTTGCCATGTATTCTATCAGACGCTAACCTCACATGCTCATAAGTCATCATTTTTGAAGGTGTAGAACACACATGCAACTGGTCACCACGATTTTTATCACTGCCATCATTTTGGCCTATCTCCTTGAAACATGGCTGGATAGGCGGCAAATCAGCCATGTTATGGCGCATCGAGACCAGGTTCCGGGTGAATTCAGCGATCGCGTCTCACTTGAAGAACATCAGAAGGCCGCCGACTACACCGTGGTGCGCACCCGCTTTGGAATGCTTAATCATTTTATAGGGGTAATCATTCTGCTTGGCTGGACCCTGGCCGGCGGACTGGATGCACTGGATACGGCCTGGCGTGGACAGGAATTAGGCCCCCTCTTGACCGGCATTGCGGTGATCCTCAGTGTGTTATTGATTTCCAGTTTGATCGAACTGCCCTTAGCGGCCTATCGCGTGTTTAACATCGAACAGCGTTTCGGTTTTAATAACTCCACCTGGAAACTCTTTTTAGGTGATACGCTAAAACAGGCCATACTCACTCTGCTTATTGGCGTGCCGCTGTTATGGGTCATACTCTGGCTTATGCAACATATGGGTGACATGTGGTGGCTCTATGTCTGGACCGTGTGGATGGGCTTCAGTCTGCTCATGCTGTGGGCCTACCCCGCCTTTATTGCACCCCTGTTTAACAAGTTTGCACCACTGGAAAATAGTGAACTGAAGGAACGCATTGAAAATTTACTGCAGCGCTGCGGCTTTAAAACCAACGGCATTTTCATCATGGATGGTTCCAGAAGGACCAGCCATGGCAATGCCTATTTCACCGGGCTGGGTAAAAACAAGCGCATTGTCTTTTTTGACACCTTGTTAAAATCCCTTGAGGCCGGTGAAACCGAAGCCGTACTGGCACATGAGCTGGGCCACTTCAAACGTAAACATATCCAGAAACGCATTATAACCATGTTCATCACCAGTTTGATTGGCCTGGGCATTCTGGGCTGGTTAATGCAACAGCCTTCGTTTTACAGCGGCCTTGGTGTATCACAGCCATCACAATATATTGCGCTGGTCCTGTTCATGATGGTTGCACCATTATTCAGTATCTACCTGCAGCCACTGTCGGCCTTCTTTAGTCGCAAGCATGAGTTCGAGGCCGACGAGTTCGCGGCACAACAAAGCAGCGCCACACATCTGATTCAGGCCCTGGTCAAACTCTATCGGGAAAATGCCAGTACCCTGACACCGGATCCACTCTACTCATCATTTCACGATTCGCACCCACCCGCCCCGGTGCGTATTGCACACCTGGTTGCAAAAGGAGGTTAAATCATATGCCGTGGAAACACATTGTCATAACGTCTCTTCTGACCATACCCTTGTTGATCTCACCACAACTCTATGCGGCTGATATCGCACGAGGGAAAGAATTACATGACAGTCATTGTACCCAGTGCCATATTTCATTAATGGGTAAGGATGGCTCGGACATCTATACGCGCGAGAATCGCCGCATACACTCGCTTGATGCCCTGAATCAACAGGTCCATCGCTGTAAAGACAGTATGGGC
>Ga0316193_10004208_pt1 | contig 10557 bp, 12 predicted proteins | sample MerIslsedime2_MG_FD_207735 | JGI IMG/M metagenome (GOLD analysis project Ga0316193, IMG submission 207735) | Coastal sediment microbial communities from Maine, United States - Merrow Island sediment 2 | ecosystem: Environmental > Aquatic > Marine > Coastal > Sediment | place: USA: Maine... | reverse complement strand
CCCATTTCTCTGACGGCACCAGTTGGCAGATAGAATTGGGTATTCGGGGTGACCGCGTCCTGGTAGAGAAGGGCACTGCCACACTGGTCGAGGGAGTCCGAGCCCTTGGATTTGATGTGGAAAACCCCTGAAATCGCTGCGCAGGCAGCGATTATGTTACCTAACGGAGACAGCTATGGAATTGTTGCCGGCCATTGAACAGGAAACCGCTCCTAATCCCGAATACTGCGTTATCTGGCTGCATGGGCTGGGGGCTGATGGAAACGATTTCGCCCCGATAGTCCCGGTCCTGAAACTTCCCGAAAAGCCGGCGGTGCGTTTCGTCTTTCCGCATGCACCACAGATTCCGGTGACCGTGAATGGGGGGATGGTCATGCCTGCCTGGTACGATATTCTCGAAATGGAGATCGACAGGAAGGTTGATACCGAAGGCTTGCTGGCCTCGGTGGCGCTGATAAACAAATTCGTCGACAGGGAAATAGAACGGGGCCTTGATGAGCAAAAGATCATTATTGCCGGTTTTTCCCAGGGCGGCGCCGTGGCCTACCATCTGGCGCTTGACCGGCCCAAAATGCTCGGCGGTTTGCTGGCCATGTCCAGCTATTGTGCCACCTGCAGCCTGATTCACACCCACGCATCCCAGACGGGCCTGCCGATCGAGATTCACCACGGCTTGTATGATCCTGTGGTGCCGGAGCATTTGGGAAGGGAGGCCAAAGGGTTTCTCGAAGAGCATGGTTATGCCCCGGTTTACAGAACCTATCCGATGGAGCATAATGTCTGTGCCGAGCAGATCGAGGATATCGCCGCCTGGTTCAGGGCGATCATGACCTGAGTGTTGATTGTAAAGACAGAAGGATAATCGTCAGTTGTTCAAAATAAGGGGATAAAAGGACATGTTTACCGTTGCCGACATTCGAGAGATTGCCGTTCAAATCGAGAAAAACGGGGAGGCCGCTTATCGCGCAGCAGCTCAGTTGGTAAGCGATTCAGCGGTTAGTGATATTTTTACCTGGATGGCCGAGGAGGAAAAGCATCATGCCACCTTTTTCTCCAAGATAGACTCCGCTGAACCTCTCTCCGAGGAACAGCTGGAACTGGAAAAAATGGGCCGGCAGCTGCTGCAGGATATGGTCGCCGACCAGACCTTTTCACTGGACAGGGAAATGCTGTTGAAAACTGCCGATTTCGAGGAAGCCATTACCCAGGCGCAACTCCTCGAGCAGGATACCATCATGTTCTACGAGTTCCTTTTGAACCTGGTCAGTGACGAAGAGGCCCGACTCCAGCTGGAACAGGTTATCGAGGAGGAAAAGCGCCATGTCGAGCAGCTGGGTGAGATGAAAGCGGCGGGACCCGAGTCATGCCGCAATCTGGCTCTGGCTTAAAGGGATGAGAGGGATGGGGACACATTACCTATCGTGTCCCTCGCTCCAATATTGCAATTAAACACAAAGCTTATGAATAAGGGGACATGATAGGTAATGTGTCCCCCTAGATAAGGAATGGGGACTATGTGGTCGTTAATCCAATCAATGCCCATCTGGGTTCTGGTGATACTCTGCCTGACCTTGGGGCTGGCGCCGTTTTCGCCGGAACCCCATATCTGGGAGAAGCTGAAAATGCTGGCTGCGGGTAACCTGACCCGGCCGGTCGATATTTTCGACCTGGTGCTGCATGGATTTCCTTTTGCCCTTCTTCTGCTCAGGCTGATCGCCGGGAAAGCTTAAGGGGACACAATACCTAAGGTGTCCCTTGAGGTAAAAAATTAATTAATTACAGTAGAGTGCAATTTTTGGGACACCTTAGGTATTGTGTCCCCGTGTACTACCCGTGTACTACCCCAGGTGTCCCTTGAGGTAAAAAATTAATTAATTACAGTAGAGTGCAATTTTTGGGACACCTTAGGTATTGTGTCCCCTTGTACTACCGTGCACTACCAATAAAAAAGGAGCATAAGCCGATAACGGCCCATGCTCCTTTTTACTTTCTCTGTAGGTCGATCGATCAGTATTGATCGGAATCCTGCGGGTTGAATTCGGCGTTGTCAACCCACCATTCGGGCTTTTGTACCATATCGAGCAGGTTTTCACAGGTGCGCAGGTGATAGGTCTCCTGCTTCATCAGGGCCTCGAACAATTGTTTGCTGACCGGGTCATCGGCTTCTTCAAATTTCTCTTTATAGAAGGACATGCCCCGTCTCTCGATTTCCACCGCCTTTTTATAATCTTCCACGGCATCAGTGGAAATGGAGGTGACATTGTCATCTCCTTTCATATCGTCGAATACCGTCTTGATATCCAGCGCTACCCCTTTCTGGGCCGGGACATCAAGCTTCTTCTGAAGCTGTTCGATGGCTACCCGGTGCTTGACCTCATCTTCAGCCAGCATCAGCAGCACTTTCTTTATCCCTTCAACCGGGGCGTTTTCCGCCATTTTACGGTAGAGCGCCTCAGCATCTTTTTCCATCTGGATTGAAAACTCGAACAGATCCATACCTGCCTCCTGTATAAGTGGATATTAGCTGTTAGTTGGTAAACGCCTAGTTTATAATTATCTACCCATTACCACAAGTAAAATTAATTGTTTTGATGCTGATAATTGTCAGTTCAGCCGTTCGAACCGTTCGGAATTGAGCAGGCTAATCGCCCCATTATCGTAGGGGGAGATCTCATAGCTGCCGATTTCGCCGAGTTCGATGAACTTGCATTCGTCATGTTCCAGGAGGGTGATCTCCCGGGGCGCGATGGAGCCCGATACGGGGATGAATTCGGCCTTGAGATTCTTGTATTCGAACAGATAGCCGGGGTAGACCCGGCTCACCATAATCGGGGCATCAAGCTCCTCGTGGATCTCGCGGGCGAGCGCCTGCTCGATGGTTTCTCCATGTTCGATTTTACCGCCTGGAAATTCCCACAAACCGCCGTAGCGTTTGCGGGGATTTCTCTTGGCAATCAGTATCCTGCCGCTCCCATCAAAGAGCAGGCCCATCACTACCCTGGTCATGACCCTCATCCTTCCTGTTTGCCGCTTAAACGAGTTCCTGCTCGGTTCTGCTGATAATCTCCTCCTGGTGTTCTTTGTCCAGGTCGACGAAGTAGTCGCTGTAACCTGCAACCCTGACCAGCAGATTGCGATAATCGTCCGGCTGCTCCTGGGCCAGCTTCAGGGTTTTGGTATCGACCACATTGAATTGGACATGGTGGCCGCCGAGGCTGAAATAGGTGCGTACCAGGCTGCATAATTTATCCAGATCCTGCTCCGATTGGAGCACCGATGGTAAAAAGCGCTGATTGAGCAGGGTACCGCCCGACTTAATCTGGTCCATCTTGCTCAGCGATTTGATCACCGCCGTGGGACCGTTGCGATCGCAGCCCTGGGACGGCGATGTTCCGTCCGACATCGGCAGATGGGCCAACCTGCCGTTGGGGGTGGCGCCAAGCATTTTACCGAAATAGACGTGACAGGTGGTCGACAGCATATTGAGGTGATAGACCGTCCCTTTGGTATTGGCTCTGCCATCGATGGCAGAGAACAACGAGTCGTAAACCTGCCGCATGATGGTATCGGCACGCTCGTCGTCGTTGCCGAAAAAGGGGGTCTTGTTCCACAGTATCTGGCGCAGCTTTTCGGCCTTGGAAAAATTTGTCTTGAGGGCGTCGAGCAGTGAAGCCATTGCTACCCTGCGGTCCTCAAACACGTGGGTTTTGATCGCCGACAGACTGTCGGTCACCGTACCTATGCCGCAGCACTGGATATAATTGGTGTTATAGCGCGGGCCGCCGTCGTAATAGTCCCGCCCTTTTTCGATGCAGTCGCTGATGACCACTGACAGGAAGGGAGCCGGTGAGTATTTGGCATACATCCGTTCAATGTAGTTGTTGACCCGGATCTTTAAACCGACGATATAGTCCAGTTGTTTCTCGAAGGCCTCATAGAGTTCTGCAAAACTAGCAAACTGCTCGGCCTTGCCCGTTTCCAGGCCGACCTTTTTACCGCTGAGCGGGTCGTGGCCGTTGTTCAGGGTAATCTCGAGAATTTTGGGTACGTTGAGATAGCCGGTTAGAATGTAGGCCTCTTTGCCGAAAGCGCCGGTCTCTATGCAGCCGCTGGTTCCCCCCTGGCGGGCGTCTTCAATACTTTTGCCAACCCTGATCTGCTCCATGACCACCGCATCGCTGTTGAACACGGACGGGTAGCCGTATCCTTTGCGGATTACCCTGCCCGCCGCTTTCAGAAAGCGATCCGGCGTCACCCTGCTGATATGGACGCTGGGTTGGGGCTGCAGCAGGTGCAGTTCGTCGGATACCTCCAGGGCAAGATAGGATATGTCGTTGCTGCCGTCGCTGCCGTCGCCTTTCAGGCCGCCGAGGTTGATCTGGGTGAAGTCATTGTAGGTGCCGCTCTCTTTAGCGGTGACCCCCACTTTGGGCGGGGCGGTATGGTTGTTCACCTTGATCCAGAGACAGGCCAGCAATTCTTTGGCCCGTTCCCGGTCGAGCGATTGTGCCGCTACTTCCTTCTCGTAAAATGGCTGCAGGTGCTGGTCGATATGGCCGGGGGTCATGGCGTCCCAGCCGTTGAGTTCAGTAATGGTTCCCAGATGGACGAACCAGTACATCTGCAGCGCTTCATGAAAGGTGTCCGGCCGGTGGGCCGGGACCTTGCGGCAGATTCGAGCGATTTCCTCAAGCTCCTCTTTTCTGGCCGGATCAACAGCCTTGCCGGCCATCGACTCAGCCAGCGCTGCATGGCGCTCGGCGAAGATAATCGCCGCATCGCAGGCGATGTCCATGGCTTTGAGCTGTTCATATCGGTCAGATGCCTGGGGATCATCGAGGTAATCCAGCCTGGTGATGCGGTCCTCAATCTGGTTCTTGTAGTCGAGCATACCCTGTTCGTAGATGGCCCCGTCCAGGGCCGTGTGGCCCGGCGCCCGCTGCTCCATGAACTCGGTGAAGAGGCCGGCTTGGTAAGCAGCTCTCCATTCCTCCGGGACCTCCGAGAAGATCCGCTCACGCATGGACCTGCCCCGCCAGTAGGGAATGACTTTGTCCCGGTAGACGGCGATGTCTTCTTCAGGCACCTGGTAGCCGGTCATCGGTCGGTCGTTGAGAATGTTGAGATCTTCTACCGAATGGCAGGTAAGCTCCGGAAAGGTCGGCACCACTTTGGGTGCCGGGCCTCTTTCGCCGACGATGAGTTCGTCGTCACCGATGTAGATAGTCTTGTGTTCGCAGAGATGTCTGAAGCACAGGGCCCGGACAACGGGAATTGAATGTTTACCGTAGTGCTGCTCGTAAAATTCGGTTTCGAGCCGGGCCCGTTCGGCGGAAATTGAGGGTCTTGTCTCGAAACTAAGCTTTCGGAGGCGGGCGATCCTGTCGTTCATTGCATATCTCCTGTTTCGTCACCGTTCAAGATGGACCGTCAAACCGTGTTGCTCCAGCAATTGCCTGGTTCTGGCGATGATATCGGGGGTCACGGTGTAGGCCTTGTCGGTGAGGTCGGGTCGTTGTAATTTTTTATACTTCGCTGCGGCGAGATCATGGTAGACGAGCAGATCGACATCTTCGATTGTTTTCAGCCCGGAGAGAAACCTGGCCATCGCTTCAACGTTTTCGACGGAGTCGTTGATCGTACCGACCAGCGGAAATCTGATCCTGATGGTGGCTTTGCTTTTACTCAGCACTTCAAGATTCTGTAAAATCTGCTCGTTGCCGACCCCGGTATATTTTTCGTGTAAAGCACTGTCCATCAGTTTCAGGTCGAACAGGAAGAGGTCGGTATGGGCAGCCACTTCGAGCACCCTGTCTGTTTCCGCATAGCCGCTGGTGTCGACACTTCTGTGGATTTCCAGCTGGCCGCAACGCTGCAGCAGTTCGATCAGATAATCGGCCTGGGCAAGCGGCTCCCCCCCTGAAAAGGTCACTCCACCGCCGGACTGATCGTAAAAAGGCAGATCTTTTTTTATCTCCTCGATGATTCTCTCGACGCTCGAGTGATAACCGACCGCTTCATGGGCCAGAGAGGGGCAGATCTCCACACAATTCAGACAGAGCGAACAAAGCGAATCATCACGCCTGATGGCGTCCTTCTTCCAGGTAAGCGCCTGTTCGGGGCAGCCGTCCACACATTCCCGGCAACCGATACAGCGCTCCTGCACGGTCACCACCTCGAGACTGGGGTCCAGTCCTTCGGGGTTATGACACCAGAAACAGCGCAGCGGACAGCCCTTGAAGAACACCGTGGTTCGAATATTGGGACCGTCATGCAGCGCATATCGCTTGATGTCGAAAAAAGTAGGCAGTTTGCTGTTCATAAAAACGAGATAACAATAATTATTATCATTTTGCAAGCAGAGGGAAAGGGGGCAACGGTCGGCTCTGGCAGTATTGACAAACTTTAGCAGTGTCCTATGGTAAATTTACGGAGTCAGCGGCTCAGTCGTATGGCTCCAAAGCCGTTATAAATATCAGCTATTTCACCTGCAATTACACAACCAAAGGAGCATGCCATGAAATACCGAATGTCTGTTCTCATCGTCCTCTGTTCAACCTTGCTTTTTGTCGCCGGCAACGCCTTTGCCCACTGCGAAATCCCCTGTGGGATTTACGATGATGAAGTCCGCATGAGTCTGATCGAGGAACATGCCGCCACCATCGAAAAGTCAATGAACCAAATCGTCGAGTTGGAGAAGGGCGGCAACGCTAACCAGTTGGTACGCTGGGTCACCAACAAAGAGGCGCACGCCAACGAACTGCAGCATATTGTCACCCAGTATTTCATGACCCAGCGGATCAAGTTCGATACGCCGGACTACGACAAGAAACTGGCGGCCCTGCACGAAATGCTGGTCTATGCAATGAAGTGCAAGCAGACCACAGAGGTGAAAAATGTTGAGATGCTCAGGCAGGCGGCAGAAAAATTCCACAAGCTCTATTTCCACAAATAGCTGATAAAAATCAATAAATTATAGGTCCTGCCAGTCAGGCAGAGTGGGGCAAGGCACCATCGCGATCTTCCCCGGAGCGATGCAGCCTTGCCGATCAGCGTATCGTCTGACCGTGGGGGTCCCGAACGGGCTGACCGAGCTTTTCATCGAGATAGTCGACCGTGTTGGTATCACTGATGTGTTCGAGATGATGAGCGGTGGGATGCAGCTCTTCTTTCGGGGTGCCGATCGATTCCAGGTAGGCTTCCCATAATCTGTGCGCCTTCAGTACCTTTCGAGCCTCCGTGTCGCCGGCCTCGGTCAGCGAGAAACTCTCTGCTGTCTGCTCCAGCAGCCCATCATCGATCATCGACTCCAGCGCTTTCTTCAAGCCTTTGTCCTGTTCGACATACTGAACGATCACTTCCATCGGGGTCGGTTTGCCGTAGCGCAGAATAGTGGTGAGGATATCTTCCACCTGCTGCTGGGGAATGAGGTTGTGCATCCGCTGCCAGCGGGCCAGAACCCCATACTTAGGCGCTACGAGGAGGACAACCAGAAACTGCAGGGTACAGAACAGCATGATCGCCCCGCCGCCGGCGGAATCAAGCCAGACGCAGAGATACAGGCCACCGATCACACTGGTAACCCCGAACAGGGCCGCCAGCCACATCATCTTGTCGAGCCGGTCACTGAGCAGGTAGGCGCTGGCTGCCGGCGTGATCAGCAAGCCGACCACCAGGATGACGCCGACCATGCTCACCGCACTGACCACGACCAGGGACACGCAGATGGTCAGTACATAGTCGAGAAAAAGTACTGGAAGGCCAATGGAGGCGGCCATGATGGGGTCGAAGGTGGCGATCTGGAAATGCCTGAAAAAAAGGATCAGCACGCTCAGCACCAGGGCGGCCGTGAAGGCGCTGACCCAGAGGTCGCTGTCCGCCACTCCCAGGATATCACCCATGATAAAGTGCATCAGATCTATATGGATGTAGTGCCTGAAAATGGAGACGGCCACAACCCCAAGGGCAAAGATGCCGGTATACATGATACCGATGGCGGTATCCTCCTTTACTCGGGAAATCCGGGCCACGAAACTTATCAGGGCGACGGTGGTCACCGCGGCGATGAGCGAGCCCAGCAGCATGCCGGGTGCGTGGGCCTCGAGGCCGAAGAGCATTTTCATGACCAGGTAACCACCGGCCACCCCGGCGATCATTGCGTGGCTCAGGGCATCGCCCAGAAAGGCCATGCGTCTCAGGACGACGAGACAGCCGACCACGCCGGCGACCAGAGCAACGATCGAGCCGCCGATCAGTGCTTTCTGAAAATAGGTTTCGGTGAGCGGAGCTATGAACAGATCGTACATCAGGATTCCTCCTTGGCGAGGACATCGCTGAAAATCCTCAGCCTTCCCTCGTACACCTTGCTGAGCAGATCTTCCCTGAGCACCAGGCGTGGGGGGCCATAGGCATAGAGCCGCTGTTTTATGAGGATGAGCTTGTCGAAATATTCCGCCGCCGTGGACAGGTCGTGATGCACGACTACCAGCGTTTTTCCTGCCTGCTTGGCCCGTTCGAGAACTTCGAGGATGGCTCGTTCCGTGGCCGCGTCGACACCGGCAAACGGTTCGTCGAGCAGAAGTATGTCGCTGCCCTGGGCCAGGGCCCGGCCCATGAACACTCGCTGCTGCTGGCCGCCTGAGAGTTCACCAATCTGGCGCTTGGCAAAATCTTCCATTCTGACCATCTTGAGGGCCTCAAACGCAGCCTCCCTGTCTTTGGCTGACGGTGAAGTGTACCAGGGAATCTGCTGGTAGCGGCCCATTAAGGCCACCTCCTCCACCGTGATCGGAAAGTCCCAGTCCACCGCCCCGCGCTGCGGGACGTAGGCAACTTCACCCTTGGCCTTCTGGGCGCTTTTGCCGTTGATCTTGACCACTCCCACATCCGGTTTGACAAAGCCTAAAATAGCCTTGATGAAGGTCGACTTGCCGGCCCCGTTGGGGCCGATGACACCGACAAGCTGATCACTTTCGATGTTGATGCTGACGTCAAGCAGGGCCGGTCTGGCATGGTAGCTCACGGTCAGATGATCGACCTCTATTACGAAATTGTTTTCAGTGGTCATGGTCCGTGCCGGGGGTGTCGTTTAAACTGAAAGTGACGGTGCCGGATACCAGGCCGCCGCCGCTGCTCCAGACGGTCTCGTCCGCCAGGACACGATCGTGGCTCAGCAGCCGTAGACGAATTCCATGGGTCAGGCTGCTCTCTGCAACCGGTGGGCTCGCCTTGACAAAGACCTCGTTGTGGTCGGCGAGCTCAAACCCGAGATCACGGATGAACAGCGTCTGTCCTCGACTGATCGGCAAATCGGCGATGTCAACTGCCATCCCGTTGAGCCGAAGTTCGAAAGGCCCGGTCTGTTCCTCGGTTTTCAGAGCAAAGGGGTCGTCCTCCACCGAAAAGGTCGGGGTCAGTTCGATGGACAGCCGCTCCTGCACTTCTGCTTGGGCCGGGTCGGCAGCCCTTGCAGGAGCGACAGCACGATCTCTTTTTTCGGTGTAGGCATAGAGACCGCCGACAAAGACGATCCAGATGACAAAGCAGAGTAGAAAACGCATGATTCTCCTATTTCAGGGCGTTGACAATCAACAGCACATTTTCACGCATCATACCGATATAGGTCTCTCCGGCACTTCCTTCGGGGCCCATCGAATCGGAGTAGAGCGACCCGCCGATCTTGACACCTGTTTCCTTGGCGATTTCTCTTATCTGTTTTGGATTGATGGTGGTTTCGACAAAAATGGCCGGGGTTCCGGCCTCTTTTATTGATTGTACAACTTTGCGCCTCCGCTCGGGGGTGATGCCGGCGCCGACTTCAGCTCCGGTTGACCAGCCGACCGGGGCGATGGAGAGAAAATTGTTGTTGGCGTTGAGCTTGAATTCCGAGCAGAAATAGTTGAAGGCATCGTGGGTGGTAACCAGAATCCGCCGGTCGGCGGGAATCTTATTGATCTGTTCCCGGACCCACGAGTCGAGCACCCTGAGCTGCTGTAGAAACAGGGTGGCGCGGGCTTCGTATTCGGCTTTGTTGGCCGGATCGATCTGGCTGAGCCCCCTGACGATATTGTTGACATAGACAGCGGCGTTTCTGGGTGAAAACCAGGCGTGGGGATCGGCAATCTGTTCCCCCCCTTCGTTGACGGTGAGCAGCTTGATACCGTCGGTGGCGGTAACGATTGGTTTGTTGGCATCCTTGGCCAGGGTGGCCATCCAGCTTTTGCCTTCCAGATGCAGTCCGTTTTCAATGCAGAGGTCGGCGCCCAGTACGATCTGCACGTCATTGGGGGTGGGCTGGTAGGTGTGCGGATCGGCCCCTGGCGCCAGGATCGATTTGACCTCGGCCCTGTCCCCGGCGACCTGGCGGGCGAAGTCGGCTATCTGGGTGGTCGAGGCGACGACGATCGGTTTGTCTTCTGAGGCGAAGGTCTGCTGCCCAAAAAGCACTGCAATGGATAGTACAACAATGTTAGTCAGCCAGTTTTTCATCCTCACTCTCCGGGCCTGAGTAGAATTATCTTGATTGGGGTCTACATCTGTTTTGAAAACAAGTTAAAA
>Ga0316193_10004205_pt1 | contig 10562 bp, 9 predicted proteins | sample MerIslsedime2_MG_FD_207735 | JGI IMG/M metagenome (GOLD analysis project Ga0316193, IMG submission 207735) | Coastal sediment microbial communities from Maine, United States - Merrow Island sediment 2 | ecosystem: Environmental > Aquatic > Marine > Coastal > Sediment | place: USA: Maine... | reverse complement strand
AACGGCGATCCCCTGTTTCAGCCGCATCAGTTCAGCAAGCATCATCGCGCGCGGTACAACCGGAATCCGCCTGGATCTGGCCGCCGCAACCTCAGGGTTGTCACCCTTTACGGCAGTGGATGTAACCACCACGTCTGCGCCGGCGATGTTTTCGCGATCGTGGCCGGCACTGACCTTCGCTCCGAGGCTTTTCAGTCGTGCAACCGCTGCGCTATCGGCCAGATCTGATCCGGATACCTCGAAGTTGAGGTTGAGCATCACCTCGGCGATTCCGCTCATGCCAGAGCCCCCGATGCCGACGAAGTGGACATGTTTGACCTTATGCCTCATCTCGCCAACGCCACACATTGATCTGCCACATCGCGCGCGGCATGCGCTTTTCCAAGTGCCCGCGCCCGGCTGGCCATCTGTAACAAACGCTCTCTCGTAAAACTCGCGACCACATCGGCCAACCGCCGTGGTGTCAGGTCTTTTTGCTGGATCAGAATCGCCGCATCGCGATCGGCCAGGAAACGCGCATTGAGGGTCTGATGGTCGTCCACGGCATGGGGGAACGGCACCAGCAGGCTTGCCACGCCTGCAACGGCAAGCTCGGCAACCGTGGTCGCTCCGGCACGGCAAACCACAACATCGGCCCCCGCCAGCGCGTGCGCCATATCCTGAATAAACGCCACTGCGCTGGCATCGACGCCAACGTCACGGTACAGCGCTTCCAGCGCCTGAAGGTGTTGGCGTCCCGACTGGTGCGTGACTTCCGGGCGAGCGTGTTCCGGAATCAGGGCAAGTGCCGCAGGTACGATTTCGTTCAATGCTTTCGCCCCCAGGCTGCCTCCGATGACCAGTAAACGCAGCCGCCCTGTCCGCTTTGAAAAACGCGCTTTCGGGTCTGCGATTTCGGTAATCGACCTGCGTACCGGATTACCCGTGACCTGGCCGCGCGACAAAGCCCCCGGGAAGGCTTCAAGGACACGATCGGAAACCATCGCCAGAACTTTGTTGGCGAGACCCGCGACCGCGTTTTGCTCGTGCACCACCAGGGGCCGCAGGAATAACGCCGCCATCATCCCGCCAGGGAAGCTGACGTACCCCCCCATTCCCAGCACCACATCCGGCCGCAATCGGAAAATGACACGCGCGCTTTGCCAAAACGCAATCAGCAAGTTGAGCGGCAGTAAGGCCATGCGCACGAGCCCCTTGCCACGCAAGCCACCGAATCGCAGCCATTCAATCTCATAGCCGTGATCAGGAACGATGCGCGCTTCCATACCCGCTTTCGACCCGAGCCATATCACCCGCCAGCCACGCGACTTCAACTCATCCGCGACCGCAAGCGCGGGAAAGATGTGTCCACCTGTGCCCCCAGCCATAATGAGAATGGTGCGGTTCATGGGCGCACCCTGCGAGAAACTTGCACGAAATCTTCAGTGCAGGCTAATGCCTGCGCAGCAGGCGTTACGCCGGAACTAAAGATGTGTCCGCCTGTGCCACCAGCCATGATGAGAATGGTGCGGTTCACAGCGTGTAGCCTTTCATCAACTGGCGATTTTCGAAGTCGACCCGCAGCAACAAACCGAGTGCCATACAGTTAGCTACGAGGCTGCTGCCGCCGTACGACAGCAACGGCAAGGTCAGCCCCTTGGTCGGCAGCAATCCCATATTCACGCCCATGTTGATCATTGTCTGCACTGCGATCCACAGGCCCACGCCCTGCGCCACGAGAGCAGAGAAGTAGCGGTCGAGCCGGGCCGCCTGGTTACCAATCGAAATCGCGCGTAAAGACAACCAGGCGAACGCACCAATGGTTGCAACCACACCAGCAAATCCCAGCTCTTCAGCAATGACCGCGAGCAGGAAGTCGGTGTGCGCCTCGGGCAAATAGAAAAGCTTTTCGATACTTGCACCGAGCCCGACCCCGAGCCACTCGCCACGGCCGAAAGCAATCAACGCGTGCGACAACTGATAGCCACGGCCAAACGGATCTGCCCACGGATCCATGAAACCCAACACCCGTTCCATCCGGTAAGGAGAGGACCAGATCAACATCACGAATCCGGAAACAAGCAGCACTACCAGCAACGCGAACAATCTCCAGTTCATGCCGCCGAGAAACAAAATGCCCATCGCGATCGCCGTCATCACGGCAAACGCCCCAAAATCGGGTTCTTGCAACAACAGCGCACCGGTAAGCAACATCACCGCGAACATAGGCAAGAAACCCTTCCGCAGGCTCGCCATGTGCGCAGCCTTTCGCACCGTATAGTCGGCGGCATAAAGCACGACGAAAAGCTTGGCCAACTCCGAGGGCTGCAAGCTGAAACTGCCATAACCGAGCCAACGCTGACTACCATTGACTTCACGCCCGACGCCGGGAATCAACACGATGACGAGCAGCGCAACGGATGCCATGAACAGATACGGCGCGGCTACCTGCCAACAACGCATGGGCACCTGAAAGACCGCGACGGCAGCAACAATACCTACAATCAGAGACACGATATGGCGCAGCAAAAAGTAGTGCGCCTGTCCGCCGGAAAACCTTGCTGCTTCTGCTATAGCGATTGAGGCCGAATAGACCATCACGGCACCCAGCCCCAGTAGCGCAGCCACCAGCCAGATAACAGTGGGATCCAAGTCCGGTTCGCTTGCCGGGCGTGCTGCATTCCTGCTGTCTACGAGCGTATTCACTGCTGACGCTCCAGGCGTTCCACCGCATCGACAAATACTTCGGCGCGATGCAAATAGTCACGAAACATGTCAAAACTGGCGCATGCGGGTGACAGCAGTACCGCGTCACCGGGTTGCGCCAGGTTTCGAGCCCGGAGAACCGCGTCCGGCAAGTCGGCTGCGCGCTCTATCGTGACCGCAACCGGGGTGATCGCCTTTTCGATTCGGCCACTATCGCGTCCGATAAGCACCACGGCGCGTGCCTTCCGCGCTATGACCGGCTTCAATGGCGAGAAATCCTGATCTTTTCCCTCCCCGCCGAGAATGACCACGCTACGCCCGTCCAGCCCCTCCAGCGCTGCGACGGTCGCTCCAACGTTGGTTCCCTTTGAGTCATCGTAAAAACGCACGCCGCCGAATTCCGCGATCTTTTGCACACGGTGCGGCAGCCCCTCGAACTTCTTCAATCCCTCCAGCAATCTCGGGTAAGGCAAGCGTATGCCGCGGCATAACGCCAGCGCCGCTAGTGCATTGGTCAAATTGTGCGTACCGGCAACCTTCAGTTCCGACGCCTTTATCAGGTTCTCGGCACCCTGAGCAAGCCAGGTCTCGCCGTCAACCTGCCGCAATCCCCACTGGTGCCGACCAGCCGGATCGTCCGCGCCGAACGTGAAAACGCATCGCTCGCCGATCGCCATCTCACGCGTCAAATTATCCTGCCGGTTCAATACCTGTACGCCATCGCCTCCGAAGATGCGCGACTTGGCCCGGGCATACTGGTTTACGTCCTCATAGCGATCCATATGATCTTCGCTGAGGTTCAGCACTACGGCGGCTTCCGCGTCCAGTGTAGCCGTCGTCTCCAGTTGGAAACTCGAAAGCTCCAGAACGAAGATGTCCGGTACGCGGCGCTGTCCGGCATCGATGTCGCTCAACACATCAAGAATGGGGAGACCTATATTGCCTGCAACTTCGGTACGGGCACCCGAGGCTTTGCACATGGCTCCAACCATCTCCGTCACCGTGCTCTTGCCATTGGAGCCCGTGATCGCAATAACCCTGCTGTGCACGTACTGCTTGCGCGCGTGGGCAAACAATTCGATATCGCCCAAAACCGGTATTCCCTGATCACGCGCCCGTTTCACCAGCGGTTGCGCCAGCGGCACCCCGGGACTTATCGCGACCACATCAGCGCCTTTGAATACCTGTGGCTCAAGCTCCCCGACATGCAAGTCAACATCCGGGAATTTTTCGCGCAATTGCCCGGCGAGCGGTGGCAGCAACCGCGTGTCTGCCACACGCACGACCGCACCGCGAGTGGTTAACCAGCGCACCATCGACATGCCACTAATTCCCAAGCCAAGCACCAGTATTCTCTTACCCTTCGGATTCAAGCTTGCGTTTCTCTTTCAATGCCGCCTGCAGTCTCATTAACCGCAACACGCCCATGTCTTCTTCCTCATCGAGCAACTCTTCCTTGGTCAACTCGATCGGCGGAACGCGTTCCGCCTTTTTCGGTTCTTCCTGGCGGCGCATTGCTCCGATTGCCTCTTCCAGGTTCATGATGGTTCTTTCCACCACTTGCCATCACCCATAGCGATTGGCACGAAGCCACCGCAACCAGCTTGCGCAACCCTGACTGACCGCGTCATCTCAGCTTCAATGTGGACAAGCCAATCAAAACCAGCATCATCGTGATAATCCAGAACCGCACTACGACCTGGTTCTCCTTCCAACCTTTCAGTTCGTAATGGTGGTGAAGCGGCGCCATTCGAAAAACCCGCTTGCCGGTCAACTTAAACGAAGTCACCTGAATAATTACTGATAATGTCTCCACCACGAACACGCCCCCCATAACCAGCAGCACAATTTCCTGGCGCGCGATCACGGCAATCGTTCCCAGCGCGGCGCCGAGCGCAAGCGCTCCGACATCGCCCATGAACACCTCTGCCGGATAGGCGTTAAACCAGAGGAACGCCAATCCCGCACCCGACAGCGCAGCGCACAGCACGGAAAGCTCTCCGGCACCCGGAATGTGTGGAAATCCCAGATAGCGCGAAAACACGGCATTGCCGGCGACATAGGCGAACACTGCCAACGCGCTCCCGATCATCACTGTCGGCATGATGGCGAGCCCGTCCAGGCCATCGGTCAGGTTGACGGCGTTACTGGTGCCAACGATCACGAAGAAAGTCAGCACAACGAAACCGAATAGTCCAAGCGGATAGGCAACCTGCTTGAAGAACGGAACGATCAACTCCGTTTGTGCCGGCAACTCGGCGGTCCAGGCAAGATACAGAGCGGCCGCCATGCCGATAACCGACTGCCAAAAAAATTTGGAACGAGCCGGCAAACCTTTCGGGTTGCGATATACGACTTTTCGATAGTCATCGACCCAGCCGATCGCCCCGAACCCGATGGTCACTACGAGCACTACCCACACGTACCGGTTCGACAAGTCTGCCCACAAGAGTGTGGTAATCGCGACGGACACCAATACCAGTGCACCACCCATGGTGGGCGTTCCGGCCTTCGCCAAATGGGTCGCAGGACCATCGTCGCGTACCGACTGCCCTATCTTGTAGACCGTGAGTTTGCGGATCATCGTCGGACCGACGATGAATGAGATGACCAGCGCAGTCAGGGTTGCCATCACCGCGCGCAAAGTGATGTAGTTGAATACGTTGAATGCGCGTATATCCTCAGCCAGCCATTGCGTTAGTAACAGCAGCATCAGGATGCCCCGCCCGGCTCAGCCATCACTTCGTCTGTCAAGGCCCTTGCGATGCGCTCCATGCGCATGAATCGGGAGCCTTTGACCAATACCGTTGTCGAACCGTCCAGCAATGCAAGCAAAGCGACCAACAGCTCGTCGAGTTCACTGAAATGCTCACCACCCTGTCCGAACGCCTGAACCGTTTCAACTGACAACGCCCCCAACGCGAGCAGGTGATCGACTCCGGCACGCCGGGCAAAACCGCCCAGCTCAGCGTGCATACTGGCTGCCGCATCACCGAGCTCACCCATGTCGCCAAGCACGAAAATCTTTGGACCGGTACTCGCACCGAGCACCGACAAGGCTGCCTGCGCCGACTCGGGGCTTGCGTTATAACTATCGTCGATAAGCACATCACCGCTTGCCAGCTGGCGTCGCTGCAATCGGCCAGCCATGCCGCGATATTCACTCAGCCCGGCGATTATGTGCTCGGGAGCAATGCCAAGCACGGATGCGGCCGCCACCGCGGCCAGTGCGTTCTTGACATTGTGCAAACCGGGCACCTGCAAGGTAACTGCAAAACGCCCGTCAGGCGTATCCAGGGTAACCAGGCTGCCCGCCTCCGACAATTCGTACCGAGCTGAAACGCTGGCGTGCCGCGTCAGTCCGAAATCGACGATTCGCTTTCCATTCAGCAACGAGCGCCAGTAATCGGCATAGGCATCGTCAGCATTGATGATAGCGACGCCGCTTGCATCCAGCCCGGCGAAAATCTCTCCTTTTGCACGTGCAATTGCCTCGACCGAGCCCAGTTCGCCAATATGCGCCGTACCAGCGTTGTTGACCAACGCTACTGTCGGATGCGCGAGGCGGGAAAGGTAAGCAATCTCGCCAAGATGATTCATCCCCATCTCGATAACGGCAAACCGGTGGCGAGGCTCCAGCTCCAGCAACATCGCTGGCATACCGATGTCATTATTGAAATTGCCCCGGGTTGCAAGCACCCCGTCCGCCCCCGCTTGCTTGCTCAGCACCAAAGCCAGCATTTCCTTGACGGTCGTCTTGCCATTACTGCCGGTGATCGCCACTAGCGGCATCGAAAACATTGAGCGCCACCATGATGCCAGTCGGCCGTAGCCGAGCCTCACATCATCGACCACCAGCGCTGGCGCTCCGGATTCCTTCAGAACAGTCTCATCGCTGACCATTGCGGCCGCCGCACCCTGTTCGATCGCCTGACGAACAAAGTCGTGGCCATCGAAACGCAGCCCCTTGATCGCGACGAACAGATCACCAACGCGCACGTCGCGGCTGTCTGTCGTTACACGTGCAATGTTCGCGTCATCACCCGTCTGCTTCACACCGAGTGCGCGCGCCGCCGCGGATAAGCTAAACACGGGCACCGCCTTTCGATGGCAAATTACGCGAAATACGCTTCGTCATAGCGGCTCGTGCCACATCGATATCGCTGAACGGTAATCGCTTGCCATGAACTTCCTGATATGTTTCATGGCCCTTTCCAGCGATCAGCACGACATCATCCGGGGCTGCATTGGAGATGGCTTCGCGAATAGCAGTACCGCGGTCCGGTTGAGACCGGTATCCATCATGCGCGCCTGCGATAATGTCATCAATTATGCTGCGAGGATCTTCCGACCGCGGGTTGTCGCTGGTGACGATACTTTGGTCCGCCAGTCTCGTTGCAACCTCACCCATTAGCGGGCGCTTGCCTGCATCACGATCACCACCCGCACCGAATACACAATGCAACCGGCCTCCGCGCTTGAGCAAGTCACGAAGGGATTCGAGCGTCTTCTCCAGTGCGTCCGGGGTATGGCAATAATCGACCACTACCAACGGAAACCCCGTTTCACGGATCGTCTGCATGCGCCCCGGCACCGGTTCGAGCTCGGCAATTACGTCGACCGCATCTTTCAGTGTGACGTCAGAACACACCAGCACGCCAAGCACGCCTAATATATTGTGCGCGTTATACGTGCCTAACACGTTGCTGCGCAGCTTTGCCGCCCCCCAGGGCGTATTGATTTCCAGCTTCAGCCCGCGCGTAGACAGATCGAGCTTGTGGCCCGTAATCTCTCCCTTGCCGAGACCGTAGCCAATCACATTGACGCGTTTACGATCGATCCGCGATGCCAGCTCGGCACCGAACCGGTCATCGAGGTTCACCACCGCGTGCTTGAGAGACGGCCACGCAAACAATCGCGCTTTGGCATCGCCATATGCTTGCATATCGCCGTGGTAATCCAGATGATCGCGTGACAGGTTGGTGAACATCGCGACGTCAAAATCGATACCGTTGACACGGCCCTGCTCGAGTCCGTGCGAGGAAACTTCCATCGCCACTGCCCGTGCGCCTTTTACGCGCATCTTCCCAAGAAACGCATGCAAAGTGACGGGGTCCGGCGTTGTGTTGAGTGCGGCTTGCTCGAGATCGTTGTCGCCAATCAAACCCTGGCCCAGGGTTCCGATGACTGCACATTCTCGTTGCAGACGGTTAAACGATTGGGCAATCCACTGCGAGCACGTCGTCTTGCCGTTTGTGCCGGTGACACCGGTTACCCAGAGATGTCGCGACGGGTGCTTGAAAAAACGGTCGGCGATATAGCCGGCATGACGACGCAAATCCGCAACCGGGATGTTGGGGACATTCCAGTCCGGGTTCCAGTCGAAACCGGATTCCTCCCAGACCACGATGATTGCACCAGCGGCCAGCGCCTGGGGAATGAAATCCCTCCCATCCGCAGCATCGCCAGGATAAGCCAGAAAGAGATCACCGGCCTTTACTTTTCGGCTATCGATGGCGACGCCCGTGTACTTGATAGAGAGTGCATCCACTGCCGACTGTGTCGCCAGAGCATGCTGCGCTGTCTCGTCTCGCGTCAACGCCGGCGGCCGCAGTGAAGCTGGCGTTGCACCCGGCGGACTCATACTTCCTCCCGCGGCAGTCGCACGATTTCCGGCCAGACTTCATCGACACCGTCCGGGGATATACCGAGAATGCGCAAGGCGCCTGCGGTCACTTCGCGAAAGACCGGGGCCGCGACCTCACCACCATAATAGTGTTCACCACCGGGTTCGTCGATCATGACCGCAACAACCAACCGGGGCCGGGACGCAGGCGCAAACCCGACAAAAGAAGACATATAGGTGTGGGGCGCGTAACGACCGTCAACCAACTTGTGTGCAGTGCCGGTTTTACCAGCTACGCGGTAGCCGGTCACTCTCGCCCGCTCGGCGGTACCTCCGGGGTGGGTTACGCTCTCCAGCATGGTCCGGACGAGACGGGCGGTACGCTCGGATATTACCCGTTGCCCCGGAACGGGCGCCTCGCGGCGCACAAAAGTGAGCGGCGCCAGAAGCCCGTCTGTTGCGAACACTGTGTACGCCCTTGCGAGTTGCAACAAGCTTACCGATATGCCGTGACCATAGGACATCGTGGCCTGTTCGATCGGTTTCCAACGGTCGAAATCACGCACACGGCCGGAGGCCTCGCCCGGAAATCCCGATTTCGGCGTGGCACCAAAACCGGCGGTCGTCAGCACCTGCCACAGTACCCGTGGTTCCATCGCCATCGCAATCTTCGCCGAACCAACATTCGATGATTTCTGGATAACCTGCGACACACTCAGAACAGGATTGTCTACATGCACATCGTGAATTGTGCGATTTCCGATTCGGAGCCGACCAGCTTCGATATCGATCATCGTTGCCGGACCAAACAGACCGGCGTCGATCGCAGCAGCCGCAGTAAATGGTTTGAGCGTCGAGCCGGGTTCGAACAGATCGACCACCGCTCGGTTACGAGTACGTTTGGCACTGAACGTTTCGCGGTTGTTCGGGTTATAACTGGGCCAATTCGCCAGCGCCAGGACTTCACCGCTGGAAACATCGAGCACCACAATGCTCGCGGCTTTCGCCTTGTGCTCGATGGCCGCTCGCTTTAGTTCGCGATACGCCAGGTACTGAACCTTGCGATCGATCGACAAGGAGAGTGAGCGACCGTCTTCTGCGGCACTGATACTATCGACGTCCTCGATGATGCGCCCAAGCCTGTCCTTGATGACACGACGGCTTCCGGGTTTGCCGGCAAGCCATTCCTGGTACGCCAGTTCGATACCTTCCTGACCACGATCATCGACACTGGTGAATCCGATAACATGCGCCGCCACGTCGCCTGCAGGGTAGTAACGCCGGTACTCTCGCTGCAGGAACACGCCCGGCAGATTCAAGGCTACAACCTTCGCGGCCAACACGGGTGGCAATTGACGCTTGAGATAAACGAACTCACGCCCTTCGCCGGACAAACGGCGATCCAGGTCTTTGGTGGACATTCCCAGCACCCGCGAGAGTTTCCCGCGCTGCTCGAGGTTGAGTTTCGCATGTTGCGGTGAAGCCCACACCGACTCAACCGGAGTGCTGATTGCCAGCGGATCGCCATTGCGATCGGTGATGGTGCCGCGGTTTGCAACCGCATCAATAGTGCGCTGGTATCGCGACTCACCGCGAGCCTGAAGGAAATCCTTGTTCAAGCCCTGTAAATAAAGAGCCCGCCCCGCCAACATCATGAATCCCGCAAACAACAACAGCACCAGCAAGCGTGCACGCCACACCGACAGGCGAACACTCAGGGCTGGATGCGTGCGGGATTTCATGGGTTGGACGGCGCGGGAGGGGGAGGAACCACTCGCACACGGGCCACCGGGGGCACACGCATACCCAATTTTTTCGACGCAACCTGCTCGATGCGCGACTGCATCGCCCAGGTACTCTGCTCCAACTGCAACTGTCCGAATTCGATCTCGAGTTCGCGACTGCGATCCCGCTCGTTCTGCAGCGCCACGAAAGACTTGCGCGCGTGATGCTGAGAAGTCACTACGCCTAGTGCACACAGCACCAAACCGGCGAACAGCATTACGCTCAACCGCGTCACGCTGCCCGCCTTTGGGCAACGCGCATGATTGCGCTGCGCGCGCGCGGATTCTCTGCAATTTCCCGCTCGTTCGCACGCACAGGCTTCCCAACCAGCTCCAAGTCACCCTTGGGCATTTCGCTTTCACGCAACGGCAGCCGCCTTGGCACCTCGGGTCTCGCCAGCTTCACCATGAAACGCTTAACGATGCGATCCTCAAGAGAGTGAAAGCTAATGACAACCAGACGTGCA
>Ga0316193_10004204_pt1 | contig 10563 bp, 12 predicted proteins | sample MerIslsedime2_MG_FD_207735 | JGI IMG/M metagenome (GOLD analysis project Ga0316193, IMG submission 207735) | Coastal sediment microbial communities from Maine, United States - Merrow Island sediment 2 | ecosystem: Environmental > Aquatic > Marine > Coastal > Sediment | place: USA: Maine... | reverse complement strand
GGTTAAAAAAGTAAGACAGACATGTACGTGTAAAAATTGTGGCAATGAATCCGAAATGGAAATTACCTGCACTCTGGAAGATATCCACGAACACACGGAAAAAGCGCCATCATATGAGCAGGCAGAGAGCAAGGCGGAAAAACATCAGGTAAAAGGTTCAGCGACATGCACCCATTGTGGCAATGAAGCCGATATGTGGGTTGATATTTAACTCTAAATGAGTATGAACAAAATTGAAAAAATCTATAAGGCAATAATTTATGATGTATTTGTTGTTTTGCCTGTACAATGCATTGACCGATTAGACTCGGCGGGATTTTCCGGCATAACATCTTTTAATGTTACTTAGAAAGATCAACAAAAAAAATTGAAACCTTTTAATTATCCCGACCTAAACTTGATTTGACAGAATCGTAAGGCGGTCAATACATCACTTGACAGTTCAGTTTTCAAGATTTGATATCATAACCAATTGAACCGATTTTAGATTTCCAGAGATATAGCGAGACTGTCGAAAAAGGTTACATTTGCAGCTTTTGGTCCTGAACATCATCGGTGTCCCTGTCACTAGCGGCAAGACGCAACAGTGCGTTGCGCTGGTTGGGGTCAAGAAACTCTGAAGTCCAATCAAGAGGGGTTATACCTTGGGTAGATGGTTGGGTGAGACTATCGCCATTTTCAATGAGCAACTGGGCGACTTCCACCCGACCGTTTCGCACCGCAAAATGCAGCGGCGTCAAACCAAACCGTGAGTCCAAGGCGTTCACAGGGTGTCCCTCTTTAAGGAGCTTGCGAACCTTATCGATTTTGTCGGTCTTGGCTGCTTCATGGAGTTGGCAATTCTTCAGATACTTGTAAAACGAAAAACCTTCCTTAACGAGAAAAACAACAAGGACTACAACGATAATGGGCAAATTTTTATGAAGGTCTCATCGATCAACTCCCAAAACTGCTCTCACGATCTGACATGTCGACAAATGAATTTAGGGATGAGAAGATTTCTAACCGAAATCAAATGTTGTGCTTTCTTACCAGTATCGACACCATTCAGAACACCAATTTATACTCAGATATCATATTTTTCTGGTGTCAGGTCGAGTAAATCCTATTTTTGACAATTGTCAAATCATCTCCGTCTACCGACACAATTATTACACCAAATAACTCCGGATAGCTTGACGAAGCGAAAACCGGCGTCCCTGGTCGAGGCCCGAATGTAACACAAAAAAAGCCCCCGAGGATCCCATTCCGAGGGCTTTAAACAAGCTCCATGGATTCTATTAAAGAGCCCTTGGAACTTGGATACAATAAACCCCCTGCCAGAATTACTGGCAAGGGCCATACTCTTTGACAACTTACGAGTCTCTTAAACCCATAATATGACATTCTCTGTCAAAATGAATCGCCATACCGTGTGAGGTGGAACGCACCATGCTTCCTACTGTACATTCCATCAAACTCTTCACGTCCGTCAGTTCTTTAATACTGTCACTTGGGATGGTGAAGTTGAGAATAAACTGTATTCCTTTCGGAAAAAACTCCTTGTTATAAAGGAATGCACCGGCGGCAGATATGTCTCTGGTTTCAAGATATAAAACATTTTTTCTGCCTGGTGTTATGGCTTCCAGTCTTGCAGAAAGGTTAGCTGCAAATCTTTTATATTGACGTCGCTCTTTCATTAATAACTCTTTTCTATGAAATCTTTAGGACGAGTCTCCAAAAAATAATCATAAATTTGGATCTGCACCTATTACAATGATAATATTTCGTGCCATGGAGACTTTTTTAAACACGTCTCCTAAGGGTTCATCCTTTACAGTAAGGGAAATGAGCTCATCGGCAATATTGGTTTCGTTGCCAGCCGTAGATGCAATCGGTAAAATTAAGGAAAGCATTTGGAGACGGCCTGCAGGAGAAGGCTTCAAACCAGTTAAACCTGCCCTGATAAAAAGCCAGTGTGGTGAGCATTCAGGGAAAGGTCTCACAGGAAGGGATCGGTTTGGAATCAGAGAGACGAGCACAAGCGAACGACAGATCTACATATCTGTTTATCCATATTTTCGGGTTGCTCCGGTAGCGGAATTCCGGATGCGATCTTGTGGTTATGCGGCATACATAAACCCTTTCCCATCATTCATATCCTTGCTCAGTAATGGTCTATATTCGCCCGCTGTTGGTGTGCTCTTTTAACTCCTTGATCATCATCGACAATTCCGCTTCACGATGCTCCTTAAATTTTGCCCAAATCGATTGACAAGACGCACATCCTTCTGCATCTTTTATATAAGTATCATAACGATAAAGACTTTTTGATATTATCGAGATCGTCTCTATAAGATTGTAATTTATGTTTTCAAGCATTGGTTCCTCCTTTCTTCTGTTCGGTATGCCGCATAACTATAACTTATTAATAGTATCGTAGATAGGCTTCAAAAAGCATTTTAACTCCTTCGCACTTTTCATTAGTTATTCATCGATATTTTCCTCCTTAAGCTTTTGAGGCGGTTAAGGCGATAATCTGATAACTCTTTTATCTCGATAAATTTGTAGAAGTCACTTCGGTCAACGTTTAGATATTTATAGATTTCAGTGGATTAGAGATCGGTTACCTTTCACATAGTTCAACCAGAACACCGTTGGTAGCTTTGGGGTGCAGAAAAGCAATTTTTGCACCGCCCGCGCCTTTGCGCGGCTTTTCATCAATAAGGCGTATCCCTTTTTCCTTCAACTCTGCAAGCGCCTCTTCAATATTTTCAACGCGAAAGGCAACATGGTGTACCCCTGCCCCTTTTTTCTCTAAAAATTTTGCTACCGGGCCATCGGGAGCGGTGGATTCCAGGAGTTCCACCTCACTTTCTCCCACCGGGAAAAAGGCGGTTGTCACTTTTTGCTCTTCCACGGTCTCGCTCCCTTCAAAGGTAAGCCCCAGCGCATCTGCCCACAATTTTTTGCCGTCCTTGATACTGTTTACTGCAATTCCAAGATGGTCAATCTTTAATATTTTCATGAAACGCCTCCCTTCATAATTGACGATTAATGATTCTTCAATCTGAATTATGCGGCAACCGCCTCCAATCGGAAAGGCGGTAACATACGATGGCCAATCAGATTTTGGCCTAAATCGCCGGCGTGTCGAGTATCTTCGAAACGAGCTAAAGGCCAAAAATATCATCGAGCAGGCGCACTTCTGAGCCACTGTGGCTATAAAAAATAGTGTCAATCGATTAGCGTTATTGAGTCTTCATTTTCCTGAGAAGACCTGAAAGCTGGGCGACATGTTTCTTCTCTTCTTTAATTATCGCGTCGATCTTCTCTTGCCCGTACTTTGGTGGTACCATGTCCTTGAGTCCCAGATAGAACAGGATCGAGTCCTTCTCGAGGCCGAGGGCGGTTTTGAGTATATCCTCCAGAGTTTCAATACCAGTGAGCGCATCGGCTGCAGACGGACTCCCTTCTCCCCCCAGGGTGTCGGCCATTGAAGCGAGATATTGGGATACCTCGTTATATGGATCAAAAAACTTCCCCGCCTTATCCTTTTCGGTCAACGTTTTGCGCATTTCGGTAAATGTTTTCTGGTGCTGATCCTCCATAGCGGCTAGACCTTCCAGAAACTCGCGGTTTTTGGCATCGGATTGCATGCCCGCAGCTTTTCGATAAAAGGCGGCGCCATTGCTCTCAATGCGAATCGCCATTTTAAGAACCTCATCTGCATTAAACTCAAAGGTCATTTTTTCCCTCCTTTTTTCCTCTAAATTTGCGGCAACCGCCTCCAAAAGGTAGTTCCGCAAGCCTGAAAACCGTTTTCAATAGCCTTGCCTTGATTTCGAACTGCTAAATGGGTTGGAGTTGCCCAAAAAATCTCCTTTCAACCCTTTGTATGCCCCATTCTATTTGCAAATATTTTATGCTTCAATTTATCATGCTTAAAGGTAGATCGTTCATTGCTGGTTATCGTCATGAGTGAGCCTCCCGGACAGAGGGTAGCGGAATCCGGGTTGGCTCCTCCCAATTGTTAGGGATAGTTTGCCGTTTCACTTTTTCTTCGGCACGAAAGTGGCACTGCCCGTGAGAGTGTGATCCCACACGAATTTCGAGTTCGACCGAACAAGCAGCCACTGAGCTTTGATCTTAGGACTCGGATTATTGGGATGATAGGTTCCATTCCAGGTTGTAACACTCCCGTGCTGGGCCCAGTAGACCGAAAAGCATACAACAACAGCATTATCTGAGCCCGGCTGAGGAATTTGGTAGTTGGCCCATCCAATTAACGGAAACGATTTTCCTGAAGTTCCTGAAGAAGATTTGTAGCTGCCGGAGATCTGTCCGCTGGACAAATCGATATTCGTTATCTTAAGGGTCGACCCAAGTTCATTAACCCAATCGCCGACGAGGCCCTTGGTAGCGGGTATAAATGTTTTCTTAGTATTTGCGTCCTGAGCAAACACAATGGGCCAAGTTAGCAAGAAGACAATCGATACGATTAATATTCTTTTCATTGTGTTTACACTCCTTATTGTTTTTAAGGTTATCGATATGAACTTACAAATTATTTTACCTTTCACGGTTGCAAACCTAAAATGACGCAATAATTTTTTTGTTGAGATAGGATTTAGATAGTACACAACGAGAATACTCAGGCGCTTTAAAATATACTTTTAGGCAGAACTTCAGCAGAGTTCGCAATTTTTTTTACTGTTCATGTTAGAAAGGGATAGTTATTTGCCAACTTATGAAAAAGGAGTTTTTCTATCTATACTTGCTGCTGGATGAATATTCTGGTAAAATTATTGCTTGGTAAAAAGACAGGGTCCACTATAACTCTGCCTTGAGTATTTCGTGATTGTTGTTAAGCTGCTTGATTTTCTCCTGAATTTTGAAAGGCCGATTAAGCTACTGCTTAAAGGGAGGCAAAATAGATTCTTGTAAAGGTTATCTATAAATTTCTCGTGATCTTTGAATCTGTGTTTTGCTTCAGTCATCTTTAGGCAAATGATCCAGATACCAGTCCATGGGATCAAGTAGTGTATAGCCCATCTTTTTTAGTTTTCTTTTCAACGAACCGATATTTTGAGTTAAAAGGTATGGAAAAATAGCCCGCTTTCCTTTTTCCCAGTACCTAGCAACCATAACACTGCCGAATGAAATATTCTCCTCAGTAATGGCATCAACCATTTTTTTCATTTGCCCGATTTTATTCTCCACGATAATACATAAAAGAGTTCCGGGTTCTTCCAGCCCCATGACATTGATGAATTCGCATAAAAGATCATGGACGGAAATAATACCAATAAGTTTCTCTTGCTCATTGACAACGGGAAATGCTCCAAAATGTTTTTTCTGCAATAGAAGAAGGGCGTCCTGAAGGGTATCTAACGGAGAAACCGTAATAAGGTCTTTGGTCATAATATCTTTTACCTTAATACGCAAAAACTTATCTTTCTCCTTTTGACTGCTATATTCGCATAAATGGCTGGACGGCATTGCGCTTCTGATATCGCGATCCGTGACAATTCCTACGAGAAGATTAGTCTCGTCAACCACGGGAAGGTGCCGGAAGTGATGTTTGTACATTTTTTCCTGTGCTTGCGAGATATCAGCGTCTTGGCCAATGGTGACAACATCTCTGGTCATTGATTTGCTGATAAACATTTTATCCTCCAATGGTTAATGATATCGTAAAAAGTTTAGTTCGCTCAATGACGTTCTCAAGAAAACTTTTTACGAGTTCGTCAATTGTTATAGATATTAGGAAAATCTTAGTTTATAAGAAATAATGGTTGTTTTTTGTTCCGGATTGTCCGGGTTAGACATCCAATAAAATTCTGACATGGTTTCTTGCCAGCTCTGGAAGGCGTTTTAGGCAGTATCCCCCTTCAAGGACGGAAATCAGTCTTCCGTTTGAATACTGTTCTGCCAGTTCGACAATTCTTTCCATTATCCTTGAATATCCTTCTGTTGAAAGACATATATCTGACATATCGTCGTCAACATGAGCATCAAAGCCTGCGGATACTATGACCACTTCAGGACTAAATGCTCCCAAGACAGGCAAAAGGTCTCTTTCCACTAGGCCCAAGTATTCTTTATCCCCTTGGCCTGGTAAGACCGGATAATTCCGGGTTGATCCGGTCCCTTCACCATAGCCTGTGTCAAAAGCGCGTCCGGTTCCGGGAAAAGCAAATGACGGGTGCTGATGAATGGAGTAATAGAATACAGTGGGATCTTCTTCGAAAATGTGCTGGGTACCGTTACCATGATGTACGTCAAAATCCACGATTCCAACCCTTTGTATGCCCCATTCTATTTGCAAATATCTGGCGGCTATGGCAACGTTGTTGAAATAGCAGAATCCCATGGCTTTGTCATATTCAGCATGATGACCAGGAGGTCTGACAGCACAAAAACCATTGTCTAGTTTGCCCATCATTACCAGTCGTACAGCATCAAGTATACCTCCTACGGCCAGAAGTGCAGTCTCAAAAGTTTCAGCGCATATTTGGTTGTCCGGATAGTCAAACATGGAATTGCCCGAATGGCAGGCGGCTTCAAAGCGTTCAATATAATCTTTTGCATGAACAGTTTCGATCAACTTTAAATCTGCCCGGATAGCCTGAATCAAAGTAAGCTTGGGGAGGAGACCACCTTTTTTTATCCCTTGATAAATAGCCTTAAGTCTTTCGGGTGACTCCGGATGGTGGGGACCTGTATCGTGGTGCAGATATCTATCATCATACAGAAAGCCAGTTTTTTTCATATTTTCACTTGGGTGGGGCATCGGTTTTAATCAAAAGAATTCCTCGATGCTCTGCATCGGGGTAGTTCATTTTTGTTTATGGGACTAACGTCGAATTTTGAATGAGCGTTAAAACCAGTTCGGGCTTGACCTCAACACCTGTCCACAGGGCAAAAGTTCGCTTGGCCTGATTGGCTAGAGAGGAGAGACCGTCCATGAACCGGATGCCTTTACTCTGAGCCATATCCTGCCAAAAATTCCGGGAACGACCGTAATTCCGGTCAATCACCAGTTCGCAATTTGGCAATTGGAGACGGTTCACCAGTTCGGCCAGGTCCGGAGCTTCATCAGGGCTGGATACCGAAGTCGCATTTACCACAAGATTTACCGGAAGAACTTGATCTGTAAGCGCGTTCAGTGATCTCGCTTCTCCGCCGATTTGATTGACGATGAGGCCAATATTTTTCTGGCTACGGCCGGTGACGAAAATCGGCTTCACATGAATCCAGTTCAGGATGAAGACAACGGCCCTGGCCGCTCCGCCTGTCCCAAATACAAGAGCCGATTTGCCTGCGGTGTCAAAAGCGGCCTCATTCAGGGCATCCATGAAACCTATGGCGTTAGTGTTATACCCTTTAAGTTTATCTCCTTTCTGGACAATAGTGTTGATCGATCCGATAATGATCGCACCCTCAGAGAGTTCATCCAGATAGGGGATAACTGCTTCTTTGAAAGGTGTGGTAACATTTGCACCGGTTACATTCTGAATTCTGATCTCTCTTACCGCTTCGTCGATCTTCCCGGGTTTTACGACGAAAGGCTCATAGGTCCCTTTCACGCCGACTTTCTTCATCATCGATGAAAAAATTTCAGGCGATTTTGAACGAAGGACTCGATCATCGCCTAAGATATAAAAAAAATTTTCTCTTTCCAGATTTCCGGAGGTAGGATCACTTTCCATTTCATCACCTTTTTCACTTTGTTGATGATAAATTATGATCGATCATCCAATAAATAAGGCATCAGCGATTACGGTTTGGGTTTAAACTTCGTATAAAAACAGTAATGGTACATTAATGAATAGAAAGGCCGTAGAGAACCGTCGATTATGTTGTTTGGAATTCTCTTACGGGAAATGATTTATTTATATGTATTAAGCACTGAGGTATTTACTGAGATAGAAAAGGATTGCCGCATCCTCTGACGCTTCAAGGCTTAACCTCCCTGTATTTATTACCAGATCGTAATTATGGGGATCCGCAAGCTCTGCATTAAAGGATCGTTTTACAAAAATGCCGCGTTTCAATTCTCTATTGACGACACGTCTCCCCCCCGGCATCTTTAGGGGTTGTACCATATGACTGGACGACATTTTGAACTCTTATCTCCAATGGAGCTACAATCCGTACACTTAAACACTTTTTGGAAGAAAGAATGAAACTCGCTCCCCTGCCGACAATTAGAGCATTGCCTCGCTTTGCAATGGCCTCCACGACTTTGGATAGATGCTCCAGATACAGGCCGGGCCAAAGATAATGATCACTTATAAGAGATGAAATAAAATCCTGAATTCCTGAAAACCTTTCTTTTTCCATTGCCAATAGATCTTCTTTGGGTAGTTTCCCGCTTTCGGCTATTTCATGTACAATTTCCCGAAAGAAATAATTATTTCAGGGTCGGGAGGTTTTATTTGTTAAGCCGCTTCATGGATGATACTTTAAGGATTTAAGATTTTTGTCGCTTGCAGAAGACCTTTACCGTGCCCGACAGCAATGACGGTATCACCGACCTCGAATTGGTAAGAAGCTTTGGGGTTAAAGCACATCGTGCCATCTGCTTTTTTAATGGAAATGATGATCAAATCAAAATCCTGCCGAAGTCCCGATTCTTGCAAAGGGACATCGACAAGTTTTGAAGAAGCGCTCACAGCCATCTCTTCTACATGAATATCCGTGCTATCATCAGCAAAAGCGAGTTCCAGAAAATGAATTACATTTGGACGGAGTATTGCATGGGCCATTCTTCTGGCACCCAGGGCGAAGGGAGAAACGACCTTGTCAGTGCCGGCAGCGTAAAGTGTTTTTTCTGTTTCATTCTGGTTCGCCCTTGCCATGACAAAGATTTCAGGATTGATCCCCTTTGCAATCAAAACCAAAAAAACATTGTCTGCATCGCTACCCAAGACAGATATGATCCCTCTGGCCCTTTTAATACCTGCTGTCATTAAAGAGTCCTCATCGGTGGCTCCGCCCACAATATACAGAATGCCGTCCTTATCCATAACAGGAACACGGTTTGAGTTTTGCTCAACGACGACAACATCAATATACTTTTGGATAAGAAAATTGCATAAGGCCCGTCCCATCCTTCCGTATCCACAAACAATAAAATGGTTTTTCAGCTTGCTGATTTGTTTATCCAAAATACGCCTCCCCAGAACATGTCTGATACGCCCTTCGACTATAAACTGTATAACGTTTCCAACGACATAAAGGAAAAACCCGACCCCAAAAAAAATGAGGATGACAGTAAATAATCGTCCTTCCGGACTTATTTCATGCACTTCTCCGTAACCAACTGTGGCGAGGGTGATGACCGTCATGTATAGCGCGTCCATAAACGACCATCCTTCGATCACCATATACCCGGCAGCACCTATTACAAGCAGGCACACAAATAAAAAAAAGTGTAGAATAAATTGTTTTGTGCGATCCATGTGAATATTGAAGCTCCCCACAGCTCTGTTGAAACGGGATCTTCCCTTGGCTCCGACAAGCTGCAGGTTTAGCGCTTGCCCCGTTGAACCCCTACAGGGGTTCGCAAGGCGAATTCAACCGGGCTCGCCGTTGAAGTTCAACGGTATATTAGCATATAATTAGAAGAGGTATCAAGATATGGAATTTGTGTGTCAGTGGCCTGTAATATATAGGCTGTGGTAGGTCAAAAGAAAAAAAGCAGGCCATTGCTGACCCTGCCTTATCCGCCTTGAAAGCTTCTTTTGTTTCAAGGCATCACCCGGTTCGGTGAGCCATCAATCTAATTGAATGTGGAGTCATCCGAAACAGGAATATTCTATTGAATTGCATATCTATAGATATGACCTAAGATTAAAATATGCGTATGGCAGAGACAATTTGTTGGATGGAACCGTTCGTATACCTCAATTCATTCGATTTCTGAGTTTTTCATAGTGGGTTGGCCCCCTTCCTACTCCTTAATCGAGACTGGTTTTTATTTGGTGCCTTCTTTCTTAGCTTCGAAGGCCTCTTTGTTGGTGATTGAAAAATACGGTTAGTACTCTTTGGGCATATGATTCAACTGATCCAGCGTAAAAACCGGACCGTCTTTACAAACGAATTCTTTGCCGATGTTGCATCGGCCGCAAAACCCGATACCGCATTTCATACGCATTTCAAGGGACATGATGATGTGATCATGAGCATAGTCGAGTTTGTCTAACACCGGCTGGGTGAACTTGATCATGATGGGAGGTCCGCAGACAATGGCATAGGTGTCTGCGTTGCCGGGAGGGGCTTTCTGGTCGGTAATGGTCGGCACAAAACCGATATTATACTTCCAGTCCGGATCATCGGTTGCATCCACCGTAATATGCATGTGGATATCATCCCGCTTTTCCCATTCGGATAGTTCATCTCTGTAAAGGAGCATTCCCGGTGTTCGAGCACCGTATATCACATGGATATCTTTAAGTTTTGCCCGGTTAGTCGGGTCCAGCATATAGATAATTGAAGACCGAAGGGTGGTAAAGGCAAAACCGCCGCCGATAATGACAACATGCTTTCCTTCCATGATATCCCAGGGATACCAGT
>Ga0316193_10004202_pt1 | contig 10567 bp, 10 predicted proteins | sample MerIslsedime2_MG_FD_207735 | JGI IMG/M metagenome (GOLD analysis project Ga0316193, IMG submission 207735) | Coastal sediment microbial communities from Maine, United States - Merrow Island sediment 2 | ecosystem: Environmental > Aquatic > Marine > Coastal > Sediment | place: USA: Maine... | reverse complement strand
CAACCAGATCAGCGGCGCGGCCGAGATCGCGCTCGGCCTCGGCATGTTGTCCCCGGCGACCCGTCGAGTATCGGCGTTGGGGCTGATCGCATTGACGGCGATCGTATTCCCCGCCAACATCGACATGGCAATGAACAAGGTCGAGGTGAAGCCGGTCGACGGCACGATGACCCGAAGTGCTGGCACCGCCAAGGGCCCACAGAACTGGATACGGATCCCGATGCAGGCCCCACTCATCTGGTGGATGTGGCGAGAAGCGAAGGCGGCATCCTGACCGCCGCCGCACTGTCGGCCGACCGTCGACTCGCTCTACGGTAGCGGTATGGAAACGATCATCGATCGAGTGGTATCGGCGGCCGGCCGCTACGAGGGAACCGGCGACGGAGCCGAAAGCGGCCCGTTCACCGCAGCGATCGAGATCAGCGCGATCCTCGGAGGAATGGGAGCGACGATCGACTATGTCGCGACCGCTCCGGACGGCACCGAACTGCATGCCGAGCGCACCATGCTGGCGTTCGACAGCTGGTCGGGCGAAGCGACGCTGTACGTACTCTGCGCCGAGCTGAGCGGTGTCGGCCAACTGGTCCAGATCAGCGACTCGACGTTCAACAACGGCCGAGGCACCAGGGGGTTCGAGCTGCAGATCGAGATCGCGATCGGCAATGAACTGGAGTATGTCTGGTCGTGGGGCGTGCCGGGCCAGGAACTGGCCGAGCGGTCGCGTGCCACCCTGACCCTGGTCTGAACTCCACGTCGATCTGAGCTCCACGTCGCAGACCGCAATGACGGGAGCGTCCCGACGGGGCTGGTCCGACACTGTCGGCAGGCCGGACAGTGAGGTGTCGGTCGTCCGTCCCGCATCGAGAGATGAGATTCCGGCGCACCACTCGCGCCGGAACCTCATCGCAACGCAGCGGAGATGTGTTGAGCGGCAGTGACGACAGCGTCACCGAAACGCTTTCCCGGCTGGCGAGAGAGTCGCTCGATGGGGCCGCTGACGGACACTGCAGCAATCGTCGAGCCGTCGCTGGCCGCGACCGGGGCGCTGACCGATGCGACACCGGCCTCGCGCTCGCCGATGCTCTGCACCCAGCCGGTTCGCGACCGCTCGCCCGACAGCACCCGGCCGGCCGAGCCGACGTCGAGGGGGAGCAAGGCGCCCTGCGGGACGATCCACCGCAAGCCGTGAGTCGACTCCAGCGACAGAACGCACCGTCGCTGGGTCCCCTCGCGCACGAAGAGCTGGACACTCTCACCCGTCTCGTCGCCCAGACCGTCGAGCACTGGACGCGCGAGTTCCACCAGCGGGAAACGCGCCGCTGCTGCCTGACCGAGCGGCACCAGACCCAGCCCGAGCTCGAAGCGGCCCTCGGCGACGCGACGCAGCATGCCGTGCTGCTCCAACGCAACCGCCAGCCGGTGCGCGGTCGCGCGGGGAAGCCCGGTCGACTCCTGGAGTTCGGCGAGGCTGCAGGGCCCATCGGCGACAGCGCGCAACACAACGATCGCCTTGTCCAACACGCCGACACCGGATACGCTGTCCATATTGCAAGAAGTTTATCCCATATGGTGGGACACCACAAGGAGCGACGAGATGGGCAAGACACTGCCGGAGAAGGTGTGGGAACGCCACTTGGTGCATTCCGCTCCAGACGAACCCGATCTGCTGTACATCGACCTGCACCTCGTCCACGAGGTCACCAGCCCGCAGGCCTTCGACGGGCTGCGCCTCAACGGCCGCACGGTCCGTCGACCCGATCTGACGCTCGCCACCGAAGACCACAACGTTCCGACCGAGGACATCCATCTGCCGATCGCCGATCCCGTCTCGGCGAAGCAGATCGACACGTTGCGGTCCAACACCGCGGAGTTCGGGATCACCAACTACCCGATGGGACACCCGAACCAGGGCATCGTCCACGTGATCGGCCCGGAGCAGGGCCGCACGCTGCCTGGCATGACCATCGTGTGTGGCGACTCGCACACCGCGACGCATGGAGCGTTCGGTGCACTCGCATTTGGCATCGGGACCAGCGAAGTCGAGCACGTCCTCGCCACCCAAACCCTGCCCCAGCAACGCCCGAAGTGGATGTCGGTGACCGTCGAGGGTGAACTCCAGCCGGGCGTCACCGCCAAGGACGTCATCTTGGCGATCCTCGGCGAGATCGGCACCGGCGGTGGCCTCGGCCACGTGATCGAGTACCGCGGTTCGGCGATTCACTCTCTGTCGATGGAGGGCCGGATGACGGTCTGCAACATGTCGATCGAGGCCGGAGCGAAGGCGGGGATGATCGCTCCTGACGAGACGACCTTCGCGTACCTGAAGGACCGCGAAGGAGCACCGCGCGGCGAGTTGTGGGATCACGCCGTCGAGGACTGGAAGACGCTGTACTCCGACGACGACGCGATGTGGGACAAACAGGTCGTCCTCGACGCGACGAGCATCGACCCGCATGTCACCTGGGGGACCAATCCGGGCCAGGTCGCACCGATCCACGGCACCGTGCCGTCGCCGGACGACTACGACAACCCGACGACCAAGGAAACCGTCGCCCGCGCCCTGGAATACATGGGACTCGAGCCCGGCACCAGGCTGCGGGACGTGTCGGTCGACACGGTCTTCATCGGGTCGTGTACCAACAGCCGTATCGAGGACCTGCGGGCGGCCGCCGCCGTCATGAAAGGTCGTACCGTGACGGTCCCACGCGTCATGGTCGTACCTGGGAGCCACGCGGTGAAGGCCCAGGCCATCGAGGAGGGCCTCCACGAGGTCTTCCTCGCGGCAGGTGCGGACTGGCGCGAGCCGGGTTGCTCGATGTGCCTGGCCATGAATCCCGACAAGCTGGCGCAGGGAGAACGTGCGGCGAGCACGAGCAACCGAAACTTCGAGGGCCGTCAGGGCCGAGGAGGACGTACCCACCTCGTCTCTCCTGAGGTGGCTGCGGCAACCGCCGTCAACGGCACGCTCAGTACACCGGCCGACCTGGAAGGAGCCGAATCGTGAAGGCCGTGCGCGTCATCACCGGTGCAGGAGTTCCATTGAAGCGATCAGATGTGGACACCGACCAGATCATCCCGGCCGACTGGCTCAAGCGTGTGGAACGCACCGGGTTCGAGAAGGGACTGTTCTCGACCTGGCGAGACGATCGGGACTTCGTACTCAACGACGAGCGGTATGCCCACGCCACCATCCTGGTCACGGGTCCGGCCTTCGGGGTCGGCTCGTCACGCGAACACGCTGTGTGGGCCATTCAACAGTACGGCTTCGAGGCGGTGATCGCCCCAAGCTTCTCCGACATCTTCCGCAACAACTGCACCAAGAACGGGCTCGTCCCCGCAGTCGTGCCCGAGCCGATCGTCGAGGCGATCTGGTCCGCGATCGATGCCGACCACGACACCCAGATCGTCGTCGACATGGAACAGCTGGTCGTCGAGGTCCCAGCGGCTGGCATCGTCGAGCCGTTCCCGATGGACCCCCAGACCCAACACCGATTCCTCAACGGCCTCGACGACGTCGGCATCACGCTGAACCACGCCGCGAAGATCGATTCGCACGAATCCAGCCGCCCCGCCTGGCTCGTTTGATCACAGCAGGGGTCGGATCCGTGATGTCCGCGGCGGCGATCTCGGCGCGGCGTCCTGAACCGGTCCACCAACGCACCGCTGGAACCAGCTGCGCTCGACATCGGCAAGGTGGCGCACGAGCCCGATGAGCGACATCGAGGTCGACGGAATCGGCCGGGAACAGAGCTGTTCTGGCGTGAGCCCATCGCGCTTCCACGCCAAGGTGTCGCGGTGGCAGTTCAAGAAGCCGAGCAGAATGCTGCGCCCGGAACCCCGCAGTGATGGATCGGTCCTCATCGGACGCAACGCAGTTGGCCGAACGACTCGAGGATTCCGCGTTTCGAAGCGACGCCGACGAGCGATACTGATCCAATGTTCGATCTGCACTCACCGGCCGCCTGGATCCGTGTGATCGCCAGAAACGCCAAGCGATTGATGGTGCTGATCCTGGGAGTCGCCGTGATCCTCGCCGGGGCTGCGATGCTCGTCCTTCCCGGCCCAGGCGTGATCGTGATCATCCTCGGCCTCGTCATCCTCGCCACCGAGTTCGCATGGGCGGAGCGGGTCCTCGACCGGACCACGGCCACCGCCGCGGGCGCGGCGAGCAAGGTCAGCAACAACACGACTGGCCGTGCCGCCCTCGGGTTCTCGGGCGTGGCGATGATCATCGGTGGCATCATCGGAGCGATCCTGTTCCCGGCGTTCGCCGTCGTCGGCGTCTCCGTGGCGATCGCCGGCGTCATCGGTCTCGTCACGCTGTTGCCGGCGGTCCGAGCGTGGATCGACGTGAAGGCCGCACGGCCGACGCCGGCACCGGCCGAGAGTTGAGCGGGCGGTCAGCCGAGCGGATTGCGACCGACGACGCCCAAGAACGTCGTCACCGGGTCGGCGTCGGCGGGCACCTCGACGGCGTCGGCGATGAGCCCGTACTGCCGCAGCGTCGGCGCCATCTGCTCGATCGTTCCGAGCGCGGCCGCAGCGACATCGGCGCTGCAGTGGTGCTCGATGCCGACCGCCGTCGCCACGTCCCATGCGTGCGCCAGCGGGTCGTACATCACGACCCCGAGCAATTCATCGATCGACGTGGTGTCGAACCAGTAGCTGCCGGGACGCCGGAGCACGTCCGGATGGTCGAGCGATTCGAGGAGTTCGTCGCGCGAGTGCGTCCACGCGACGAGCAGGTCGTCGACCTCGTCCGACGGATCCGGACGGACGAGGTCGCCCGACCTCGCCATGGTCGCAACACCGTCGAATACCCCGATCTGGTGCAGGACGACGTCGCGTGCCGACCATCCCTCGCACGGTGATGCAGCGCTCCATCGATCATCGGGCACCCGTCGAATGACGGCGTCGAAGCCGTAGATCGCTGTGACGTAGTGGCGCAGATTGTCGCTCATCGCTCTCCTCCCGAGATCGAGCCGACCGTACCACCGGCGTGGCGGCTCACGTCTCGCCGACGCTGTGTGCGATTTCCGAGGATCGCGTGGCGTGCGCGTCGAGCAGGAGGGCCATGGCTGCGGTGACCCGTCGCGCGGTCGGGAGGTGAAGGTATTCGTTCGGTCCGTGGGCATTCGCATCAGGTCCCAGGACGCCCGTGATGACGAACTGCGCGTCCGGGAACTTCTCGCCGAGCATCCCCATGAACGGGATCGAGCCGCCCTCACCGAACGTGCGCGCCGGTTGGCCGAACGCCTGCGTCGAGGCGTGATCCAGGGCATCGGCCAGCCATGAAGCGGTCGCAGGCGCATTCCAGCCCGGGCCGAATTCACCGTCGCTGAACGAGACTCGAGCCCCGTAGGGAGGGTCGGCTTCGAGTGCAACCTTGACCGCAGCGGCCGCGTCGGTCGGGTCACAGGTCGGCGGAATCCGGAACGACAGCTTGAGCGACGTCCGCGGGCGGAGCACGTTGCCCGCGCGGGCGGTCGATGGGAGCCCGTCGGCGCCGACCACGCTGAGCGTTGGATGCCACGTGCGGGCGAGGAGCTGTTCGACCGGATCGTCCGTGGTCGGTCCGGCGCCGTCGACGAACGGGTAGTGATCACCGATCCGGCCGATCTCGGCAGCGGTCGCAGCTGCCTCGGCGACCCGGTCCCGTGGGATCGTGACGTTGAACTCAGGGAGCAGGATCGCTCCGGTTGCCGCGTCTTCGACCCGCTCGAGGAGCATGCGAGCGATCCGGAACGTCGACGGAACCATGCCGGACACGTCACCGGAGTGCAGGCCGTCGGTCACGATCTCGACGGTCAAGGTGCCGGACACGAGGCCGCGCAGCGAGGTCGTCACCCAGAGCCGGTCGTAGTCGATGCACCCGGAATCGAGGCAGATGACGAGGCTCGGTGTCCCGATGCGGTCGGCGAGCTCCTCGACGTGGGCCGGGAGATCCGGTGATCCCGATTCCTCGCTCGCCTCGATCAGCACGACGCACCGAGCGTGCGAGCCGCCCGCCGCATGCACCGCTTCGATCGCCGTCAGGCTGGCGAAGGCCGAGTACCCGTCATCAGCCCCGCCGCGTCCATAGAGCCGGTCACCTTCGCGTACTGGCGTCCAGGGGCCGAGCCCGTCGCGCCACCCCTCCATCTCCGGCTGCTTGTCGAGGTGGCCGTACAACAACACCGTGTCGGCATCGGTTCCGTCACCGCTTGCCGGGATCTCCATGAGGATCACCGGCGTGCGACCATCGAGTTCGACGACTTCGACCGTGAGCCCGGGGATGGGTCGAACTCGACACCAGCCGGCAATCAGCTCGACCGCCTCGGCCATGTGACCGTGCTCACGCCAGTCCGGGTCGAAGACCGGCGAGATGTTCGGGATGGCGATGTAGTCGTGGAGAACCGGGACGATGCCGTCCCAGACGTCATCGCAATATTCGGTGATGGTGGTGTCGGTGAGCGTCACGCTCCCGACGATAACCAGCCCGTCAACGCGCCGGCGGCGGGGGCGGGGTGGGTGCGCCCGCCTGTGGCGTCATGGTCGGCTGCGCACTGGTTGCTGGCTGACCGGGGGCGTGTCCGGCCGCCTGAGCCGCAGCCAGCTGCTGCTGGTATTCCGCATCTGCCTTCGCCTGTTCCTCCGCTGAGCGGAGCTGCCAGAGACGGTCCGACAGCCATCCGATCAGGGCGCTCAGGAGCAAGGCGACGATTCCGTAGATGATCATGGCGAAGAGCACTGACGTCTCGAAGACGGCAGGGACATCGGCAGTGGTCGTTCCGAGTTCGATCGGTGAGAAGATCCCGCGGAACGGAGCCATCACGCGATCGAGGTTGCGATAGGCCCATTCCGTGAACCCGGCACTCGGGTTCGCTCCGAACAACAGGAGGAAGAAGCCGATGAACAGAATGATCTCGACGACGATGAGATAGAAGTACACGAAGTAGCTGAGCGCGCGAAGGATCCACACGACAACCTTGCGCTCGCTGAGTCCCTTTGAATCGGCAGTGATCATGTGGTGTCCCCTCTGAGGTGAAGCGCGGCTGTGCTCCGCTCGACCAACGGTACCGAACGGCCGGTGACGGAACGGGGATGGACCTCGACGCAACGTCAATCCAGCAGAGCGGCGAGCAGCGACGTGCCCATGCGCTCGAAGCGCCCGCTGTCGGCGGAGTGCAGGAGGTACATGACAGCGAAGTGCAGCGCCCACGCCTCGGCTCGTTGCCATGTGGCATCGTCGATGGGCTGGACACCGCCCGCGGCCCGACGGAACCTGTCCCGGTCGGGTCGGTCGAACAGCATCCAGGCAATGGCGAAATCGCACGCCGGGTCGCCCGAGGTGACGTCACCCCAGTCGATGACAGAACTGATCGTGCCATCGGCGACGAGCAGGTTGGCGGTATGGAGGTCGCCGTGGATCCACACTGCGGGCCCGGACCACTCCTGGACATCGAGGAGTCCGTCGAGGTGGTCGAGCAGCGTCGCGACGTCGAGGAGTCCATCCAGTTGGTCGACACGGGGGGCGAACCGCTCGCTCAACTCGATGACGGGACCGCCCCGATAGGGGTTGCACGGTGCGTCACTGGGCGCAGCAACGTGCAGCGTCGCGAGGAAATGACCCAGCCGCTCTGCTTCCTGCCCTGGTGCCGCGAGCGCCACATCGGCGGCGACATCGCCCTCCAACCATGGGCAGATGCTCCACCGCCACGGATACCCACCGGTGGCATCACCGAGGCGCACCGGTGTCGGGATGACGAGTGGCAGTCGTTCCGCAAGGACCGGCAACCACCGCTGTTCGTGTACCACGAGATCAGCGGCCAACTGCCGGCGCGGCATTCGTACGCTCAGGTCGTCGCCGAGCCTGAAGATGACGTTGTCCCAACCGTTGGCGACGAGCCTCAGCGGGCGGTCAGCCAGGTCTGGGTGCTGTTCGCCGAGGAGTCGGCGGACGAGATCTTTGGTGACGTCGACCTCTGCGGCGGGCATGTTCTGCGCCGCCACGGTCGTCAGTCCTCTTCGAACTCGGGGAGGTGCAGCAGCCGAGGGTCGTTCGAGAAGACCTCGATCGGCTTCTCCGTCTCCAGCCGCATCCCGCGCTGCAGGATGCGCATCTGCGTGTGCTGGTTGTACTCCACCAGCGTGACGGCCCAACCGTCACGCCCCGCGCGGGCGGTCCGACCCGAACGGTGAAGGTAATCCTTCACATCCTTGGCCGGCTCGTAGTGGATGACCGCCCCGATGTCGTCGATGTCGATGCCGCGTGCGGCCACATCGGTCGCAACGAGGATCGACAGCTTGCCCTCGGCGAACTTGCGCAGCACCCGTTCGCGTCCGCTCTGTTGCATGTCGCCGTGCAACGGTGATGCGTCGACACCGAGTTCGACGAGGTTCCGAGCGACACGGTCGCAGTTCCGCTTGGTCTGGCAGAACACGAGCACCTTGGGGATCGACTTGCCGATCGAACCGATCACCTTGTCCTTGTCCATGTGGTGCACGGCGAGGAAGAGGTGGTGCATCGTGCCGACCGTGTCGGTCGCCTCATCGATCGCGACCGTGACCGGGTCGGTCTGGTAATGCTTGATCAGGTGGCCGACGTCACCATCGAGCGTCGCTGAGAACAACATCGTCTGGTTGCGGCTGCCGCAGTGACGCAGGATCCACTCGACTTGCGGGGTGAACCCGTCGTCGGCCATCCGGTCGGCTTCGTCGAGGGTGACGATCTGCATGTCGTCGAGTGACACCTCGTTGGACTTGATCAGGTCGATCAGACGCAACGGTGTGGCGATGACGATCTCGACACCCTTGGCGAGTTCGTCGACCTGATGGTGACGCGAGGCGCCGCCGTAGACGGGAAGCACCCGCATCCCCGCGTGATGGGCGACGGGTTCGAGCACTTCGGCAACCTGCACGGCCAGCTCACGGGTTGGCACGAGCACGAGCCCGAGCGGGCGTGACGGCGCAGCCTTGTCGGTGATTCGTGCCAGCATGGGGACGCCGAAGGCCAGCGTCTTGCCCGAGCCGGTCTGGGCTCGACCGCAGACGTCCTTGCCGGTGACCGCGACGGGAATGGCCTCGGTCTGGATCGCGAACGGTTGGGCGAACCCGCATGCGGCCAGTCCGTCGTCGATCCGTTGGGGCACACCGAGGTCGAAGAACCCGGTGGGTGCCTCGACCGGAGGCAGAACGTTGATGGACGTGAGATTCGATGTGTTGACGTGGCCACCGTCGTACGGTTGGTCCGAGCGTGGGGAACGCCGGCGACGGGGCGCTCCTCGTCGCGTTGTTGATTCAGTCATGTAGGGAGCCAGCGTATCGGCGACGCCACGACGAGCGCGAGTTGGCACCGAGCGTGGTAACGTGACCGACGATGTTGCGCACCTGCCTCCTTCTGCTTCTGTAGGGCGAGCGCCACATACTCGCGTTCGCCCGCACCCCCCGCCCACCGGACGGGGGGTTCTTGCTTTTTCCGGCCCGACACCACCGATCACCAGGAGAATCCGATGCCTCCCAAGAACGTCACCCCGACACCGATGCCCTTCTCGAAGTACACCCCGTTCGTCCCGATCGTGCTCACCGACCGCACCTGGCCGAACGTCACGATCGCCGAGGCCCCACGGTGGTGCTCGGTCGATCTGCGCGACGGGAACCAGGCGCTCATCGACCCGATGGACCCGACCCGCAAGATGCGCATGTTCGAAGAACTCGTCGCAATGGGCTTCAAGGAGATCGAGGTCGGCTTCCCGTCCGCGAGCCAGCCGGACTACGACTTCGTCCGACAGTTGATCGAGGAGGACCGCATCCCCGACGACGTCACGATCCAGGTGCTCGTGCAATGTCGTCAGGAACTGATCGAACGGACCTATGAGTGCATCCAAGGTGCCCCACGGGCGATCGTCCACTTCTACAACTCGACCAATCCACTGCAGCGCGAGGTGGTGTTCGGCTTGGACAAGGAAGGCATCGTCGATGTCGCCGTCAACGGCGCCAAGCTGTGCCGGAAGCTCGAGCACGCGGCTGGCGACACGGAAATCCGATACGAGTACTCCCCGGAGAGCTTCACGCTGACCGAGCCCGAATTCGCCATCGAGGTGTGCGAGGCGGTGATGGACGTCGTCGAGCCGACACCGGACAACCCACTCGTCCTGAACCTGCCGGCGACCGTGGAGTGCTACTCCCCCAATGTGTACGGCGACGTGATCGAGTGGTTCGGTCGCACGATCAGGGACCGTGACTCGATCGTGATCTCGCTCCACCCACACAACGACCGCGGCTGCGCCGTCGCGGCGGCGGAGTTCGGACTCATGGCCGGTGCCGACCGCGTCGAGGGCACGCTGTTCGGCAACGGCGAGCGCACCGGCAACGTCGACATCGTCACCTTGGCGATGAACCTCTTCATGAACGGCGTCGACCCCGAACTCGACATCACCGACATCGACAAGCTGCGCCGCACCGCCGAGTACTGCAACCGCCTGCCGGTCCACCCGCGCCATCCATACGCCGGTGACCTCGTCTACACCGCGTTCTCCGGCAGCCACCAAGACGCGATCAAGAAGGGCTTCGAAGCCCTCGACGCCAC
>Ga0316193_10004198_pt1 | contig 10569 bp, 10 predicted proteins | sample MerIslsedime2_MG_FD_207735 | JGI IMG/M metagenome (GOLD analysis project Ga0316193, IMG submission 207735) | Coastal sediment microbial communities from Maine, United States - Merrow Island sediment 2 | ecosystem: Environmental > Aquatic > Marine > Coastal > Sediment | place: USA: Maine... | reverse complement strand
GGCCACGTACGAGCCGAAGAAGGTGACCGAACCGATGATGCCCGACAACACGGTGGCGACCTTCATCTGCATGCTGCCGTCTACAGATCCCGTGTTGACGGCGTTAAATGTTGCAACCAGCGCCGAACCAGCGACCAGCACGGACGCCGCGCCGCCAAAGCCATTGAACAGGCCGACCAGCTCGGGCATTGAAGTCATCTTGACCCTGAGTGCAGCGATGGCGCCGATCAGCGAGCCGATGCCGATGCCGAGGATGATGTAGGTCCAGTCCCATGTGCCGCTCATCAGGGTCGCTACGATAGCGAGCACCATGCCGAGAGCCCCGAGCTGGTTGCCGCGCACCGCGGTTCGCGGATGGGCGAGCATCTTGAGGTCGAGGATGAAGAGAATCGCTGCAATCAGGTAAACGATGTTGGTGAGGTCTTGCATACCCATGTCAATCCCCCGCCTACTTCCTTTGGAACATCTTGAGCATGCGGCCGGTGACCAGGAACCCGCCGACCACGTTGATGGTCGCAAAGATCACCGCAACAAAGGCCATGATTTTGGCGAGTGGGCTGAACAGGAGTTGCCCCTCCAGCGCACCGGCCAGAATCAATGCCCCGACGATTGTGATCCCTGAAATGGCGTTGGAGCCGGACATCAACGGCGTGTGTAGCGTGGGCGGCACCTTGGTGATGATCTCGAAGCCGACGAAGATGGCCAGCACGAAGACCGTGATCAGCATGATCAGGCTACTCATGTCACTCGCTCCCTTCGCTCGAGGCGCCCATGGCCTCGAGGATCCGCGGATTCACCACCTTGCCGCCCTGCGTGATCAGGGTGCCCTCGGTGATCTCGTCCTCTGTATCGATCTTGAGGTTGCCCTCGTCCACCAGGTGGAGGAGGAAGGTGGCGACGTTCTTGGCGTACATCTGACTGGCGTGGAACGGAATGGTGGTCGGGATATTGATCGGGCCGATGATTTTGACGCCACCTTCGACGACGTCCTCTCCCGCCCGGGTCAGCTCGCAGTTACCACCGCGCTCGGCCGCGAGGTCGACAACAACCGAGCCGGTGTGCATCCCTTTGACCATTTCCGTCGTGACCAGGATCGGGGCCTTCTTGCCGGGGATCGCTGCTGTCGTGATGACCACATCACTCGCGGCGACCACCGACAGCATCATCTCCCGCTGCTTTTTGTAAAAGTCCTCGCCGAGCTCCTTGGCGTAGCCGCCGGCGTCCTCTGCGGTGTCGGTCTCGAGTTCGAGCTCGACGAACTTCCCGCCGAGGCTCTCGACCTGCTCCTTGACGGCGGGACGCACGTCATAGGCCTCGACGATCGCCCCGAGCTTTTTGGCTGAGGCGATGGCCTGAAGCCCGGCAACGCCGGCGCCGACCACGAAGACCCTGGCCGGCGCGATCGTGCCCGCAGCGGTCATCATCATTGGGAACATCTTGGGCAGCTCGTTTGCCGCGAGGAGAACGGCTTTGTAGCCGGCGATGGTGGCCATCGACGACAGGACGTCCATGCTCTGGGCGCGGGTGATGCGGGGCATCATTTCCATCGAGAAAAGGGTCGCTCCCTTGTCTGCCAACGCCTTGTTGGAGTCGTGTTCGGTCAGGGGTTCGCACATGCCGACGATCGCCTGACCGTCCCGGATCAGGTCGAGGTCGGCTCTGCCCTGCTCCGGGTTGGCTCCGAGGGCCCGCACCTGGGCGATCAGGTCGGCCTGTTGAAAGACCTCCGCCCGACCGGAAACCACCTTCGCCCCCTTCGCGCTGTATTCGTCGTCCAGGAAGCCCGCGGCGTCTCCGGCACCACTCTCGATAACCACTTCGATGCCGGCTTTCGCGAGCTGCGGTACGAGAGCGGGTACCATCGCAACCCGCGCTTCGCTCGGAAAACTCTCTTTGACGATTCCGACGATCATTGAACGTCCGTCCCTTCTTCCGAGGCCGGATCCCGGCGGCTCGCGGCCACGGTCTGAAATTGGAGGAGGCTGGGGAGGAGGAGCCCACCCTGAAACCACCGTCGCAGGATGCTATCACTTCCATTAACCGAGGAAAAGATATTAGTAAAAAAGTTCACAAGCGAGAGATCGAGGCCTTTTCGTCCGTGTTTCGACGGAGTGATGGGGACGGTGGGGACCCGGGTTACAATGTATTCTCGACGATCAAATGATCCGAATTTCCCCGGGATCGACGGGGTGATCGCAACGGACAGAAGAAACCCGAAAGGACCGGAATTGAATCTTAGAGTCGTGCTGTGTGGGCTGATCATGGCCAGCGTCACAATGGCGGTCACGACCTGCGCTTCCGCCGCCGATGGTGGGGAGAAACGCGGTGAGATCGGCATCCAGCTCGGTGTTCGCTGGGCTGACCGCGATATCGTGCCGGATGAAAGCAACGGGCTCGGGTTTGCCTATGGTCTCGAAGGCGCATGGGCTTTGAACGAGCGGTGGGCCCTCTTTGCGGACCTCAACTTCTCGACCCACGACAGCAGGAACTTCTGTCGGGAAACGGATTCGTGTCACGCGCTGACGCCGGAATCTCAACACAAGGTGTTGACTCTGGGATTCGAGCGGCGCTTCAAACCCGGCCCAAAGGGCGGCCGATGGGTCCTGGGCCTGGCGACAGGCGCGTTGGATGTGGAATGGAACGGTATTCAGCTGCACAACGGCGTGTTGTCGGTCAGCTTTGGCCGGCGAACACCGCTTGGACCGGGCTTCCTCCGGTGGTGCCTTCGAGTAGAGACAGGGATTTTCCCGAACACCGACAACCAGCTCGAGGGCGCTCTCGACGAGCTCCGCCAGACGAATGCCGTCGTTCTCATCGGCTGGGGAGCGGGCATCGGCAGCAAACACTGAAGAACCTCCAGCTCTAGTAGACTTCCAGCGATGCGCCACGTCATTGTCACCAGGTTTTCGGTTCCTCGGCCTCAGGACCCGCTGAATGCCGATCGACATCACGACCGGGTCTGGCTCGACCGCAGGCTCGAGTTGTTTTTTCAGTTCTTCGTTCCCAGCGTGAGTCGTCTCGAGGTGCCGGCGGTGCTTCTGTGCTCATCGGAAAGCGCAGCCTACGTGGATGAAAAGATGAGCGGTCTGGATTGGGTTGAAGTTGCTGTCCAGGACGAATGGTATGGCGGGTGGATCGGCGACAAAGATCAGATCGTGAGCCGCATGGATTCCGACGACGCCATCCATCACGACTGGTTGGCCGCGGTGGAAGCCGCCCCGGTCGGAGAAGAGGTCTGCTGCACCAGGGATTTCTTACGCTATGACATCTCTACGGGAAAGCTCTGTGCCTACACCCGCCGCGAACCTTCACCGCTGGCGGCGTTTCGCAACGGCCGCAACCCCTTTGCGCACGATCATTCCGGGCTCGATCGCCACTACCGGGTGCATGATATTGCGGGGCCGTATTTGTTGCAGGTCTTTCACGGAGGCAACGTCAGCAGCCGACGCCCCTCGTGGTTTCGCCGCAGCCTGCCCCTCGATCGCCTCGAGGCGTACGGCATCCGTTGACAGGGATGCAGTCACTTCCCCGGAACGAGTAATCAACAACCAGTAATCAGTAATCAGTTCCGCCCACCCAACCCCTCGGGCTCTCAGACTGATTACTGATCACTGGGCGGGTGGGCGGGACTGGTTACTTCGCCAACGCGCCAATGCTGGTGAGGGCTCCAAAGTCAGTGGTCGGCTAAGGGAAGGACCACCACCATCTTGGTGCCGCCGCCGCCACGCGGTTTGGTCTCGATCTTGCCTCCATAGGACTCGACGATCGCCCGCACCAGGGCAAGACCCAGGCCGGTGTGGCCGGATCCCGAGGTGTCGTCTGGCCGATAGCTGAAGAAGCGGCGGAAGATACGGTCGCGGTGCTCGTCAGGAATGCCGGGGCCCTCGTCGACGATGGTGACCTCGGCGCTGTCGCCGGCGGCGCGGAGAGCCGCGGTGACGTGTCCGGAAGATGGTGAAAAGCTGATCGCGTTGTCGATCAGGTTCTCGAAGACCTGAGTCAGGCGATCGGCTGAAGCCTTCACCGTGACGCGGGCGTCGGCGAGCGCCAGGTCAAAATGGATCCCGGAGTCGGCGTTCCGCAGTCGAAAGCTCTCGATGAGAGCTGACAACAGCTCATCGAGGATCACCACGGTGCGTTCTTCGTCGTCGAGATCGGCGTCGATTCGCGATATCTCCCGTGCTTCGGAGAGCAGACGCTCCATCCGTGCCACGTCCTTCTGGATCATTCCCAGGAACCGTCGTCGTTCGCCGGGTTCGACGTCTTCGAGGGCCATGTCGGTGGCGGTTCGGATCGAGGCCAATGGGTTTTTGAACTCGTGCGAGACATCCGCGGCGAAGGCCTCGGTCGACCTGAGGTGCTGCTCGAGCTCGCGGGTGAGCTCTGCCAGAGCACGCTCGAGATCACCGATCTCGTCGCGTCGGGCGCTTGCAGCAAAACCACCTTTCAGGCGCCCGCGGCGGTCGAGAATATCTCCGGCTCGCTCGCGCAAGCGTGCCAGGGGGCGGGCGATGGTGGTTGCGGCAACCAGACTCAGCACGACGGCGGCGCCGAGGCTGAGGAGAAAGACCTTGAAAACATCGAGCCGCACCGCGTCGAGTGCCTGCAAGATACGTCCGGTGGACTGTGAAACGAGCACGATCCCTTCGACCGCGCCTTCGACCCGCACCGGTATCGCGATGTGAAGCGTTACCGAGCGGCGAGGCGTCGGACTGATTCTGGTCGCGGCGCCGTATCGGCCTTCGAGGGCGCTCTGCACCTCCGGCCGCAGCAACAAATCACTGGATATGTCGGCGTCGTGCGCGGATCCTGAATCACCTGAAGTGCCGCGCAACAGCCGGAACGGGAGTGAGCCAAGGCGATAGAGGAAGCTCTTTTCGCCTCCGGTGGGCGGATCGCCCGCCGGGATTGCGGCCTCACCATTTTCGAGGCGTGGACCGAGCAGGGCGGAGTCCGCAACGACTTCACCATTCAGACCGACAACCCGTAGACGCGCGAGGTGACGCTGCCCGAGCTGGACGAGGATGCGCTCGGCGTCTTCTCCGTCGAATCGGTCCCGTGCCTCGATGGCTGCAGCAAGAAGACGACCCTCCTGGGCCATCGTGCGCTCCTGTGCGACCAGAAGGTGCCGTTCGTAGGTATCGAAGAACAGGACGCCGCCGACCGGCAAGAAGACGAGCAGGACATTGAAGGCGAGCAGTCGGAGCGAGATGCGAGAGGGGAGGCGAAGCTTCATCGTCCGAGGACTACGACGACTCCTCGGTATAGCGGTAGCCGAGGCCGTAGACGGTCTCGACACCGTCAAATGATTCGTCCACCGCGACAAATTTCTTGCGGATCCGCTTGATGTGGGAATCAATCGTGCGATCGGAGACAAAAGTGTCGTGTGGGTATCCTTCGTTCATCAACTGTTCGCGGGTCTTGACGTGGCCCGGACGGCGGGCGAGGGCGTGCAGGATCATGAACTCGGTCACGGTCAGGCCGACCGTCGTTTGCCCCCAACGCGCCGTGTATCGCCTGAGGTCGAGTTCGAGGTTCCCGACCCGCAGCAACTCTTCCTCGGGCCCCGCTGTTACCTCCCGTCCCAGTGAGACTCTCCGGAACAGGACCTTGACCCTCGCCAGCAGTTCACGCATGGAAAACGGCTTGCACAAATAATCATCAGCACCGAGCTCGAGGCCGAGGACCCGGTCGAATTCCTCGTCCCTTGAGGTCAGGAATACGATGGGCACGTTTTCGGACACCGCCCGCACCTTGCGGCAGAGCTCGAGGCCGTCCATCCGCGGCATGATGATGTCGAGGATCAAGAGCTCGGGAAGCTCCTGCTGGAAGGCCTCCCAGGCGGTGAGGCCGTCACCGTAGGTATCGACACGGTAGCCCTCGCGTTCGAGAGCAAATGCGACATTGTCGCGAATATTCTGCTCATCCTCGACTACAGCGATGCGTTCGGCCATGCATCGAGCGTAGCTGACCACTCCAGTCAGCGCAATCACGCCCATGGGAAGCGCCTGCCCGCGTCGGCGACACAGGTGCCACTCTTCGCATTGTTTGCCCGAGAGGGGTCTCTGAAATTGCGAGCGACGAATCCAAACAATGCGAAGGGTGGCACCCCCCTCGCCGCCAATGAGAGGCGCTTTGTCGCACACAAAAAACGGCGCTGCCGAAGCAGCGCCGATGCAAGGTGGGAGTCGTCTCCCGAGTTTATTTCTTGCCGGCAGCCTTCTTGGCCGCAGGCTTTTTGGCCGCAGGCTTTTTGGCAGCGGGCTTCTTCGCCGCGGTCTTCTTGGCTGCGGTCTTCGGCTTGGAAGCGCTCTTGGTGCGCAGGTTGTCGACGGCGACCGTCAGATCCTCGACCTTTCTCGTCAGGCTCTCGATCTCGTCCTTTGTGGGCACTCCGATGCGATGGATGACCGCAGTCATCTGATCATCGATCGTGCGGCCGAAGGTCTCCCAGTAGCTCTCCGCCACCGTCTTCATGCCGGCAACGGTGCCTTTGGCCTTTTCGACCTGCTTCTTGCTCTTGCCCTCGAGCTTCTGACCCTTCTCCAAAAGGTTGGAGAAGAACTTGCCGCCCTCTTGCTCGGCCATGGCGACGGCGCCGAGACCGGCCAACCACACCTTGTGGGCAGATTCCATGACGTCGTTTTGCATCTCTTTGTTCTTCTTCTTTGCCATTGTCCTGTCCTCCTTGCCGGGTGTCCCGGCGTCTTGATTCTGGCGTCGCTTCCGTGCGTGCCGCGTTGCGGCATGTCTGACAATTGAGAATATAACGCGCTGCGGCATGATTGTCAATGATTTTCTGCCGCACTGCGGCAGAAAAATCTTAATCAATTGAAAACAATACGATTAAAATTTTGTATCTGATTCCAGAAAACGAAAAATCCTACCCATCGGGCTGTGTGAATCTTGCCGCGGAGCGGCGATATGAGCCCGAAATTCCGTGTGATCCCTCAAATGGCGAGGACCGTAGACTGCTGGTCCGCCAAGCCCCGGGCCTCAGGCCCCAGGCCTCAAGCCTCACGCCTTCCTACCAACCGTTTGGAAAGGAGGTGTCGACGTCAATCGCGGACTTCACAAGCTCTTTGGCGGCCTTCGCATAGGGCAACAGGGCAAAGAGGCTGCCTTTGGCGAGCTTGTGCTTGCCGCCCATGAGACCGACGATGGGATCGGTCTTTCCCGCGAGCACCTTCTTCCAGGCCGATGGCTCGGCCTTGATGAGGTAGGGAGTGTCCTCGAGCTCGTTTTCGCTGGCCGCTTTCGCGCCGCGGCAGTCGCCGTGCCACAGGTCGGCGATCACGATTCGCTCCTCCGGTACGCCCATCTCGGGGTCGGGGGTCATGACCATGGCGATGGCCCCCTCCCATTTCTCGGCAGCTTTCTTGTAGTCCTGATTGGCGTTGATGCTGTCGTTCCAGAGCTGCGCCCAGTCGTCGGTAAAGATCTCTGCAGCCATGCGTCCTCCGTGTGAGCCAGAATGTCGGTGATCAGGATAACCGACGCGACGCCTCGTCTCAAGCACCGCCCATGAGGAGCGCGAAGCCGCGTCGACGACACAGGTACCACCCGCCAATCAAGAGCGCGTAGCTGCGTCGACGACACAGGTACCACCTTTCGCATTGTTCATATGGGACGCGTGACGGAATTGCAGAGCGACGAATTGGAACAATGCGAAAGGTGGTACCTTGCTCGCCGAAGCGAGAAGCGCTTACCGGTGGACCATTCCGAGGTTTCTGTCACGCACGGCCGGTCACGTAGTGGACGGCATCATCCCGGAAACGCCCGACGTAGCGCCGGAACGGTTCGGTGACGGCTTGCGGTACTGAGAGATACATGAGGTGGCCCTTTTTATCCTGCGTCGCATCGAAGAGCCACGAGGCCACCTGATGGATGTTGACCCTCGCGATGTCGCGGCGGCTGAAGACGTTGGCGAGGTACAGCGGCGCGAGATCTCTGGCCTCGGGCTCGGCGAGGCTCACGGTCCATGGCTGTGGCCGGAGATCGGTTGGAAATCGCTTGAGCTCCTTTGGTGGACGGTTGCGAATGGCGTAGAGGAAGAGGCGGTTGAAGGCATTCGCCATGAGGCGTGGGTTGATACAGCGGATGGCTGGAACATAGAACACGTGCTGGCGGTTCGGCGCATCTTCCCCGATCTGGTCGAATGTACCGTCGATGCCGTCCTTGAGGCGCATGAGGTCGGTGAGCAGCTCTCCGTCCCCAGTGCGGAGACGGAGCGGAAAACGCCAGAAGGGCACCAGGTCCCATCCGGCCTCGTCGGGGAGGGGAATGTGGCCATACGGAACATCGATCTTACGGCCCTCGACCACATCGCACACGCGATGGCAGTTGTGGCAGAAATGGAGGACCGCGTCGGGGTCGAAGGAGAATTCGTGGCCGCAGGTGGGGCACTCCATGGGCACGAATCGAAGACCGCGGCCGGGTTCGCGCGCCTCTCGCGGAAGATCGACAAGTGCGGATTGGTCGATTCGCGGTGCGGGGCCGACTACCGAACCGGCCGCGCCGTCAAGAAGAACGGTTTCGTCTATCTCGGGACCACGGACCTCCGCGATCCACCACGGTCGCCACACCACGGCGGTGACTTCGCGTGTGAATCTCGAACCGAGCTTGATGACCTGGATGTCGCGGGTCAGACGTTTACGGTCGAGGTCGCCGAATCCTCTTTCCAGGTCGTCATCGCTTCCGTCCATCGGCAGGGTCTTCAGATCGGATGCGAGATCGACAGCGGGACGCAGCGCCCGCAGGTAGCTGAGTTTGCCCATGGGCGGGAGGTCTACAGCGGTGATCGCGCTCAACGACGCCTCGATTGTCCCGACATCGAATCGGAGGAGCTTCTCGTGATCTCGGGGCGAGCGGCCGAACGCGGCCTGATACAGGGTGCCCATCCCATGTCGGTAGGGAGTCAGGAAATGCATGGTCTCGCCGACGTGGAGGTTGTCAGCGAGCCTGGCGCGGTGGCTGTCTGCTTTCCTCGAAACCGCGACTTCGGCTCCGTCGATGGCGGCGTCAAACTCCGTCCGGTTGACCAGGGCTCCGCTCGGAGCAGCCTCGGTAGCATTTCGGGCGAGCGGGGCCACCATGCGGCGATAGAGCTTGAGGTAGTACTGGTATCGATAGTGGTCGAGCAGGGCCTCACGCAGTACGTTCTTGTCATAGACCCTTTCGGGCAGGGTGACCAGCAGGGTTTCTTCGTGCCCGACAACCAGGTGGTCGCTGCCGCAGAAGGAACAGTGGGCCATGTGGTGGAGGACCGGCACCGGAACCGCCGCGCCACACTCGCTGCACTTCACTTCGACGCAGTAGTGACTTTCGATGACCGTTTCTTCGCTGTCTTCCGTGGCGCTCGGCCTCGACGCTTCTGATCGTGATTGCGGGCCTTCAGTGCCGTGCCGGTCCTTTGTGCTCGCCAGGCCTTCCTCGACCCGTTCGATGAGACGGTGGCCGTCGTTAGTAGACGTCTTGATGAGTGGGCTCAAAGGAGTGTGGACGAGGGCCCAGATCCCTCCCACGATCATGCTTGGCACGTACATCCAGAGGTTTTGAATCCCACCGGTGAGGATCAGGCTGAATTGAGCGAGGAGAACACCAAACACCGATTCAAGGGTCGGCCGCCCGAGAGCGGCGAGGCCCGACCCGGGCACGAGCGCGTTGAGAGCAATGGTCAATTGTGGCGCCGGTTGCCGAGGGCGAATCATCGCACCGGCGACAACCGCCGCCAGAGGGGGCATCAGGACCGCGAAGAGGGTCCAGCTGGCGGTCACACCAACTCCCTGACCCCGATATCGCCACGTGCCAGGCCTTTCAGAATCGGTACGACCAGCTGCGTCTCGTCAATGCCGAAGAACGGATCGGCCAGGGCGCCCTGGAGCAACGTGAAGAGGGCCGAAAATGCGACCTCATCGTCGCATTCGGTTTGTAGAATTGCGCGGCAAGCGTCGAGCTCCTTGCCCTTTGGAATGCCTCCTGCGAGGATTCGTTGTACGAGGCGTCGCTGCTCGTCGATGGAATTCTGGAGGTTTTCGGTCATGGCCCCTTCTATGATAGCCGGACCAGAATACGCACCCCACCGCGAGCGAGGTAAAAGGAGAGAGCGCCCATGTTGGATCTACGCAGCAGACGAGTGGTTATTTCCGGAGCGTCGAGTGGCATCGGGCTCGAGACGGCGCGGATGCTGGCCTCACGAGGTGCTGAAGTTTGTCTGACCGCAAGGCGCGAGGACCCGCTGTCAGCAGCGGCCAAAGATATCGGAAATGGCGCCTGGGCGTGGCCGTGCGATGTTGCCGACCCGGAGTCCGTTGCGGCGCTCGCTGATGAGGCGAAAGGCCGATGGGGAGCGGTTGATGGTCTGGTCAACAACGCCGGTATCGCTCCCATGGCCCGGCTTGACGAAACTACCAATGAGGTTTGGGACGAGGCTTTCGCGATCAACGTGAGGGGTCCATTCTTTCTCTGCCGCGAGCTCGGAGTCTTGCTTCACGACGGGTCCTCGCCGGCGGTGGTCAACGTGTCCTCGACCCTCGCGGAACGGGCAATCCCGGGTATGGCGGCGTACAA
>Ga0316193_10004197_pt1 | contig 10570 bp, 8 predicted proteins | sample MerIslsedime2_MG_FD_207735 | JGI IMG/M metagenome (GOLD analysis project Ga0316193, IMG submission 207735) | Coastal sediment microbial communities from Maine, United States - Merrow Island sediment 2 | ecosystem: Environmental > Aquatic > Marine > Coastal > Sediment | place: USA: Maine... | reverse complement strand
GGTTGCTGGATGACACCATGATCATCATGCCCAGCACGCCGAACAGGCCAAGCACATAAAACTCGCCTTTGAAGATGTCACGATCGCGCAGGTAATCTCTCGAATACACGAAGATAACGAAGGTGATTGCCAGGATGAACAACTTCAGCGTATCGGCCAGCTGGTCCTGGATGAACATGTCGTTGAATGCCAGTACGCGTTGATCCGCTTCTCCAAGCGTGATTAATGCAGCCGTCACCAGCAGAGATAACTGGCTGAGCGAATAGGTCAGGTTACGCCTGTTTTCTTCGATAAATACATCAACAACCAGTACCACGCAGGCCATTACCAGCAGGAAGATCTCGGGCCATGTGATTGCGATATTAAGTGCGTCTAGAGTCATTGTTCTTTCCAGTAGCTAGAGCCAATCACAGTTTTGAAACGGCAACATGCTGCAGCAGGTTTTCAACCGATGCATGCATGACATCAACCAGCGGTGCCGGCCACAGGCCAAGCGTCAGTACTGCAACCGCCAGTGTCGCCATGATAATAAATTCTCGCGTACTCAGATCCTGCAGTGCACGTACATTCTCATTGGCCACTTCGCCGTAGAACACGCGCTTGACCATCCACAGGGTATAAGCCGCACCCAGGATCAGCGTGGTTGCGCCGAGGAAGGCATACCAGAAGTTTGCGTGGAAGCTGGCAATGATCACCATGAATTCACCGACAAATCCGGAAGTGCCTGGCAGACCCGCATTCGACATCGCGAAGAACACGGCAAATGCAGCGAATATCGGCATGGTATTCACCACACCGCCATAGTCATTGATCTGGCGCGTGTGCATGCGGTCATACAGCACCCCGATCATGAGGAACATTGCACCGGAGATAAAGCCGTGCGAAATCATCTGGATCATTGCGCCTTCAATCGCGAGCACGGCACCGCTCTGGGCAACATTGGCCGGATTGCTCCATATCTGGAACACGATGAAAATACCCAGGGTGACAAAACCCATGTGTGCAATCGATGAGTAAGCCACCAGCTTCTTCATATCTCGTTGCACCAGCGCAACGAAACCGATATAAACCACCGCAACCAGAGACATAAATATGATTAACCAGTCCAACTCGCGGCTTGCATCCGGCGTGATCGGCAGGCTGAAACGCAGGAAACCATAGCCGCCGATTTTCAGCATGATGGCGGCCAGGATCACCGAGCCACCGGTTGGCGCCTCCACGTGTGCATCAGGCAGCCAGGTATGCACCGGCCACATCGGTACTTTCACCGCGAATGCCATCAGGAACGAGAGGAAGATCAGCGTCTGCTCGGTGATGTCGAGCTTGAGTGTATGCATGTCCAGGATCGAGAAGCTGTCACCCTGGAAGTACATGTAGATCAGCGACACCAGCATCAGCACCGAGCCGATAAAGGTATAAATAAAGAACTTGATGGTGGCGTACACCCTGCGCTCACCACCCCAGATACCGATAATGATGAACATCGGTATCAGCATGCCTTCCCAGAACACATAGAAGAAAATTGAATCCAGCGCCGAGAACACACCGATCATCAGGCCTTCCATGATCAGGAACGCGGCGAAATACTGCGACACTTTTTTCTGGATCACTTCCCAGCCGGCAATGACCACCAGTACGGTGGTAAAGGTCGTCAGTATGATCAGCGGCATGGATATGCCGTCAACGCCCAGGTGATAGTAAATCTTGAATGTACTGATCCAGTCATGCTTCTCGACAAACTGCATGCTGGCAGTGCTCGAATCAAAACCGGTGTACAGAAACAGGCTGAGAACGAAGGTTGCTAAAGACACCACCAATGCCAGGCGACGCACGCCCTGCGTATCTCCCTTATCGCCAGTGAACAACACCGCAAGACCACCGAGTATCGGCGTCCACAGTGTCAGGCTTAGCAATGGCCAGTCGGCATTCATAGTTAACCTTGTATCGTTAAATAATTACAAAAAGAGTGAGCAACATCAGTACGCCAATAATCATCGCGAAGGCGTAGTGGTATAACAGTCCGGTCTGAACATGGCGCACAACACTGGAGAACCAGCCGACCAGTTTTGCCGAACCGTTAACAAGCAGACCATCAATCAGAACAACGTCGCCGATCTGCCATAAGCGGTTGCCCAGGCCGCGGCTGCCACCGCCGAAGGCCCATTCATTGAACTCATCAAAGCCATACTTGTGATCGAGGATGTTGTAAATAAGCGCAAAACGTTTGCGTGTGTGTTCTGCAATGGACGGGTTCTTGATGTAGATGAACCACGCAGTAAATACACCCAGCGCGGCAAGATACAATGCCGGGCCTGCAAAGCCGTGTTCGACGAACGACCAGGCGCCGTGGAAATGTTCACCGACTTTTGCCAGTGCGTCATGCGCTTCATGCACAACGATGGCACCGGCAAAATAATCCCCGAACACCATCGAGCCAATGGTAAGGCCGCCGATAAGCACCGATGGAATCGCCAGCGCGATCAGGGGCCCGGTAACAACCCGCGGTGTCTCATGCAAATGTTTGCGCGTATGTTCATCCATGCGCTCTTCACCATGGAACACCAGGAAGAACATGCGGAATGAATAGAACGCGGTGATAAACACGCCGCTGAGTACAGCGATGTAGGCAAACTTGTGGCCGAATATTTCCGAGTGGTGCACCGCTTCGATGATGACATCCTTGGAAAAGAAGCCGGACGTGCCGGGAAAGCCGATCAGCGCCAGCGAACCAAGCAATGATGTCCAGTAGGTAATTGGCATGTATTTTTTCAGCCCGCCCATCTTGCGCATGTCCTGCTCATGATGCATCGCGATAATCACCGAGCCGGCCGCGAGGAACAGCAGCGCCTTGAAGAAGGCGTGTGTCATCAGGTGGAATACCGCAGCGGAATAGGCCGATACACCCAGAGCTACGGTCATGTAGCCGAGCTGCGACAGGGTTGAATAAGCAACCACGCGCTTGATGTCGTTTTGCACAATGCCGATCAGGCCCATCGACAGCGCGGTGATGGCGCCGATAACCAGCACGAAACTCAAGGCGGCCTCCGAGTACTCATACAGCGGCGACATGCGTGCCACCATGAAGATGCCGGCTGTCACCATGGTTGCTGCATGGATCAACGCCGAAATCGGTGTCGGGCCTTCCATGGAATCCGGCAGCCACACATGCAGCGGCACCTGTGCCGACTTACCCATGGCGCCGATGAACAGCAGGATGCAGATAACGGTCATCACGTTCCATTCATGACCGGAGAAAATACTCATGCTCTGCTGCGAGATGTTCTCTGCCTTGGCGAATACTTCGACATAATCGAGGCTGCCCGCGTAGAGCACGACGGCGGAAATGCCGAGGATAAAACCGAAATCACCGACACGGTTGACCAGGAAGGCCTTCAGGTTGGCATAGATGGCAGTCGGGCGCACAGACCAGAAACCGATCAACAGGTAAGAAACCAGGCCCACCGCTTCCCAGCCGAAGAACAGCTGCATGAAGTTGTTCGACATCACCAGCATCAGCATGGAGAAGGTGAACAGGGAGATATAACTGAAGAAACGCTGGTAGGAGTTTTTACCGGCAAGTGAATCCTTCGGCCAGTTGTGCTCGTCGTCGGCCATGTAGCCAATGGTGTAGACATGTACCGCCAGCGACACGCCGGTCACCACAGCCATCATCATCACGGTCAGGTGATCGATGAGGAAACCGACTTCAAAGATAATGCCTTCCGACACCATCCAGGTATAGACAGTACCGTTGAATGTCTCAACACCGGCGAACACGTGCTGGTAAAGCACATACAGTGACAGCACGAACGAGGTACCGACGCCAAGGATGGTCGCAGTATGCGCACCCTTGCGCCCGATGGTGCCACCGAAGAAACCGGCAATGATGGCGCCGAACAAAGATGCCAGAGGTATGTAGAGATATAAAGATTCCATTACGCCCCCTAGCCTTTCATCGCATCGAGTTGTTCAACATCAATGGTGTGGCGGTTACGGAACAGCGTAACCAGGATTGCCAGCCCGATGGCCGCTTCAGCCGCGGCAACCGTCAGGATGAAAAACACGAACACCTGCCCGGCTATATCATTGAGGAAATACGAGAACGCGACAAAATTGATGTTTGCCGATAGCAGCATCAACTCGATGCACATCAACAGCACCACGACGTTCTTTCTGTTGAGGAATATGCCGGCGATACTGATAGAGAACAGTATTGCGCCCAACGTCAGATAGCTCGACAAAGTGATCATTCGCGTGTCTCCGCATCCATTTTCACAACACGAAGGCGGTCTGCCTTGCGCACCTTGACCTGTTTACCCGGTGTCTGGTACTTGGTCATCTCACGCCGACGCATGGTCAGTGCAATTGCGGCAACGATCGCAACCAGCAGGATGACCGCAGCCACTTCAAACGGAAATACATAATCGGTATAAAGAACCTTGCCCAGCGCTTTTGTATTACTGTAATCAGCGCTCTGTGCGACTGCCTGGTCAAGTTGCTCACCGCTGAATACGTCAGGACCGATGGGGCCGACAACCCACACCATCTGCGCGGCCATGACCAGCGCAATCAGCGCTCCGATCGGCAGGTAACGCACGAAACCCTCGCGCATCTGGGTGAGATTGATATTCAGCATCATCACCACGAACAGGAACAGCACCATCACGGCACCGACATAAACCAGCACCAGCACGATGGCGAGAAACTCGGCCTGCAGCAGCAGCCACAAAGCCGAGCAGCTGAAAAAGCTCAACACCAGGAACAATGCCGAATGCACCGGGTTGCGCGAAGTAATCACGCCGAGGCCTGCCAGTACCAGCATGCCAGCGAAAAAATAAAATACCAGGTCAGTAAAATTCATAGCTATCTGTAGGGCGCATCCGCCTGTCTATTCGCTGCAATCTCTGCTTCGTACTTGTCACCGATCTCGAGCAGCTTTTCTTTTGTCATGATCTGTTCGCCACGATTTTCGAAGTGATACTCGAAAATATGTGTTTCAACAATGGAATCAACCGGGCAGGCCTCTTCGCAAAAACCGCAGAAAATACATTTGAACAGGTCGATGTCATACCGTGTTGTGCGTCGGGTGCCGTCTTCACGCTCTTCCGAGTCGATAGTAATCGCAAGTGCAGGACAAACGGCTTCACACAGCTTGCAGGCAATGCAGCGCTCTTCCCCGTTTTCGTATCGACGCAGTGCATGCAAACCACGAAAGCGTGGTGACATCGGTGTTTTTTCTTCAGGATACTGTATCGTCACCTTGCGTTTGAACAGGTAGCGACCGGTCACGTTCATGCCCTTGAGTAATTCCCACAGGCTGAAACTTTTAATGAACTGGGTAAAGTTATTCATGCTCTGCACCTACACTGCCCAGGGCCCGATTTCTGCGATAACCATCAAAGCCTCGACAAACAGCCAGACGATGGTCACCGGTATGAATACCTTCCAGCCCAGGCGCATGATCTGGTCGTAGCGATAACGCGGGAAGGTTGCACGGAACCAGAGGAAGCAAAATATGAAGAAGGACGTTTTTGCGAAGAACCACAGCATGCTGGTGGCTGCCAGCCAGGTGCCTTCAGCGAATGCAAAACCTTCGAACGGCGACAGCCAGCCGCCAAGAAACATGATGGCGGTCAGCGCCGCGATCAGGATGATGTTCGCGTATTCCGCGAGGAAGAAAACCGCGAAAGCCATGCCTGAATATTCCACGTGGAAGCCGGCAACGATTTCTGATTCACCTTCGGCAACATCGAATGGCGCGCGGTTGGTTTCCGCAACACCGGAAATAAAGTAGACCAGGAACAATGGCAGCAATGGCCAGATAAACCAGCTCGACAAGCCACCGGACTGTCCTTCAATGATATCACCAATGTTCAAACTGCCACTGGCCATCAACACGCCAACCAGGGCGAAGCCCATGGCGATTTCATAGGCAACAATCTGCGCGGCAGAACGCAGTGCGCCCATCATCGCGTACTTGGAGTTCGATGCCCAGCCGGCGATAATGACGCCGTAGACACCAATCGAGGTCAGTGCCAGTATGTAAAGCAGGCCCGCATCGATATCGGTCAACACCATGCCGCGATCGAATGGTATTACGGCCCAGGCGGCAAGCGCCGGCCCGATCGACAGGATCGGTGCGAACAGGAACAGGAAACGGCTGGCATTTGTTGGCAGCACGATTTCCTTGAACATCAGCTTCACCGCATCCGCAATCGGCTGCAACCAGCCGCGCGGTCCAACACGGTTCGGTCCGATGCGCACCTGGATATAACTGATCACCTTGCGCTCCGCATAGGTGGTGTAGGCAACCGCGAGCATCAGCGGCAACACGATCAGAATGATCTTGGCGATGATTTCAAGGAACAGCTGCCAGCCTGGCGGGAACCAGTTCCACAGTTCGATGCTTATATTAATAATGGAATCGATCACAGCATTCAGACCTTCTCAATAACCACTTCGCCGAACGGATCACCCAGCAGTTCACTGCCCTTGACCGCCATCGGAATCCATACACTTCCAGCAGGCACGCCTGCATCTATTATCAACTTGAGAATTGCACTGCCCTCGCCCTGCTTCACGCTGACGCTGCCAGTCTCATCATCAACACCGAGACGCTCGGCATCAGCAGGATTCATGCTCACAGCAAGAACAACAGCATCATGCGTTTTCTGCAGACTGGACGCCCTGCGCACCAGTGCATCCGTTGCGTAGATCGGCACATCGGCAGCGCGCATTAATGAATCTCCGCTTGCCGGGAGCGTCACCTGCAGCGCAGCCGTGATTGAATTATCAAGCTCTATGTTTTCACAAAGGCCGCGCAGCTCATCACGAACCTGGTCCGATGACATGTAATCGAAACCATCGAGTTTTAACAGATTGCCAAGCACGCGCAGAATTTTCCAGCCCGGACGCACTTCACCAGCGGGATTATTGGCGCCCTTGAAGCTTTGCATAACGCCTTCGGCGTTGACGAAGGTGCCCGATGTCTCGGTAAAGGCTGCAGCAGGCAGCATGACACTGGCCACATCCTCCAGCGCAGGTGATCTGAAAGCCGTAATTGCAATCACCGAGCTCGCACGGGTTAACGCCCTGATGATTTGCTGACTCTGTGCAACATCGTGCTCGGGCTCGACATTAAACAGTATCGCAGCCGCAGGCGCATTTTCAGTCCAGTCAGAAATGCTCTGGCCTTTAACGGCATCTGCATCATTGCAGGGCCCGCGATGCGGAACCGCGCCAGCCAGCCACGCACCTGCACTGTTGCAGCCTTCACTCAGGTAACCGAAGATGCTGCCTGTCTGCGTGGCGATGGCTTCAGCCAGCGCACGCAGGGCAGCAAAACCGGGATGCATCGACGCCTGGCTGCCCAGCAATACGGTTGAGCTCTTGCCCTGTTTCAACTGCTGCGCAATTGCCCTGTGTGTCTCATTCGGTTTTGCTATTGAAACGGCCCCTGCAATATATGAAGGCACCGCATCACCGGAATCGGCAAACACCGCCGCGGCAACTGCGGCCAGTTCATGCGGCAACTGTTGTTGGGCTACAGCGATGTTGTTTGCAAGCGGGAAGTTAAAGTCGAATTCTCTGGGATTAATGAAACTGATCTGCGCATTGTTATTGACGGCCGCCTTGCGCAAGCGGTGATTGGCGATCGGCTGCTCCTTGCGCACGTTAGAAGCGATCAACAACGCGGCATCCATGTTTTCCAGGTTTTCGATATCCTGCCCGAGCCATGGTATTACCGGGGCGGAATCCTGGTCGCTGAAATCACTCTGGCGCAGACGATGATCGATGCTGCCACTGCCGAGTGAACGCATCAGCTTCTGCAGCAGGTACATTTCTTCCAGTGTGGATGAAGGCGATATCAGTGCCGCCAGTCTTGATGAACGATCGCTCTCTCCACTGTCTTCATTGGCACTGTCTTCATTGGCCTTGTCTTCATCGCGGGCTGCGCTATCGAGCGCATGTTTGATATCAGCACAGGCCAGCTTCAAAGCCTCATCCCAGTCAGCCTCGACCCATTCACCGTCTTCTCTTATCATCGGCGCAGTCAGGCGATCATCTGAACTCAGGCCTTCATAGCTGAATCGGTCACGATCGGAAATCCAGACTTCATTGATGGCTTCATTATCACGCGGCACCACGCGAATCACTTCGCCGCGCAGGGTATGCACGTATAAATTCGAGCCAATACAATCGTGCGGCGCGATCGATGCATGCTGTACCAGTTCCCATGCACGTGCAGCAAATCTTGATGGCTTTGCGGTGAGCGCACCCACCGGGCAGATATCAATCACATTGCCTGACATTTCAGACTCAACCGACTGCTCGATGAAAGTACTGATCAATGCATTCTCACCGCGGCCGGTCATGCCAAGTTCACGCAGGCCTGCGATCTCGCTGCCGAAACGCACACATCGCGTGCAGTGAATACAACGCGTCAACTCTGTGGTGATCAAGGGGCCGATATTCTTGTCGAAGACAACGCGCTTGCCTTCGACATACTCGGAAACATCCTGACCGTAACCCATGGCCACATCCTGCAGCTCACACTCACCGCCCTGGTCACAGATCGGGCAGTCCAGTGGATGGTTTATCAGCAGGAATTCCATCACGGATTTCTGTGCATCCCGGGCATACGCCGACTGGGTGTGCACAACCATGCCTTCCATCACCGGTGTTGCGCAGGCAGGCAACGGTTTGGGCGCTTTTTCCACTTCAACCAGGCACATGCGGCAGTTGGCAGCAATCGCCAGCTTTTCGTGATAGCAGAAACGCGGCACCTTGATGTTGGCCTTGTCAGTGACCTCGATCAACATCGCACCCTTGGGCGCCTGCAGCTCACGGCCATCTACCGTAATCGTTACAAATTCTGTGTTATTGGCTTCAGTCATAATTTCAGACGTTGTTTTTTAGCCGCAAAAAACGCAAAGAACGCGAAAGTTTTTATGGTTGCGTTCAAATTTTATTTGCTTGCTTATAATCCTGGTATCCATTGTTTTTTTATAAATAAATATATTTGCGCCTTTCGCGTTATTCGCGGCTAATATTCTAAGCTGCCTTGTTGCTGGCGCCTTCGACCATGCTTTTGCCGTGTTCGATGTAGTGTTCGAACTCGTGGCGGTAATGCTTGACGAAACTGCGTACCGGCATCGCGGCGGCATCGCCCAGTGCACATATGGTGCGGCCTTCGATCTTGCTGGCGACATCGTCGAGTTTGTCCAGGTCCTGCATGGTGCCCTTGCCCTGGACAATTCGCGTCAGCATGCGATACAACCAGCCGGTGCCTTCGCGACACGGCGTGCACTGACCGCAGGACTCTGAAAAATAGAAACGGGAAATGCGGCGCAAGGCTTCAACCATGTCGGTTGTTTCATCCATCACGATGACGGCACCGGAGCCCAGCATGGAACCGGCCTCGACAATGGAATCGTAATCCATGTTGGCCTGCATCATGATGTCACCCGGTACGACCGGTACTGAGGAACCCCCTGGAATCACGGCTTTGAGTTTATTACCGTCACGCACACCACCGGCCATTTCCAGCAGTTCGGCAAAAGGCGTACCCATCGAGATCTCGAAATTGCCCGGTTTGTTCACGTGGCCCGATACCGAGAACAGTTTGACGCCGCCGCTGTTGGGGATGCCCAGATCCGCAAACCACTTGCCGCCGTTACGCATAATGGCCGGGACTGATGACAGGGTCTCGGTATTATTAATCGTGGTCGGCTTGCCATACAGGCCAAAGTTGGCAGGGAACGGCGGCTTGTAACGAGGCAGGCCAGGCTTGCCTTCGAGTGAATTCAGCAGCGCGGTTTCTTCGCCACAGATATAGGCGCCGGCGCCGAGTGACGGGTACAGATCGATGCTTACATTGCTACCGAGAATGTTATCGCCCAGCAGGCCATTGTCATAAGCTTCTTTCAGTGCCTGCGTGAAACGTTGCGCCGGCTCATCCATAAACTCACCGCGCATGTAGTTGTAACCGACGGTTGCACCCATGGCATAACAGCCAATGACCATACCTTCAACCAGTGCATGCGGATTAAAGCGCAGGATGTCACGGTCCTTGCAGGTACCGGGCTCGCTCTCATCCGAGTTGCACACCAGGTATTTCTGCACCGGCGCAGTACGCGGCATGAAGCTCCATTTCAAACCCGTGGGGAAACCGGCACCGCCTCGGCCACGCAAACCGGAAGCCTTGATTTCTTCGATGACTCCTTCCGGCGTGATTTTATGTTTCAGTATCTCGCGCCAGGCTTTATAGCCACCTGTTTTCAGGTAGTTTTTATAAGACCATGGCTGGTCTTTAAACTGCAAGGTCGCAAAACAGACTTCGTTAGCCATTAGCCTTCAGCTCCTGGCCATCGACCCTGTGCATGACATATTTTGTGTGAGTGGCTTCAATCATTATTTCAGTAGTGTGTTTTTAGCCGCAAATAACGCTAACAGCGCAAATATATTTCATGTTTACGCTCTGATCTTATGCATTCGTTACTAACTATCGTTATCATATTCTTTTATATAAATCGTACTTCGCGCCTTTAACGTCATTCGCGGCTAAGAA
>Ga0316193_10004196_pt1 | contig 10572 bp, 10 predicted proteins | sample MerIslsedime2_MG_FD_207735 | JGI IMG/M metagenome (GOLD analysis project Ga0316193, IMG submission 207735) | Coastal sediment microbial communities from Maine, United States - Merrow Island sediment 2 | ecosystem: Environmental > Aquatic > Marine > Coastal > Sediment | place: USA: Maine... | reverse complement strand
CAATGCCGACAGCTGACACGAACTGGCTGTGTCCGGGTGATGCCGAGGCCGTTGCAACACATGCAGCCGCGTTTATTCTGCAAGCTGCCCGTGATGCCATTGATGAACACGGCTCGTTCCGGCTGGTGCTGGCCGGCGGAACCACGCCGCAACGTGTTTACCGGCTGCTGGCACAGGCATCGGCAGACTGGTCACACTGGCAAATCTATTATGGCGACGAGCGCTGTCTGCCTGCTGACGATGCAGAGCGTAACAGCCATATGGCGGATATTGCCTGGCTGGGTCAGGTCGAAATCCCGTTGCAGAACATCTATCCGATGCCGGCAGAACTGGGCGCGGAAACAGCAGCCGCGCAGTACTCGAAGATCATCAATGCGGCGCGCCCGTTTGATCTCGTATTACTGGGCATGGGAGAAGACGGCCATACCGCCAGCCTGTTCCCCGGCCAGCAACATCAGCAAAACGAACCGGTGCATGCCGTTCACGATGCACCCAAGCCACCACCGGATCGCGTCAGCCTGAGCCGTGACAGCCTGAGTGACAGTCGCGAGGTAATGATCCTGATCACCGGCGCCGGCAAACGCACCGCACTGGCTCAGTGGCGGGCAGGTGAGCAGCTGCCCATCGCCACCATCACCGCGCGGCAGCGAGTAATCATCCTCACTGATACTGCGGCTACTGCCCAGGGAAGCTCTGATTAATTCAATGAACCAATGCAGGGTGCGCCGTGCGCACCGAAAAGAAGTTGCAAGCGGTTGATTCATGGTGCGCATGGCGCACCCTACAGACTTTTTTCCACGGAAGCACAAGGGGGAAAAACGACTTAAAATCATTTTTCCGTGTGCTTCCGTGGCAATAATATTTTTCTTTGGGGATTAGGCTACATCTGTTCAGTCATCCTCCCGGCCAGCGGCTGTGCTCATTCAATATCCTGCTTGCCGAGCAGTTCATCTTCCATAATGAGATATCCCTGCTTATTGTTTGACTATCAATGCTGAACCACTTTTATCCGGCATTGGAACCGGCATCTCGGGTTTGTCCGAGAAGAATTCATCGACTGCCATTCGCGCACCTTTCCAGGCGTTGTAATCATGGACCACCAGCATACCCTTTGCATTCATGCGCGGATAAAAATACTTCAGGCCCTCTATAGTCGGTTCAAACAAATCCGCATCAAGGTGCACAAACGAGAATTTCAGCTCATCAAACCCGGGCGGAATGGAATCCGGAAAGTAGCCTTTATAGAAATGAACATTGTCATTTAGCGGGGAAACATAACGCTGCACTCCTTCCAGAGAAGTATCGGAGAACTTGTGCCCCTTGGTTGTGAAATCGGTGTTTTCCTTTTCAGCAACAATGCTCCTTTCGGTAAAACCCTCAAAGGTATCAAATAAATGCAGGTTCCTCTCCGGCAGATAGTGATGGATCAGCCTGGCCGTGCTGCCCTTGTACACACCCACCTCTGCCATATCCCCGCTGATACCCTGTTCAATTATCGTTCGCAGCAACAACACCAGCATGTCCCGCCGGGTGCAATCCCATGGTTCCAGGTTACATATTTGACGATCATCCCGGCCGTTTTTCGGAAAGAAGCCGCCCGTTTCCTGTACAAGTTCCCTGTTGTACCAGCGTGACCTTGGATTAATATCCATCTGTCCCTGCATAAAAAAGGAGGTGTCTCGCAATAACGGGGTAAATTTCTTAAGGATTGATTTTGCCAGTTTTGAACTCATTTGTACTTACGCACCAGGGTTGTATTTGAGACTTAATATGAAACAGCCAGTCTGTTAATCGGCTCTTGAAAAAGGCCCTGATTTCGGGACAGCCTTGCCAATTTCGTATGAACCTGTCGAGGTCACGCTGCTGCAAGCGGTTAAACACGGTTTCTGAATCGTATTCGCGCGTCGCATCAAAAGCAATTACCGACGCCCCGCAGGCCGACAGAATTAAGTTACTTGCCTTCATGTCAGCGTGAATGATTCTGCAACGCAGCAGTTGCTGTAGCAGCGCAGTACTCAGAGATCATTAACGCGGCGCGTCCGTTTGATCTCGTTTTTACTCGGCATGGGAGCAGGCGGCCACCGCCAGCCTGTTCCCCGGCCAGCAACATGCACAAACGAATGGGCATTCATATAATAAATAACCATACTATCAATAGCATGGCACTGTACTGAATCCGAAATATATGTTTGCACATATATATGTTTAAACGTATATTAACTACCATGAACATCAACATCGAGACCCTGTTTCGCATGCTGGCCGATTCCACCCGGCTGCGCACCCTGATGCTGCTGCAGGCACATGGTGAATTATGTGTCTGTGAACTCACCCACTCACTGGATTTGTCACAACCAAAAATTTCCCGGCACCTCGCACACCTGCGTGAGTCGACGTTACTGCTGGCGCAGCGTAACGGCCAGTGGATGTACTACCGCATCAACCCGGAGTTACCCGACTGGGCACAGGCGATCCTGCAACAAACACTGGCCGGCACCAGCGGCGTACAACCCTATCAGCGTGACCAGCAGTCACTAAAAACAATGTCGAACCGGCCTGGCACGGCCTGCTGCGCCTGACATTATTGAACGGAGGTCTACCATGAGCCGCTTGCATATACATATTGCTGTTGATGACATCGAACAAAATATTCGTTTCTATTCCGCCTTGTTTGGAAGCCAGCCGAGCGTCACTAAAGTTGATTACATCAAGTGGGAACTGACGGAACCGGCGGTCAACTTCGCCATTTCCAAACGCGGCTCAAAAACGGGCCTGGATCACGTCGGCATTCAGGCTGACAACGATGACGAACTGACTGCCATCCAGTCACGCCTGCAACAGGCCGGCATCGCCGGACAGGAACAGCGCGACGCAGCCTGTTGCTATGCACGCTCTGACAAGTACTGGACCGAAGACCCGCAGGGTATTGCCTGGGAGACCTTCCACTCGCTGGACACTATTCCAACCTTCAGTAGTGGCGACCAGCAATCTGCGGCAAGCGGCTGCTGCGTACCGGAAATAAATAACGGCGGAGGCTGCTGCGCACCATGAACATTCTGTTTCTCTGCACCGGTAATGCCTGCCGCTCCCAGATTGCCGAGGGCTGGGCCCGGCACCTGGGTGGCGATGCCATCGAGGTCCAGTCTGCCGGGATCGAGGCGCACGGCAAGAACCCGCGCGCCATTAGCGTGATGCAGGATGCCGGCATTGATATTTCACAACAGGAATCTACCCGCGTGACCACGGAAATGCTGGAGCAAGCTGACCTGCTGGTGACTGTATGCGGACACGCCGACGAACACTGCCCGGCACTGCCTGCCGGCAAGAAAAAAATTCACTAGCCACTGGAAGACCCCGCCAGGGCGACTGGCAGTGAAGCAGAGATCATGCAGGTATTCAGCGCTGCACGGGATGACATCAGGCAACGCGTGCAGGATCTGCTCGACAATCTGCCACTGAACGTGCACAGCAAGGGTCAACATGAGCCTGTTTGAACGCTACCTGAGTGTCTGGGTATTTCTGTGCATCATTGCCGGGATCGCACTGGGCCACTGGTTCCCGGCCGTGTTCCAGGTACTGGGAACGCTGGAGATCGCGAACGTCAACCTGCCGGTTGCCATACTAGTGTGGCTGATGATTTTACCGATGCTGCTGAAGATAGACTTCGGCGCACTTCACGAAGTCAGAAAACATACCCGCGGTATTGCACTGACACTGTTTGTGAACTGGGCGGTGAAACCGTTTTCCATGGCGCTGCTGGGCTGGCTGTTTATACGCGTACTGTTTGCCGACTGGCTGCCTGCCGATCAGATCGACAGTTATATTGCCGGCCTGATTATCCTGGCCGCTGCGCCCTGCACCGCCATGGTGTTCGTCTGGAGCAACCTCACTAACGGACATCCCGGCTTCACCCTGACCCAGGTTGCCCTGAATGACGTGATCATGGTGTTTGCATTCGCGCCCATCGTGGCCTTGTTGCTGGGCATCGCTTCCATCACGGTACCGTGGGGTACACTGGTATTGTCGGTGGTACTGTACATCGTGCTGCCGGTGATAATCGCCACACTGTGGCGACGCAGCGTACTCTCAAAAGAAAACGGCGCGGCACAACTGGCGCGGCTCCTGCATATCCTGCAACCGCTGTCACTACTGGCCTTGCTGACCACACTGGTAATGCTGTTCGGCTTTCAGGGCAAACAGATCATTGCCCAGCCACTCATTATCCTGTTACTGGCGGTTCCAATTCTTGTGCAGGTGTATTTCAACTCCGGCCTGGCCTACCTGCTCGGACGCCGACTCGGCGTCGACCACAGCGTTGCTGCACCGGCCGCGCTCATCGGTGCCAGTAACTTCTTTGAACTGGCAGTCGCTACCGCCATCAGTCTCTATGGTCTGAATTCCGGAGCCGCACTCGCAACCGTGGTTGGTGTACTGGTAGAGGTACCGGTCATGTTGTCGGTGGTACGCATCGTCAATGCCACGAAACCCTGGTACCAGCAGGCAGCAAAAGCATCAGCCTGAAATACTATGGCTGGGGTCGTTCAAACGTCCACTGCTTGTCGTCTGACAGCTCCCTCGAAAACCGGTAGCCGTCTTTTCTGAATTTTTTTATCCCGGCAGGCTCTTCGATGCGGTTACGGATGATGTGATCGGCCATCATGCCGCGTGCGCGTTTTGCAAAGATCGCAACCACCCGGGTTTTGCCGTCTTTGGTTTCCTTGAAGTTGATATTGAGTAATTCGCCTTGCAGCAATTTCGGTTTTACCGACTTGAAATATTCATTGGAAGCAAGGTTCACCAGTACCGCTTGCTGCTGTTTTTTCAGCGCCTTGTTGAGGCTGTTGGTGATCTCTTCTCCCCAGAACTGGTAGAGATTGTCGCCACGTGGATTCTTCAGCCTGGTCTTCATCTCCAGCCGGTAAGGCTGAATCAGGTCGAGCGGCCGCAGGCAGCCATACAGTCCCGAAAGGATACGCAGGTGGTCCTGCGCATAGTCATAATCCCCGGCACTGAAATGCTCGATATCGATACCACCATAGACATCGCCCTTGAAGGCAAGCAACGCCTGCCTGGCATTCTTTGGTGTAAAGGGCGTCTTGAATGATTTGTAACGTGCCACATTCAGCTCGGCAATATTGCTGCTGACATCCATCAGCTCTCGCAGCTGTTCGGGTTTAATCTTGCGTAGCTCCCTGATCAACAGCCCGGATGCCACTAAATCCGCGGGGCGGGAATATTTCTTTGTCAGAGCCGGCGTTTCAAAGTCCTGCCCCTTGGATGGTGATAAGGTAATAATCATGTTTGTTCATCGGTAAGTACAGAAGCAGTTATCATAAGAGCGGTGTATTGGAGAACGCAATCATTATGCGTTCGGGCAATTCGGATAACAGGGTGTCGGCATGACAAACAAAAGACGACGCTGGCTGCGCTGGTCGCTGCAACTGACAGCAGTGGTCGTTTTTATTGTCCTGTTTAACCTCTATAACACGCGCGGCGCCCCTTCCGGGCCGGCACCGGCAATCAGCGGGCAGTTGCTCGACGCTACACCTGTCTCGCTGCAGGCGCTGCGCGGCAAACCGGTACTGCTGCAGTTCTGGGCCAGCTGGTGTCCAATCTGCGGCATTCAACAAGCGACCATCGATGCCATAGCAGATGATTACAGCGTGTTATCTGTTGCCATGGACGAGTCCACGCCGGATGAGATTCGCGCCTACATGGAAGACAAGGGCGTCGACTACCCGGTACTGCATGACCCGGACTACCATATTGCCCGTCAGTACGGGATCCGGGGTGTGCCGACCAGTTTTATCATTGACCGCCTTGGCAACATCCGTTTTGTTGAAAGCGGCTACACCTCAAGCATGGGGCTGAGAATACGGTTATGGTGGGCTGGCCGTTAATTGTTCCCCGGTTTGTCGAACAACCCCCCCTGCAGACAATTCTAGGCGGCAGACCTTCTCTTGCCGGATTCGCTCATATACAGCATCACCATGGCGACAATAACCAGCAGCAACTGCATTCCGGTTGACTGGATGTTTGCATGAATACCGAGTAACTCAAAACTCGGGATATTGATCGGATCCAGCGGAATCTTGCCGGCTTCCTGCAATGCAGCAATACCGTTACCGGTAAATACAAACGCCAGCACCAGCATGAATATGCCACTGACTGCGAAAAACTGTCGCAATGGCAGCCGCGTACTGTAGCGCAGAATTAACCAGCCAAGGATCACCAGCAGCACCGCCGCCGTCAGCAGACCGGAGAAGATCATGCTGTGGCCTTCTGCAGAGGCCTGCACCCACAATGCCTGGTAAAACAGTACTACTTCAAACATCTCGCGATAGACAGCAATAAAAGACAGCCCGGCCAGCCCCCAAAGTGTGCCCGTACCCAGATGACGTTTCAGACTGGTCTCAATAAAGGCCTGCCACTGTATGGCACTGGTCTTGCTGTGCATCCAGAAACCCACAGAAAACAGCACCACTGCTGCAAACAGCGCTGCAAAGCCTTCGGCAAGTTCACGCTGCGCACCACTGATATCAATAAAGGTGTTGGCGGCAATCCAGGTCGCAGCACCCAGCACGAAGGCACCGGCTGTGCCAGCGTACAAATATACCAGACCATCACGACGATCAGTTTTGATAAGAAAAGCAGCCAGTGCCGCTATCACCAGCAAGGCTTCCAGTCCTTCACGCAGCAGGATCACCAGCGCGCTGACAAACGCCGTCTTGCCCGACAGGGCAGTCGTTTCCAGCTTGTTGACAGCGACATCCAGCAAGGTCTCGATGTTGACAACACCGTCCTCGACGGCTTCTGCGCCAGCGTCCTTGCGGATCAGGTTGCGATACCCGGTCATGGCGGATTCAATGTCTTTCCTCAGGTCGGGATCAACGGCATTGATATTACCTTCCATCAATTCAAAACCTTCAAGGTAGGCCTCGACGGCAAGCTCGTAGGCGGCCTGCCTGTCACCGGCCTTGTAGGCTGCGAGGCTTTCTGCCAGTTTCAGCCGGCTGAATTGAAGCAACTGGTTACCGGAGGTGTTTGGAAAGAACTTTTCCGGATAGGCGCGCAGCCAGGCCATCACGGCAAGTCCGTCTTCGCCATGAGCAGCCTCGACTTCTGCGGGTGTATGCGTGGCGATGTATTCAATCTGCAGCAGCTCGTTATCAGCTGCCAGCTGCCCTGCCTGTGCCGCGCCGCGTTGCTGATCATCAACCGAGGTCGCCATTTGCCCGACATAAAAGGCCAGCGCCCAGCGTTGCGTTTCATCCAGATCGGTATAGGCCTGCATGGCGGTACCTTCCAGCCCCTGCGAAATGGTGTTGTAGAGACCCATTACGGTACGGTCCATGTAACGCGCACGCTCGGTAAAATCGGTGGGCGGCGGATCCAGGGATGCCGCAAGCAAACCGTCACCCTGCCCGGTCAGGCCATGACAACTGACACACTGTTGTGAATACAGTGCGCTGGCCGCTTTCAAATCAGGCGCACTCCTGGGTGTTACCGTCACATCAAAGCCTTTGATAAAAACCTGTCGCATGGCAGCAGTCAGCGCCTTCACTTCTCCGGCATCGGCACGAGTCTCAACCAGTCGAGCAAGTGCAGCCGCCTGCACTGACAACTGCTGCCTGACCCCGGAAGCAGGCAGTGTGGCGACCTGGTCGGCGATGGAGCTGGAGAAATCCTGCATCTCGTCGTATTCAAAGCTGTTGATGATTTCACCGTTGTTGACAGCACCGCCGTAATCGACACCGACGTAATCAACCAGCTGGATGAGCTGCTGGATATTGGCCGCGGACGCGGACAGTGAACCAAGGCAAAGCAATAAAAGTATGAATAATCGTTTCATGGTAAGAAAATCATAGCCGAGCGCTATTCTTAATGCAAATCGTTCTCATTACATATTTCTATCCGGGCACCAGTAAAAAAAATATCTTCATCTTTATCAACTATTTGTCGATACAGTTGCCGTATATGAAAGATCTTACATACGTGCGCCAGATTGCCGTTGGCTTCCCCTGGACCCTTCGGTAACACTTGCCAGCAGGTTCGAACAGGGCATAGTCTTGTAGCTGCATGCAAAAACGATTTCAAAAATTTCTGCTCATCATGCTGGCACTTGCAGTGGCCGCCGCGCCGCTGCGCAGCACATGGGCGCTGCCGGACATTCCGGCCACAGAAACAGAATCTCACTGCGCGCAACTTGAGATGCAACATACCGATAGCGGCATGTCTGAATCCCAACACTGCAACAAGGATTGCATTGGCAGTTGTTGCGATGCCAGCTGCAACAGCTGCATACCGGCTGCAAGCGCCATCTCCAGTTCCCTGACACTGATACCATCAATCAATGCAAACACGCACGATCATGCCATCCGGATAGAATTTTCCGGACGCACCGTCATACCCCCGCTGCGACCACCCGCCACTCTCTAGCCTGACCGCTTAACACACGCATGACCTTGCGTCAGCGCGTGCTGTCATTCTGTTATTGCTATGGAGAGTTACCATGTTTTATTCCCGGAGCATGATCCGGACTCTGTGCACCCTTGCCGGTGGACAGAGAACGCAAATCAAATACCTGCTGCTGCTAGCCGTGTCATTGCTGCTGATACCGGCAAGCGGCGCCCGCGCCGACCTGGACATTGATGAAGCCGTCAGGCTGGCACTCACAGACGACCCGCTGATCGCGGCCAGCCAGGCACGTTCACAGGCACTGCAGGACAATGCCATTGCTGACGGGCAGTTACCCGACCCGCAGCTGAGAACAGGTATCTACAACCTGCCCACTGACAATTTCCATATCAATGAAGAACCCTCCACGCAACTGAGACTGGGTGTGCAACAGTCCTTTCCGCGAGGCAAGACCCTGCACTACCGGCAACGCCAGGGTGAATGGAAGGCCAGGGCAGCCACGGCCAGTGCCGAACTGAGCGCCCGCCGGATCGTCCGTGATGTGCGCAGATACTTTCTGGAGCTCTATTACCAGACCCGGGCAGAGGCGATTGTTGCAGAAAGCCGCGCATTGTTTTCACAACTGGTCGATATCACCCGGGCACACTATGCAACCGGCCGTGTCAGCCAGCAGGATGTACTGAATGCATCGCTGGAGCTGGCACGCCTTGATGATCGCAGCACCCGCATCCTGAATGCGGCGGACAGCAACCGTGCAATATTGATGAAGTGGATCGGTGAACCCGCCGCCTTGCCTGTGAACAGCAAGTTCCCGGCATTGCCGGCGCCTGCTGCAAGGGCGGCCATTCAGGCGGCGCTGCCGGAACACCCGGTCATCCGTGTGGAAACCGCCATGCTGGAGGCCGAGAACCAGTCGGTGAGCATTGCGCGTGAACAATACAAGCCCGGCTGGAGTGCCGGTCTGGAGTACCGCAAACGCTTTGGTGAAGACCCGGACGGTGATGATCGCTCCGACATGATGGCCGCCATGCTCACCGTCGATATTCCGCTGTTTACAAAAAACCGCCAGGACAAACGCCTGTCCGCCAGCATCCAGCAGGCCTCGTCAATACAGCTTAACCGCGATGACAAGCTGCGCGAACTGAAGCAACAGCTGGATACCGACTACGCCAACTGGCAGAGACTCGGTGAACGCACCGAGCTGTATCAGTCACAACTGCTGCCGGCATCCAGCGCCAATGCACAGGCGTCACTGAATGCCTATCAAAGCGGCATCACCGAATTCACCACCCTGATGCGGGCGCGCATGACCGACCTGGATGTGCGTCTCGACGACCTGCGTATTCGCGTTGACCGCGCCAAGGCCCAGGCCAGCCTGTTATATCTCGACGGAGAAAGCGAATGAACAACGATTATCTGAAAACCCTGGTGCAAAATTTATTCATCGCCGCACTGCTGTTGCCGGTAGCGGCACAGTCTGCCAACGATGAAGCAGAAATTCTCTACTGGGTTGCACCCATGGATGCCAACTACCGTCGCGACAAACCGGGCAAGTCGCCCATGGGGATGGACCTGGTACCGGTGTATGCCAATGCCAGCGGGGATGCCGGCAAGGTAACCATTGCAGCGGAAGTTGTTCAGAACCTGGGTGTCCGCACGGCAACGGTGGAGCGCTCACCGCTGTGGCGTGCAATCGATACGGTTGGCTATGTCGAGTTCGACGAGACCAGGGTCAGTCATATCCATCTGCGCACCGAGGGCTGGATTGAACAGCTGGTTGCGCATTCGGAAGGCGAGCGCATCAGCAAGGGCGAGCAATTACTGGCACTGTATTCGCCCGATCTGGTCAATGCACAGGAGGAGTTCGTACAGGCACTGGCGCTGGGCAACAACACCCTGACGCGTGCCTCGCGTGAACGCCTGGTAGCACTCGGCATTCCTGCGGACCAGGTCAAACAACTTGAAAAAACCCGCAAGGTCCGGCAAAACATCGCGATCTATTCACCACAGGACGGCGTGGTATCAAAACTCATGGTACGCCTCGGGATGTATGTCACACCGAAAACCCAGGTAATGAGTCTGGCCGACCTCTCCAGTGTCTGGCTGATCGCCGAAGTGTTCGAAAGCCAGGCTGACTGGGTAAAGGTTGGCCAG
>Ga0316193_10004195_pt1 | contig 10573 bp, 8 predicted proteins | sample MerIslsedime2_MG_FD_207735 | JGI IMG/M metagenome (GOLD analysis project Ga0316193, IMG submission 207735) | Coastal sediment microbial communities from Maine, United States - Merrow Island sediment 2 | ecosystem: Environmental > Aquatic > Marine > Coastal > Sediment | place: USA: Maine... | reverse complement strand
GGCCGCATCCGGGCGATCGACGATGTCAGCTTTGATTTGAAAAAAGAGCAGGTCCTGGGAATTGTGGGCGAATCCGGCTGCGGCAAGAGTGTCACGGCCCTGTCTATTATGCGGCTGCTGCCCAAACCGGTGGGTGTTATCGAAAGCGGCCGGATCCTATTCAAGGGAGAGGACATCGTCGGCCTCGAGGCCGATAAGATGCACGAAATTCGGGGCAAACGGATTTCCATGATTTTTCAGGAGCCCATGACATCGCTCAATCCGGTCCACCGGATCGGAAAACAGCTCACTGAAGTCTTCCACCTTCATTTTTCACAGATGGCCGATGCGGAAATCCGGCAGGAATCCATCGAAATCCTCCGTAAAGTCGGAATCCCCGAACCTGAACAGCGGATGGAAGAATATCCGCATGGGATTTCGGGCGGTATGCGCCAGCGGGTGATGATCGCCCTGGCCCTGGCCTGCAAGCCGGAGATATTGATTGCAGACGAGCCGACAACGGCGCTGGATGTGACCATTCAGGCCCAAATCCTGGATTTAATGAAAAAACTTCAGCGCGAAACCGGCATGGCCATCATCTTTATCACCCACGATATGGGTGTGATTGCCGAGACCTGTCAAGATGTGGTGGTTATGTATGCCGGCAAGGTGGCGGAAAGCGCTGCCACCATCGAGCTGTTCAAAAATCCCAGACACCCTTACACCCAAGGTTTGCTAGCGTCGATTCCAAAGCTGGAAACACCCCGAAAAACAAAACTCAACATCATCGAGGGCATTGTGCCGAGTCTCTATGAATTGCCTACCGGCTGCCGGTTTCGCACGCGTTGCCCGCACGTAATGGACATCTGCGCCCTGGAATCGCCGCCTTTAATTGAAGTGGCTGAGAGTCATTTCGCGAGTTGTTACTTGTATTGGAAAAATGACTGATAATCTGCTGAAAGTAAAAAAATTAAAGATGTACTTCCCCATCCACGGCGGTATCCTACGGCGCAGGGTCGGCTGGGTATATGCCGTTGATGGTGTCTCACTTAAAGTTCGTACCGGCGAGACCTTAGGACTCGTGGGAGAATCCGGCTGCGGCAAAACCACGGTGGGCCGGACGATCGCAAGGCTTTACAAACCGGTCGGCGGGAATGTCATTTTCGATGGCAATGATCTTGCCCGTCTGTCCCATCGAGCTCTGCGAGAAGTTCGACGGGACTTGCAAATTATTTTTCAGGATCCTTTCGAGTCCTTAAACGCGCGCCATACGGTCCGGGATATATTACAGGAGCCGTTTCAGATTCACAACATCGGGATCCCCAAAAATCGAGAGGAGGAGGTTGTCCAGCTGCTAAGCCGGGTCGGAATGGACGATGACGCCCTTATCCGTTTTCCCCATGAGTTCAGCGGTGGTCAACGCCAGCGAATCGGTATCGCCAGGGCCATTGCATTAAAACCGAAAATGATCATATGTGATGAACCCGTATCGGCGCTGGATGTGTCAATTCAGTCCCAGATATTAAATCTGCTGCTGGAGCTTCAGTCTGAAATGAATCTCACCTATCTTTTTATCGCCCATGATCTGGCGGTGGTCAAACATATCTCCGATCGAATCGCGGTGATGTATCTGGGAAAAATCGTGGAATATGCGCAGGCGGACTCCCTCTATGACCATCCTGCGCATCCGTATACCCATGCATTAATCTCGGCGATACCGGTGCCCGATCCTCAGATAAAAAAGAATAGACAGATACTTGTTGGAGATGTGCCGTCTCCTATCCACCCTCCGTCGGGCTGCGTCTTTCATACCCGTTGTCCTTATGTCGAGGATACGTGTAAAGTGAAGGTTCCTGAACTGATGCCCGTACCCGGAACAACCGACAGCGACCATTTACAGGCTTGTTTGCGGGCAGGGGATATTTCATTCGACTGATATTATTGCAAAACAGGGGATGATTCATGGAAAGTCTGTTAAACTGGGGAATTGAAGTCGTTTTATGGTTCCAGCAGTTCAGTCCGGCGCTTGATCTCCCTTTCAGAGCGTTGACCTTTATGGGCGATGAAGCATTTTACCTGTTGCTCATGCCGCTGGTCTATTGGAGCATCGATCGTCGAACAGGCGCCAGGCTGATTATTCTGCTAGTATTTTCCGTCTACCTCAATGCCGTCGCCAAGGTAATTGCTGATCAGCCCCGACCGTTTAATTATGATTCACGGGTCAAGCCGTTAGGACATGCCGGCGGCGGCGGACTGCCCAGCGGCCACACCCAGAACGCCGTGGTCATCTGGGGATATCTGGCCGGTCGCTACCGTAAGACCAGCGGCTGGCTGATTGCCGGATTTCTCGTGATCGGCATTCCGCTGTCCAGACTGTATCTGGGACTTCACTTCCCCACCGATCTTTTTGGCGGCTACCTTCTTGGCGCTTTGATTCTGATACTTTTTCTTTGGAGTGCGCCCGGACTGGAAAAATGGCTGGTCCGGAAAGGATTTGCTTGGCAACTATCGCTTTCGCTGGTGTTGCCGATCCTATTGATTTTTCTGAATCCTGCTGGTAATCGTTATGTTCTTAGCATGATTGCAGCGATTCTGGGTATCTGTTTGGGTTTTGTGCTGGAGCGGCGATTTGTGCGATTTAGCGCCAATGGCTTATTGTGGAAACGGGTGGTCCGCTACCTATTGGGCGTTTCTATCCTTTTCGGTCTGTGGGGAGGGCTGCGAATCGCTTTTGCCGCCATGGAACCGGCTGGCCTGTTTCGGTTTATCCGCTATACGCTGATGGGATTGTGGGGCGGTTTAGGGGCCCCCTGGTTGTTTGTGCGATTGAAGCTGGCGGAAACGGAATGACGAATGCGGAATGGGGAAGTGGGAATGGAGAATGGGGAAGTGGGAATGCGGAGGGTGGAATGGGGAAATCGGAATGCGGAATTAGGACAAGGGTGAAAGCTGGAGTATTGGAGTACTGGAGTATTGGAGTGCTGGAGTAATGGATTAATGAATGGTTGATAGAATGGAAAAATCCGGAAAGGAGGTCAAGCATTGAGCAACGGCTACGATACACACAGAAAAACAATCGGATATATTTTATGGGTGTTTGGATTTTTAGGGGCGCATCGATTTTATTACGGCAAGCCCTTATCCGGCACTATTTATTTTTTTACCCTGGGCCTGTTATTTATCGGCTGGATCGTGGATCTTTTTCTGATCCCATCCATGGACCGCAACGCGGATTTGAGATTTAAGGCCGGAAAGGTGGACTACAACATCAGCTGGATACTGTTGACGTTTCTGGGGATTTTCGGAGTCCATCGCATGTATATGGGTAAATGGATCAGCGGCATTCTGTATTTGTTTACCGGCGGGTTGCTCGGGATCGGGATTATTTATGACTTTTGGACCTTAAATGACCAGATTACCCTGATAAATGCATCCGGCTAATTTTGTTTTAAATTTTGGTGGTGAGCTGGCAGCGCTAGGCGCCGCTTTTTTATGGGCAGCAGCCTCGGTCTTATACGGACGGATCGGGCAGTATCTCTCACCATTAAAAATGAATTTGACTAAAAACCTCATCGCCCTGGTGATGATTTTGGGGGTGTTATTACCCGGCGGAGGGGGCCTTTTCAGCGGAATCGATTTGTTCGCCGGCATTTTGTTGTCGCTCAGCGGCGGGATTGGAATTGGGCTGGGTGACACCGCCTATTTCGGTGCCCTCAAGCATTTAGGTGCTCGCAGGGCGATTCTCCTCATGATTTTAGCACCCCCCATCACCGGAATTATTGCCCTCATTTTTCTGGGAGAAAACATATCAGTCGGCACCTGGCTGGGGGTTATGATAACGGTCACGGGAGTAGCCTGGGTAATCTCGGAACGGGATTCTGCAGCAGACGTCGGCACCAACCGCAAACTGCTTGGTACAGTGTTGGGCTTATTCGCCGCGGTGGGGCAGGCAATCGGAGCCATATTATCCCACGCGGCCTTCCTTCATATGAGCATCAGCCCACTTCGCAGCGCCTTGCTTCGATTAATCGGCGGCACAGGATTTATACTGATTTATATGCTGTTATTCAAGGATTCCTGCGGGTTGGGATATGAGAATTTGAATTCTTTTCGACGCTGGCGGACGATCATATTTACAGTTTTTATCGGGACCTTCATGGGAATCTGGCTGCAGCAGATATCACTCAAGTATGCCGCGGCCGGTGTTGCCCAGACGCTTTTCGCAACCAGCCCCCTGTTTGTCATACCCATTGTCGCAGTGATGGGTGAAAGCATCAGCCTGCGAGCAATTCTTGGAGCCACATTAGCGATTGTAGGTGTTGGCCTTATTTTCGGTCTGCAATAGAGCGCTGACGGATGGCAGGACGAATCGTCAAAAACCCGCCATCAATCTCTTCGGGCCTTCGAAGATGTGATTATTTCATTCGATTCACAATAGCTCGGATCATTTCTTCTATGTGTGGACGGACATCTTTAAATGCCACCCCGATTCCAGCCTGGTTCGCTCGGGCAATCTCTCCTCTGAGCTTGAGCGATTTGTCTAAGCCTCCCAATTTAAAAGCCATTATTACCTCATCGCCCCTTATCAAAGGACGCCGGGTATTGATAAACAGCCCATTGGCACTAATATTTGTTATTTTATTGGAGTAAACATGGTCATTCGCTGCGAAGTTGATCGGAATATCGCATGATCTTCTGATATCCCCCCTTTTTTCTTTTACCAGGAGCTGTTCCGCATGATATAAGAGCTTCTTTTGCTGCTCTTCATTTAGCTCAATAATTATTTGAAACAATTGTGAAATAACGACATTGTATTTTTTCCTCGTCTTTTCTTGAGCGCTCATGTGACACCTTTTGGCAATTTTAATTTATATATAGTTGAATGCCATACTTATCGGATTTTTTGGGATTAACTTTAATCTAAATTGATAGCTCTTCATTTATAAGAATTTCCTAAATGTAACTTTCCGACAGTAAAAAGGATATTTTAAGGCCGATAGACGGCCATGTTTTTAGGCTCATGTCCTAATTGTTGGTGCTCTACCTTGGTTCGACCCCAATTTTACTTCTACTTAAAAAATTTCAGCAACGCATGTAGATTGGTCAGCGGGTGGGGCGGGCACCCCGGGATGAAAAGGTCCACCGGCAGGAGTTTGTCGAGCCCTTCGGAGACTTCGGGAATGCCCCGAAACGGTCCGCCGCTCAGAGGACAGCCATGATTGGTTTGCCGGCCGCCACCCCGAGTATCGATTTGAAATGACAGGGAGAGGGCATTCAGGTAGTTGAAACCGGCAGCGGTCCCTCCCGAATGGAACAGCTGCGTCACAGCATCCACCAGCCCGATCAGACAGCCCGCACCCATGGCGAGGGCCCCCACCAGCTTCATTGCCGTGAAATGGCGCCATAAAAACAGTGGTAAAACACCCCCGCAGAAAACCAACACGATGGCCGTAAAAAAACCAGTCATAAACGCCCCTCTAGATTATGTTATCAAGGTAGCTACCGGAATGAGGCTCTTTTCGAGTAAAATTTTGCTGAAACAACCATGGAATAAAAAAAGTCAAGCCCGGGTGAGATCGAGTGGATAATAGGTAAGAATTTTTTTGGGAAAGCGGACAAGATTGGTTACAGTCTCAGGCTTGATCACCCATGTCGTGTCGGGGGACATGTGATGAAGATATGACAGGATCAACCGGATTAATAGGATTTTTCACGATTTCATCCGGAAACTGGGGAATCAAAATCTCTAAATAATCCTGTAAATCCTGTCTATATGGCGCATAAAATCGAATCCATTCATCTTTGAGCTCTGCTGCGGGGGAATTTATCATACAAAGCTGATATTTATCTTGAGCACTTTGGGCCGGAATCACTGCTCCGGGAAAATCATTCTTTTTCAGTGGTATTTTTGGATAATTGCTCCAGAATGCCTTCAAGCTTATCCAGTTCACTGCCGTATCCGGCCCAATCCCCCTGGCGCAGGTATTCCTTGGCATTGTGGTAATATTTCAAAGCCTGTTCTCCGAGTTCGGAGAGCTCTCCTGATTCGGGCACTTTAGGGGAGACAGCGTCTTTTTCGATAATCTTACCCCCAAGTACCCGACTCAATGCACGGTCGAGATTTTCCTCCATCGCAACCCGGCTGCCGAGGGCCACAATTACCCGTTTCAGTTCCGGCAGGGCCGCAGTCGAGGTGCTCCCTTGCCTTGCCGGTCGTGTCGGCTGTTGTTTCTGTGACTGCCCGCCTTTAGGGGGAGGCGCCGGCTGCGCTTCCCGCTGCGGCTCCTGCTGGGCCTCCAGATAAATCGGCTCCACATAGATGAATGAGTCACCCACCGGAATGGCCAGTAGGTTGCCCCTGATGACCCGTGAGCCGCGCTGTCCCCAGAGGCTGAGTTCCCGGGAGATATCCGTTTGTTGATCTATCCGGGCCTCGACCTGCATGGGGCCGTATGCCAGTTTATCTTTTGAAAGTTTGTAAACCAGCAGGTTACCGTAGTGGGGCAGATCGCTTCTGGCTGCCAGCCAGCCGATCATGTTGTCCTTTTTCGAGGGCGTATAGGGAAGCATCAGGAGAAATTCCTCTTTAGCCTCATCCGGCAGCTTTATGATGATATAGTAAGGCTTCATCATCTGGCGGTTGTCGCCGTATATCTCATCCGGAGGCTCCCAGAGGTCTTCCTGGTTGTAGAATACCTGAACGTCCTGCATGTGATACTTGGCGTATGTTTGCACCTGGATTTCAAAGAGATCATTGGGGTATCGAAGGTGCTTTTTCAGATCAGCGGGCATCTCATCTAAGGGTTTAAAAAGAGCCGGGTATACTTTTGCGTATGTTTTGAGAATGGGGTCTTTGGTGTCGATCATATAATAGGCGACATGCCCGTCATAGGCATCGATGATGACTTTGACCGAATTGCGGATGTAATTGAGCTCTTTTTTCCTGAAGGGGGTCTTGGATCGTTTGGAGTATGGATACATGTTGGAGGCCGTATAGGCGTCCTGGATCCAATAGAGCCTGCCGCCTGAGACCACCATATAGGGGTCGGTATCATAGGACAGAAACGGGGCGATGGCGGTCACCCGGTTTCTAATCCGGCGGTTGAACATTATCCTGCTTTCAGGCGTCAGATATGTCGTGAAAAGTATCTGGGGGTCTTCAAATTCAATGGCAAAGAGCAGTCTTCGCATAAAAGAGCTGATCAGAACGCCACCTTTGCCTTGGTAATTGGTATAGACGTTTTTGTCTCCCTTGGGATAATCGAATTCCTGGGTGCTGGTATTCACCAGGATATATTCAGTCGTTTTTTCCCCGTAATAAATTTCCGGCCGGTCTATCTTCAGATTGATATCCACCGAGGGGGGAACGTCCTTAATCATGAGTTGCGGCAAACCTTCGGCAGTGACTTCATTGACCGGACTCATGGCCAATCCATATCCGTGGGTGTAGATCAGGTGCCGGTTGACCCAGGTTTTGGCCTGGGGCGGGAGCTGATCGACGACCAGTTCCCGGGCGGCCAACATGACCTGGCGATATTGATCGGCGATCATATAACGGTCGACGTCAACGTTATGAAAATCGTAATAGAGACGTATGGATTGAATTTGGCGGTATGTCTGGAGCAGGGGCCGTTCATCCCAGACCCGGATGTTTTGAATGGTCACGTGATGGGTTTTGATCTCTTCAGCACTCAGGCTGTTATTGACCTCAAAGTCGACCTCCTTAATATTATTGAGGTTATATGCCTGGCGGGTAAAATCGATATTATAGGCGATGTAGGGCGTTTCCTTGGCCAGTTCATTGGGTTTGACGACGAACTGCTGTACCAGGATCGGAAGACCGGTGGCAAGGACCACAATGGCGCCGACCCATATCCCTGCGCAGATTAAGAGAGGTTTTATCTTCAGTCTGAAGGCGTTATAAACGATAAAAAGGCACATTAAAATGGACATTGCCATTAAGAGCCGGTAAGCGAGGATCTTTATGTTGACATCCGTGTAGCTAGCGCCAAAAGCAGGGCCCTGGGTAGAGTAGAGAACGCCGTAGGCTTTCAAATGATAGCCCCAGGCGACCAGAAGAACCAAGACTCCGGCGAGCACGAGCAGATGCTTGCCGACCTTATCCGCAACTTTGACTTTGGGAAGCGCGGCCGGCCTGTCCTCGGCCAGAACAAGTTCACCGATCATCTGGATCGCGCCTTCTTTTATATACCATATGACGGTCACCAGGGCGGCAAAAAGAAGGATAATCAGCAACTGTTCGCGCACCAGCAGGTAGAAGGGCAGCGAAAAGACGTAGAAACCGATGTCCTTGCCGAAAACGGGATCAGTGCTGCCGAAAGGGTGCTGGTTTATATAACTGAGCACCATATTCCATTGCACAGAGCCCTTTGACGCAATTACAAAACTAACGATCAGGATTGCGGCCAGGATTATGGTATTCAGCGTCTTGCCGGAGACGGGCATCCCGGCTATTTCGGTAATCTTCTGTTCACTTTCGCTTTGAAAACGCTGAGCCGCGTAAAGATTGACGGACAGGGTGACGATCATCAGAAACCAGATCACCGCGGCAACGCCGTATTTTCCCAGTGCCATCGTCCAGAACACAGGCGCGAAGTTCAGATTCCCGAACCACAGCCAGTTGGGATAAATGGAAATGATTATCCCCACCAGGATAAACACCAGGATTGCTAACATCCCCAATAAGATCGTCGAACTTTTTATCTGCATAATTTCAGGCTCCGTAAGTATGAGATTTGCAAAAACGCGTTCAAAGAGCAGGGATGATAGATCTTAATCGTATTAAAAGCAAGTATCATTCAATCATTAAAATAACCCCGTCGTTCCGGCCCATTTATCTGTCTCCGATTTAGAACTTTTCTACGGTCATCATCGATTCTACGATCTCTTTTTAACCTCCTCCTCTCCCGAATTCGAAACAAATTCGAATACCTTCGTCTGCCGATATAAGAACGTCTGCCGCCATTATCTATAAAGGGGAGTAGCTCATCAGTGCCGCTCATTGTAATTTCTCCTGATGGTTGGGTGATTAAAATGGAGCGCCGTTTTTTTAAAGTTTTTCCAACTTGAGCTTATCTCATCTAAATACAAGCACTTAGATTCCTATAATCCGTTGATCCGTATTAGTCAAAGGATTTTTACTGAGGGGGTTTGCGGGAGGAACGTTCACCTAAAGGCAGGTATTGCCGGTGAAAAAAGCTCGGGGTTGTGCGTGGGAAAAACCAAAGATACGTCAAAGTTGATGATAACCCGGCAAGATCGAAACAATTCAATACCACCATCATAGACCTAAAATCCCAAATCCCAATATCCAAATTCCAAACAATATCCAAATTCGAAAGTCCAAAGATCCAAACACGCTGGTGATTTATCTGCAGTTTGATGGCCGTTTTGTTTGTTTTGAATTTTGGTCATTGTGATTTGTTTGATATTTGGCTTTTGGTGCTTGGAGTTTCCATGATTCAAATTGATAAAATAAGGATAAACTCAGCATCCCATCATTTATGCTGAATTTTTTACTTCTGTCATCTGGCTGCAGTCATCTGTCGTCTGCTTTCTATACCCGGCCCTTTTCTACCACAGCACCATTGAATCCAAAAACAACTGCTTCAAATCCTGCGCATCGGCCGGCCGCGGCGAGAGCTTGGTAACGCGATGCTGGGGCAGGGTGGCCGCCACCATTTTGTCCACGTCTACGGGCCCATACCCCACTGCGCTCAGCCCGTTCGGCATCCCGACTTTCTGCATCAGCTCAACAATCGCACCTGACAGAATGGCTCCGGCATCTTCAGGGGCGGCATTCGAAACGTCTTTGCCCATCAGTTTTGAGGCGTACAAATGTAATTCCGGATCTGCTGAATTATCAAGAAATAGGAAAAAGTATTGACAAGTGAAACGGCAGGCGTTAAGTACAATGCAGTATGTACTACATAGTCCTAAAATATTTTTCAGAACAGTTTATATAGACAGTTGATCCTACATAACCGCTGTAAAAGAGCAAATCTGAACTGCGTTCAGGAGTCAGCCTATCCGCCGGTCTGATAGGCGGTCTGATTAATAAAAAAAGATACCTAAGAGTTCTCCGTGGAGTCCGCAGAATGCCGAAAGAAATATTTAAATGATCCCGGTGTACTCAGCCATCTCCGCGGTGGTACTTCCTGGAACGGTATCGGATTGTATAAAGTTTCATCCAGGGGACCTGATTTCAGATAAAGCCCGATAAAGGCTTTGTATCACGTAGCCATTTCGGGAAAGTACAACAGGTCTCACGCATGACAAAAGCGATAACGTGATTTCATTTTAAAATAAGAAAGGGGGTGATAGCTGAACTGAACGCACCGCGTTTTATTGCGCCTGAAATCAAGGCATAAGTGTTGAAACGATTCAAAAGTCATAAACGCCAAAAGAGGGGGTAAGAAAATGAAAAAGTTTCTGCTAATTTTGATAGTTATGATCCTTTCAGTGTCAGTATCAATCAGCGTTGAGGCGAAGAGCTATAAACTGCGCTATGCCCACATGAACGCTCCCAGTGCCGTTACCGGAGTCCAGGCCAAGATGCTGGCGGATCTGGTGG
>Ga0316193_10004194_pt1 | contig 10574 bp, 9 predicted proteins | sample MerIslsedime2_MG_FD_207735 | JGI IMG/M metagenome (GOLD analysis project Ga0316193, IMG submission 207735) | Coastal sediment microbial communities from Maine, United States - Merrow Island sediment 2 | ecosystem: Environmental > Aquatic > Marine > Coastal > Sediment | place: USA: Maine... | reverse complement strand
TGCCGAGCATAATATCATCTAATTTACTGTGGCCGTGAGTGCCCATGATCACCATGTCATACTTACCATCGCTGGCCGTTTTTACGATTCGATCGGCCGGATCGCCGATTTCCACCATTATATTATCTTTAGCCAGCGGACAGGATGGAATTTCCTGGATTACCTTTTGGGATGTTTCTTGAATTCTTTGACGGATAGTCTCCCTGGCTTTTTCAATGTTTTTTTCATTCAGACCGTTTTTCATTTCTTCGGTCATATATTCCCCAAGATCAATGCCTGCTCCGGAAGAAAATTCTTCCAAGGCGTCCGGGACCACATGTAAAATATTCACTTCAGCTTCGTATTTATTTCCGATGCTGCAGGCATATCGGACCGCGTAGCGTGCTGTTTGTGACAGGTCTGTGGCATATAGAATTCTGTGCAAGTCCGGAAGCATTGTATCGCCATTCGGCGTGATATTTTGGAATGAGCTATCAACCGATGCGGTTGCACCTGCTTTTTGAAGATGAGCCGGCACGGCTGTCGCAGGCCTACTTCCGAAGATTCTTTCTACCAACCGCACATACCAGGCTGCGGATTGGATCTGAATAACATAGGCCAGGGCAATCAGCAGGGCAATCGTAAGGCCTTCCTTGCCGAATGCGGTCATGGCAATTGCCAGGGCAATGGACAGGTCGCGCATAACAACACCGAAGACCATCGCTATCGCGTCTTCGCGCCTGAAAAATAATTTTCCTGTAACCGAAAGCAGAGCATAGGTGATGATGTAAAAGACGGTCAACGGAATTAAAATGGACAAAATGTCACCCGGATTGGCGATAATATGCTTCGCCTTGAGCGACATGGCAACAAATGCAATCATGATAACGCCCAGGGCTGAAAAGGGTGGAAATTTGGGTTTGATACGCTGGTTCCAGGTCTGGGTGCCATACTTTTTTTGGGCAAAATACTGGGTCAGAAGACCTGCGAACAACGGAACAAATACAAAAAGGGCGATTTGTTTGAACATGTGCAGCATGTTCACATCGATGGTCGCTCCCATAAAAACCTTTGTATATACCGGCGCAGCCAGGGCGCCGAGGACCAGCCCAAAAACAACCATCTTTATGGCCGCCTCTTTGTTGCCTTTTGCAAATCCGGTCCACGAAATCGTCATCCCGGAAGTGGGCAACACACCGATAAGAAAAAGCCCCACCGCCCAGAGGCCGTACTTTTCAGGACCGCCGGAAAAGAAAATTTTCCCCATGTAAAAGGCGAGCAAGGGGATCAATACGAAATTGATCACCTGGGTGATAAACTGCAATTTTAGATCGTGTCCTTTAAAAACGGTTTTCACATTCAGCGTTACCATCATGGGGTAGACCATTAAAAAGGTAACCGGGATAATGAATTGCTTTAACGGCCTGGCGTCGAACAGATAGCCGAACAGGAGACCGAAAGCCATTGAAATCGGAATGGCCCAGACCAGATTCTTTTGAAGTATTGATAGTATTCTCCACATGTTAAAATTCCTTTATACCGCTTCCTTTTCAACCTGCTCTTCGGCATCCCAGCCCTCCTGACGTTTTTGCATGAACCAGATGGGACAGGATGAGCGGTATTTGCAGTAAATGTTGGGATCGCGACATTCGAGACACTCGTCGCACAGATAGACACCGTACTTCATGCACATAAAGTTGGTTTCTTTTTCAAGATGACATGAACACTTTCCCACGTTGAGATTCTCCTTTGAAACTTTATTGAACCTACCAGTTAATGAAACCCCCCAACGTATCTATCAATAGGGGGGTGCGTTTTATTCTATTCCGAAAATTTATAAGGTTATACGAATTATTGCCTTATCCTTCAAATTGAGCCAAAAATTGATCATCGGTTTCAGAAAATCAAATATTTAATTGCTCAGCCTGTTCTGAAAGGAGTGATTTGAAGCGATCAAGCGATACCGGATAGGGCAGTAATGGAATTCCCATCCAGTCGGAATATTCCAGAAAGTCTTCCGGATGTTCAGCCATGTATGTGTCCAGGTACCCGACACCATCCAGTACAATGGCTCCGCCGGTGTGTCGCGGGAAATTTTCGTTGGCCAGTCCTTTGTCCCAGCCTTTGAATACTTCTTTGCGGAACTTGATCCAACCGGGTGTCATCCACCAGACGGGCTCCCCTCCGGCCATTTCTTCAGCGATCAGGTCTCGTTCAGCTTCGCTGGCGAGCATGTCCATGCAATGGGTGGCATTGATTCTCGTCACACCGGGTCCCTGTTCTTCGATGATGGTCTGCATCAGGCGTGTGGGGTGGTCCGGGTTTACATAGCAGAACTTCCCCCCATATACTACGATGACTTTATCGCCCTTTTCCCTGGCTTTGTGTATCTGTTGGACAAGCTGCCGTTCCAACTCAGGAATATCCTGATGGAGCCCCGGTGTTGTATAATAAATTTTCGGGGTATCCAGAAAACCTTCCGTTTTTAAATAATTCAGCTCAAGGCTCAAGGTGCCGCAGGACACGATAGCGATATCTGAAAATGACATGTTATTCATTCCTACTCCTCCCCGCTGTGCTCCAAATTAATAAGGCACTCGGATGGTGCGGTCTTAATTCGGAGTGCGGAAGATCGATCTATTTTAATATTTTCTGGCCAGCTCGTAACCGCTCCGCACAGCACTGAATATATCCTGAACCTCTCCGGCATCTCCGATAATTTCTACCTTTACAGCCAGTTTTTCAATATCGTCATCCGGACCGGGGGCGGAGCGCATGCCGGAGGCCAGGATAACGGTCTGAAACGGCGCCAACCGTTTTATCTCACCATCCTGTTCCACCTCGACACGGTCCTGTTTAAAAGCCTTAACAGCGGTGTGGGGCATCAATGTCACCTGGGGTTGGTCTGCGATTCTTTTCAGGGTCAGTTTTCTGGTGATAGCTTCCATGAAACTGCCGATCGGGTCAGCCCGCTTTGTGGCAACGACTTCATAGCCTTCATTGCCCAGTTTTTCCGCAATTTCAAGCCCGGCCCTGCCCGCTCCGATCACCAGGATCCGGGGACCCTTTATCTCTTTACCACCCCCAAAGTACTCCACTGACGTCATGGAGTATTGATCGCCCAACGCTTTTATTTCAGGGATATATTGAACGGCACCGGTTGCCCACACCAGAAGGTCCGGTTGAAGCGCTTCGACAAGCTCAGCATCCACCATTTTGCCTGTCATAATCGATTCGGCATTGGCCTTTGCGCAATAGGCCAAAGCGTCAACACCCGCTTGCATGCTCTTTTTCCCGGGCGCCTGCCAGGCGAGTAGAAACTGTCCGCCGAGGTGGTCCTCTTTTTCAACAAGGGTAACTTTATGACCGTGCTGGCTGAGGTAAATCGCCGCACTCATGCCCGCCGGTCCGCCCCCGGCCACCAGAACTTTCAACGGATTTGCCGTCGATACCAAGGCCGGCTGACCGATGGCCGGATTTAAATTACATCCGAGCGGTTCACCGTTTTTCAGTCGATGGAGGCAGCCTTGTAGACAATATCCGCAGTATCTGACTTCATCGAATTTTTTCTCCTGCCATTTTTCTATAAGCTCGGGGTCGGAGATGAGCGGCCGCCCGAGGGCTACAAGATCAGCAAGGTTCTGACCCAACACGCTATCAATTTTATCAAGCCGGCCCATTCGACCGGCAACGACCAAAGGTAGCGCCGTATGTTCCCGCACCCAGGCCAGTGCTTCGATTTGCGGTTTTTCCGGAAGGCTGGCGTGGTGAAAATACCAGGGGGGGCTGAAACAGGAACTCCCCATACCCACGTGAATCGCTACGGCCCCGGATGCTTCCGCCAGTTTAACCAGCGGCAGCAGATCTTCCCGGTCAATCCCGAACTCCGGAGACATTTCACTGCCCGATATCCGAACCATAAAGGGCATGTCGGGCGCCCCTTCTTTCACCGCTGAAAACACCGTTTCGGCAAATGTCAGGCGATTTTTACCATAACGGTCGGATCGCTTGTTTGTTTTTTTATTCAGAAATTGGGAAACCAGATAACCATGTCCCCCCTGGATCTCCAACAGGTCAAACCCCGCCCTTTTTGCTTTTCGGACAGCGGAGGCGTAACCGACAAGAATAGTGTCGATTTCTTCACTCGTAAGCTCCTCGGATGTCTTTCCTGACCTTGGACAGGTTATTTCGGAAGGCGCCTTGGGGGCGGTTCCGGTAACCATGGGGTTGGCAGCCGCTCCGGCATGATTCAGGTGGAGGCAGGCCAACCGTTTTTCCCTATGAATAACAGCTACAATTTTTTCCAGTTCCGCCGCGCTTTCCGGAAGGTGGACACATAGTTGTTTGGGATGCTCCCGCCCTTCGGAGGTCACCGATACCGGTTCAAGAATGATAATTCCGGGGCCGTTTTTGGCAATTTGTTGATAATACGTCAACAGTCTTTCGGTGATGACGCCACCGGGCTTTCCGTACCCTGTCTTAATCGGCGGGAACACAAACCGATTGACCGGCGACAGTTGACCGAGTTGGTACGGTTTAAACAAACTTTCCATTAGACACCTCCTAATCGTTTAACTTAATGCGTCTTCAATTGCTCTGGATAGCACTTCTGTAGGCTGAAGACCGACAAATCGCCGCAACTCATGACCGTCTTTAAAAATAATCAAGGTCGGTATGCTGGCTATTCCACGACCTATGGCAAATTCCCTATTTTCATCTACATTCATATCGATTATATTGGCAGCGTTGTTGAATTTTTTGGCGAGCGCTTTGATAACCGGTGCCTGGGCCCGACAGGGCGCACACCACGGGGCGTTGAAGTCCACCAGGGTCACACCGGTTTTTATGATTCTTTCAAGCTGTTTGCCGTCTAATTGATGCTTTACTTCCACTGCAGTTCTCCCTGCGCTGGTTTTTACATCGGACATTCAAGCGAATGCATGGCGTCAGGAAAAGGGTGTTTTCCACAACTGAATATGCTTAGATTTGCCCCGTTTGACCTTACAAAGGCAGCGGCGACATCTCCGCTGCCTTCATACGAAAAAAATTACGAATCAGGATTTTCATCACTGTTAACCACCGAAATCACCGCCACCCAGGCCCCGCATGGCCTCATCGGCAGTTACCCGAAGAGATGCCAACGACTTATCGAATTTCTCCCTATCGGTCCTTATGTCGTCGATCCCTGTTTCAGGGGTGCAATTTTTCCGAATTTGTTCAATCCGGTCATCCATTTCCGCAATGAGGATATGAAGATCCTCGATGTTGGAGAGAATTTTCTCCCTTTCACCGCCGGGCAGTTTCTCCATAGCGCGGACGATATCGTACACATTGGCCTTCCAGGCGGTGACTTCTGCTTCCATGGTTTTGCAACAATTTCTGGCTTTCATTGTGGCCTCCTTCCTGAGCTTGCTGTGGTTTGTAGTGTGTTATTGCTTTGGTGATTATTACAGCCGCTACCGACCAGCCATCTGGTCTCTCTCAACCCGTTTGATATAAGTAAATTCAATATCCATGCCAGTAGACGCAACTGTAGTATTCATTTTGATTAAATAATGTAACCTATTGAAAATTAATGAAAATGAGATAGAAAAATCGACAGCCGATATAAATGGATAGAATTGAAAAAGTAGAGGAGTCGGATTTTTACATTTAAACTTGGAAAGGTTACGGAAACTAACGTTACGGTAACGTTAATTTTAATTCATCAAAGGGCGAATATGCATAAATAGTGGTTGTCAGAATAATGTTCCGTTATCTGCTTGTTGCGTCGGTTGGGTTAGTTGAGTCGGTTTAGTCAGTTGAGCCGGTTTGCCGGTTTAGTGGGTTGCGGGTTGCATGTTTCGGGTTTCGAACTTCTGTTTTCCTGCATCGGCCCGTTTGACTCAAATACGCTCGCCACAATCGGAACAGAATTTTAAAAATCGCTATATCCCCCGGCACCATTCACAGTTGACAAGAATCGCGTTCAGGTATTATAAACCGTAACGTTATGTAACGTTAATTAACACATCATTTGATATGAATCGTATGAGGACAATGTCGCGTAAAACCCATGAAATATGGAATTCCCGATTTGTGAATCAAATTATCGACTCCATGGCCGACGGCGTGTTTACGATGGACGCCGAAGGCCGGATATCTTCCTGGAATCCATCCATGGAGCGTATCAGTGGCTATACCGCAGAGGAAGCGTTGGGAAAAACCTGCGAAATTTTACAATGCAGCCGCTGTTTTGGTAAAAAATGCCCATCGGGGATAAAAAAATGCGGGATCATCAGAAACGGATTCTCGGAAGCCAAGGAATGTATGCTGCAGCACAAAGACGGTCATAATGTTTCGATAATAAAAAATGCCAGTGTCGTTCGTGATGATGAGGACCAAATAATTGGCGTCGTAGAAACCGTGACCGATTTAACTGAATTGACCGAAGCCCGGCGTGAGGCTGAAAAGGCTGCACTGCGGTTGGGCGAGGTTCACAGCATGAATAATATTATCGGTAAAAGCCACGCCATGCGAGATGTTTTTTCGGCTATAAAGTCAGCCGCAGCCAGTGATGCGACCATACTCATCCAGGGGGACAGCGGTACCGGTAAAGAGCTGGTTGCCGGTGCGGTCCATTTCAATAGTGAGCGCGCTGCCGGCCCGTTGATCACAGTCAATTGCTCTGCACTGTCCGAAACGTTGCTGGAAAGCGAATTGTTCGGTCACGTGAAGGGCGCGTACACCGGTGCCCATCGTGGCCGTCCCGGGCGGTTTGAAGAAGCGGAGGGTGGCACGGTATTTCTGGACGAAATCGGTGAACTCAGCCCCTTTATTCAGGTCAAACTACTGCGGGTACTTCAGGAACATGAGATTGAACGGGTCGGCGAATCGCAAAGGCGTAAAATTAACATACGAATCATTGCCGCCACCCATAGAGATTTATACAATCTTGTAAGAGAAGGCAGTTTTCGCGATGATCTTTATTACCGGTTGAAAGTTTTTTCGATTCAAATACCGGCCCTTTACAAACGCAGGGAGGACATACCGCTTCTGATAGGCCATTTCATTCAAAAACAGAATGAAAAAACAGGAAAACAGATCCAGGGCGTATCACAGGCAGCTATGCGCATACTTATGGATCACTCCTGGCCGGGTAACGTCCGTGAGCTGGAAAACGCCGTTGAGCATGCCTTTGTTATCTGCAATCGGGATCAGATCGAACCGTATGATCTGCCGGTTGAGATCCGGCAGATGCGCTACCGGTCAGTACCGGAAAAGGGGCAGAAACGGACCGAACCCCGGCAATATCGACGGGTGAAAATCACCAAGGAGGAACTGCTTGTCGTTTTAAAAGAAAGCGATTGGAACAAGGCCGAAGCCGCCCGACGGATCGGCATCAGCCGCACCGCAGTGTGGAAGTATATGAAAAAGTGGGATATCCCGCTTCTAAGGCGGCAAAATGACGATACGATTCCAGGGACTGGTTGAAAAACAATTAAACAGGGAGGCAAAACACTATGCCACAGGCCAATATTTTGGTGGAAAAAAATGGTCACATCGGTGAAATCACCCTAAACCGTCCAGATGACATGAACACCTTCACCGTGTCCTTCGCGCGGGCACTAAACGATAGCCTGTTGGACATGGAAGCTGACGACAACGTGCGGACGGTCGTGATTAAGGGCGCGGGCAAGCATTTCTCCGCCGGCATTTCACTGGCTGAATTCAAGGATAAGGACCACCGTCAATATCGACACTTGATCAGATTGATGGATGAGCACAACCATACGATTGCCAATATGAAAAAACCGGTGATCGCTTCGGTAAAGGGGTACGCTCTGGCAAACGGCGCCGGTCTGGTGTTTGCCTGCGATCTGGCTGTTGCATCGGAAGACGCCAAATTCGGAACCACAGCCATTAATGTCGGCCTGATCTGCCTGGGACCGGCGGTGCCCCTTGCTCGTAGTGTAGGTCGCAAAAAGACCCTGGAAATGGTGTTGACCGGCGACATCATTTCGGCGACTGAGGCAGAACGGTTGGGACTGATCAACCGGGTGGTGCCGGAAGATGAACTGGAAACAGCTACAATGGCGCTGGCAGAGAAAATAGCCGCCAAAAATCCGCTCTCCGTCAGGATAGGCAAAACCGGTATTTACGGCATGCAGGACCTTCCTTACCACCAGTCCCTCGATTATCTGGGCGAGCTTTTTGCTGCGCTTTGCAGCACAGAAGACGCACATGAAGGGATTCAGGCATTTATAGAGAAGCGGGAACCGGCGTGGAAGGGGAAATAATACCTGATCAGGTTTTGGAGTTATCCTTGATTTATCGGATAGATTTGGCAGGAAAATGGATGTCCGTGAAGCGGACACCTCTTGACATGTCTTCTCATGGAAGGCGCAAAGCCGCAAAGAAAACGATGATCAATTAGGGTTTTAACTTGGCGTCTTGGCGTGAGATTTAATATAGCTTTTTTAAAGCACCCAAAACTTAGAATTGAGGCAACAACATACATATCCTACCGCTAAACGGTTTGCCATTTAGATCCATAGTAAATGGATACATTTTACCCACCTGGCGCCTTTAATACCGTGAGACTGGGTATTAAATACCCGCACCCCCTGTTGATAGAGCAATCCATACTCCATCAACACTCTAACAGCAGTGAATTCTCTGCCCTGGTATGAAAATTGCTGTTAACTTGTGTATACAAGTGGACAGTGAAAATTAAACCAAATGCCAAAAAGGGGAGATGATAAAATGAAGAAAGCAATCGTTGGAATAAGCGCTTTAGTACTAATTCTGGCAGCTGTTTCCCAGGATTGGGCCTATGCCGCCCAGAATGGCATGGTTAAGGTTGCAGTTGCGTCAACGGGGAAGACTGCCGCAGCCTCTGTAAGCAGCCTGGCTGCTCGCAGTCCATTCTATCTCATCTTTGATGGTAACGGCAAACTGATAGAAGTCATTTCTAATCCACACCAGGATACAGCTCGTGGGGCAGGGCCTTCAGCAGCAAATTTCCTTGCCACCCAAGGCGTCACCATTGTGGTTGCTGAAGGCTTTGGCGGCAAGATGGTCACTGTTCTGGAAGGAAAACATATAAGTCATTTTGAATTTAAGGGCCCTGTGGATGAGGCTGTCGGTATGGCTTTAGAACTCAAGTAACTGGCAGAAAGAAGTGTGCTTCTGCATAGTTTTGTAAACAGCAAGGAGGATATGATGGCTTTGGTTGAAGTCGATAATATCTCTAAAAATTACCGGATGGGAGAGGTTCAGGTGCGGGCGCTCAGTAACGTAACCCTTTCCATTGAAGAGGCTGCCTTCGTGTCCTTCGTGGGTCCTTCCGGAAGCGGAAAAACCACCATGTTGAACCTTATCGGATGTCTGGATAAGCCTACGGAAGGGAGAATCGTCGTGGACGGAAAACCGGTAAATGATCTGGATCGCAAACAGGGTGCAGTCTTCAGGGGTTCTGTTTTCGGATTTATCTTCCAGGCCTTTAACCTTTTTCCAGTGCTGACCGCTTATGAGAATGTGGAATACCCACTGGTGATGATTAATAATGAGGCGGCCTCAAACCGCAAAGAGCAGGTGCTGAAAGTCCTTGAAGCTGTGGGAATGCTCGAACAGAAAAATAAGCGTCCCGATCAGCTTTCCGGTGGCCAGAAGCAGCGGGTCGCCGTGGCCCGGGCACTGGTGACCCGACCGAAACTGGTACTGGCCGACGAACCTACGGCGAATCTTGATCGTAAAACCGCCGTAAATGTTATCCGTCTTATGCGGAAGATGCGGGATGAATTCAACACCACATTCATCTTCTCCACTCATGATCCCGGTATTATGGAAGAGGCGGAGACCATGCACACCCTTGAAGATGGCCGACTCACTGACTCCACACGCCGTCCATAAAGTGAAAAGGAAAGAAAAATGATTCGAATTATTCAAATAGCTGTTCGGAATCTCATGCGCTATAAGAGGCGAACCCTGCTCACCTCTCTGCTGATCACCCTGGGAGTCCTGATGGTCATTCTTTTTTCAGGCCTCGCCGGCTCATTCAAGGCGATGATGATAGGTCAGATTACCGATGCCAACCTTTCCCAGATACAGATTCATAGAAAAGGGTATGTCTCTTCCATGGACTCATCTCCCTTGAACCTCAATCTGAATCGAAAAGGCTACACCAAAATAGAAGAAGTTCTCAATAACCACCTTGCCGTTTACGCCTGGGCACCAAGGATAAAACTCGGCGCCATGCTGAGTAATTATTCAGAGACCACTAACATCCGGCTTAACGCCATCGATCCGGAAAAAGAGGTAAAGGTGTGTCCGGCGGTGGGGGACCGGATGACATTCGGGGAGAAAGAACCGCGAAAAAAACTCATCGGCCCGGGCGAGGTCATTCTCCCGGACAAACTGGCCAAAGGCATGAAAATACGGCCGGGAGATACCGTGGTGCTGGTTGCCAACAACAAAGATGGCTCGGTTAACGGCCTGAACTTCACCGTGGCAGGGATCACTGAAACGGTTGTCGGTCCCCAGGGCAAAGAGGGCTATATGCATATCAAAGACGCCCGCGCCCTGCTGCGTATGGAAAAACCGGAGATCACGGA
>Ga0316193_10004193_pt1 | contig 10574 bp, 10 predicted proteins | sample MerIslsedime2_MG_FD_207735 | JGI IMG/M metagenome (GOLD analysis project Ga0316193, IMG submission 207735) | Coastal sediment microbial communities from Maine, United States - Merrow Island sediment 2 | ecosystem: Environmental > Aquatic > Marine > Coastal > Sediment | place: USA: Maine... | reverse complement strand
TTTTTACGATCACCGGAAGTGCCGAACAGCATGGGACTTCCATGACCACCGAGGTGAGGCTTTTAATACCGGATTGTTTGCAAATTTGAGCAAATTTTTCAATGTAATGCTGGGCGTCATCAAATTTCGGACAGCCCATCATAACCGCTTTGCCTTTCAGAAAATCTTCGTGAAGACTGGGATAGGCAACCGGTACGCAATCTGCCAGTACCAGCAGGTCTGCTCCCTTTAAAAACGGCGCTGTCGGTGGAACCAGCATAATCTGAACCGGCCAATGGGAAAGAGCGGATTCGGATTGATCAAAGGCTGCCGCCTGGTTGGCACACCCGCAGGGGTCCGATGCCGGTGCTGCTGCCGGCGTACCAAATGATTGCAGCCTGGCAGAGGGGCATCCGCCGGATGCCATCGGCATAACCTTGGGCGCTTCTTCCTTTTTTTGCGCCAGGAGTTCTTCGACGGCCTCCTCGTCAAATTCATCGGCCTCGCGTTCAACAATGTTAAGGGCGCCGACGGGGCATTCGCCCATACAGGCCCCCAGTCCGTCGCAGTAAAAATCTGCGATTACTTTGGCTTTGCCGTCTATTATCTCCAGGGCGCCTTCAGCGCAGGACGGAACACAATTGCCGCAACCATCACACAATTCTTCATCGATTTTTATGATTTTACGTACGACCTTCATGATATCTCCTTTATGAAATTAGGTTTGAATTACGAAAATGTATGATTTGAGTCTCTAAAATATCGTTATCGAAGATGTCAATGCTGGATTCCAACTTGTCCGCCTCTGGCGGATTAAGCCAGTAGAACTTCTTTGGCAACCTCGCGGCCGCCCCCGGTTAGAAACAATTTTTCTATCCTGGCGGCCATCTTTTCAGAATCAATGGGATTCTCTTTTTGCATTTCATCTGAGTTTTCCACCAGATCGGCATCATAAACCACTTTAAAATTCAGGTTATCGCCGTCGCTCGGCTGATGATGATGGCCGATGATGTCACACACTTCTTCGATGAGTTCTTCCTTGGCCCCTAATTTGATCAAAATTTCTTTGGCGATGGGGGGACCTTCCTTGTGCTGGTATTCGGGTGCGGTACTGTTGTACTTTTTTTCAGCTTCCACAATCCCAATGTCGTGGAGATAAGCAGCGGATAGGATAACGGCCAGGTTTCCGCCTTCACTTTTTCCGATCCTCTCGGCATAGCGAGCCACCCGGGTGGCGTGGCCGATTCTCTTAAAATCAGTCTTAAAATGTTTTTTCATTTCTATAGCCACGCGGTCTTTCAGCAAATCTTCTTTTTGGGCCAGCAGTTCGGGCGGCAAATCCCCGATGCACTGCTCGGCATACTGGCAGTAGGAGGCGCAGCCAAAATCCATTTTGGGGTTGATAAACCGATGACCGCAGCTGCGGCACTTGCGGGTGGTGTCATCTTTAAAAAATTCCACATTGTGACTGCACTTCGGGCATTTTACATCAAAAATTGCCCCTTCTTGCCAGTATTGGGTATCTTGTCCGGGACATTTCATGGTTAACTCCTTTCGATATTCGATTATACCGCTTCCCCAAAGAATATTTTTAGTATGTCTGATAGATTAGCGGATGCATTCAGTTAATGCCTTGACTTAAATCAATAATTTAAATAAAAAGAAGAAATTATGAAAAAAATTCTGGATGTCATTTCTACTATTCCCCTATTCAACGGTCTTCCCGAAGATCAGCTTGAAGCTATCAAAAAAATTGCCATCGAGAAGCAAATCAACAAGGGAGAAATTGTCGTTTCAGAGGGAGATGAGGGCAGGGGCTTTTTTGTCATCGCCGAAGGCCGGATTAAGGTTTTTAAAGTCTCAGCCGAAGGAAAAGAACAGATCCTGCACATTTTCGGACCCGGCCAGCCCTTTGGTGAGGTGCCGGTTTTTGCCGGCCAGAGATTTCCTGCCAATGCACAGGCAATTGACAAGGCCAAGGTTTTGTTTCTTCCCAGAGTAGCCATTGTTGACTTGATCACGGCCAACCCTTCATTGGCTCTGAACATGCTGGCAGAAATGTCAAAGAAACTGCGTCTTTTTGCCGTGCAAATTGAAAACCTGTCCCTAAAAGAAATGCCGGCGCGCCTGGCATCCTATCTCATCCATCTTGCTGTCGAACAGGATCAAAAAGAAGTTGTAACGCTCAAAATTTCCAAGGGTCAGCTTGCCAGCATTCTGGGCACCATTCCTGAAACACTGTCCCGCATCTTTGCCAAACTTTCCGGAAATAATTTAATTCGCGTCGAAGGAAAAAAAATCACCTTGCTTGATCGCGACGGTCTGGAAGATCTGGCCGAATTTGGCAAGGAGATGGATTAAGTGGTATTCCATTCGGAAATGGATTAATTTCCCCCTGCCTGGGTCCTGAATTTAATTCTGCCAAATTCAGGTTTCAGGTGTCAGGAACTAAGATACAGAGCCTTCAAACCTGACACCTGACACCTGAAACCTTTGAAATCAATTTTTTGAAGAAGCTTCAACTCAATAGAGCTGCTTAACAATCGTACGCCTATATAGGAAGCTTATTCCTTATATTGCACCAGCTTGCCGCTCAGCAACTTAATGTGCCCCATTTCCTCTTTTATAATGTGGTCGATCCTTCCTTGCCCCAGGCTTTTATCGACGGCTTCTTTTATTCCCAGGTAGAAAACGATAGAGTCTTTTTCCGCAGTGATGGCGGACTTGAGAATGGCCCTCATGGAGGATACATCAATTTCTTTTTCAAAAAAGACACGGGTATCTGCCAGCGCTCGCAAATACAACGCCGCTTCACCGTCAGGGTCAAAAACGGTCGATTCTTTTTCTTTTTGTGATAGTTCTGCCCGTATGGTTTTAAATGTTACTTCATGCTGGTCTTCCATTGCCGCCAGTTCCAGCAGGAATTCTTTGTTGGCAGGGTCACTTGTACTATCTGCGGCAGTTCGGTAAAATTTACCTCCGTTTCTCTCAAGCTGTTCGGCGATTTCTAAAACATCGTCCGCATTAAAATCGTAACTCATTTCTGATCCTTTCATTTTTAAGAAATTAATATGATTTATGATGATTGCGCTCTTTTACCTGGGATTATATTAAGTTTTTGCAACAGCTTTCCTGCCACCCTTCGATATTTGGAAGTTACTAAATTTTGGTGTAAATATAAATACGATCAATGTCCTTGTAAAGAGCTTTAACTTCTATTTTAACCTTACTGAGTCGGACTTTCTTATGGGTTTTGGAGACCCGTCGAACAAAACCGGTGGGCCCGGTTGTAAAAGATGAGCAGGGAACCAAACCACGGGTCACCCGACCTTGTAACGGGAGAGCCGCTGTCAAATTTTTGATTAATATCTGTTGACATGACAAAATGACCTAATGTATACTGGTTTACTATGAATAAGGTTGCCTCCGGAAATAGATTGCTCATTAAAGCCATCTGCCTCACGTTGGCCCTCACTTTTGGTGCGAGTTTAATTGCCACCGGCGTGATGGCCAATTCGGGTTGTGGTATGAAATGCTGCTGCCTGAGCCAACCGATGACCCAGCACCAAACCACGCAGGAACAGATACGCTCTTCCAAGGGCTGCTGTTCCGGGTCCTCGCAACAAATGCCATGCGATTTGGTATCCGCCACCGAGCTTCGATTGCCGGAGATTACCCTGGCCTCCTCAGCCGGTCATATATCAACTGCTGCTGGAGCAACGGGTACTTTTTCCGATGACCTGAGCGACCGGTATGTTTTCAGAGGCCATTCCTTTGACCAATTTGCACGGAAAAAATTCCGCTCACCACCCCTGTATCTTCAAAACCTGTCATTTCTCATTTGATACCCGCACGTTGCGGGCGATCGCCCGTTTTTTCTCATTAAAATGCACGTTTAAGTAGTGGACCCGTGTATCTGAGATTGAGAAAATTCCAAGCACCAATTACCAAATAACAAACAATATCCAAATTCGAAATTCCAATGATTCAAGCAGGTTTGGTTCGCCGGAGGCGGATTGTGATCTGTGATTTAATTGGCGGATCCTTGGAATAATAAGATCAACAATACAAATCCGCTCTATTAAGATTGTATGTAAAAACAAAAAAATAGACCATTCAGAAGGAGTGCATACTATGTCGAAAAATGGAAAGAAAAAGAACCAGGATAAAATTACAGCCAAAAAAGCAGCCGTTCTTGGAACCGAGAAAAAAAGTCGCCTGCCGTTGTTTGTTGCCATCATCGGGGTGGTCATCATTGCTGCAGGGGCCGTTTTCTATCTAAACCAGGGCGGTCAAGTCCAATCGGCGACGGCGGTGGCCCCATCGGCAGCCGGCAGCACGTCGGTGGCTTTTCCTCTCAGCCTGTTTGAAGACGGCAAGGCACGTCATTTTGAACATAAGGACGGAAAATTAACGGTCCGCTATTTCATTCTCAAAAGTTCTGACGGCATTGTCAGGGCCGCCTTTGATGCCTGTGATGTTTGCTGGCCCGCGGGCAAAGGCTATTACCAGGAAGGTGATTACATGGTCTGCCGAAATTGCGGACGCAAGTTTGCATCGGTACTCGTCAACGAGGTCAAAGGCGGCTGTAATCCGGCGCCCTTAAACCGAAGTGTTCAAAACGGCAAGCTGATTATCCAGGTAAAAGACATCCTGGATGGCAAACAGTATTTTAACTTTTCGGGAAAAGTATGATTCTATCGGGCAGACTCCAAACAGGTCAGCATTTTGCGCATACTGTTTCCTGGAATATTGGAAATTTGGAATAATGGGTCTTAATATCGGAATAAAATCATTTCTTATATAAAATTGAGATGCAATCCGATTCTTATAAGTCCAACTATCCAATATTCCACCATTCCATCATTCTAATGTAATCAATTGGCAAGACTACTGTCAGAAATAGTAGTTGCTTAACAATATTAAAGAATCAACAAGGATTACCTTATGAACCTCAACGCCATATCAATCAAAAACCTCTTGCGGCGCAAAGGCAAAGCCGCTTTCGTGCTTGCCGGTCTCGTCCTCGGCGTGTCCACAGTAGTGGGTATCCTCAGTTATGTTGAGGCCATGACCAATGACATCAATCACAAACTGGAAAAATACGGTGCCAATATCCTGATTGTGCCCAAGACGGAAAACCTGGCGCTCTCATACGGAGGGCTTTCGCTGGGCGGTGTGTCCTTTGAGATGGAAGAGATTCTCCAGAAGGACCTGGAACGTGTGGGAACGATCAAGAATTCAGCCAATATTGCCGCCCTGGGACCGCTGGTCCTCGGTGTAGCTCTCGTGGGCCAGCAGAAAGTGCTTATGGCCGGCGTCGATTTCAAAGCCGCGCAAATCTTAAAACCCTGGTGGAAGATGCAACAGGGCGACCTGCCGGGTAGCGATGGCATCATTTTGGGTGAGGAAGCCGCCCGGGTACTCAATCTCGAAGTGGGCAGCAGACTGAGCATAAACGATAATGACCTGGTGGTTTCCGGCATTCTTCAGCCGACCGGATCCCAGGATGATCAGCTGGCCTTTACCGGCATTGCCACGGCCCAAACGATCTTTGACAAGCAGGGACAGGTTTCAATGGCCGAGGTGGCCGCCCTATGTAAAGATTGTCCGATTGAGGCCATGGTCAAGCAGCTATCCGATGCCTTGCCCAACGCTAAAGTGATGGCCATTCAGCAGGTTGTCAAAAGCCGCATGGAGACCCTGGCCCAGCTTAAAAAGTTTTCCTACGGTATATCGGGCGTCATTCTTCTAATCGGCAGCCTGGTGGTGCTGGTGACGATGATGGGCAGCGTGCGGGAACGCACCGATGAGATCGGGATCTTTCGCGCCATCGGATTCCGCAAGCGCCACGTCATGCAAATTATCTTCACCGAGGCTGTGATTGTATCCGGGCTGGCCGGCATCATCGGCTATTTTCTGGGTTTCGGCGCCACCAAAGCTGCGCTTGCATTTTTTAGCGAAAATCATTCCGGAATGGTTCCCTTCAGCATCGAGCTGGCCGGGGGCGCCGTCATTACGGCCCTGGTCGTCGGATTGATATCCAGCGCTTATCCGGCATTGATGGCGGCCCGGCTGGATCCGAATGAAGCCCTGAGGGCCTTATGATAATTGAATATTTTCGATTGAATATTGAATATTAAATGCTCGCCTGCGGCGGATCAAATTAAAAAAGCTGTCAAAAAATGCCGAAGCGGAGCGGAGCGACTTCCACCAATATTCAATAGTCAATATTCATTATTCAATTTCGACTAGTTCGGCTAAGAGGTATTTTAAAAACTCGAAAACAAAAAATAGAAACAACTCTTTACGAGGTGAACAATGAGTTACATCATCGCAGATAAGCTTGTTAAAAAATTTGGTAAAGGAGATGCCGCTGTTGCCGCTGTCACCGACATTAGTTTCCAAATTGAAGAAGGGGATTTCGTTGCTGTCATGGGGGAATCAGGCGCCGGCAAATCAACACTTTTGGGAATCATGGGAGCGATGAATGCGCCCACCTCCGGAAAGCTGGTTGTTGATGACATCGACATCTACGGTTTGGGCCAGGAGCAGCGCACAGATTTTCGCCGGGAATTTTTGGGGTTTATTTTTCAAAGCTTTCATCTGGTGCCCTATTTGACCGTCATCGAGAATGTCATGCTGCCGCTGGCCGTCGTGAAAGCCGGCAAAAAGAAAAAGCACCAAATGGCAGAAGAAGCGCTGGCCCAGGTCGGTCTGCTTGAAAAAGCCCGTCGCCTTCCCAATCAAATTTCAGGCGGAGAAAGCGAGAGGGTTGCGATTGCCCGGTCCATCGTCAACGAGCCGCCGATTCTGCTGGCGGATGAACCCACCGGTAATCTGGACACCAAAACGTCGCGTGAAATAATGGAATTGTTGCTCCGATTCAACCAGGAGGGGATGACCATCGTCATGGTGACCCACAGTCCGGCCTGTGCAGGTTATGCGCAGCGGATTATGAGAGTTACCGACGGTCGGTTAGTGGAAGACGATTCCAAAATAAGGAGTATCGAAAAATGGGAAAGAAACGAAAGAAAAAGAGCGCCCCTGATCAGTCAAGACCAACAGCTAATGGCCGGCAGCCTTCCTATTGGATGATCGTGGCCGCCATTTTTTTCTTCTTTTCGGCAGGGCTGGTAATTAAAATGGTTTATTCCCCGGCCTCAGGTACCAACTGGGGTTCGGCAATATCCCCGTCTGCCTCAGGAAGTAATGCCAACCTCGAAAATCAGGTTCGCTTGGTGGTCGCAAATTTCAGGTGTGCCTGCGGCCAGTGCGGGGAGCTGTTTTTAATTGATTGCACCTGCGACATGCCGCGAGGCGCGGTAGAGGAGAAAAACTTTGTCCGCAACAAACTCCGACAGGGTCTGACGGTTGATCAAGTGATAAACCTCATGGACCAAGAATACGGACATAAGATTATCTGACCCGGCGTCGTATTTCTAACCTTTAATTATAAGGTTGGATGGTATCTTCAAGTACAATGGGATACTTGTAATAATGAAGTCATGAAAAAAAGCACAATTACAAAAGGCATACTTCTGTTTGTTTTGCTGATTTCGGCCGGTGTTATCGCCATGGTCGTTTTTGGCAACGATCCCCTGGCAAAGACCGATTCCGACAGCAACAAATTAGACCGGCTGATGGCCGGTTTGGGTGTTATCGATACTCCTTTAAGCACCGATCCTCTTGAGGCCAAACTGCCGGATACCGCCGGCCGTTTCGTCCGCCTGGATGATTTCCGAGGCAAGATCGTGTTTCTTAATTTCTGGACCACCTGGTGCCCGTCCTGCCGCACGGAAATGCCGTCCATGGAAAGATTGCATCGGAAATTATTCGGAAAGAACTTTGCCATGGTGACAGTCAATATCAAAGAGTCTGCTTCCCAGGTAAATAATTTTTTTAAAGAATACAAACTGACGTTTACGGCCTTGCTGGATACCACCGGAGAGGTTAGCACGGGGCTTGGCATACGCGCCATTCCAACGACGTTTATCCTGGATAAGAGCGGAAAAATAATCGGCAGTATTACAGGCCCGCGGGAATGGGACAGTAAAAAAACCGTTGCCATGTTTGAGAATCTGGCTGATAATTAGAAGCTATCTCGAAAGGAGGTGAAGGCCATGAAGAGATTTTTAATTCCCCGAACCGCGCATTGCAGCAGCGGCTGCCAATTTTAGTCCTGGGTAAGACGCGAAACTGCCCTTCAAGATGTTATGCTTTGGAGTTCTTCTTTATGATGCTTTGAAATCTGACGCCAACTCCAATTGGGCTTAGACGCGCAACTTTAACTTTTAGCATATTATTCTTACTAAATTTTGTTCCAGGAATAACAAGATCTAATATCTGCCCAATATTCAAAAATTCACGGTTTTCAATGAAACACCCATTGCGGCTGATATCACTGATAAACCCATCGTAAGATTTATTTTCAAATCCGAAAGTTGCCGGTTTAGCGCAATTTTTTCTTGGATGTCTCCTTAAGTCTTCTATTTGATCCGAATCAGATTCCGATGAATTCTGCTTATTAGATAGAATAATATATTTAGCACCATAACCATAGGCATAGGTAGTAATTCCTAGTCTTTTCCCCCATATAATTTTTGCATGATGACATTTATAAACTTCTGTTTGGTTATGCGGAAAATTTTCTATTCGAATAAAAACTTCCGCACCCGGCTGCAAAAATTGATCTGACTCAAAATATACACCATCATCGCTGCAGTTGACCATTCGGGTGTTTTCATTAACGCCAATCTGTAATGATTCAAGGGTAACCATTTTATTGTGATTCATACGGTTGTGATGACGTTTTTCTATTTGGTTATTCATCTGTTAGTTCTGTTCTTTGGCACTATTTTCAAGGTTATAATTTTTCGGTGAACTGCAAAGGAACTGAAATATGTATTCTTTATATTTTGGCACCAATTTAAATGTCAAGAACTATCATTTCCATGGGTTGCTATTGGACATATTCTGCCAAGCACCTAAATAGCTCCCAAGTTCAGATTTCTACTCACCAGACACCATAGAACCCACCGACAATACAGGGCAGGGGGATCTTCGTACGACACGGTCAGTGGTTGATCCCAGGAACAGGGTTTTAACCAAACCCTGCCCTCTAATACCCATCACGATCATGTCAATATCGTTGGACTCAGCATATTTGGCCAGCTCTTCATAAGGGTGTCCTTCCAGGAGGCTTGTTTGTGGGGTACACCAATTTCGGGCTTCTTCTGGAACCATGTCTTTAAGCTTCTGGCTGAGAAGCTTACGATAATCCTCCTGTATTATTTCGGTTGCAGGTGTTTCACCTTTCAATAAGTTTGGCTGTGCAGGCAATTCAATCACATTGACCAGGTGCAACTCAGCCTGAAATTCCTGGGCCAGACTCAATGCATGATTGAGCGCCTGACCGGAATCCGGAGAGAAATCGCAGCCCACCAGGATTTTCTTCAGCTTGATTTTCCGATCCGGGGCACTTACAAATTCGTGCTCAGAGCTGCGCAACACCAACAGGGGGCAGGGCAGGGTCAGCATCAATCGTTCGGTGACCGAACCCAGTATCAAGCGTTTGAAACCGGAGCGACCGCGGGTAGCGGATATTACCAGATCGATGTCTTTTTCTTCCACAGCTCGAGATATCTCATCCGCAGGCTTGCCGACGGTAATCAGCGGTTCCCATTCCACCGGCTGATCACCGGTGAGTGCTTCAAGCTGCTCACTGGCGTCTTCTATGATTCGATTCTGCTGCCCGACAGGATCCAGTTGGAATTCGCCGTATATGGCAATCGAGGACAGGTCAATTACATGGCAGACAATCAGCCGGGCACCAAACTCTTTGGCCAGTCCCACACCATAGTTGATTGTTTGATTGGAGAAATCCGAAAAATCAGTGGCGCACAATATTTTTTTAAATTGTACTCTCATGACGTTGTCCCCCCTTTTTTAAATCATTTGGTTGAACAATCAGTTTACAAAGAGCTGAGATGAATTCATCATTTGAAGGATTGGAGTGTTGCAAACATTGAATAATATGTGCATTGTACCTTACAATAAAGACTAATTGTAATCAACAACAAAGGATTTGCAGCTTCTGACCAGGCAGTTTTTTCCAATACTCCATTACTCCAACACTCCGCCATTTTTTATTTTCCTGACCTTCTTAAACTGCTCTCCTAATTTTAATTGACTACCCCTTAATGACCGCCATCGGCCTCAGTCTGGCAACCTTTTTTGCGATGCCGGCACCATGGACGACTTCTACTACCCGGTTGACGTCCTTGTAGGCTGCCGGCCCCTCTTCAGCCAGACCGGAGATGCTGCCGGCCCGCACATGAATGCCCTGTCTTTCAAGCTGTTCGCGCAAAGCCGGCCCATGGACGGATTTTTTTGCTTTTTTACGGCTCATTGTCCGACCGGCTCCGTGGCAGGTCGAACCGAAGGTTTGGGTCATCGAGGCCAGGGTTCCAGCCAGCACCCAGCTGGCGGTGCCCATGGAGCCGGGTACCAGGACCGGTTGACCGATATCCCGGTATACAGCGGGAAGTTCCGGTGAGCCGGGTCCAAAAGCTCTTGTGGCGCCTTTGCGATGC
>Ga0316193_10004192_pt1 | contig 10574 bp, 9 predicted proteins | sample MerIslsedime2_MG_FD_207735 | JGI IMG/M metagenome (GOLD analysis project Ga0316193, IMG submission 207735) | Coastal sediment microbial communities from Maine, United States - Merrow Island sediment 2 | ecosystem: Environmental > Aquatic > Marine > Coastal > Sediment | place: USA: Maine... | reverse complement strand
GGGACGCTCTGGGTCGGCACGTACGGCACCGACGCCAAACGTCCCCGTTTCCACATGAACCGGAGCACCGTCCGTACCAGCGAAAGCCGGTGGTTGACGGACTTCGGTCCGAGGTGTGTAGGCAGGGACGCCTTGAGGAGGTCGACCGCGGGCGTATCGACTTCCTCGATGAAGAGGTGTCCGAGCACTGGTTTGATCTGCTGCCAGTGAATCTCGTAGGAATCACGGCTGCGATCTTTCATGGTGGTCGCGGTCATGTACATGTCATACGCGTCCGCAAACAACGCGCGTTTTCGACCCGAGATCAGATCTTCGCGTTTTTGTTTTTGGGCTTCGCACGCCTCGGCTTTGGTCTTGAAACCGGCTTTGCGTTGGCGTCCGTGGCCCTCGAGTGTGAAGTCGTACTGCCATGATCTGGCGAGCTTTCTAACGGCCATGCGGTTCGTTCCTTTCGAGCCGGAACTTCCGCATCGCCGTGTCTGGGTTCGTCAGGAAGAGGTCTAACATATCCCGTCGGAATCGGCGCACCCGCAGGCGCCCATAGACCGGAATCCGCCCCGCCGACACGAGGTTTCGCAGGTAGCGGACTGACCAACCGGTGTAGGAGGCCGCCTGGGTGTAGGTCAGCCAGGTGGCGACATGCGTGCTGTGACTCGTACCTGCCATTCCCTGTTATCGGTTTTGCCCCCCAAAAAGTTGCGCGAGCTCATTGCTGGGCGGACGGCTCGACGCGGAGCGCGCTCGATTCTCCCGACCGCTGGTCCGTTGGCGCGACCTGGCGCGAGCTGGCGCTACTTGTCGCTCGCGGTGCACTCGTTGTCACTCGCGCAGCACTAGTTGGCGCACGCGCGACACTTCCTGTCACTTCTTGTCGTCTTCGCCAGAAAGTGTCACGGAAGTGACCGAAAGCGACAGGTTGTGACTAACCGGGGACAACCAGCGTCAGTTTGTGTCTCGCTACCGGAGGGCAAGGTGGAGTTTTGTTAAACAAAACTGCAAGCGCTGCGCGCGAACTCTTCGCCGTTCGCTGCTCCGCGCTTGATCGACGTGCTCAACGCCTTCGGCTTATTCGCAGCGCGGAGCAGGATTCGCGCTCGACAAGCGTCGAGTGAGACTTACTATCAATGGGTTGGGGGATCTTCGGCATTTCATCGGAGCGCGCGTAGGCGATGAGCACATCGCGCAGCTACGCGCCCTTGCTGAAGCCTCTGGCTTCACCCACGGAGAGATCATCCGCCGCGTGCTCCTTAGCGCGAAGATCCCGAGCGCGCGTGCGCGGCAGGAGATTCAGGATCTCCTGAGGATCCAACGGGAACAGAACCGCCTTGGCGGCCTGCTCAAGAAGGCGCTGACCGAGCGTGAAGAAAAGGCCGAGCTTCGCCGCACCTTGGTCGAGGTCGAACGCAACGCGGCCGAGCTCCGGCGCGTCCTCGCACAGCTCGTCCGCTCACGATGATCATCACGCCGAAGCAGCCGAGGGACGGCAGAACCACATCTCGTCTCGGTAGGCTCGTTCCGTACATGCTGCGAGGAAAGGGCGAGGAGCGATGCACCTGGTACCTGGCCGGGAACCTGGAGGGCCTCGATCGGGAAGAAGACGCGGAGCTCGCCGTCGAGGTCATGGAAGTGCTCCAAAGAGGCAACGTGAGGGCCAAGGGCAACAAGACCTATCACCTGGTCATCTCATTTCACCCAGAGGACCGACGCCTCACGCCGGCGGAGCTCGAGGACGTCGTTCGCCGGGCGGTGAGCGCGGCGGGGCTCGGAGAGCACCAATACGTCGCCGTCCGCCATAGCGAGCAGGAGCACGAGCATCTTCACGTGGCGATCAACACGGTCCATCCCGAGACGCTAAAGATTCATCACCCCTACAAGGCAATCCCCGCGTTTCAAGCGCTTGCAAGCACCCTCGAACAGGAGCTTGGGCTCCACCGCGTCGACCGATCGCGAGGTCGCTCGCAGAGCCACCGGGCGCGCGACTTCGAAGCGCACCGGAGCATCGAGAGTTTCTCGGGTTGGGCGCGTCGAACGATACGAGACGCCGTGGGACACGATCGCATCGCATCCTGGCCGGCGCTTCACGACGAGCTCGCGCGTTTTGGGGTCCGACTGGTCCGACGCGGCAATGGCCTTGCACTCGTCGATGCCACCAGGCCCAACTTGGCGTGCAAGGCGTCGGCGTTGGGACGCGGATGGTCGAAGCAACGGCTCTGCGAGCGCTATGGCGAGTTCGTCTCGGGCCCAGAGGCTGCCGAGGTCGCGCGCGCGCAGGTGCAACCCTACGAGGAACGGCCGCTCGGACGGGCGCTCGATGACGGGCTTTGGCGCGAGTACCGAGAGGCCCTCGACGCCGCACGGCGTCACCGCAGGGAGCTTCGTGAAGCGATGGCCTCGAGGATTCACGCGGCCCGCGCGGCGCACGCAGAGCGCTTCAAATTGAGGCATCACGCAATTGCCGCGATGCCCATCCCCCCGCGGGAAAAACGCAGCCTGTACAAGACGCTCGCGTTCGAAAGAAAGCTCGCTGAGCGTAGGCTCAAGGCGACAATCGAACACTGGCGTACGATGCGCGTCGACACGCACCCGGGGTCCTGGAAGCAGTTTCTCGCGGAGCGGGCCACCCGAGGAGACCATCGCGCTCTCCGACGGCTAAGACAGCAGTTTCGCGGCCCGGCGATCAAGAGCCGTGACACCCGTCTTCGAGCGCTGTCATCGAACGACCGGCGGACGAGTCGCGGCACGCTGGTTCACAACCTTGGAGGCGGCGCTCGCCTGCGAGAATCGGCGGGTTTAATCGAGCTCCTCGGCGATCCCAGCGAAGTTGCGCTCGAGCAGTTGGTCAAGGTCGCCAAGCAACGGTTCGGGACGCGAAGCATTGCGCTCCTCGGACCGAGGAAGACCCGAGAGCGGCTGGCGAAGATGGTCGCGGAACAGGGTCTCGAGATCGGCCAAGAGCGTGAGCGTTGATACTCCGGTCGATAGCCCCACACCCCGTTGACGAACACGGGTCGGGCAGACGCACGAAACACGGCGAAGTCAAGCGAAGAACCGACAGGGAAAACCACTACGTATGGCGCACATATTTCGCCGGAAAGCGCCATTCCGGCGTTTCACTACAGACGACACCCCAGAAAAAACGCCCTCACGTGGTTGGCACGCCTGATGCTTCCTTTTCAGACCACGGTGGCAAGCGCACCAGAACGGGAGGTGGGCCATGCGTTACGGATTCGGATTTCTAGGTGTCTTCGCCCTGAGCCTCATGCTGTCGATTGGGTGCAGTGAAGGCGGCACCGGCGACGGTGGCCCGGTCTTGATCAGCGCCCGCGACGGGGGCAATGCCAGTGACCCCGAAGTGACCGTCGACCCGAGCGGCAATGCAGTCGCTGTTTTTTCGCAATCGGACGGGACGCGCCACAGCATCTTTGCCAATCGGTTCACCCCGACAGCAGGCTGGGGCGCGCCCGAGCAGATTGCCGATGACGCGAGTAGTGCCCATGGTGCCCAAGTGGCCGTCGACTCGAGCGGCAATGCGGTCGCGGTTTGGGTGCAATCGGACAGCATCTTTGCCAATCGGTTCACCCCGACAGCAGGCTGGGGCGCGCCCGAGGTGATCGGTGTTGGCTTCGTAGATGCTGCCCCCCAAGTGGCCGTCGACTCGAGCGGCAATGCGGTCGCGGTTTGGGAGCAATTCAACACCTTCGCCAATCGGTTCACCCCGACAGCAGGCTGGGGCGCGCCCGAGGTGATCGGTGTTGGCGTTGGCCCCCAAGTGGCCGTCGACCCGAGCGGCAATGCGGTCGCGGTTGGGCAGCTATTCGTCGACGGGACGCACCACATCTTTGCCAATCGGTTCACCCCGACCGCAGGCTGGGGCGCGCCCGAGGTAGTTGACGACGACGACGGGGCGGATGCCCGTGGTGCCCAGGTGGCCGTCGATCCGAGCGGCAATGCGGTCGTGGTTTGGGAGCAATCGGAGGGGGTACCCGCCCCCTACACCATCTTTGCCAATCGGTTCACCCCGACAGCAGGCTGGGGCGCGCCCGAGCAGATTGAAACCGACGACGGGGGCTATGCCGCTTATCCTCAAGTGGCCGTCGACCCGAGCGGCACTGCAGTCGCGGTTTGGATGCAATCGGAGGGGGACCGCTTCAACATCTTTGCCAATCGGTTCACCCCGGCCGCAGGTTGGGGCGCGGCCGAGCAGATTGAAACCGGGGACTATGCTGCTTATCCTCAAGTGGCCGTCGACCCGAGCGGCAACGCGATCGCGGTTTGGCAGCAACAGGGCGGGGCGCGCGACACCATCTTTGCCAATCGGTTCACCCCGACGGCAGGCTGGGGCGCGGCCGAGCGGATTGAAACCGACGACGAGGTCGATGCCTTTCTCCCCCAAGTAGCCGTCGACCCGAGCAGCAATGCGGTCGTGGTTTGGGTGCAATCGGACGGCACGCGCTACAGCATCTGGGCCAATCGCTTCGACGAGATGTTCCCTTGAATGACAGCATCCGACATGACGCTTACGAAGCCAGGGCGAACGGAGACAGGGGCGGCACCATGCCCGACGTGGGTGCGTTTGAGGTGCAGCCATGAGGCTCAGGAGGAGGGCCATGCGTTACGTATTCGGATTTCTAGGTGCCTCCGCACTGAGCCTCGCGCTGATGGCCGGGTGCAGTGATGAGAATGGTGAAGGTGGAAGCGGTGGTACGGCTGGGACTGGGGGTACTGGAGGCACGGCTGGGACCGGTGGAATGGCTGGGACTGGGGGCACGGCCGGAACCGGAGGCTCAGGTGGAATGCCTGAATGCGAGGGTCCCGAGGACTGCGATGATGACGAAGAGTGCACTACCGATACCTGCTCCGAGGGAATGTGCGGGTACACCGCGGCTGCGGACGGGACGGTGTGCGCCGACGGCAGGGGTGGCTGCTACGAGGGTATCTGTAATTTTGTGCCGGTGAGCGTCGATATTGGCGCAACGGAAATCGTTTTCGACTGGACGATGGATCGCTGCGACGAGTTCGACATTGCGGACAGTCCTGCGAAGGTCGTACGTGCCGAAGACGGCGAGTTGGTTCTCTTCGCCATCCACGAACAGAGCAACTACCTGCTCCGTGGACCTGATTTCGATAGCCTAGAAGGCGAATGCCACCCCGCGCACCAGTCCGCGAACCTCCCCACGGCGGAATCCTACGAAAACAATGAGTGGCTGTGGTCGCCCTATCGGGAAGGGGCCCGATGGCACGTGCTCATCCACAACGAGTTTCACCCTGTGGACCCGCCCCCCTGCGGAGGTTCGCTGAATCCCTGTTGGTACAACTCCATCACGCATGCGGTGTCTACGGACGGCGCCCACAGCTTCGCGAAGCCGGGAGCACCGGCCCACGTTGTTGCACCGGCGCCGGAACTCTGGGTTCCGCCACCTCCGGACTTCCCTCTCAACCGTTGGTACGTGACGGGCTACCTCGCGCCCACCAATATTGTGCTTGGCCCGGGAGACTACTATTACGCGTTGTTCCGGGTGGTTCTCTACTTGCAGGATTGGTTCGGGGGCGCATGCGTAATGCGCACCAAGACCCTCGACGACCCAGCAAGCTGGCGGGCTTGGGATGGAAGCGGTTTCAATCTACCGATGACAAGCCCCTACGTCACCGGGACTCCAGCGGAGGTGTGCGTGCCGCTCCAAACGCCGACGGGTCAGCTCATGCACGTCACGGACAGCCTCACGTACAACACCTATCTGGAGCGGTACATGTTGGTGAGCGAATGGAATCCCGGGGTGTGCGGGTGGTACTTCTCGCTCTCATCCGACCTCGTCCATTGGAGCGACCTCCAGCTAATCAGCGAAAGGGCGTGCACCAGCAGTCCGCCCGGCTATCCGTCCGTCATCGACCACGACGACGTCACCACGAACTTCGAGCGCCCGGGCCAGACCCCCCATCTCTACTACACGCGGTACCATCCGTATTGGCTCGACCGCGACCTCGTCCGTGTGCCCCTGACGTTCACACTCAAGGAGTGATTCGCGGTGGAGCGCCCCGGGTAACTCCAGGCGCGACGTCGGCGCGTTTGAGGTGCAGCCGTCGGAAAGACGCGGGCATTGGCGAGCGGACGTGGGGCACGTCCTGCTGCCTCGTTGACCAAGTGTTGACCACGAGATCTGAAGTCGTGTGATTTGAAGTGACGAATCCTGAACATGACGATGCGGCTAAGTGGTTGTTAGGGTTGAGAACTTCCTGCGTCTTGCAGGGGATTGTGTGATCGCCCAAGACCCGTCTTTGGGGATTTGGGAGCATGAGGTCGCTGGTTCGAATCCGGTCGCCCCGACTAATGATTACGAGGAGTTACGCATCTGGCGCTTCCCGAGTTGGCCTCTCGTTGACCAAATATCACCTCGTTCGGTTGCTCGAACCGGCGCCACCGCCACATCGTGGTGAAGGCAGGGTCAAGCGCTGGCGCACCATGTGCGTCGATACACATCCTGGGTCCTGCGTCTTGGACACAAGTTCCGCGGCCCGGTGATCAAGAGCCGTGACACCCGTCTCCGAGCGCTGCCATCCAACGACCGGCGGACGAGTCGTGGCACCGTGGTTCACAACCTTGGAGGCGGGGCACGCCTGCGAGAGTCGGCAGGTTCGATCGAGCTCCTCGGCGATCCCAGCGAAGTTGCGCTCCAGCAATTGCTGAAAGTCGCCAAGCAACGGTTTGGAACAAAAAGCATTACGCTGCTCGGACCGGGGAGGGTCCGAGAGCGCCTGGCCAAGATGGTAGCGGCGCAGGGTCTGGAGATCACCCAAGAGCGTGAGCGCTGACGTTCCCGGTTGATAGCCCCACACGCGGTCGACGAACACGCATCGGGCAGGGCCACGAAACGCGGCGAAGTCAAGCGAAGAACCGACAGGGAAGACCATTACGTATGGCGCAAATATTTCGCCGACCACCGGCATCACGGTGCTTCACGGCATGCGATTCGCTGGAAAGAACTTCCCTCAAAGGCGTGGCACGGTTGATGCATTTCCATAGCTCCGCTTAGTGAACCGGGGAGGTGGCTTATGCGTTGCTTGGTTGGGTTTGTGTTGTTTCTGCTCGCGCTAGGGACGGGATGCGGCGAACACCTAGATGAGTGTGAGAAGCGTGGGCTTGATTGCAACGACCGCAATGAGTGCACGTGGGACGGTTGCCAGGTGCTGTGGTGCGCGCACGGTCCCGTGGAGGATGCAACGCCCTGCACCGGAGGGCTGTGCCTAGACGGCGAATGCGTAGAGTTCGATGACACCTTGCCGTGCACCGAGGAGGGAATACGCCTTGCGATCGCGGTCGGCGGCGGACCGCACACATTTGACTGCGACAGTTCAACAACCGTGGTGACGCAGGCGGAGATTGAAGTCGACAACGACGTCATCCTTGACGGAGAGGGCAACCTCATAGTTGAGTCGTCGTCCTCCGGGCGGCCAGTCTTTTCGGTTCGCGGTGTCACCGCTGAGCTTATGGGCATGATCGTAACAGGTGGTACGTCCGGTATTCAGACCAGTGGAACCCTGACGCTTACGAACAGCACCGTGTCGGGGAGTCGTGGGTCCGGTATTCACGCCAGTGGAACCCTGACGGTTACGAACAGCACTGTGTCGGGGAACTCGGAAACCGGCATTGCCAACAGTGGAACGATGGTGATGACGAACAGCACCGTGTCGGGGAATTCGAGGAACGGCATCACAAACTTCGGAACCCTGACGGTTACGAACAGCACCGTGTCGGGGAATTCGGAAACCGGCGTGATCAGCAATGGAACGACGATGGCGATGACGAACTGTACTGTGTCGGGGAACTCAGGCGGCAGCATCGCTGCAAATGGCGGGACATCCACGCTAACTGGGACCATTGTTGATGGCGATTGCACCAGCACGTCCCCGGATACTCTCGTCTCCTACGGCTACAACATCGAATCGCCCGGCAACACATGCGGCTTCGACCAAACCGGCGACCAGTCGGGCGTCAGCGCCGACGACCTGAAGCTAGGTGGACTTGCCGACAACGGCGGACCGACCGCGACGCATGCGCTTGAAGGCACAGTTGGCGTCGATGTGATTCCAGAAGCGGAGTGCCTCGACGCAGAGGGTGTGGCGCTGACGACCGACCAGCGTGGCTTCCCACGGGACTCCATGTGCGACGTCGGGGCGTTTGAGGCGCAGCCGTAGAGGGAGGTGGGTTATGCGTTACCTATCCAGATTTTGGCTTGCATTCGCGCTGAGCCTCATGCTGTCGCTCGGGTGCGATGAAGGCGGAGAGAGGTGCGACGTCGGCGCGTTTGAGCTGCAGCCGGGTGGAAACAGTCAAATAGCTGGGACCGGCGGCACCGCTGGGACTGGCGGCTCAGGGGACACGACCGGCCAGGTATTCTCGTGCACCGAGGAGGGCATCCGTGATGCCATTGCCGAGGGCGGTGGACCACACACCTTCGACTGTGACGGGTCGACAACCGTGGTGACCGAGGCGACAATCGAAATTGACAACGATGTGAGTCTCGACGGCGAGGGCAAGCTGACGGTCGATGGGAATGAGGACCACCGCGTGTTCTTTGTGGACGAAGGCGTCACCGCTGAGCTGATTGGTTTCACGGTGACTCGTGGCCGGGTGAGACTCGTCGATATCATCGAGCCTTGCGTGGGAGCGCCAGGAATCCTCTGTCATCCGGGAAACGGCGCTGGCATCAAGAATCACGGGGCGCTGACCCTTACTAACAGTAATGTCATGGAGTGCTTCGCCCCATTTCAGGAAGTGACGACGCCCGGTGCCCGGTACGGCGGCCGGGGCGGGGGAATCCATAACGGCGTCGTCGGTACGATGACGCTAACCAACACCGCGATATCGGGGAACACAGCGGTCTGGGGCGGCGGCATCGACAACGATGGCTCGATGACCATAACCGACAGCGTAGTCTCGGAGAACAAGGCCGCTGAGTGGTACAGCACCGGCGGCGGTGGCATCACCAACTACGGCACGTTGACGTTGATGAACAGCGTCGTGACGGGAAACACCGCGGAGGATTGGGCCGGCGGCATCGACAACACGGGAACTCTGACGCTCATGAATAGCGCGGTCTCGAACAACGCTGCGGACGCGGCCGCGGGCATCGACAACTATTCTGTTCTGATGGTGGTGAACTCCACGGTATCGGACAATCTTGCGAACAGCGGCAGCGGTGGCATTTCTAACGCCACTTGGGCTGTGACTACAGTGGTGAACAGCACGGTGTCAGGAAACGTGGCGGGCTGGAATAGCGGTATCGCGAACTACGGTGAGTCCGTTGAGTTGATCAACGTGACAGTCTCGAACAACATCGCAACGTCGTCTGGAGGAGTGGCGGGCCTCTGGAATGGGTCTGACTATCGAGAGACCAAGATGACGGTGACCAATACGTTGGTGAACAACGACTGTGGCGGAAACGGAATCACCGCGTCTGGTGGCTACAACATCGAATCTCCCGGCGACACCTGTGGGTTCGACCAGGCGACCGACCAAGTCAACGTTAGCGCCGAGGACTTAAACCTCGGACGGCTACAACACAACGGTGGACCGACCGAGACCCACGCACTGGGTGAGAGCAGTGTGGCGATCGACGTGATTCCCGAATCGGCCTGTGTTGATGCGGATGGTCAGCCGTTGACCACGGACCAGCGGGGTGAGCCGCGACCGAAGTAGCTGCGCCGGGTGCGACGTCGGGCGCGTTTGAGGTGCAAACCTCAGCCTCGTTGACCAAATGTTGACCACGAGATCTGAAACCGCCTGATCTGAACTGACGAATCCTGAACATGACGATGCGGCTAAGTGGTTGTTAGGTGTGAGAATTCCCTGCGTTTTGCAGGGGATTATGCGATCGCCCAAAACCCGTCTTTGAGATTTGGGAGCATGAGGTCGCTGGTTCGAACCGAGGTTCAAGCGCTCCAGAAGCATCACTTCTGGGCGAGCGACTTCCTGATGCGGGCGTTGACCTCGTCCCAGGGAATCGTCTTCGCTTCCCCGCTTTCGATCTGAGCGATTCGGTTCCGGATAACGCTGGTCCACTCCGGACTCAGCTCGAGCGCTTCGGGGTCGAGGCTGTCGCTCAAGGCCTCCACCAGCGCCTCCCGTTCTTTCTCGGGCAGGGCCAAGGCGTCCTCGAGGATCTTCTTCGTCGCTGACGTCACGTGCGTAGTGTACGCGGCGGGTTGCGCGTAAACAACTTCGGCAACCCGAAGAGGTCTAGGGTCCACCTCGTTGACCTGACGTTGCCGTGGCGACGTGAAATCGAGTGATATCGAGTGACGAACCGTGAACACGGCGATACGGGCAAGTGCCAGCGATTGTTGATAATTGGTTTAGATCACTGTGAGTGAGAGAGGTGCACGGATCGTGGGCTCATCAGGTTCGAATCCCGCCCCCGGCACTACTTCGGTTTCCGCGCTTTGGTTGTCATTGCGCTGCGAAAAAGATCCGACTGACGTTGGCGCTTGGGTGCGTGCGATGCGGGACGCTACCTCAGGAGATCAGTTCCAGACGCATGAGCCAGAGCAGTCCAAGTCCAGCGACGAAGCATAGGAAA
>Ga0316193_10004190_pt1 | contig 10577 bp, 8 predicted proteins | sample MerIslsedime2_MG_FD_207735 | JGI IMG/M metagenome (GOLD analysis project Ga0316193, IMG submission 207735) | Coastal sediment microbial communities from Maine, United States - Merrow Island sediment 2 | ecosystem: Environmental > Aquatic > Marine > Coastal > Sediment | place: USA: Maine... | reverse complement strand
GGATGACGACGCCAAAGAGCACGCTGTGCAGATCATCGGACTGGTGAGACGCGGTGAGCGTCAACCGGGTATGGCCCGACGCGTGGAGATCCGTCGCAACGACGTATTGGTGCTCAAGGCAGCGCCGGATGGAATCGAGGGCCTGGTGGGTGCGCTGGGACTGAAGTACACGAGGAGCAGCCGGTCGGATGATGGAATCCTGTCCGGTGAGGGTGTGTCGCTGTTGGAAGTTGTGGTGCCGCGGGGCGCCCGTATAGAAGGCCGCTCAGCCCGTTCCCTGCGCCTGATGTACCGGCACGGCGTCAGCCTGCTGGGCGTATCGCGCCAGGGGAAACGGTTTGACGAGCGGGTACGCGAACTGGAAATCCAGGCAGGTGATATCTTGCTGCTTCTTGGCGACGATGAACAACTCACGGACATCGTGAGCTGGCTCGGCTGTCTGCCGCTGGCTGAACGCGGCCTGCAGGTTACACAGCGCCACAAGGCCGGGCTCGCTGTGCTGATTTTTGGCTCGGCGGTTGTGCTGGCCAGCCTTGGCATTATCTACTTGCCGGTCGCATTGGGTATCGCGGTCGTGTTGATGGTCCTGACGGGCATTGTTCCTGTCAGAAAGGTTTATGACTCGATCGAGTGGCCGGTCATCGTGTTGCTCGGTTCGATGATCCCGATCGGTGTTGCGATGGAAAGCAGTGGTGGTACGGCACTGATCGCTTCCGCCATTGTTGATGCTTCGTCCAGCCTGCCGCCGGCAGCGGTGCTGGTGATCCTGATGGTGGTGACGATGACGCTTTCGGACATCATGAACAACGTCGCTACCGCGGTCATCGCCGCGCCCGTCGCTGTGAGTATCGCCGATAGCCTGGGCGTCAACCCGGACCCCTTCCTGATGACCGTCGCCGTGGCGGCAAGCTGCGCCTTCCTCACACCGATTGGCCATAAAAACAACACCCTGATCATGGGTCCGGGTGGTTACCGCTTCGGTGATTATTGGCGAATGGGTTTACCGCTGGAACTGCTGGTTATCGCCATCGGCGTGCCCATGATTCTCTGGGTCTGGCCACTTCACTAACGCTTCGAAGCCGAAGGCGACCAATAGACACCTCAGATAAGGTGAAAGGCCTGTGCCTGTTCCATGGCGAGCAGGTATTCCTTGCGCCAGATGCCCCCGCCGTAACCGGTAGGCTCGCCGCCCGAGCCGATCACGCGATGACAGGGAATGATGATGGCAATGCGGTTGTCACCGTTGGCGCGACCCACGGCGCGGACCGCATCGGCCTGGCCGATATTTGCTGCCACCTGGGCGTAGCTCCGGGTTTCGCCGTAGGGGATAGCCTGCAGCGCCACCCATACCGACTCCTGGAAAACCGTGCCCGGTGCTTGTAGCGGCACCGTGAATGCCCTCAGGCTGCCGTTGAAATAGGCATCGAGTTCCTGTTTGACCTGCTCCATCAAGGGGTGCTCACCAGGCAGGAATACCCGGCCCATGCGTTGACTCAGGCGTTTCAGCTGGGTGTCCAGCATCCTGCGTTCGGCAAATTCGAGCAGGCACAGGCCGCCGTCGTGCACGCCCATGATCATGGATCCCAGTGGTGTCGCGATCCGGTTGACCCAGATCGAGGATTCACGGTCCACGGCCGACGGCGGGTTGCCAAAAACCTGGGCAAATGCTTCACGGAACCCGCTTTCCGATTCGAAACCGCTTGCCAGGACCGCCTGCTTGACCGGTTCTCCGTGCTGGATCTGTTTGAGCGCGGCGCCAAGACGGCGCAGGCGGGTATAGGCGTGAAAGGTGAATCCGTGATTGGCGACAAACCAGCGCCGGACCATGTCTGGATCCAGGCTCATCATGTCCAGGTCATGGTCGTGCCAGCGGCGACCGGGGTCGGCCTCCACTTCGCTCATCAATGGAATCAGCCACGGCGGATCGGCGATGCCGGTCAGCAGCGGCGTGCAGGTTTTACAAGGACGGAAACCTGCAGCCAGGGCATCCCGTGCGGATTCGAATGAACGCGAAGCAGGTCCTTTTCCTGACGCCTTTTTGCAGTCAGAAAGACAGAAAGTGCCATTACTTGTGTTGGCCCTGAAATTCAATCTGATCCTGCTATATCACTCCGTTCCCATATTTCTGCACCACTTGCATTCGAAGCTGCTCAACCAATTTCATGCCTCATCACCTGGCCGTAGTGACCAAGCTTGTTCTCGCGCCATTCAAGCGCTGCACGGAATCCATGTTTTTTCAGAATTTCATGAAACTCGTGGGAGGTTTCGGTCTGCGTGGATTCGATGGCAAACTCCAGTTCAAGTGCGTGTTTCATGGCATCGCGCATGGAACCAATTTCCATCGTGTTATTGATGGCCTGCTTGGTGATGCGAACGGCCAACTGGTCGTTGCGTGCAATTTCCAGCGCCACCCTGCGGGCTCGCCTGATCAGCTTGGCTTCGCCAACAACGCGGTTAACGAGGCCCCACTCGGCTGCTTGTTCCGAGGTGATGCGGTCGTTGCCCGTGAGCAGGATTTCCTTGGCCCGTTTCGGGCCGACGACAAATGGCAGCAGCATCGCCACGATCCCACTTCCAAACAGCACCTCCGGAGAACCGAAGCGGCACTCTCGTGCGGCGACCGTGATGTCGCAGGCCACGGCCAGTTCCATACCGGCACCGAGACAATACGTGTGAACGGCTGCAACGGTTGGCTTCGGGCTGTCCCAGAACAACATGATCATGTCGAAACAGGCTTTCAGTTCCGCTTTCAGCGCCGCCACGTCCTCGTCGCTCTCCATGTCCTGGCCAATCCGGGTTTCCAGGTCGAGCCCGGCGCAAAAAGCCCGGCCTTCGCCCTTCAGCACAATGACCCGCACTTCGTCGTTGAGTTGTGCACGATCCATTGCCGATCTGAGCTCATTGACCATGGGCTGGTTGATCGAGTTCAGCTTGTCGGGCCGGTTCAGTGTGATCCATGCCAGTGGGCCTTCAGTTTCATAAATAATCGTGTCGTAGTTCATGTCTAATCCTGCATTTGACCGCGTCGAAGGAGAGGTTCAACATCATTCTATCCCCTCAAAGACACTCCACCAAGGCCATGCTTCGAACAGCAAGGAGATTGAGTGGCAATCCGCCTCAAAGAAACGTGCGAGGTTCTGGTTCCCGGTTACCGTTGGGATCAATAATCGGCGGGCGGGGTTTGGCGCCGCCGTGGCGGGTCCCAGAACACGTCTTTCACGACCCGCGCAGGGGCCATTACGCGGCTCCATTTGAGTTCGCGCTGGTAATAGATTTCCACGTCGAATTTCTCGCCGGCTTCGCCGTGCGGCATTTCCAGTGAAGCCAGTGCGATGCTGGCCTTGGCCGAAGGCGACCACATCGCCGAGGTGACGGTGCCGGCGAGTTTGCCATTTTTTGTGTAGATGTATGAGTCGGTGGCGGGTTTGTTGCCGTCGATGTCGAGCTTAACCAGGCGGTAGCGGGAGCCGTTTTGCTTTTCTTCGAGCAATGCCTGGCGCCCATTGAACACACCCTTGTCAAAATTGACCAGCCAACCCAACCCCAGTTCGAACGGTGAGCGGGTGTGTGTGGGGCGTACAGCCTCCATGGCAGGCAGAAAATCCACCCCGGCCAGGATGAAGCCGGCTTCGATACGCAGCAACTCCAGGGCGCGGCTGCCCATGGCACGGATGCCATGCAGTTCGCCAGCCTCGAACAGGCGGTCCCACAGTACTTCGGCATGGTCCGGGCCGATCCAGAGTTCGTATCCAAGATCGCCGGTGTATCCGGTACGGGAAACCATCAGCTCGGTGCCCTCGAAATCGAAGTAGGTCAGCCCGAAGGGTTTAAGGTTCTCGATGCCGGCCAGGCCCATGCCCTTCAATACCGCGCAGCTGGTCGGGCCCTGCACAGCCAGCCCGGCCACATCATGTGTGTCTTCCACGATCTCGACATCGAAGCCCAGCGCACTGGTCAAAAACCAGTCGATCTGGTGTTCCTGTGAACAGACGCGGTAGTCACCGTCACGCAGGTGAAAGATGGTGCCGTCATCGACGACGCGGCCCGCTTCGTTGCACCAGACACTGTAACCGACCCGTCCCGGTTTGATCTTTTCGACGTTCCGCGTCATCAGGCGATTGAGGTAGGGCAGCGCCTCGGGTCCGTTGATCCGGTGTTTGATCATCGGGGTAATGTCGAACACGCCGCAGGCGTTACGGCCGGCGAAATATTCCATGTCGGTGCACCAGTAGGCCGGTACGGACTGGTAATCAGCCCAGCGTCCCCACTCCCGCACCTGGTTGTGTTGTGCCTGGCGCGAGTGGAACGGGCTCGGGTAGACGGCGTTCAGGTAGTGGTCGCGATTGCTGTAATCGACGGTTCTCATGTTTCTGATCCCCTGCGGTCCGACAAAATCACCTTGGCAGCGTTCTTTCCCGCGCTGCCCATCACACCGCCACCGGGGTGACAGCCGGCGCCACAGAGGTACAGGCCGTCGACCGGCATCGCGTACTGGGCGGCTTTTGGCACGGGCCGCAGCATCAGGAACTGGTCCAGTGAGAGTTCTCCATGGTGCCAATGTCCCCCGCTAACGCTGAAAGTGTTTTCCAGGTCTTCAGGCGTCAACAATTCGCTGGCAATGGTTCTGTCCCGGATATCCGGTGCATAGTTCGAAAGTACAGCCATCACCGTTTCGAAAAACGCCGCCTTCCCCTCGCTCCAGCCGGCACCCAGTTCCCGCGGTGCATACTGGACGATGGCAGACAGCACGTGTTTGCCCTCGGGCGCCAGCGATGTGTCGTGCACGCTGGGGAGCGTGATCTCCATCACCGGCCGGGCCGAGAATTCGCCGTACTTGCAGTGATTGAAGGCCCGGTCCACGTAGTCCAGGTCGGGTGCGATGACCAGCCTTTGCCCCAGTTGTTCCGGTTCGAGGCCGCTGAAGCCGGGTAAACCGTCCAGTGCGAGGTGCAGCTTCGCCGCGTTTCCCTTTGATCGGACGTTATTGAAACGTCGTGCAAATTCCGCTTCGACGTGGCGGGCCCCCAGCAGGCCCAGCAAAGTCGTTTTGGGATCCGCGTTGGAAACGACGGTGCCCGCGGCGATTTGTTCTCCGCTTTCAAGTTCGACACCCGAGGTCACCATCCCGTCCACCAGGATGCGTCTTACCTTGCACCCAGTGCGGATATCTGCACCGGCGTTTTGGGCCGCTGCCGCCATGGCAGCCGTGACCGCTCCCATTCCGCCTGCCGGTATGGACAAGTCACCTGCTGGCCCACTGTTGTTGCCGCTCATGCGGTGCAATGCGGTGAACACGGTATTGTTTGAGCGCGGCGCGGAGAAACTGCCTAAAACTGCATCCAGGCTGAGTGCGCCCTTGAGCAAGCCGTTCTGAAATTTCTCTTCCAGCACATCGTGGATGTTGATGCCGGTGATGCGCAGGAATTCGCGCATGTCGTCACGTCCCATCAGGCGGGTTTTCAGGGCCAGTTTGCCAAGTGTTATCAGATCCTTGGGCCGGTTCGTGATGCGCTGCGGCACCTGCTGGTTCAGTTCCCCGATGAGTGCGGCGAATTTCGACATGGAGCGGCGGTAATCCCGATAGGCGGTGCGGTCTTCATCGGCCAGGCCCGGACCCTCGACTGTGTCTGACGACAGCGTGATGTGCTTACCGTTTTTGGCCAGGGCAATGGTATCCAGTCCTGTTTTGGCCAGTGAGAGGCCCCTGGATGCCAGCGACAGGTCTTTGCTGATACCGGCGTCCAGCAGGTAGAGCAGGTGGGCGCAGGAGGCCTTGAAGCCTGGCGCAAACTCCCGGGTCGCAGCCATGCCGCCGACCTGGTTCGCGGCTTCCAGTACCGTCACTTTTTGGCCTGCCTTTGCCAGGTAAGCGGCACAGACCAGTCCGTTGTGACCACCGCCGATGATCAGTACACGGTTGGAATCAGTCATCGAGCCAGCCCTCCGGTACCGTGTTGATGCGGCGCAGGTCGCCGAGAATCTCCCGGGCCGCGTTGGCTCCGGGCGCGGCCATCACCCCGCCACCCGGATGGGTGGATGAACCGCACAGGTACATGCCCTTCACCGGCCCTCGGTACTGGGCATGGCCCGGGATGGGGCGGTTGAAACTCAGCTGGTCCATGGTCAGTTCGCCATGGAAAATATTGCCGGAAGTCAGTCCGGTTTCGCCTTCCAGTTCGCGCGGCGTGCGGATTTCCATGTGCAGGATCAGGTTCTTGAAGCCGGGGGCGTATTTTTCGATCTGGTTAATGACGTTATCGCCGAAGGCCCTGACCTGTTCATCGGTCCAGTCCTTGCCGTCGACCTTTGGCGGCACATATTGTACGAACACGGACATGAAGTGTTTGCCCGGTGGCGTCATGGTAGGGTCCGTCATCGACGGAATCAGCAGGTCGATGTAGGGGTCTTTCGACCAGGTGCCAGCCTTCCAGTCGTCGTAGGCGCGTTCCAGGCGCTCGGTAGAGTCGTTCAGGTGCATATCGCCGCGGGCCAGTTCACTGCCTTCCGGCAAGGCGGTGAAGTTCGGCAGGCCGTCCAGTGCAATGTTGAGTTTTCCGGAAGACCCGCGGATTTTGAAGTTCTTCACTTTCTGCAGGAAGCCGGGGTCCAGGTCTTTTGAATCCATGCACTCCAGGAAAGTCCGTGGCAGGGTCATGTCGGAAACGATGACGTCTGCGTAATATTCATTGCCGTTTTCCAGAGCCACGCCGATGGCGCGGCCTCTTTTCACTATGATCTGCTCGACCCCTGAACCGGTCACGGTTTCGCCGCCGAAGTCGATAAAACAATCATTCATGGCTTTCGCAATGGCGCCCATGCCGCCACGGGCAAAACCCCAGGCGCCCATGCTGCCATCGACGTCGCCCATCGCGTGATGCAGCAGCACGTAGGCCGTGCCGGGTGACATAACGCCCATGGCCGAGCCGATAATGCCGCTGCCGGAATGTGATGCCTTGACCAGTGGGTGTTCGAAATACTCGTCGAGGAAGTCCGAGATGCTCATCGTGTAGAAGCGCATGGTGTCGTAGATCAGGTCCTCGCCCAGTTTCAGGGCTTCACGGCCCATGTACAGCATCTCGAGAAGGTCACGGGGTTTGAACGAAGTGGGGTCGGGCGGTGTGCGCAGCAGGAACTGCCGGATGAAGCGGCACTGGCGCATGATGTCGCGGTCGAAACGCGCGGTGGCATCGGCGTCGCGGTGACTGTGCCGCGCCACTTCGCGGCGCGCCGTGTCCGGATCGACATAACGGCCGATGAAATCGCCGTTTTGAGCGATGGTTACGCTGCCGCCGTAGGGTACGATCTGCAGGCCGTACTTCGCCAGGTTCAGGCTGCGGTAAACCTCGGGGCGCAACAGGCTGCTGACGTAGGAGCAATTGGAGTATTTCCAGTCCTCTTTATAGGTCTCGAGGCTCACGGTTGCGCCGCCAATATAGGCGTTTTTTTCAACGACCAGGGTTTTCATGCCGGCCCTGGCCAGGAAGGCGGCGTTGGTGAGGCCATTGTGGCCTGCTCCGATGACGATTGCGTGGTATTTGGTAGTCATTACGCGCTGCCTTCATCCTGTTGAATCCGGATGGAAAGAGGTTCTCATATCCCTCCTGTTTTGTCCATATCAAATGAATGATTGTTCATTCACTCACTCATTGCATTCCATGATTTGGTCTTTTATAGTGGATTTTCATACACAAAGGCACTGCCGGAGTCAGCCCGATCGCCACCATGGTCAAAACCGCAACCAGGGAGACAGCCAGGAAACGGACTGCCTCGAAAGAGGAGCGCCAGCAGCAGCTGATCCGGGCGACGATAAAGTCCGTGGCGAAACACGGCTTGTCGGACACGACCATGGCGACGGTCTCCCGCGAGGCCGGTCTCAGCCAGGGCATCATCAACCTGCACTTCCAGAGCAAGCAGCGCCTGCTGGTGGAGACCCTGCGCCATATCGCCGAGGAATACCGCCTGAGCTGGGAAAAGGCCCTGTTTGGTGCTGGCGACTCGCCGGCGGAAAAGCTGGCGGCACTGGTGGCCGTCGATTTCAGGAAAACCGTCTGTGACCGTAACAAACTGGCCGTATGGTTTGCGTTCTGGGCGGAGAGCAAATCCCGGCCTACCTACCGTAAAATCTGTGCCGAGCGAGACAAGGCGTACCGCAAGGAAATTGTGCTGGTTTGTGATGAACTGATCAGGCAGGGTGGTTATAAGAACGTCGAGGCCGATACGGTCGGGGCCTGCCTTTCCGCCATGACGGCGGGTTGCTGGCTGGACCTGCTGATCCGGCCGCGCTCAATGAACCGTGAGCAGGCCCTGCAGATTTGCATGTCCTACCTGGCCGTCACGTTCCCACGGCATTTTGGCTGGAGCAATAGCGACTATGAATGATCAATACGACGACATCGTGCTGGCGGAACTGTCGGACGAGGAACTCATCGAGCAGATGTATGACGACCTCTACGACGGCCTGGCCGACGAGGTGGCCGAAGGTACTCAGATATTGCTCAACAGGGACTGGGACGCCTCGCGCGTGTTGGAGGAAGCCCTGGTATCGGGAATGACCATCGTGGGTATCGACTTTCGTGACGGTATCCTGTTTGTACCGGAAGTCCTGATGGCTGCAAACGCGATGAAAGCCGGCATGGCGCTGTTACGGCCGATCCTGGCCGACACCGGGGCCAAACCTGTCGGTAAGATGGTGATCGGGACCGTCAAGGGCGACATCCATGACATCGGAAAGAACCTGGTCGGCATGATGATGGAAGGGGCCGGCTTTGAGGTGGTCGACCTTGGTATCAACGTGGAGGCCGACACCTTTGTTGCGGCACTGGAAGAGCACCGGCCGGATATCCTGGGCCTGTCTGCTCTGCTGACAACCACCATGCCCTATATGCAGGTGGTGATCGATACCCTCAAAGAACAGGGCATACGCGACAGTTGCACCGTTCTGGTGGGCGGGGCGCCACTGAACGAGGAGTTCAGCCGCGTTATCGGTGCCGATGCCTACTGCCGGGATGCGGCTGTTGCGGTGGAAATGGCCAAAGCGGTTATGGCGGGCACAGCCTGAAACATGGAGCAGCGCAGCGTCCTCGTGATTGCCTGTGGCGCCATCGCACGTGAACTGGTGCGTATCCGCGATTTGAATGCATGGGATCATGTGCAGTTCCAGTGCCTGCCGGCAAATCTGCATAACTCGCCCGACAAAATTCCCGGCGCTGTCCTGGAAAAAATCAGGGCTGAACAGGGAAAATTCTCCAGCATATTTGTAGCCTACGCGGACTGCGGTACGGCTGGTGCACTGGACAAGGCCCTGGAGGGCACCGGGGTGGAGCGGATTCCAGGTGCGCACTGTTACGAGTTTTTTGCCGGCCACGATGCCTTTTTTGACCTGGCTGAAGAAGAGGCGGGCAGTTTTTACCTGACGGATTTCCTGGTGCAGCATTTTGAACGGCTGGTGATCCAGGGCCTGGGCCTGGACCGCAACCCCGAACTCGCATCCTGTTATTTTGCCAACTACAAGCGGGTGGTTTACCTGGCCCAGACCGATTCTGAAAAACTACGGATCCTGGCACAGGCCTGTGCCGACCGCCTTGGACTGGAATTTGTTTACCGTTACCGGGGCGATGGACCTCTCCAGGCGTTGTTGAAACCGGTACTGGAATGAAAGACGATATTGAAAACCGGGTTTTCAGGGAATAGTGAAATGACCGATACCATCATCAGTTCAGCCAGCAAGGAAGTTGTTATCGGATTTGAACAGCCCTTTGCGGTGATTGGCGAGCGCATCAATCCGACTGGCCGCAGGCTACTGGCCGAGGAATTGAAAGCCGGTGATTTTAGCCGGGTCGAAGCCGATGCTCTGGCCCAGGTCGCCGCTGGCGCCACCGTGCTCGATGTAAATATGGGTGTTCCCCTGGCCGACGAGCCGGCGCTGATGGCTCATGCGGTGAAACTCGTACAGACGCTGACTGACGTCCCTTTGGCCATTGATTCCTCCGTAATCGAAGCACTGGAATCCGGCCTGGAGGCCTACCAGGGCAAGGCCCTGCTCAACTCCGTCACGGGCGAAGAGGATCATCTCGAGAAAGTGCTTCCGCTGGTCAAAAAGCACGGTGCTGCCGTCGTCGCGATTTGCAACGACGATTCCGGCATTTCCACCGACATCGATGTGCGTTTTGAAGTAGCAAAAAAAATTGTCCAGCGGGCAGCCGATCACGGTATCCCGGTTTGCGACGTGGTAGTCGACCCGCTCGTTATGCCGGTCGGCGCTATGCCCGGCGCGGGTGTCCAGGCCCTGAAACTTATTCACCGCCTGCATTCAGAGCTGAAGGTCAATACCACCTGCGGTGCTTCGAACGTGAGCTTCGGCCTTCCAAACCGCGCAGGTCTCAACCCGACTTTCCTGGCGATGGCAATCGGCGCCGGTATGACCTCCGCCATCACCAACCCGCTCGAACCATCCTTGATGCAGGCTGTTCGTGGCGCCAACGTGCTCATGGATCACGATGAGCAGTGCATGAACTGGATACAGGCTTACCGTGAACCTGCTGCAGAGGGTGGACGCCGGCGACGCAGTACTCGGCGCC
>Ga0316193_10004189_pt1 | contig 10577 bp, 13 predicted proteins | sample MerIslsedime2_MG_FD_207735 | JGI IMG/M metagenome (GOLD analysis project Ga0316193, IMG submission 207735) | Coastal sediment microbial communities from Maine, United States - Merrow Island sediment 2 | ecosystem: Environmental > Aquatic > Marine > Coastal > Sediment | place: USA: Maine... | reverse complement strand
GGTGTGTGAGCGCGGCGTGTCGTTCGGGTATAACAACCTGGTTTCCGATATGCGTTCGCTGGCGGCCATGCGGGATACCGGTGCCCCGGTGGTATTCGACGCGACGCATTCGGTGCAATTACCAGGCGGCCAGGGCAGTGCGTCCGGGGGGCAGCGGGAGTATGTTCCGGTGCTGGCGCGAGCCGCGATTGCGGCCGGGGTATCCGGCGTATTCATGGAAACCCACCCGGATCCCTCCAAGGCGCTCAGTGATGGCCCGAATGCCTGGCCACTTGGACAGATGAAAGCATTGCTGGATACCTTGAAGATGCTGGATGACGCGGTAAAATCGCGGCCGTTTGCTGAAACCGCTTTACTGAGTGGTTGAGCCTTTTTAATTCGGAGTAGAAATGGCGAAAATTAAAAACATTCGGGGCAGGGAGATTCTGGATTCCCGCGGTAACCCGACGGTGGAAGCCGACGTGCTGTTGGACGACGGTTCCATGGGGCGCGCCGCGGTACCCTCGGGTGCGTCTACCGGTACCCGCGAAGCGGTCGAGTTGCGTGACGGTGATGCATCCCGTTTCCAGGGGAAAGGTGTCACCAGGGCGGTTGCAGCAATTAATGGAGAGATTCGTGACACTGTTGTGGGACTGGATGGCGAAGCTCAGGCCGAACTCGATCAGGCAATGATCGAGCTGGATGGCAGTGAAAACAAGGCCCGTCTGGGCGCCAATGCCCTGCTTTCGGTATCGCTGGCCACGGCGCAGGCGCAGGCGCGCTGCAGTGGCGTGCCGCTGTACCGCTATCTGAACGCTGACGGTCCGTACCAGCTGCCGGTACCGATGATGAATATTATCAACGGTGGTGCGCACGCCAGTAACAGTGTCGATCTGCAGGAATTCATGATTGTACCCGTGGGTGCGCCGAGCATGCGTGAAGCCGTGCGTTACGGTGCGGAGATTTTCCATGCCCTGAAATCGGTATTGCACGGCCGTGGGCTGAGTACCACGGTCGGTGACGAAGGTGGTTTTGCACCCGATCTGCCGTCCAACGAGTCGGCTATTGAAGTTATTCTGGAAGCTATCGACAAGGCCGGTTTCAAGGCAGGTGTCGATATATGCCTGGCCCTGGATCCGGCCAGTTCGGAGTTCTACAGGGACGGCAAATACCGCCTCGAATCCGAGAATAAGGTGCTGGATGCGAGGGGGTTCGGTGATTACCTGGCGGCCTGGGTGGACCAGTATCCGATCATATCTATCGAAGACGGCATGGCCGAAGACGACTGGGAAGGCTGGAAGCTACACACCGAAAAACTGGGCGGACGCATCCAGCTGGTCGGTGACGATCTGTTTGTCACCAATACATCCATTCTGCAACGGGGTATCGATGAAGGGATTGCCAATTCCATTCTCATTAAACCTAACCAGATCGGTACGCTGACAGAAACCCTGGCAGCCATCGATATGGCAACCAGCGCCGGCTATACGGCTGTGGTTTCGCATCGTTCCGGTGAGACCGAGGACGTGGTGATAGCGGATATTGTTGTCGGCAGTGATGCCACGCAGATCAAGACCGGCTCGCTGTCGCGTTCCGATCGTGTCGCAAAATATAACCGGCTGATGCGCATCGAGGAACAGTTGGGCGATGCAGGGCATTACCCTGGCACAGCGGCATTCAATCAGCGCCTGGGCTCCTAGCAGGTTAGCCGGCTTTGTTCCGCTGACACAGGTATGCGATGGCTGGTCTGGTTGCTTGTGGTCCTGTTTGCACTCCTGCAGTACAAGCTATGGGTGGGGGACGGCAGCCTCGCGGAAGTCTGGGATCTGTACCAGCAAGGTGAGTTGCAGAAGCAGGAGAACCAGCGACTACACGAACGCAATCAGACGCTTGAGGCCGAGGTGCAGGATTTGAAAAAGGGCCTGGATTCCATTGAGGAGCGCGCCCGCGAAGAGTTGGGTATGATCAAGGATAGCGAAACCTTCTATCAGATTATCGAAGATCCGGCTAGCGTGGATGAACGATAGCAGACCGCTGCTGTTTCCGCGCAGCCGGCAGTCCATGACGACCCTTGCAAGGCTGGAAACTCTGCGCGTTTGCGGGCGTGACAGCGCAGTATGCAAATGAGTACATTGGATAGCCCATGAAAGACGACATCGCTTACTGGGCCATTGTTCCTGCTGCCGGCTTCGGCCACCGTCTGGGGGCGCCGGTACCCAAGCAGTTTCTGGAACTGGGGCGTCGGACGGTTCTGGAACACAGCCTGGAATCCTTGTGGAGTATCCCGCAGCTTGAAGGACTGGTCCTGGTCAGTCATGGACATCCAGCCCTGGCCTCGATACTGGAGCGCTATTCCGAGCATAATCTGATCCGGGCTCCGGGTGGTGTGGAACGTTGCCATTCGGTTTTAAACGGGCTTGTTGCATTGTCAGAACTGGCAAGTGAAGACGACTGGGTGCTGGTGCATGATGCGGCGCGTCCTTGTGTTCGGCATCATGATCTGCATCTATTGATCAGCAAACTGGCAACTCAGCCGGTCGGCGGGCTGCTCGGTACCCCGGTTCGCGACACCATGAAAAGAACCGATGCGCAGGGTTTAGTCAGTACAACGGTAGAACGCAGATGTCTGTGGCATGCGCTGACACCGCAAATGTTTCGTTACGGTTTGTTGAAGGCCGCTTTGGAAAAGGCGCTCGAAGATGGTTATGAAGTCACCGATGAAGCGTCTGCCATGGAACACGCAGGCTATCAGCCGCTGATCATTGAAGGCCATGCCGATAATATCAAGATTACACAACTCGAAGATTTGCAGCTGGCCGAATTTTTCCTGCAACTACAGGGGCGTTTGTGAGAATTGGTCAGGGCTTCGATGTTCACGCCTTCCAGGAGGGTGGCACACTCATTCTGGGCGGTGTCGCAATACCGCATACGCATAGCCTCGCCGCACATTCGGACGGTGACGTTGTCCTGCACGCCCTGTGTGATGCTTTGCTGGGCGCGGCCGCACTGGGTGATATCGGCCACCATTTCCCGAATTCTGACCCGCACTACGAAGGTGTCGACAGCCGCAAATTATTGCGCCAGGTCGTGGAGAAAGTGCATGCACAGGAACTGCGTGTCGGCAACACCGACCTGACGCTGGTTGCTCAGGTACCGAAACTGGCGCCCTATATCGGAGCCATGCAACAGAATATTGCAGACGATCTGCAGCTTGCACCTGAACGGGTGAATGTTAAGGCGACCACCACCGAGCAGCTGGGTTTTACCGGGCGCGGGGAAGGCATCGCGGCGTTTGCAGTGGTTCTGCTGGAAGAACGGGGACAGAATTGAATTATTCCACCCGGAGGGTATAAGAGACTGCTCTTACACCGCCGGTTTAATCGCCATGTTATTCATGAGTGCCTGCATCAGCTGGGTTAAGCTTGAGGGACACGCTGTAAATACATCCCTGTACGCTCGACGGCCGAGTCCATGCGGCCAACGGTCCCTCAAGCTTAACCCAGCTGATGCAGGCACGCCTTAGTAGAACAGTTAAGGACATTGATCCGGCAGGTCACCCTTCTTTGAATACCGTTGATTCTCCATTTGAACCGATACCGGCCTGGCATGAACTGCCAACTGCGTGGGGTGGCCCGCTCAGCCCGGCAAGGTTCCGCATACAGCCTGAAGATTTTCAGGTGTTTGAAGTACCCCTGGTTGCACCCGGCGGTGAAGGAGAACACTGCTGGCTCCATGTCAGGAAACGCAACAGCAACACCCAGTGGGTTGCCCGGCAGTTGGCGCGTTTTGCAGGGGTATCACCTTCGGCTGTCAGTTATGCCGGGCTCAAGGACCGCAAGGCAGTCACCGAGCAATGGTTTTCGGTACAGCTTCCAGGGCGCCCGGATCCCGACTGGAAATCCTTGCAGCACGAGGATTTCGAAGTGCTGCGAGCCGCCAGACATCATCGCAAGCTTAAAACGGGCGCCTTGAAGGGCAATCGTTTCCGCTTGCGTATACACAATGTGAACGCTGCTGCTGATGACGTCGATCAGCGTCTTCAGCAGCTTGCCTGCGGTGGGTTTCCGAATTATTTCGGGCCACAGCGATTTGGTCGCGACGCTGGTAACCTTGCAGAGGCAGCAAAGTTGTTCACGCACCCGGGGGCCCGTCTGCCCAGGCACAAGCGCGGACTCTATCTGTCGGCGGTTCGATCAGCCTTGTTCAACCAGGTGTTGGCGGCAAGAGTGGAGGACGACTGTTGGAACACGGCGATGCCCGGCGATGCCCTGCAACTTGAAGGTAAATCGGCCTGTTTTGTGGCAGAGGCTATTGATGAGCAGATCGATCACCGCTTACAGGCACTGGAGGTGCATCCAACCGGCCCCTTGTGTGGCGATGGCGAGGTGCTGGTCAGGGGGCAGGCTGCACAATACGAGGCCGGACAGTTGCAAGCCTATGGGGGATGGATAGAAGGTTTGCAGCGTTTCAGGGTGGCTGCTGCCAGGCGCGCATTGCGCGTGCTGCCGGGCGATTTGAAGTGGCGAGTCGGTGCCGATGGAAGCTGGCTACTGGAGTTCTCTCTGGTTGCCGGTTGCTATGCAACCAGCCTGCTCAGAGAAGTGTTTGATGTGGATAGCGAAGATTGATGTCGGCAGCTGAAAGGCTCGCCGCGGTCACTGAACGTATCGCAGCCGCGGCTCGGAGATCGGGGCGCTTACCGCAAGAGGTTCGTCTTATCGCCGTATCCAAGACTAAAACGTCGCAAGATATACAGTCTCTGGTGGATCTGGGGGTGAACGATTTTGGCGAGAACCAGATTCAGGAAGCCCTCGACAAATGCGCACAGTTCAGGGAAACGGCATTGAACTGGCATTTCATTGGCCACTTGCAATCCAACAAGTGCAAATTCATCCCGGGTAATTTCAGTTGGGTACATTCGATCGATAATGAGAAACTGGTGCGGCGTATTGCACAGGCCAACCGGGAAGCTGGCGCCAGTGTCAATCTGCTGCTGCAGGTCAATGTCTCGGCTGATCCGGCCAAGCATGGTGTCCCCAGCCGGGGCCTTTTTTCCCTGGTCGAGCACATACTCGAACTGGACTCAGACAAGGCTCAGCTTCGCGGGCTGATGACAATCGGCTACCGCGGCGCGAGCGACGATGAGAGGAGGCGCAGCTTTGCCGCTCTGCGGCGACTGCTCGGGCAGTGTCAGCAGCGTTTTGGAGAATCGATGACTGAACTTTCAATGGGTATGAGTGGTGACTTTGAAGCGGCCATCGAGGAAGGGGCGACCATGGTACGGGTTGGTACGGCGTTGTTTGGTCCCCGCGACTAGCCCGTTTTTACTTACGCTTCAGCAGAACGTACACGGCACCGGTACCACCATCGCAACTGCGTGCCGAGCAATAGGCGAGTACTTCATCACGTTGCTGCAGCCAGTTGCCGATTTTTTGTTTAAGAACGGGACTGCGGTGACGTGAGCCACGCCCCTTGCCGTGGATAATGCGGCCACACTGAATGCGCCTGCGCCGGCATTCGAGCAGGAATTCGGCGACTGCCTGACGGGCGATCGGCACCGTCATACCGTGCAGGTCCAGTTCGGCGTTCACCATGAACATACCGCGCCGGAGTTTCTTCAGGGTTCGTTGTTGCAGGCCGGCACGGACAAAAATGAGTTCCTCTCCCGACTCCATCTCCGTGGGGTCAAAATGCTCGGATAGCAGGTCCTGCAGCACCTCGGCTTCATCCATCTCACGGAAAACCGGCCTGGGGCTGATGGCAGGTTTTACAGGTATTACCCGGTTGTGGCGCACGGGTTTGACCTTGCCAACGCTGTTGCGGAACAGCTGAATGTCTTCTCTGTTGGGCTTTTTCATAAGCGGCCAAGGTAAATTCCTGATCATTGTAACCATTTTTCTGAACAGGGTAATGGGCGACAGAGTTTAACTCCGGTATTATCTCCCCCTCATGCACATTCTAATCAGTAACGACGATGGTTATCGTGCACCGGGCATACGCTGCCTGGCCGATACACTGCAAACGGTGGGGAAGGTAACCGTGGTGGCGCCGGACCGGGACCGCAGCGGTGCCAGTAATTCCCTGACGCTGGACAATCCACTCCGGGTCCGACAGTCTGGTAACGGCTATACCTACGTGGAGGGCACGCCGACCGACTGCGTACACCTCGCCATTACCGGCCTGCTGGAAGATGAACCGGATATGGTGGTCTCCGGCATTAATGCCGGTGCAAACCTGGGTGATGATGTGATTTATTCCGGTACCGTGGCTGCGGCGATGGAAGGGCGGTTTCTCGGTCTGCCCGCCATCGCGGTTTCGTTGGTGTCTTTTCAGCCGGTCCATTATGAGACCGCCGCCAAAATCGTACTTGTCCTGCTGGACCGTCTGAAGTGCGAGCCGGTTCCGGCGGAAACCATTCTTAACGTCAATGTACCGGACCTGCCTTTTGACGAGTTACAGGGCTGGCAGGTTACCCGCCTTGGCCACCGTCACAAGTCCGAGCCGGTAATCAGCCAGATCGATCCGCGTGGCCGGCCGATTTATTGGGTAGGGCCCGCCGGCAGTGAACAGGACGCCGGTCCGGGCACCGATTTTCATGCGGTACGCAATGGCTATGTGTCTGTGACGCCCATTCACGTGGATCTGACCCGTATCGATGTACTGGATCAGGTTAAAGCCTGTCTGGGTGACAGACTGGAACCGTGATGAGGTCGTTTAGCCAGGGCATTGGAATGACTTCCCAGCGCACCCGGGACCGGCTGGTTCAGCGCCTGCGTTCGAAAGGAATCAACAATAACGCTGTGCTGGAGGCCATCGGCTCCACACCGCGCCATCTTTTTGTCGATGAAGCATTGGCAAGCCGTGCCTACGAAGACACGGCGTTACCCATCGGAAAAGGCCAGACGATTTCACAACCCTATATCGTTGCACGGATGACGGAATTATTACTGGAAGTCAAACCGGACAAGGTTCTGGAAGTGGGGACCGGTTCGGGTTATCAGGCAGCGATCCTGTCCAGGCTGGTCGACAAGGTCTATACCACTGAGCGGATTGAGTCGCTGGCCACCCAGGCGCGCCAGCGTTTTCGACGCCTCGGTTACCGTAATGTGCGGGTGCAACACAGCGACGGGAGCTGGGGCTGGCCCCAGTTTGGACCTTTTGATGCCATTATCGTCACGGCAGGGGGGGCGGATATTCCCGAGCCCTTGTTGGAGCAACTGGCGGTCGGTGGGCGCCTGGTCATGCCGCTGGGCGACAGGCTGCGGCAGATTCTGGTTTCCGTTACCCGTACGCCAACGGTGTACGAAAGGGTTGATCTGGAACCCGTGGTTTTTGTGCCGCTGATAGGAGGAGGGGTCTAATGGGTGTTTTTACCAGCATGTATGATGCGGCATTGCGCTGGTCGCGCCATCGCCATGCACCTCGCTACCTCGGTGCTTTGAGTTTTGCTGAATCGTCGTTTTTCCCCATTCCACCCGATGTCATGTTGATGCCAATGAGTCTGGCGAAACCGGACCGTGCCATGCGGTTTGCGACCATTGCCACACTGGCATCGGTGTTTGGCGGAATGGCCGGTTACGCCATCGGTTATTTTGCCCTGGACTGGGTGGCACCACTCATCGAAGCAGGCGGGCGCTGGGCATCCGCGTATGCCAAAGCCTCCAGTTGGTTCCACGAGTGGGGATTCTGGACCGTGTTGATTGCAGGCTTTTCGCCCATTCCCTATAAAGTTTTCACCATTTCGGCGGGTGCCCTGGCGATGTCGTTTATTCCATTTGTCCTGGCTTCAGCAATCGGGCGTGGCGCACGGTTCTTCCTGGTTGCCGGCTTATTGTCCTGGGGCGGGGCGGCGATGGAGGCTCGTCTTCGCCTGTATGTCGAACGGATTGGCTGGGTGTTGGTCGGTTTGGGGGTTATTGCCTATCTGGCCCTTCGAGGATAACAGCATGCTGCGCAGGGCGTGGCTGATTCTGATTTGCTCTTTAGCGGCCTGCTCTTCTCACCCGATCAATGCGCCGGTGGGTGATCGCAGTGAGCGTCCCCTCAGAAACCCGGACACTCATCGGGTGCGGCAGGGAGATACCCTGTTTTCAGTGGCGTTTTTGTACGGGTATACGGTGGAGGAACTGGCTGCCTGGAATCGTCTGCGTGCCCCCTACAGTATTTACAAGGGTCAGCAACTTCGTCTGACCGCCCCGTCGAAAAGCACCGCCAGGAAGACCGCGGGCAGGGTCTCCAAGCCAAAAAAACCACCACCCAAATCCAGCCAGCCCAAACCCCGGTATACGACAAAAATCATTGCCAAAGCGCCCCCCCAGCTACCGCGGAGCAGGGCTTCCACGGCGCAGACCTCCCGAAGCCGGCACTCTCCAGCGCCTTCCGGTACACAAAAGGTGAACTGGTCGTGGCCAGCCGATGGCAGGGTGATTCGCGGCTATAACGCTAAAAGTGCTGGGAAAAAGGGTGTCGATATCGCCGGTAAAACAGGCGAATCCGTGCGCGCAGCCGCGGCAGGTAAGGTTGTCTACTCCGGGAGTGGACTTAGTGGCTATGGTAGGCTTATCATTATCAAACATAACAAAAACTTTCTCAGTGCTTACGCGCATAACCGAAAATTAATTGCCAGGGAAGGGCAATGGGTGGAGAAGGGAGAACTGATAGCCCAGATGGGAAGCAGTGGTACTGATCGGACCCAGTTGCATTTCGAAATACGCAAGCAAGGTCGCCCGGTCGATCCATTTCGCTATTTGCCCAAACGGTAGCTGCTCGAGCATGGGAAACGCCAGTTATCCGATCGATGAGTGGTGCAACAACGAGCCGGGGGCTATGCATGGCCAGAAAACAACAAATCGAAAAGCAGAAATCACCCTGGTGCGGAGTCAAGGCCGGGAAAGCGTTGAACGCTACCGTTGCCGGTAACGCCACACCACATCGGGAACCACCCGAGACCGACGCGCATTTTGACGCCACCCGAATGTATCTCAACGAAATCGGGTTTTCACCACTGCTAACAGCTGACGAGGAAGTGTACTACGCACGCCTTGCGCAGAAGGGAGATGAGGCCGGTCGCCGGCGCATGATAGTCAGCAACCTGCGCCTGGTGGTAAAAATTGCGCGTCGTTACATCCACCGTGGGCTGGCATTACTGGATCTGATTGAAGAGGGTAACCTGGGCCTGATTCGCGCGGTGGAGAAATTCGATCCGGAAAGAGGGTTTCGGTTTTCCACCTATGCGACCTGGTGGATCCGGCAAACCATCGAGCGTGCGATTATGAATCAAACACGCACCATTCGATTGCCGATACACGTCGTTAAGGAGCTGAACGGTTATCTTCAGGCAGCACGACGCCTGGCACAGTCGCTGGACCACGAACCCAATGCTGAAGAGATAGCAGACCTGCTGGATAAACCGCTGCAGGACGTCAAACGCATGCTCAAACTCAATGAGCGTGTGACCTCGGTTGATGTGCCCATTGGCAAGGATTCTGACAAGACACTGATTGATGCAATACCGGATGAAAATAACCCGGATCCCTCAGATCAGTTACAGGATGCAGATGTGCTGGCCAATCTGGAAATATGGATTGCGCAGTTATCGGACAAACAACGTGAAGTGGTGGAGCGGCGTTTTGGGTTGCACGGCTACAAGATATCCACGCTGGAAGAAGTGGGAAATGAGATAGGGGTCACCCGTGAGCGTGTACGCCAGATTCAGATGGATGCACTGAAACGCCTGCGTGAAATACTGGAAAACGAGGGCTTCTCATCCGACGCACTGTTTGGTTAGCCGGAAACTGACTCGAGCAGTAAGGCGGCAATTACCTTGCGCTTTTCAGACAGCAGAATATTATAGGTGCGGCAGGCTGCTGCTGTGTCCATCACCTCAAAACCGGTACCGGTTCCGAGTATACTGGCACTCAGCTTTGCCGGAGGGAAGCAGAGCGCGGGACCGGTTCCCAGTAATATAATTTCCGGTTGCATGGACAGCACGAGGTCAAAGTCCTGCTCTGTTATCTCCTCGTGCCGCCGCGGGCGCCAGTCGGGGATCACCTGGTCCGGTGTCAGTATGAGGCTGCGTCGATAGCGTTGTTGACCAACCGTAACCTGTCCGTTGTCGCAGGCACGGACCATCAACCCGTTGTTAAAATCTTCTCTGGCGAAATGCATGCCGTTCAGCATACGTGCTCAGCTTGTTGCATTCCAATATTTTCAGTACCCTAAGAACTTCATCTTGCCGACTTAACAATTGCAGAAAAAACACCTTCGTGGACGAATTTCCCAGAATCAAACGCCTGCCACCCTATGTCTTCAATATTGTCAATGAGTTGAAGGCGGCCGCTCGAGCGCGAGGTGAAGATATCATTGATTTTGGTATGGGCAATCCTGACCGGCCGACGCCGCAGCATATTGTCGATAAACTGACCGAGGCAGCACAACGAAGCGATACACATCGTTACTCCCTGTCCAAGGGGATTCCGCGCCTGCGCAAGGCCATCTGCGACTGGTACAAACGCCGTTATGATGTGGATCTCGATCCGGAGACACAGGCGATTGTGACCATCGGTTCCAAGGAAGGGCTGGCACATCTGGCGCTGGCG
>Ga0316193_10004187_pt1 | contig 10579 bp, 9 predicted proteins | sample MerIslsedime2_MG_FD_207735 | JGI IMG/M metagenome (GOLD analysis project Ga0316193, IMG submission 207735) | Coastal sediment microbial communities from Maine, United States - Merrow Island sediment 2 | ecosystem: Environmental > Aquatic > Marine > Coastal > Sediment | place: USA: Maine... | reverse complement strand
GGCTGCGTCCTCAATGCTGTCGGTCCTTGCCGGAGAGAAAACGTTCACGCTCCGCATCGGTCGGGATTTCCTCGGCAAGTAACTGGTAAAGCTGTTCGATGCTGCTGCTCTTGCGCAGTGCCTGCTTCACCAGGACACTGGCCATCGGTCCGATGATGAGGGCCAGCTGTTCCTGGACTATCTTCAGTATGCGTTCATCCAGATTGGCGGCCGACTGTTCTGTGGTGGCAGTCGCTGCGATTCGGACATCGTCTGCTGCGGCAGCGGCCTGCTTGCGGCCCTCCGCTGACAGGACCTTGTAGACATCGTATTGGCGCACGTGTTTGTCATTGTGCACCCCGATGTAGGCAAACATGCCCGGATTTTCCTCAGACAGGCAACTGATCACGTCGTAGTAGGCGCGTGACACCAGCAACTGGTTCGGTTCGGCGAAACTCATGATCCGCTGGGCGGCATTGATACCGTCACCGATGATATTGCGCTGTCCGTTGATGTCCTCGAGGATCTTCACCGGGCCAAGGTTGATGCCCATGCGTACGCCGTAGCAGGTCTCGCAAATCGCCTTAACATCGACAAACGCGTCACGCAGGCCCATGGCAACATACAGCACCTCCTCGGGTGCACCCAGGTAGCAGATGGCGGCACCGTCGCCGGTATCAAGCTTGATGCAATCATCCTTGGGAAGGCCCTTAAGCGAGTCGCTGACCAGCGTGCTGAAGCTCTGCTTGACCATCATCTGGTGGTCCACCGAGTGCTTCGAGTATTCCACTATATCCATGAACAGCACCGTGCACAGCCAGGTGCGGTTATTGCGCGGCATGCTCTTGTTGTTGCCTTCTTCACTCATGGCTCACTCTCCCAGCATCTGCATGGCCTTTTCCAGGCTGCGGCGCATGCGATTGAAGGACCGGCTCAGGTCCGCTATCTCGTCCTTGCCAGTGGCGCTGAATTCCGGCACCTCCTGGTGCCCGGTGCTGACCTCGTCGGAAATTTGCGCCATCGCCCTGACACGCTTCACAACGATCTGGTTCAGCATGATGTTGATGACGATGAAGATGATAACGAAGATTGTAATCAGTGATGCCATGAATATCAGAAATTCCTTGTGTGCCTTGGCAAGCGGCACGGACAGGGGGACGCTGACAATCTGGCTGCCGACGACTTCATCGAGTTGCCAGCCAAAACCGTGGGCCGTCCCGTACAACTTGATCATGGTTTCCGGCGCGGCTTCGATCGTGCTGTGACAGGTCAGGCAGTTCTTGTTGCTTATCCTGATGGGTCGTGCGTAGTACAGTGATTTCCCAAGCGGGGTGAGTCGTTCACCACTGAGTTCGGTGAGCTCCTCATCGTTCCTGAATGCCTGGATGATGTCCGCTTCCCAGTCCGTGGCCTGGTCGCGGGGATTGGTCGGATTCAACGCCGCTTCCTTGTAGGTGTATTCAGGGTGATTTTTCCTGACACTGTTGAAATTCTGGGTGGCGGCGTAGGACGGCACAGACTGTGGCAGGAAGTCGCGCTTCATCTGCAGCGTCAGTAGCGGTCTTATTTCCTTGACGGTGTAACCGCGAATGGCCAGGGCGGCCTCCATCATCATGCCGGCGTGGGTGAGTACCTCTTCACGGGCATGCTTGTGCAGTACGGTATAGGAGATATATCCGGCGAACACAAGGCCGAGTGAAAACACGGCGAACAGTACCAGATTGAACTTGGTCGTCAGTCTCATCTATAAGCTCCCTGACCGCGGTGCCTTTCTTATGCAGGCGGTGTATCGCGGCATTGTGTGTAGTCCCTGTATGCCCGGGTGAAGCCAATGAGGCTGAAACCGGTCTCGTAACGCTGTGTTGCAGGATAGCTGGGCCAGAAGCGTAAATACACTTTGACCGCCCGGCCACGCACAAATTGCTCCACGATGGCATCGCTGTCCTTGCTGAACAGCACATGGCGCTCATCCACAACCGTGTCTGCCGGCAGAAAGTCTGCGCCGTCCACCGCGAGCCCCACGTCGTCAAAACCCGGATCGATATTGGATTCCGTCCTGACCAGCAGCCCCTTATCGCTGATGCTGAGTTTCACCGTGGTGTCCTGATAGCCATCGAAGAGGCTGGTTTGCCCGGACTCCAGTACACAGCCGGCAGATTGATCGACTGACCATGCTGCCCGTACTGCTGCAGGCAGGCTACACAGCACTGTAAGTAGCAGTGATACACCTAACAGGCCAGATAGCGAAACCGCTCTCGTCAAATTACTTCCCCCGCTAAAAACGTTGAAATACCATCCGCTGCAGTACGCGGTGCCTTTTCGGCAAAGTCTAGCACAGGATCGCGCCTGGCTTGATGTGATATACGCACCCTGCAATGATGGGTAAAATTAATCATGGCTTTCTTAACTTAGTATGCTCGGGAAGTATTCCATGCACCGTTACATGATGATCTGCTGTTTGCTGTGCGTGCCGCTTGGTCTGCAGGCACAGCCGCCCGTGGCCGACATGCACCTGCATTACAAGTGGACCCAACGGGACGTGACGTCACCGGCCGACGCAATGGCCGCCCTTGATGAGGAGGATATTGTCATGGGTGTGGTGATCGGTACGCCGGCGGAGTTGGCGCTGGTGCTGCAGTCACGGGCACCGGAGAGGATTGTTCCAATCTTCAGTCCCTACCGCGAGGGGGGCGACTGGCATCGCTGGGCCTATGACGACACCACGGTGACGCGCGCGCGTACGGCGCTGGCTTCCGGTCAGTACCAGGGTATCGGTGAATTGCATGTCGTTGGCGGTTTCGCTCCGACCCTCGAGAAGGCCGTCGTCCTCAAGCAGTTGCTGACACTGGCAGCCGAGTTCGATGTGCCGATCATGATTCACACCGAATTTTCACGAGCGGATTTCATGTTGAAGGTGTGCCAGCAGTTTCCTGAGTCACACATCCTGTGGGCACACAGCGGTGCCTTGCTGCCGCCGGAGGCGGTCGACCGGGTACTCGCGCGTTGTGACAATGTCTGGGGTGGACTGGGTGCGCGCGATCCCTGGCGTTTCGTAAATAACCCCCTGACCGCTGCAGACGGCACGCTGCTGCCGGCATGGAGGGCGCTGCTGCTGAAGTACCCGTCAAGGTTCATGGTGGGTTCGGACCCGGTGTGGCCGGTTGACCAGCTGGACCGCTGGGATGAGGCCGACAGTGGCTGGCAGCAGCTGGGACGTTTCTGGACGTTTCATCGCAGCTGGTTGGCGCAGTTGCCGAAAGACGTGGCACGCCGGATTGGCTGCCAGAATGCTGTGGGCCTGTTCGGGCGGTCACAGCGGGTGAAGTGCAAGTAAGCGCGAGCGACAGGCTCCCTCTATTCAGTTCCCCGCTGCTATCTGTCCAGATCCCGCACTTTAATATATTAGTAAATACTGATAAACTCTTCAGCCCTTTTCGTAGTCAATTCAAGCAGGTCATCCATGTTCAAGCTAGGTTGCGCCAGCCGCGTATGTGCTAAAAACGAGATTCTGTCAGGCCTGACGGTGGCCCTGGCGCTGGTGCCGGAGGCCGTGGCCTTCGCCTTTGTGGCCGGGGTAGAGCCGCTGGTCGGACTGTATGCGGCCTTCATGGTGGGCCTGCTGGCGGCCATTTTTGGTGGCCGCCCGGGTATGATTTCCGGTGCGACCGGCGCCATGGCGGTGGTGATGGTCGCTCTCGTCGCCGAGCATGGTGTGGAATACCTGTTTGCAGCGGTGGTGTTGACCGGTCTGTTGCAGATGGGGGCCGGTGCATTACGGCTGGGGAAGTTCATCCGTATCGTGCCCTATCCGGTGATGCTGGGTTTTGTCAACGGCCTGGCGATTGTGATCTTCCTTGCCCAGTTACAGCACTTTCAGGTGACCTCGGCCGAGGGTGTGAAGCAATGGTTGTCGGGTGAGGCGCTGATGATATTTGCCGGCCTGATCATACTCACCATGCTCATCATAAAATATTTGCCGAAATTAACCGGCAGCTTTCCAGCGGCGCTGGCGGCAATTATTACGGTCAGCCTGCTGGCGTTGGGGCTGGAACTGGACACGGTGACCGTGGGTGACCTCGCCAGCATCAAGGGCGGTCTGCCGGCTTTTCATATTCCGTCGGTGCCGTTGACTTTCGAAACACTCATCATCATCCTGCCGTACTCCTTCATTCTCGCAGCAGTAGGGCTGATCGAGTCCCTGTTGACGCTGAGCCTGATTGATGAAGTGACCAATACCCGTGGCCGTGGTAACCGCGAGTGTATGGGGCAGGGGATTGCCAACACGGTGACCGGCTTCTTCGGCGGCATGGGTGGTTGCGCCATGATCGGCCAGAGCATGATCAACGTGAACTCCGGCGGGCGCCAGCGTTTGTCCGGCGTCGCCGCGGCGCTGTTCCTGCTGATGTTTATCCTGTTTGCCTCGCCGCTGATAGAACGCATCCCCATGGCGGCACTGGTGGGTGTAATGTTTGTGGTTGTGCTCGCCACCTTTGAATGGTCAAGCCTGCGCATCATGGGCAAGATACCGGCAACCGACGCCTTTGTGCTGATACTTGTTTCGGCGGTGACCGTGCTTACAGACCTGGCGATTGCCGTGGTCGTTGGCGTGATCGTCTCGGCGCTGGTGTTTGCCTGGGAACATGCCAAGCATATCAATAGTAAAACCTATGATGACGAGCAGGGGTCGCGTGTGCATGAACTCAATGGCCCGCTGTTTTTTGGTTCAGTGAAAAACTTCCTGGAACTGTTTAATCCGGAAGAAGACCCGGATGATGTGATTATTGAATTCCAGAATTCACGGGTTGCGGACCACTCGGCGATTGAAGCAATCGACACCCTGGCGGAACGGTATATCCGGGCAGGCAAGACCTTGCATCTGAGGCATTTGAGTGAAGAGTGTCGTCGCTTGTTAAAGAAGGCCGGCGACCTGGTAGAGGTGAATGTGCTGGAAGACCCGCGCTATCACGTCGCGGATGATCAAATGGCATAAACCACAGCTTGCTTCGGAATGAAGCGAGATATAAAACGAAGCCGCGTTATTCAACGCGGCTTCGTTGTTAACTACGAAAAAGGCCGGGTGCTTTTTGCTGTGGTCTAGCGACTGCCACCCATGCCGAAGCCGGACCCACTGTCGTTGCCGGGTCCTGAGCCATAGCCACCACGCGGCTGATAACCACGGTCACCGCGGTTGCCACCCATGCCGAAGCCGGAACCGCTGTCTTCGCCAGGGCCATAGCCATAGCCGCCACGCGGTGGATAGCCACGGTCGCCGCGGTTGCCACCCATGCCGAAGCCGGAACCACTGTCGTTGCCGGGGCCTGAGCCATAGCCACCACCCGGACCATAGCCCTGTCCCTGGCCGGGGCCGTAACCCTGCTCGGAAGCCGGTCCCGGACCATAGCCCTGTCCCTGGCCGGGGCCGTAACCCTGCTCGGAACCCGGTCCCGGACCATAGCCCTGTCCCTGGCCGGGGCCGTAACCCTGCTCGGAACCCGGTCCTGGACCGTAGCCCTGTCCCTGGCCAGGGCCATAACCCTGCTCGGAACCCGGTCCTGGACCATAGCCCTGACCGTAGCGTTGAGGGTAACCGCGCTCGTAACCGCCGCCCGGTCCATAGCCGCGATCGTTGTTCCTGCTGGAGCTGCTGCCCATGCCCATGCCGCCGGCATCGGCCGCGGTCATGACCATCGAGCTGGCCAGTGCCACGGCGGCCAGCAGGCCGTAAATACTGTTTGATCGTTTCAAAGTGATTTCTCCTGTTAAGTTGTTATGCTCTTGAATTGCCAGGGTGTCCGGTCATCATGTCCGGATTTGTACACGCCCGCCCGGATAATGCGCCACATAGGCCGCTGGTGCAAAAAAAACGCGTCAGCGCGCACCTGTTTCGGCCGCTCCGCTTTCAAGTCAGTACCATCCGTCTGAGTGCTCAATGTGAGCGCGTATCCCCGCTGACCATTTTCATTCCAGGTAGGCTGATGACAGGCGCGCTTCATAAAAATTATAAATATATCAATAAGATAAATATTGTCAGGGGCGGCTGGCGGGTGACGCTTAATATGTGTGAAACGTGACGGAAGGCATTACAATGTCGCGACTGCAGAAACGTGGTGAAGCCATGAAGATCCCAGTCAGCGAGCTGATCGTCAGGTACATGGAGAGGCTCGGTATCGAGTATATCTTTGGCATGCCCGGGGCCCACATCCAGCCGGTGTACGACAGCCTCTACCATTCCAGCGTGAAGAGTGTGCTTGCCAAGCACGAGCAGGGCGCGGCCTTTATGGCCTGTGGTTGCGCGCGTGCCTCGGGCAAGATAGCCGCTTGCATCACCACCGCGGGTCCGGGTGCAACCAACCTGGTGACCGGCATTGCCAATGCCTACGCCGACCGGCAGCCGATTCTGGTGGTGACGGGTGAAACGTCCACCCATATCTTTGGCAAGGGCGGGCTGCAGGAGAGTTCGGGCGAGGGCGGCAGCATCGACCAGGATGAACTGTTCAAAAGCATTACCCGCTATCGCAAGGTCATAGAACGTACCGATTACCTGGTGAACGTGCTGAATCAGGCATCCAGGGTGCTGTTGTCAGCCAACTCGGGGCCAGTGTTGCTCTGCATCCCCTTCAACGTGCAGAAGGAACTGGTTGATGCAGACCTGCTGGAGCGTGTGGTCACGGAGCGGCCGGATCCCGCCGCCGCCGAGAACACCCGCTCGATTGACGCGTTGACCGGGCTGATACTGGAGTCGCGCAATCCGGTTATCGTGGCGGGCTATGGTTGCATCAAGTCCGGTGCGCAGCAGCAGGTATGCGAACTGAGTGATTCACTGAATATACCGGTCACCAGCAGCATGAAAGGCAAGGGCGTTATCAGCGAGCAGTCCGCGCTGTCGCTGGGCAGCCTCGGTGTCACCTCGACCGGCTATGCCTACAAGTACATTGTCGAGAATGCGGATGCCATTATTTTTCTGGGCGCGGGGTTTAACGAGCGTACCAGCTACCTGTGGGATGATACCCTGCTGCATAACAAGAAGATTGCGCAGGTCGACAGCAACCCTGAACAGATCGACAAGGTGTTCAAGTCCGACGTGGCCGTGACCGGTGATATAAAGTCAACGCTGAACGGTGTGCTGAGAACTTTGGATGCACAGGGCGTTGATCGCCAGGCGGTACGTAAACAAATCGCCGTGAATGACCCGGTCGCCCAGCGCGATGCCGGTAGCAGCAAGATATTCAGCGCCGGTTTTGAACTGGTTGAAAGTTTCTACAGGCGCCTTGAGCAACATTTCCCGCAAGACCTGGTGGTGTTCGATGACAACCTGATTTTTGCGCAGAACTTTTTTAACGTCTCCAGCGGTAACCGTTTTTACCCGAACTCCGGTATCTCTTCGCTGGGCCATGCGATACCGGCAGCCATCGGGTCACGCTTTGCTGAACACAAGCCGACCCTCGCGATTATCGGTGACGGCGGTTTCCAGATGTGCTGCATGGAACTGATGACGGCGGTCAACTACGCGCTGCCGATTACCGTGGTGATGTTCAATAATTCCACCATGGGGCTGATCCGCAAGAACCAGTACCAGAGTTATAAACAACGCTATATCGACTGCGACTTTGTGAATCCCGACTACGCCCTGCTGGCGAAATCATTTGGTATCGACTACCAGCGCGTCGAGACGGAAGCCGATCTGGAGCGGCTGTTTGCGGACACGGATTTTCTCGAGGGCATTAATCTCGTCGAAATCATGCTCGATAAGGACGCCTTTCCAAACTACAACTCGCTGCGCAATTAAACGCTGGTTTCCCCATGGGTGCATTCTCTTGTCCGGCACTGGAGCGTTGCCTTGAGCTTCACCCGGATGCGGATGCAGTCGCCCTGATCCGTGCGCGGCTGGCACAGGCCGACGGGCTTGCCGCCTTGCTGCCACTCTATGATCAGCTCATTCCCGTGCTTGAAACCGCGCTGTGGGACTCCGCGCTTGACCCGGCACAGCTTGATCTCTACCACGCACTGTTTGCCGAAATGGAAGGTCATATTGCGGCTGCCGGGAATGATACGCGCCACACCCTGGTCGTGGTGGTGCCGGTGGCGGATCGACCACAGCAACTGCGTACTTGCCTGCTGAGCCTGGCGGGCGCCGCGCGGGCATTTCGTTATGGCGCGGGCGCTGAGCAATGCACGAACAAGATCGTGGCAGTGATTGCCGACGACTCGCGTGCCGCCGGGAGCATTAGCGAAAACCGGGCGATCGCTGCCGAGATCAGCCAGTCGGGTATCGAAACCCGCTATTTTGGCCAGCAGGAGCAACTCGCGGAGCTCGACAGACTGGCTGACAGTGACCGCCAGGCGCTGCGCAACATTATCGGCAGTGCCGCACCCGAGGCCTTCTTCCACAAGGGCGCATCGACCATGCGTAACATTACCTGCCTGATGTTGAACAGGATGGCACGGCAGGATGAACGCCTGCTGTTCCTGTTTGTCGATAGCGACGAGGCCTTCCATGCGGACACAGTGGCCGGACGCGGGCGCTTTACCACCAATTATTTCTACCACATTGATCGGATCTTCAGGCAGTCACCGGTCGAGGTGCTGACCGGCAAGGTGGTGGGTGACCCGCCGGTATCACCGGCGGTGATGGCCGGCACCCTGCTGGAGGATGTGCTTGCCTTGCTGACGGAAATGGCCGGCCTCGGGGCGAATGCGCCGTGCACCTTTCACGAGGGTTCGGACCATCACGATGCCGCGGCCTATCATGACATGGCAAGGCTGTTTGGTTTCAAATCATCAGGCGTGGCCAGCCGTTACCGGTGTACGCTGCAGGGGGCGCACGATCATGCGGCGTGCCTGTCTGACCTGTCCCGCAAACTCAATCGTTTTTTCGATGGCGAGCATCCCACGCGGGTGACGCCGTACCAGCACGCCGATGTGCAGACCAGTGTGACACCGGCACGCACGGTGTATACCGGCAACTATGTCCTTTCGCCCGCAGCCCTGAGGTATTTCATTCCGTTTGCGGGACTGCAGCTGCGCATGGCGGGGCCGGTGCTCGGGCGCCTCGTACAGGCCAGCAGTGGTGATGCCTTTGTCTCCGCCAACCTGCCCCTGCTGCACCGGCGTACCGTCGCGGAGACCGGTGGCTCGGAATTTCGTCCGGGTGTCGATCGCAGTACCGCACTGGTTGACCTGTCCGGCGAGTTTGAACGGCAGTTCTTCGGTGACGTGATGTTGTTTACGGTGATCGAGCTGGTCGCACAGGGTTACCCGGAGCAGCTGCCCGCACGCGCTGAAATCCAGACGCAGGTGCTGGCGACGGAAGCCACCATGCGTGCGCACTATGCGGAGGTACGGCAACGCGTGTTGATGCGCCTGGACACACTTGAAAATTTCCTCTCCGGGCCGGTGCACTGGTGGCGTAACGATGCACAGACACACACCCTGTTCGAGCAGTTCTGCGGGTCCCTGCATGCCAATTTTGGTGAAGACGCACGTGCCTGGCAGCTGATCGATGATGTGGCTCACCGGGGTGCGCGCTGCACGGCCATCGTCGATGCGCTGGCAAATTACCGTTTTGACCGGCAGTCCTGGGAGCGGGTGCTGCAAGGGTGAGCAGGGTCATCGGGCGCCTGAAGAACCTCGTTCACCGCCAGGCCCGGCCGCTGCGTTACCGTTTGCTGAAGCCGTTGCTGGCTCACGAGGCGTTCAGCGCCGAACAGTTGCAGCACTATCAGCAGCAGCAGTTCAACGCCATGGTACGTTTTGCGATGCAAAATACGGACTTTTACCGGGACAGCTACCAGGGCCTTGCCGGGCCGGATTTTGACGCGACTGATTTGCCGGTGCTCACCCGTGAGACGGTGGTTGCACAGCGTGATGCCCTGCTTGCCGGTGGTCTTGATCAGACCGGTTTAAAGCTGGGTTACACCGGGGGGTCAACCGGCAAGCCGCTGGCATTTTATTACACCGATGAAAAGACCGAGCACATGCGTGCCGGCATGATGCGCAGTTACTGCTGGGCGGGCTGGCGGCCGGGCGACAAGGTACTGAACTTTTGGGGTGCTCGACAGGATATCCACAAACCGCGCACGCCGTCTGACCGGCTGCGGCGCTATACGGCGGCAGAGCAGACACTCGGTGCGTATGAATTCAGTGATGCCGAGCTGTTGAACTGGGCGCGGCACGTGCAGTCCTGGAAGCCGACGCTGCTGCAGGGGTATGCCTCGATCCTGACGGAGCTGGCGCAGTTTGTGCGACGCAGGCACATGCCTATGCCAGCAACCATAAAAGGGGTGTTCTCCACGGCCGAGGTGCTTTACGACTGGCAGCGAGCGGCCATCGAGTCGGCGTTCTCATGCACGGTATTCAACCAGTACGGCAGTCGCGAGGTACCGAATATCGGACTGCAATGCGCGCACGGCAATTTCCACGTCTTCAGTGATCTGGTGAAGCTCGAATCGATACCGGTAGAGGGAGAGCAGCGGATACTGGTGACCTCGCTCACCAATCGCATCATGCCGATGATTCGTTACCAGTTGGGCGACCTGGGGCGGCTGCAAGAGGGGCGCTGCAGTTGTGGTTCCCCATTCCCGTTGCTGGCGCTCGACGTTTG
>Ga0316193_10004186_pt1 | contig 10583 bp, 8 predicted proteins | sample MerIslsedime2_MG_FD_207735 | JGI IMG/M metagenome (GOLD analysis project Ga0316193, IMG submission 207735) | Coastal sediment microbial communities from Maine, United States - Merrow Island sediment 2 | ecosystem: Environmental > Aquatic > Marine > Coastal > Sediment | place: USA: Maine... | reverse complement strand
CCCGGATTGATCGTCGATCCCGGCGGCGCAGTTCCCGATCTCGGGACTGTCAATGGCATAGAAGGCGCCGCCATCGCCGCCGTCGGGCACCACCTCGGTCCATGTCCAGTCGCGCGGTTCATACTCGGCGTAGACGCCATCGTTGGCCAGCGTCCAGGTTGTCGGGGCGGCATCGAAGCTCTCGGAGAAGACTTTGAGATCACCCGGCGCAGCCGGCGGGTCGGGATCGAGGATCGTGTTGAATCGGCATTGGGTCGGCCAATCCCTCATCTGTGTCGCGAGCATGGCGGCGTCGATCGCATCGCAGTGTTCAGGATTGATGACGACGGCTGAGACCTCACCCGTGAGGAGATCCGGCAGGGGTGCGCCCACCAGATCCCTGCAGCTTGCCGAGAGGGCGTCCGCGTGGTCCCTGAAGTCCGACAGCGGGAATTGGTACTGGGTCATGGCCCGCCAATAGATATGGGCCGCACGGGTCATGCCGATGGGGGGCACGGCGAGTCCGTTGGCCGATCCTCCGTCCACCAGCATGGCGAATGCGTGGTTCGGGACCCCGCTGTTGGTGTGTACGCCGCCGTTGTCGCCATCGCTGCAGTAGTAGCGGTTCGAGAAGACCGATCCCGGGTCGGACAGGCACTCCGGATTCCACATGTCGCGGATCGCGCCGCCGAACGAGGAGCTGTCCTCGGCAACCAGCCATCGCAACGACCCGTCACCGCCCGAGCGCAAGGTCACGACCACACCGCGGTCGAGAGCGTCACGGATGGCCTCGCCGTCGCTTCTGCCGACAAAGACCGCCGGGATCGAGAGTCCGCCGCTGCCGGTCATGGTGGTGACATTGTCGTTGAGAGGGTTGACTACGATCGCGGCGATGGCTCCGGCCGCTTCGGCGTTGGTCACGGGGGTGATAAATCGCTCGGTGCACGCGCCCATGGTGATGAGGGCGATTTTCCCGGGGGTGAAGTCGACGAGTGGATCACAGGCATCGTTGTCCTGTCCGACGCCGTCGTGGGCGAGCTCGACGGTTCCGGTCACCTCCCACGGCGGTGCGGGATTGAAAGTGGCTGAGCGAACATCCAGGGAGGCCACCAGATCGGCGGGTTCCTGGATGATGAATTCGACCTCGTCGATGGCGGTGGCCGCGGAGCAGGTGCCGGGGGCTCGTACGGTGCTCGGGAGATCCGAGCCCGAGTCGTAGAGCAGATCGACGATCTCCCCGAAGACGTCCGAGTAGCTCTCATTGAGGGCGCCGGACTGCCAGGCATAGACAAGACCGTGCGTCTCCTGGGTGTAGCCGTGGGCCCACTCGTGGGCCACGACATCATCGGTGGCGGTTCCAACGCAGAAGCTGGTGGACGAACCGTTGAAGTAGGCGTTGGGACAGTCCATCCCGTCGCGGTCGTAGTAGCTCCGCAGCCGGCTGTCACTCCCGGTGTACGAGAGGAAGGTTCCGCCGGAGATATTGGCGAAAGTGTTGTAGGTCTGCTCCGCAACGATGATGAGATTGTTGATTTCCTCGTCGCGGAAGGGTCCACTGCCGTTGTAGGGGAGGGGATCGCCTTCCTGCCACACCAGATTGCCGCCGTTGTTCTCGTAGATCTGGCGATGGGTGTGTTCGATGTCGCTGATCTGCTCGAGGAGGCGTCCGTCACGGGCATCGACGAAGAGTTGCTCCCGCACACCCTTCCCGTCGGTGACTTCGAAACGCCAGGCGAGGTGAGTGAGGCCTTCACGGCCCCAAATCACGCCGTCGTTGAAGATCACCAACTCGGCGTCCGGCACCGCCAGCGCGGTTGGATCGAGCGACTGCTGTTTGGCCACCAATGCCCTTGCATGGTTTCGAGCCTGTTCGGCGGAGATTTCGGGGGTGACCCGATTGACCGCGATCTTCGGCAGGACGGTGGCGTTGGCGGTCACCAGTTCGCCCATGCTGTTGAAATGAAGTCCCATCCGCGCACCGAAGACCGGAACGCCACGGTGGACCTGGTCGAACACGAGGTGGGTGTGACCGAGACGGTCGGTCCGTTCCCGAATCTGCACGAGCTCGACTCCCGGGGACTCGATTCCAAAGGCCTTGCCGTGGCGGAGCAGAAACAGCTCCGCCTTCTCTTTCGTCGAGCTCCCGTCGCTGACGACAGCGCCGGGTTCAAAACGCGCATGCCGAACCGAGCCCGTGACGCGATTCACGACAACCTCGGCGTCGGTCACACCCGCCAGACGGCGAACCGCGGCTGCGCCGGGATCGGACTCCACCGCGCCGAACGCCGCGCCTGCGACGGTCGACACGAGGATCAGAAAAAGCGTACGAACGTGGAACTGCATTTCTTGGAGGTCCTTTCGGCGGGAAGGCTTGACTCGGCCAGCGCGCGGGCTCTCATATCTTAAACCACACCGAACAACGAGTACAGCATGCCCTGGAATTCCGGCGTCAGTTCCGATTATGACCGTCGGCAGTCCCGGAGGCTTCTGCCGCCACGGCGGCCCAGGCCCGTTGGTACACATCCGGGAAGAATTTCAGGTAGCCGGGATAGTCCCTGCGGGCCTGCGAAACCGCTTCGGCATCGAGCTCGACGATGGCCAGGGGGTCGGTGGTTTCGATGACCACGCTCCCATTCGGCGCGATGACGGCCGAGGGTCCGTCGGGGGGCAACACCTCGCCAGACGGCGGTCTGTTGACGGTCACCACCCAGGTCGCGGCGGTCACGGCATCGGCCCGAAGAACCAGGCGCCACCGATCCCAGCTCGCGGCGGGAGTTGCCCGCGGGACAAAGATCACGGCGGCGCCGCGAGCGGCCAAGAGCTGGCAGCCCGTGGTCCGGTTGGCGTCGGAACAGATCTGGATGCCGAGGGGCAGGGGAAAGCCGGGGATCACCTCGGGGGAGTAGGTGCCGGGTTCGTAGTGGTCCGCCTCCCAGAAGTGTTCCTCGAACGGCAGGTGGATCTTGCGGTAGGACGAGCGCAAGACACCGGCATTGTCGAAGAGCAGAGCGGTGTTGTGTCTCCTGCCGGACGCGGAATCGCGGATGATCGCCCCGCCGAGAACGGCCACCCCGGCTCGGCGGGCCGCCTCGGCCTGAATCCGCTGTCTTCGACCTCCGGGGCCCTCGGCGTCGCCGTCTTCGGCAGCGCGAGAGGCAGGAACCCACGGGTCCAACGGGAGTTCCGGCAGCACCACGAGTTCGGCGCCGGCGGAACGCGCCTCCTTGAGTCGGCCGGTCAGGCGATCGCCTCCGGGATCGTCGAAAAACACCTCTGTCAACAGGCCGACGGTCAGCTTGGAATCGGTCATGTGAGGTACCCTAACGCGAGCATTGGGCGAACTCAAGCCCGGCAATCCACAACGGGAGACTCCATGCGCATCGCACTCATCCAACAGCCCGCCACCACCGATCCGACAGCCAACCTCGAGAAGGGGATCGCTGCCCTCGAGAGAGCCGCCGCCGACGGCGCGGAGCTCGTCTGCTATGCCGAGCTTGCGTTCGAGCGGTTCCACCCTCAGAAGCACGCCGAAGCCGGCTTCGAGAATCTGGCGCAGACCATCCCCGGTCCCGTCACCGAGGCGTTTGCGGCGAAGGCGCGGGAGCTGGGTGTGGTGGTGGTGCTGAATCTCTTCGAGCGGGACGGCACGAGCTGCTACGACACCTCTCCGGTGATCGATGCGGATGGAAGCCTGCTCGGTCGGGTGAGGATGGTGCACATCACCGACTATGAGGCCTTTCACGAGAAGGGCTACTACACGCCCGGCGACACCGGCGTTCCGGTCTTCGACACCGCGGCCGGTCGCATCGGCGTCGCCATCTGTTACGACCGCCACTACCCCGAGCAGATGCGCGCACTCGCCCTGAGCGGCGCCGAGGTGGTTGTCGTGCCGCAGGCCGGCGCCGTCGGGGAGTGGCCAGATGGGTTGTACGAGGCCGAGCTGCGGGTTGCGGCCTTTCAGAACGGCTACTTCACCGCTCTCTGCAACCGCGTCGGTCCCGAAGAAAAACTGGTCTTTGCCGGCGAATCATTCGTCTGCGGCCCGGATGGAAGGGTGTTGGCCCGCGCCGGATGTGGCACCGAAGAGATCCTTGTCGCCGATCTCGACCTCAGCGAGATCGAGCACTCCCATGCCCGCCGGCTCTTCCTTCCCGATCGTCGACCCGAGCTCTACACCCAGTGGCTGATTCGCCGTTGAATCATTGAATCAGGTTGTCCCCCGAGGTACATTGGAAGAGGGGAGCACCATGGACCGCGTTCCGGACAGAACGAGCTTTGAGACGGAACCGAGACCGCTGTCGGGTTCGGTGGTTCTGGTTGTCGACGATGATGAAGACATCCGGACCTTTCTTCTCGCACTCTTTGCCGATCACGGAGCCGGGTTGTGCGAGGCGGCCGACGGCAACGAGGCCATGGAGATGGCCAGGGAAATGCGGCCCGACATCATCACCCTTGATCTCTCCATGCCCGGCCGCGATGGTGTGACCGCCTTCTCCGATCTCCGCGCCGATCCCCTCACCGCCGACATCCCGATCTGTATCGTCACCGGCCACCCGGAGTTTCGCAAGGTGATCTACGAGCGCCCGGTCGCGGCGCCCGAGGGTTTCGTGACAAAACCGGTCAACCCGGACGAGTTGGTCAGGACCGTGCGGCGAATCCTCGCTCTGCGGAGCCGCAGCCGCTCCCGCCAACGCTGAGATCAACCCGGCGTCGGGGGACCCGAAAACCGAAGATCCATGACGGCCGGCGGGTTTTGCGGTGGAGGTCGATTCGGCGAAACTCGATCTCCGCTTGGTCGGGGTGCAGCCTGGCCGATGGTGACAGACGCCACCCCGGAAACCACGTCGCCGACATCATTGGACACGACGCACTGGTAGAACGCCTCAGCTTCGTGGGACAGGGCTCTGACCATCAGGGTGGAGGTGCCTGCGCCGGAGAAGAGATCGCCGTCGATCACTTCGGTGCCGTTGCGGAGCCATCGATAGCTCAGCGGCGGGGTTCCGGCAGCTTCGAGGTGGAGTCTGGCCGTTGCTCCCGGAACGATCAGCTTCGAGACCGGCTGCTTTGTGATGATCGGCGGAGGCGCGTGTGCGAGAACGAACTCCTGCCGGAGGAGGTCGCCGAACGGCCAGGCGCCCTCCCGCTCCATTCGGGCCGAGAGCACCGGATTGCTGCCGATCTCCTTGAACCGGGAGCTCGGAGGAGTGATCAAGAGGCGATAATCGTGAATCTCGCCGGGTTCGACGTGTTCTTCAGGCAAGAGCTGCTCGACCTCGATGGACCAGCCGGGGGAGTCGATCTCGACGGCAAACCACGTCATCTGCTCCGAGTTCCACGGTGTGGTGCCGGTATTGCGAAGTGTGATGGTTGACCTTTGGCTCTCCCCGAATCTGAAGAATCGAGGCACGTCGAAGCTCACGAGTTCGGCGTCGTCCACAACCGCCTCGGCAATCGACTGAGAGTAGACATCGTAGGCCGCCTTGGGATCCAGTTCGGGTGGCCCGTAGAGCAAGCCGAAGGTGTAGGCCGACGGGCTGGGTGAGTCGTTCATCTCATAGAAAAAGATCCGGTCGACCCAATTGCGATGTCCGCGTGAAGGCGAAAACCACTGGTCGAGCAGGGTCCCGACAAAGTTCGCCTGCCGACCCTCGCCCCATCTGTCGCTCTCGACCCCGGTTTCGGTGAGCCAGAACGGACGCTGCCACCAGCCGGTGTCCCGCAGCACCTCCTCTACCGATGGCGGTGAAAAAGGCAACGGGCCACCGGTCTCCAGATCGTAGGTGACCTCGGACGCAAAACCGTTGCTTGGGTAAACGTGTTGGGTGACGACATCGAGCTGATCTCCTGCGGAGCGGATGGTGGCCCTGAGCCAGTCGTCCCAGTTCGCGCTGCTGAGGTGGGCGAGATCGGGTGCGCACACCAGAGCCGACGGATCACCGAGGGTGATTGACTGGCTTCCCGGGAGCAGTATCACATCGATGTACTGCTGGCGGGTCCCTTCCCAAAACCGGTCGAGGTTGGGCTCGTTCCATAGACCCCACGCATCGATGCGTCCGGCGTACCGCAGCGCTGCGAGGTAGCAGAACTCCCTCCACTGGTCGGGTTCGTCGGGAACCCCCGAGAATTCGGGTCCGGAGGTGGCCCACCCGGGGGTCGCCCCCAGTCCGGCGAAGATTCGAAGACCGCGGGCCTCGAGTCGATCCACGAGGGCGTCGTAGATCGACCAGTCGTAGACGTCCCGCTCGGGCTCGGCGAACAACCACAAGAAGTCGATCCGCACCCAGTCGATTCCGGCGGACTGAATCCGGTCGGCGACGGACGCGGACGGGATGTGGGCGTTGACCCCGAACCCGCTCGACAATGCGGCGGGAACAAACGCCAAGGACACCAGCGTCATCGCCACAAGAACGCGATCTGATTTCATGTTCCTCCGATGACGATCATAGCAACCAGGGAGGATTCAGGTCGAGTTCTTCTGGTGCGGTTGCGGAAGATTTACACCAACTCGCGGACGTACTTTTCGCGCGCAAGTCGCCAGAAAACCACCAGAAACGCGGTCAGGGGTATGGCTAGGATCATTCCTGAAATACCGCTGAGAGCCGTGCCCCAGAAAAAGATCGCGATGATGATGACCACCGGGTGGAGCCCCGTGCGATCACCCATGATCTTGGGCGTCAGAAAATAACCTTCGATGGCCTGCACGAGAGCGAAGACCGCGAGCACGGCCACGACTCGGCCGAGGCCTCCGCCGTCCTGGAAAAAGGCGATGGGCAGCGCGGTGGCGAGGCCGATGATATTACCGAGGTAGGGCACGATGTTGAGGAACCCCAGGGTGATGCCGATGACGGCCCCGTACTTCAGTCCCGCGATGCTGAAGCCGATGGCGAAGAGCATCCCTTGGATCGAGGCGATGACAAGCTGGCCGCGAAAGAAGGCGACCATGATGTTCACGAACTCACCCAGAAGGTAAACGATGTCCTTTCGGGTTTCGGGCTTGAGGAACGGGAGATAGCCTTCCAAAGCGTCGGTTCTGATCGGTTCGGCCATGAGGAAGAACGAGAAATAGATGGGAAAGACCGCCCATCCCATGAGACCCACCACCCACGCGACCAGGCCGGCGCCGGCCGATAGGGCCTGCCGTCCGACGACACCGAGACCGCTGAGAATTCCTGCCCCCTGACCCTCCATCCCAGCCTTGATCTCCTGCGCGTAGGGGTTTTCGTTGAGGAAGGTGCTCACCATGGGTGAGTTGGCCTTGATCCACGCTACCGTCCGAGCCCACAGGCCGGGAAGCGCCTTGACCAGGTCGGTCATCTGGTCGGCGATGAGCGCGCCGAAGAAAAAAACCAATCCCGCGACAGGAATGACGACAGCAAGGAAGACCAGCAGCAACGCCACGATTTTGTTGGCCCGCAATCTGGTGCGGGTCCATTGGTAGAACGGTTTAAACACGAGGGCCGCCACCGCAGCCACCGCCAACGGCAGGAAGACGGTGGAAAATTCATTGACGAAAGCGCCGATGAGCCAGCACACCAAACCGATGCCCGCGACGATGATCACGGCCGACAGAATGGTGATGGCGGTTGCGACGGTGTTCTGCTGGCGGGAGCTCAGTTCGATTGGCATAGATGATCTCCGATCTTCAGCCGCTTCCGCTCAAGGTGGCGGCCATCTCCTCCTGGAAGGCCTCGATGAGCGCCTTTGGATCGGGCACCAACCCGGCGTCGGTGACAACACCGAGCCTGACCTGCCCGGCGTAGCTGAGGACGCTGACCCCGAGACCGAGATGCGCCGCCTGGGGAACCCAGAACATCATGCTCCTCATGGCCTTGCCGGCAAGATACAGCTCTTCTCTGGGACCTGGAACATTGGTCATCACCGCCGTCGCCTTGGAGCCGAAGAAGCGCACCGCCTGGCTCTCCACCGAGGAGCTGGCGGTCCCCAGGGCATTGAGCACGGCGTAGGTCACCACCGCTTCGGTGGAGTTCTTGATAGAGTCCATTCGCGCCTTGAGCTCCCGCAAACGCTCCGTTCGGTCCGCGATGCCCACCGGCAACGCGAGAAAAACCAGTCCAAAACGATTTCCAAGCTGTTCCACCGCCCCCTCCGGGCGGAGGTTTACCGGAACGATGGCTCGGATCTCGAGCCCGGGTCTGAGCTCTTCTCCCCGCGAAATGAGGTAGCGACGCAAGGCGCCTGCGACACCGTTGAGCAGAACGTCGTTGATGGTTGCCCCGGTCGTCTTGCTGAATGACTTGACCTCATCGAGGGCAAGAACCTTGGACCATGCGCAACGTTTTGCGGTGCCGAGGTCACCCTTCAACCGGGTCATGGGGTCGGCGGGCATGAGCGCCAGACGGCCGAGAACGCCGGTGGCTTTGAGACCTTCGCCCGCGAGCCCGGCGGCCCGAGCCGGGTCGAGGAGGGTTTCGACGGTCCCGTCCACCACCTTTCCGGTAGCCCGGCGAACCGAGTACAGAGCCTCATTGACCACCTCGGGCAACCACGGTCCACTGCCCAGCGGAGTGCGCCGCCGTCGAGTCCGCCGTACCTTGGGCGAGCCCTTCGGCGAGTCGTCGGTCATTTCGAGCAACACCCTGACCAGGGCGATGCCGTCGGCGATGCAGTGGTGGATGCGGGCCACCACCGCCGATCCGCCGCGGTAGTTTTCGATGTACTGGAACTGCCACAGAGGTTTGGTGGAATCGAGGGGGGTCGACATCAGGGTGCTGACCATCTCCTGAAGTTCGTCCTGCCCGCCGGGGTCCGGCAATGCCACCTTCTGCAGGTGCGACCTCAGATTGAAGTACTTGTCCTCGACCCAGCGCGGGCCGACCATGGGGAGCGGCGATTCGACAACCCGCTGCCGGAACCTGTCGTAACCGAGGAAGCGATCCTCGATGAGTTCTTTGAGCTTTGAGAACTCGAGCTTTTCATAGAAGGACAACACACCGGTGATGATCATCAGGTTCGTGCGGTCCTCCATGTGGAGCCACGCGGCGTCGACATTGGACATCGCCTCGCCCGGTAGCAGACCCATTCATCCCTCCTTGAAGCCCACACTCAGTGAGAGTTCCGATCAAACTCTAGCAGAACAATTCAAAGGCCGATCTCGAGGCATCTTCAGTTCTTCACGACCGCCTGCATGATGTATGGCTGCTTCAGGCTCTGAGTCTCACCGACGGCAAGGCCCCCCTGAGGAACCCAACCCCACTGAGCCTCTTCGTTCACCTTCGCGGCCAACTCCTGACACGCTTTGTTGAAATCGGTGCCGATGCTCTTGACCGCGGATACCACGATGACCTTGTATTCCATGTTGTGCTCTCCTCCTCCCGACCCGAGACAGAGTTGCTGAAATCCTCGTGGCACCCATCAGACCTTGAGATCGCCATCACCGACAACCGTACGTGCGGTTCCGTCCTCGAACAGCGCCACAATCGTCGGGCGGTGGACGAGGTAGTCGATGTGAGTGGTCGACTCGTTGACGCCGCCGGGAATGCCGATGTTACTCCCGAAGGCGATGTGAGCCGTGCGGTAGGCCTTCTCATCCTCGAGCATGATTCCGACGAGCCGCGCCTTCGGGTTGAGGCCGATCCCGAGCTCGCCGATGGTGCGGGCGCCGGCATCCGTGGCCAGGAGCTCGGTGATCCGTTCTTGCCACCGCGGGGCTTCGCAGCGAACGCTCGTCACCCGGCCCGCCTCGATCTCGAGGGTGACCGGTGACGGGGGCGCTCCCTCGCCGCCGATCGGTCCATCGACCACCAGTACGCCCTCGGCGCCGTCTTCAACCGGCGCGCAGTAAATCTCACCGCATGGGAGATTGACGCCCCTCTCGGTTTCGGTGATTTTGACATCGGTGATGAACCGGCGGCCCCGGAGGTCGAGAGTGACATCGGTGCCGAGGGGCGTCGTGATTCGAACCGAAACCGCCTCGTCGAGTGCGTCGATCAGACGATCGGCCCGATCGACCATGAGGCCGTAGTCGACATCCATCGGACCGTCCTCCATCATGTCCTCGCGGATGTTCGGACTGTGACCGACCCGGAGGGCGCGTTCTTCAAGGAGGGTCAACCACTCAATGCGAAATGGGACCTCGTCGCTCGAACCCGCCATGACGTTGATGACCACATCGTGGCCTTCGACCGCGGCGGCCATGTCACCCGGCATCGATTTGAGGGGGCGTCCGCGGGCTGGAAGGGGATAGGCTGTTGTGGCGCAGCCCTCGGCGAGCGCCGCTTGGTAAAAAGCGTCCGAGCACTTTTGACACTGCGGGTCCTGAACCACCAGGACCCGATCCGTGGGTCGGAGCTGGAGGACCGCGACCATGGCCCGTCGTGCCGATTCAATCATCCGATCGAGATTCGCCATGCGATCTCCTCCTCCGGGTTGTCCTGTTCGGCGATATTACTTCAACCCGTCATGAAGGGTGCCACATGAAGGGTGCCACGATCACAATTGCACAGTTGCCTGGCTGCCGGCGACGCCTTCTTCGGTCTTTCACACAGCAATCCATGTGCGCGTGCCTATCTTCTCCTTCTCTGGAGATGCGGATAGAATGTGTTGGATGGCTTCCTTCCTGGGACATCGTGCATGGGCTCGCAGTT
>Ga0316193_10004185_pt1 | contig 10586 bp, 9 predicted proteins | sample MerIslsedime2_MG_FD_207735 | JGI IMG/M metagenome (GOLD analysis project Ga0316193, IMG submission 207735) | Coastal sediment microbial communities from Maine, United States - Merrow Island sediment 2 | ecosystem: Environmental > Aquatic > Marine > Coastal > Sediment | place: USA: Maine... | reverse complement strand
TCGCCAGAGAATCTTCGAATCCACAATCGCCTCCGCTTCAGGAAGAGCCGTCGTCCGCGCCGACGGGTCCACCGATGGCGCTCTTGGCTATCCGAATCTTGGTGTTTTCGGCAATCTTGAGGAGCAGTGCCTGGTCCTCGACTGCGGCAACCGTGCCGTAGATGCCGCCGGAAGTCACCACCTTGTCACCCTTTTTGAGGGCTCCGATCATGGCGTCCTTTTTCTTCTGCGTCTTCTTTGCGGGCATGATGACGAGGAAGTAAAAGACCCCGAATATCAGGGCGAACATCATCATCATCGACAGGGGACCACCCCCGGCTCCACTTTCCATGATTCACCTCTCGTTTTCAGTGGGCGCTGTCATTTCCCGTGCGGAGCCGCGATCGTTCTCCACCCGGGCACGAAACCGCGTATAGCGGCCCGTCATGATAGCCTCCCGAGCCTCACGCATCAAGCTCAAGTAGAACCACAAATTATGCATCGTCAGCAGGACCACCGAAGTGACCTCGTTGGACACGAAGAGATGGCGCAGAGCCGCGCGGGAGTAGACCGCACAGGTGGGGCAGGAACAGCTCTCGTCGAGGGGCTTCGGATCATCTGCAAAGCGGGCATTTTTGATCACCAGATCGCCGGCTGAGGTGAAGACCTTGCCGGTCCGCGCCGACCGCGTCGGCAGGACGCAATCGAAGAGATCGACCCCACAATCGATCGCGTGCAGGATGTCCTCCGGATATCCTACGCCCATGAGATATCGTGGTCGGCGGTCGGGGAGCAACGGAGCCGCCATTGCCACCGCGTCGTAGAGGGCATCGGCGGGCTCACCCACCGCCAGGCCCCCAATGGCGTAGCCGTCAAAATCCGCAGCCGCCAGGGCCTCACTCGAGTTCCGGCGCAGCGCGGGATCGAGCGAACCCTGCTGGATGGCGAAGACGCCGCCGCCCCAGCCTTCCTCCCCGCGCTGAATCTCCTCCGCCCGGCCAAGCCCGCGCAACGCCCACTCGACGCTGGTTGTCGTCGAGCGCTCCGCCCGCTCGATATCCACCGGATATGGAAGGCACTCGTCCAACACCATCGCCACATCGACCCCGAGCACGGCCTGGGTCTCGATGACATTCTCGGCAGTCAATCGATGCTGGTCGCCGTCAATGTGGGACCTGAAGGTGACGCCGTCGGCGTCCATCGTGCGGCGGCCGGCAAGCGAAAAAACCTGGAAGCCCCCAGAATCGGTAAGAATCGGGCCGTTCCAGCCCATCAGCCGATGGAGTCCGCCAAGGCGGCCAATTCGTTCAGCGCCCGGCCGCAGCAGCAGGTGGTAGGTGTTGCCGAGAATCATCTCAGGAGCGAGACGCTCCAACTCCCAGGCCGCCATGCCCTTGACCGTACCCGCGGTACCCACGGGCATGAAGGCGGGCGTTCGCACCACTCCGTGGGGTGTGCTCAGCTCGGCGGCTCGAGCGGAACTTTCGGGATCCTCAGCAATGATCTCAAAAGGCAACATGAAACGAGGGTTCCGGCCCTGACGCCAGGATCAGCCGATGCCGGCCGATGCGTCGAGGGTCTCCATCTTCACATCGGCGCCCATTTCGAGGTCGAAGCGCGAATCATCGATCTCCGGGTTGATGACCATTTTTTTGAACTCGTAGCGGGTGCTGTCCCCGTCGGCCTCGTTGTACTCGATCACCACCGGCAGAAAGAGCTTCCGATCGACTTCGATCTCCACTGATTGCAGCTTCTTGGACAGCGTGTTCCCGACCGGCCGGAGCGTCAAACGATAGTGAGCCTGGCCACCGGGGTCGGCGAGCGTGATGCTGAAGTGCGAGGTCAGATCATCCAGCGGTTGGGTCCCCGCCAGGACCCTCACGAATCGGCGTTGCTTGTTGGACACTTTGATCTGCTCGGCCCGGGCCTGCGCCGGGTGGTATGTGGTGACCGTGTCCTCAGCGAAGAGAACCACCATGGAGTCTGGTTGCCGGTAATCCCAGCGCACCAGATCCGGGGCCCGGAACAGAAAAACGCCGGTCGACTCTACGGCCTCGAGAAGCAGCGAGCTCTCCTTGAGCTGCACGAACTCAGCTTCGAGGGTGCGCACGGCGCGTTGCCGTTCGACAACCTTCTCGATCAGCGCATCGAGCTTGGCGCTGCCCTCGAGATCGTCGATCGCGACCGTCTTCGGGGCAGGGTCCGCAGCCGACAGAGATACCAGAGCCAGCACAGTCGCTGTCAACAGAAGTGGTCGCAAAACTTTCACGGGGCGTACTTTAGCACAGGATTGGAGAGCAATCAGCGGAGCGCCGGAGGCACGACAGATTTTTAGCCTGGGGCGTAAGCCCCAGGATCATTGAGTGGAATAGAAATTGAGCCCCGGAGGGGCGACAGATTGCGGCTGCAGCGTGAGCTGCAGCGATGAAATGCTGACGGTCTGTCGCCGCTCCGCGGCTCTTCGGTGGTACCAAAGACGGGCGTTGAGGCAGGTGAAGGTAACTGACAGCTACTCTGTGACGCGGACGGCGACAAGCTCGAGCGGTATCGCCTCGAAGATGGGCCACTCGCGGTCGGGTGACTCCCGGTAGAGGGGCGACAGGCCGAGAATTTCATCGAGCAGGTCATCCTCGACATCCTTGCCCGTATCGGCAACCAGGATTGTTTCCACGAGCCGTTGACGGGCCAGCTCGAGAAGCTCCCTCGTGCCCGCGGAGTTGACAAAGCGTCGCTTTCCCACCGCATCGGCCCCGATGAGAACCCCAGCAGAGTCAGCGGCCAACCACTCGTTCACATCGGCATCGGGCCGGGAAATTGCCTGACCCGAGATCGCCAGACGCCGGGCCTGGTCTGCACCGTGTCCGGATGCCGTCCCATCCAACACGACCACCGAGCCGCCCCATCCCCTCGCCCAGGCGCCCTCAAGAGCTGCACCCACCGCACTCGAGCGGGACAATGTCACGACGGTATCGAATTCTCTAATGTACGGCCACGCGTTGGCCGCGAAGCGATCGGGGAGCTCCTCGAGAACCGCCGCGCGGCGGGCCAGCCGTGAAGCACAGGAGGCGGGGCTCTCGATCGCCGCCATCCATCCCGCCATCGCGCGCAAATTGGCCATTGCCGGCTGTCCCTCGGCGAGCAACTTGAAACCTCTATGGAGACTTTCGAGACCTAATCTACCTTCGATGGCGAGCAGGTCTCGAATCAGATTCCTCTCGATCTCGAGCGCGCCGTGCTCACGGTCGGCGGCAGCTCGCTGGAAGAGCTCGAGAACCTCGTCGCGATGCATGGGGGCATTGTAGACGGCACCATTACTCAGAAGCGCTCCTCACAGAATCGAGACAGGTGCCACTTTCACAATTGTCACCGGCGCGCTCGGGTCGGCAGGGCGACACTGACAATTGTGAAGGTGGCACCGGTGTCGTCGATGGCCCACCGCGCGTCTCATTGGCGGCGCAACGTGCTACCGTTCTCATGTCCTAACAAGCCCACGTGGGAGGCACCATGAGCGCCGACACTCCGAAAGTCCCGAAAGCACCCAAATTGACCCTGACTTCCGAGATCGGTCTCGGCCACTACTCGAACTTCGTCAGCATCGCCCACAACTTCTCCGAGGTGCTGCTCGACTTCGGCCGCACGTTGCCCGGCCGTGAGGACATCCCGGTCGTGGCGCGAATCATCATGAACCCATTCCAAGCCAAACAGCTCTTGCGGGCTCTGAGCCACAACGTGCAGATGTATGAGCAGTCCTTCGGACCGATTCCGGATCCACCCGAAGGGGCAGCCGACACTCCACCGAGCGGCACGAATTAGATTTCTTACCGCGTCGAAGGCTTGCCAAGCGAACCACGGCTATTCGGGTTCCCCCACCCACCCACGGCTGTACGGCACAAACTCTTCACAACGCCCACGCGAAGCTCCACCGTATCGCCGTAAAGCCGTACGGCCGTATAGCCCTCAAAGAAAAAGGCGCACCCGAAGGTGCGCCCAGTCGAGAGTTGAGTTCTCGCCTTATTCTTCAAGCCTCAAGATGACGAATCGATAGGCATCTGCCCGCGGAATAAAGACATACAACCGCAGATAACCGCCGGCCTCGACGTCCTCGATGACGGCTCCGAGATCCGAGGGGCTGGTTATCGGCTCACCGTTGGCCTCGGTGATGACAAGCCCGGGCGTCATCCCCTCCTCGCCGGCCGGCGACAGCGGCCGTACGCGGGTCACCACGACGCCCTCGATGTCCTCTTCGATGCGGAAGCTCTGCCGCACCGACGGGTCGAGTGCGGTCACCGCGACCCCAACACGTTCAAAGACATCACCCTCGCCACCCGGGCCTTCAGTCGGTTCGGCGCTCGCATCGGCGTCGGCACGCTCCTCGAGGATCACGGTGAGGGTCTTCGCCTTTCCATTCCGCATCACAACGAGCTCGACCTCGGTGTCCGGTGGCATCGCTGAGATGGTGTCGATCAGCTCGCGGGTATCCTCTATCCGCTCACCATCCACCGAAATGATCACGTCTCCGTGGCGCACGCCCGCCTTGGCAGCGGCGTGTCCGGGAACCACTGATTCCACCAACGCGCCATCGCTGCTGTCGAGACCGAAGGCCTCGGCTTCGCCCGGATTCAGGTTGTTGATGGAAACACCGAGATAGCCGCGCACGACCCGTCCACTCTCCCTCAGTTGAGGCAGGATTCGGCGGGCAACATCGATCGGGATCGCGAAACCAATATTCTGCCCGGCAGCGTTGATGGCGGTGTTGATGCCGATGACATTGCCATGGAGGTCAACCAACGGACCTCCGGAGTTACCGAAGTTGATGGCGGCGTCGGTCTGAATGAAGTTCTCAAAGGAGTTCGATTCGGCCGACAGACCGAGAGCCCGCCCCTTGGCCGACACCACTCCCACGGTCACGCTGTGCTCCATCTCGAGGGGGTTGCCGGCGGCCATGACCCACTGTCCGACACGGACCGCGGCCGAGTCTCCGAGAGCGAGATGGTCAAAATCACGATCGGGCTTGACCACCCGCAGCAACGCGATATCGGTGGCCGGATCCATACCGACGACTTCCACCTGGTATTCCACGTCGTCCACCAGGCGGACCCGGATCTTGTCGGCGTCCTCGATGACGTGGTGGTTGGTGATGATCTCGCCGGTGGCTGTGATGAAGAAGCCCGAACCGGAGGACCTGCGAACCTGCGGCTCCCGTTCGCGACCCTCCTCGCGGGGACCGAAGAAGAAGTGAAAGGGGTCGTTCGGCATCCCACGCCGGTTTTCCGACGGGTCCCGGACCTCGTCCGAATACACCGACACGACCGACGGCACGACGTGGTCGGCCAGATCGGCGAAATCGGGCAGGGCCATGCCGCCGGATGTGGCCGCGGGCACCGGCTCCGGCCGATCGGCGTCGACCCGATTCGTCATATCGAGCCCACCAGACAGGATCATGCCGAAGAGAATCGCGGCAACGACAACCGCCGCGAGTGAAAATACTTTCTGGCCGTCACTTTTCATCAAAACCTCCAAGGGCCGAAGCGTTCGAGCGCACCGGCATCTCTCAGATGAACAACAGCAAAAGCCTTGCCAAGTTTCCGGTTGAGGCCATTTTCTCAGAAAAAACTCGATATCGGCCCGGATTTCACAGGTTTTTGCGTGGGCGAGGCCATCCTTCGTGGAGTTACGGCCGTCGCAGCCCTTGGTTCTCTGCCATTTTGACGCGAAAGGAGGCCCGTCCGGCTTTACGGCTTTACGGCTTCACGGCTTCACGGCTTCACGGCTTCACGGCTAGGAGATCGCACAGGCTTCGCGCCGTATAACCGTCTTCCCGTATAGCCGTACGGCCTGCTAATCGGCGATGCGGATTTGGTTCTTGCCGTTTTCTTTACCCCGGTACATGGCGAGGTCGGCAGCGCGGAGGAGAAGGTTCTTCTTCAGGTCGGTCGTGCCCTGGCGAGGAAGATGGTGGGGATAGACGGCAACGCCGATCGAGGCGGTGAGCGGCCGGCGCCAATAGACCGGCCCTTCGGACCAGGAGAAGGAGCCCTGCAGGAATTGGGTATCGGCCAGCTCCGTCTGGATCCTCGTCGCCACCTCGCACGCCATCTCCAGGTTATGGTCCGGCAAGATCACGACAAACTCATCGCCACCGTACCGCGCGAGGGTCGACTTCTCGTCAATCACGGCTCGGTTCAGGAGCCATCCGAACTCCTTCAGCACCTGCGATCCGGCGAGGTGACCGTGGGTATCGTTGACAGTCTTGAAGTTGTCGATGTCAAGAAAGAGCAGGGCAATGGTCGAACGGGTCACGTCGGCGCGAATGAGATCTTCGCTCAGGCGGTGATGGAAGAAACGATCGTTATACAGACCGGTGAGATCGTCGCGGCGTGCCATCTCCGTCGCCCTCTGTGCGTCCAGGAGATTCTCGATCGAGATCGAGGTGTACCGCGCAAAAATCTCGAGCATCTGCATATTGCGATCGGTGTACGGTTTGCCATCAGAGCGATTGAGCAGCTCGAGAACACCGCACACGGTGCGCTCGATTCGGACCGGTACCGCGACCACGCCGGTGGTTCGAAACTCGTGGTCCTCGTCGAACTTGGAGTAGAAGTTGGGATCATTTTTCGGATCCGACATCAGATAGGGCTCTCCGGAGCGATACACGTTTCCGACCACACCACGATCAGCGCGCAGGCTTTTTCCGAGGAGGGCCGAGCCGGAGGGGCCGAAAGCGGCCACGAAGTAAAGCAGGATCTCAGACGGTGTCTCGCCCCGCTCGATCGGCCGGTCCATGAGAATCGAGCCCGCCTCCGACGGCACGAAATCGTTTGCCTTCCTCAGGATCTCGCTGAGAAACGACGGCAGCTGCAGCTGTGACATGGCAAACGCGGAGTAGCGTTTGCGGTCGAGGAAAGGCTCGAGATCGCCCAATGGCAGGCTGTGGACCTCTGGTGCGCCCATTGAAACATCGTATCACGCGAGATGCACCGACTTATTTCCCGGTGATTACGCGCGACGCATCAGCCCCCGCAGGCGTTCTTCGAGGTCATGTACGGTCTCGGTATGGTCGGCGCGGCCCGGGGCAAATCGTATGGCCTCGAGCTCGCGTCGCAGCTGCTGCATCTCCCCCTCGAGGGCGCGGCCTTTGGCGCGAGCCCGCGCATCCATCCACCATCGCTCGAGAGCCACCTGGAGTTCACGAGCGCGCTCCGCGGGACTCTCTCCGGCGCGGCGCGGAGGTAGCGCTCCTTTTCGCCTCCGGGCCATCAACAACGGCGCTACGCCGCCCACAGCGAGACCGAGGATGAGAGCCCCGACGATCCACGCCCACAGAGGCACGCCGGGTTCGACATCGCCCGCTGACGGCGTCGCCTCGTCCAACTCATGCTGATCGACGATCCGATCTTCCTCTTCCGCCAACGGTGTCGGTGTCGCCGGTGGCGGCTCCACCACCAGGCGCAGAGGCCCGAGGGTCTGTTTTCGGTAATGGCCGGCCGCCGGATCGAAAACCGCCAGCATCACCGGTTCGAGTTCGATCTCACCCGAGGTACGGGGCACCAGGGTGGTTCGCCAGACACGGCTGCCATGGATCCCGCCATCATCAACCACCACGTTGCTCTCTTCCTCGGGTGGATAGCTCTCGCAGTCCAGGCAGGCCGGCCACATGGCCGGGGCCTCCACGAGGGGCAGATTGCCGTTTCCAAGGAGCTCGATGGTCAGCACGGCCGACTCCCCGAAGTCGATGGTCTCCGGTTCGATCATTGCCCGGTAGCGAAGATCACCGACCGCACCGGAGAATCCCACCGGTGGGCGGGGCCGCTGTGACACCTCGACGATTCTCGCTTCGGTGGCGCGTTCCACCACCTGTTGCGGTGAAAAAAGGCTTGCGCTTCTATATCCGATCCTGGCCTCGACCAGCGGCACCTCAAGCTGTCCGGTCTTGAGGGGAACAAGCACATGACTCGCAACCGTGAATCGGTTGTAGCGAACTCCCCCGACCTCCACAACATCGCCGGTGACTCGCTCGGGTGGCTCTATTCTCTGGGCCCACCAACCGGGGTAGGAGGGCGGCGTTGTCCACTCGAAGCCGTCGACCCCACCGGCGGTCGTGTCGAGGACGATTGCAACTCGAACCGGTTGGCCGAGCACGACCCGGGTCTCGCCCACCAGTTGTCTGAGGACGATTTGAGCCGAACGGGGTTGCTGGCGACGCTGGGCGAGGTCTTCAAAAGGGTCGAATGGAAACGGCGAACGCCTCCCCTGCTGCCGCTGGGGAAGGATGCTGCCGGGGACAATTTCGGCCCTCACGATCTCGGAGCTGAGCTCGGTTCCATCAAGCTTCACGGTCACAGGGCCGATCGCGGCCGCACCGACCTCCAGGCCCTGCACAACGTAGCTGAAGCTGACGGCTCGGGTGGCTGCCCCGTTGATCCACGAGAACTCGGTCTTGGTCGACGGACCGGAGACGACCTCGAGGTTTTCGAGCGCGCCGAGATCGACCTCCGGCGTCCCCTCCGGTTCGAGGATCCGTACCACCAGCACGGTCGCGTCCTCGATTCCAATTTTGCGGGGGTCGAGGTGGACCTCGAGACTGGGGTCAGCAGCGCCTGCAATCGTGACTCCAGCGACCAGGAACGCTCCCGCGATGGAAAGGACCCGCCTCACCAGTCTTTCTCCACCTTGCCCGCTTTCGGAGTCGGCGAGCGAAGGGCCTCCCTGGCCTCCGCCTCGGCCCTTTCGAGGGCCGCGAAGAGCGGTTGGTTGGGGTCGGGCGTCGGTGTCGGGGCCGCACCCTGGCCCTGCGACGGAGTCGGTGTCGGCTGAGGCTCACCCTCCCCCTCTTTCTGCTCTTGCTCTTGCTCTTGCTCCTGCTGCTGCTCTTCCTGCTGATCCTGCTGCTGGTCCTGCTGTTGTTGCTGCTGGTCACGCATCCTCAGCGCGAGCTCATAGTTGTGTTTGGCCGCGAGGTCGTCGGGATCAGCGAGCATCGCCCGTCGCAGCCACTCGAGGGCTGCGTCCGGCTGCGATTGCACGAGGGCCGCAGTTCCCGAGTTGTAAGCCGCACCGGAGACCCCGCCCTGGTCCGCCGTCGCCAGCAACGGTGTTGCCATCTCGAGATTGCCACCGGCCGCGAGGGCCGTACCGAGGTCATACAGCCTCTCTGGCCCATCGGGGTCGAGCTCGGCAGCGCCTGCAAAGGACAGGGTTGCCTCGTCGAGCTTCTGTTGACGCCACTTGCCGACCCCCCGCCGTGCGAGGCGGCGGCTCCCGCCCGGGATCAGGTGCTGCCACCACGAGGCCGAAGGCAAGGCCTCCTCCGCTGCCGGTTGATCAGCGGTCACCGGAGGCGCATCCACCTTCGGCGCAGACGTCGCTGGAGACACGCTCTGAGCAACGGCGAAAGAAGGCGCGGCCATCACAACGATCGCGGCTGCGATCGCCAGGCGCCGCCACGGAGACATCGCAAAACCGAGAGCGAGAAGGGTCGCCGCAGCAGCAAGAAAAATCGGGAACCGTTCAACCCGCCGGACATTGCGGGTCTCTTCGACCTCGCGCGTTCGGAGCCGCGCCACCGCGTCTGCGATCTCGCGCACGACCTCCGGGTCACCGAGAGAAACGACCTCGCCATCGACCTTTGCGGCGATCTCGGCCAGCACCTCCGGGTGGGCGCGGGTCACCACCGGCTGACCGTTCTGGTCGCGCTTGTAGTGCACGCCTCCCCGCTCATCGTGCTCGGGGATCGGCCCGCCCCGCTCCGTCCCCGCCACGATTCCCAGCAATCCGACTGCGGCCTCCGAGAGGGCGTCGATAGCGGTGTTTACGTCTCCCTGCAGATTCTCTCCGTCAGTGAAGAGAAGCAGAACGCGTCCCTCACCTTCGGGAGGCAGAAGCTTCAGAGAACCGTCCACCGCACGCTGCATATTGGAGCCCGGCAAGCCCACCATGCCGGGCCCTACGCCTTCGAGAAAGACCGCGACCGCAGCCAAATCGGTGGTCAGAGGAACCAGTGAGTACGCTTCACCCGCAAAGACCACCACCGCCATCCTGTTGCCCTCGAGCTGAGGCAGGAGCCGGATCAAGGTCTCGACGCTGCGGCTCAGACGAGACGGCCGCAGGTCCTGGCAGAGCATGGAGTCGGACACGTCGAGGGCGATCACCAGATCGCGGGTTCGAATCGTTTCTTCGGCCGGCATTTCGCCCCACTGCGGTCGAGCCACCGCCATCACCAGGAGAGCCGCTGCTCCGCTCCAGGCGATCAAACGCACCACGCCGGTGGCCGGTATGCCGCCCAAGAGCCGCCGCCAGACCCCCGGCGACGCGAGCCGGCGCTGTTGCTGAAGCCGGCGGCGATGACGGTAGAGGGCAAGCGCCGCAGTCACCACGGGCAGCGCGAGAAAAGCCAACCGTGTGGGTTCCGCGAAGCTCACCACGGCGTCCTCCCTGCTACCCCCTCGAGAATGACACCTGCCGCCAGCAGGACCAGAGCGGCAAGCGCCCACGGTTCGAACCGCTCACGGTAGCGGACGAGTCGAGTCGAGGTGAAGACCGTCTTTTCCATGCGGTCGATCTCCGAGAAGACCTCTGCCAGGGCCTCCGGGTCGCGGGCACGGAACGAA
>Ga0316193_10004184_pt1 | contig 10587 bp, 5 predicted proteins | sample MerIslsedime2_MG_FD_207735 | JGI IMG/M metagenome (GOLD analysis project Ga0316193, IMG submission 207735) | Coastal sediment microbial communities from Maine, United States - Merrow Island sediment 2 | ecosystem: Environmental > Aquatic > Marine > Coastal > Sediment | place: USA: Maine... | reverse complement strand
CACGGTGGCGCCATGGGAGCGAATGGCGGTCACCCGACTGGGTGCAGATCCCTTGGGCATGTAGATCACCGCCTTTTGACCCAGCCTCTCTGCCGCCCAGGCGACGCCCCGGCCGTGGTTCCCGTCGGTGGCCGTCGTCAGCGTGATCTGGCCGATGCGTTTCCGTACATCATTGCTCACCAGCTGGGCGTAAGGCACCTCGCTTAAGGGCCGGCCCAGCTTTTGGCATACCAGCCGGGCCACCGCGTAGCTGCCTCCCAGCACCTTGAAGGCTTTGAGCCCGAAGCGGGGTGCTTCGTCCTTGACGAAGATATCGGTAAAACCCCAGGCCCGGACAAGGCGCTCCAACCGGACCAATGGGGTGGGTTTATAACCCGGCAGTTGACGGTGGAAGGCCCTGACCCCCAACGCTGTGGCGGGTGAAAGGGTCTCAGGAAGGTTACGCTCGGAGGGTGTCTGGATCAAATACTTGAAATTTTGATTGGCAATTTCTTTGATTTCCATGGAAACCTTCACTTTTTGCGGTATACAAACTTTGGAAAAGCGGATAAGCTTTGGTTTATCCGAGCCAGTTTCAGAATAGCAAGGCAGACGGCAGTATACGAAAATCAGGAACACGAACAAAAAATGAGGGAATTGACTCTTTCCAAACCTCCTAAATAAATATAGTATACATGTCAACAATTTTTTGTTGATATAGACTAAAATTTTCGGAATTATAACCCAACCTGGACAAGCCGAAATTGAATATTGACGATTGAAGATTTGTGGTATCGCTCTCCGAGGCGTAGGCGCTACAACCCCTACGAGCCGGAGGCTTCGCTCTGTCTTTTCTATTAAAATAGATAGAATTGCTTAAATATTCAATCTGGCGATGGCATAAATCATATGCAAACATGATGTGATTTTAACAAATAGGTACTAAAAAAGGTAATATCGACACCGGTGGAAATTGCCTTGCAACCCGTGAAAAACTCGGGTCTGAGTGAGCGTAAAGCCGTCCAGGAAAAAATAAATACAAATATATCCGTTTTGAGTCTCTAAAGCCATGATTCCAATACGCCATTACGCCAACATTCCAGTTGGGCCGAAGCCCCTAACTTGTATTGGGCTGTCTCTCATTTTGATCTTTGTATCCGTAAAGGCAATGGCGTGTCCGCTTGAATTGCCTGTTGCCACAATTTCCATCAACGGCCATGCGCTGACAGTGGAGTTGGCCACCACACCCAAGGCGCGCGTCTGCGGATTGTCCAATCGGGTTAATCTGCCGGAAAATCATGGCATGTTATTCATCTATCCGACCATTGGACAAAGGACATTTTGGATGAAGGATACCCAAATTACTTTGTCTATCGCTTTTCTTGATGATTCCGGACGGATCCTAAGCATACAACATATGCCGCCGATGCAGACCACCGAGCGATATCACTCGCCACAGCCGGTAAGGTACGCACTTGAAGTTAACCAGGGCTGGTTTGCTATACATGGGATTGGGGTTGGAGACATTGTTGAGATGAAATTGCCGGTGGTGATTGAAATACGCTAAAAAAGAGAATTTTAGATTTTGGATTGCAGATTTCGGATTTGTTGTATCGCTCCGCTCTATCCTTTTTTTATTAAAATGACAGAATTCCTTCTAAGTTCTACTCCGTCTTCCTTAACACATCCAAATGAATGATTTCCCTGGAACCGAACAATTGTTTCAAATCCTCCACGATCATATAAAGAGAGGGTACCAACACCAGGGTGATCAGGGTTGCAAACACAATACCGAATCCCAAGGAAATGGCCATTGGAATAAGAAACCTGGCTTGTCTGGACGTCTCGAAAATCATGGGCGCCAAACCGCCAAAGGTGGTCAGGGTGGTCAGCAGGACCGGGCGAAAGCGTTGGATTCCGGCACTGTAAATGGCATCGCCGGCATTCATCTCAGATCTTCGCTCGCGATTGGCGAAATTGATGAGCACCAGGGAATCATTGATCACGACCCCGGATAGGGCCACCACGCCGAACATGCTCATAACGCTCAGGCTGTATCCCATGATCAGATGGCCTGTCACCGCACCCACAATACCGAAGGGAATGGACATCATAATGATCATGGGCTGGACAAAACTGTTAAAGGGAACGGCCAGCATGGCATAGATGACCACCAGGGCCATCAACAGACCCGTGAACAGACTTTGCATGCTTTCTCGTCGGTCCGCCTGTCTGCCTTCAAAACCGTAAGTTAGTCCGGGATATTTCTGTTGTAACATCGGCAATGTGTCAGCTATCAGAGATTGGGTTACCTGATCGGCTTTACTGCGGGGTCGAACATCTGCGGAAACGGTGACGATCCGCCGGCCGTTCCGACGATCGATGGTGGTGTATGCCCGCCCGCGCTTTAATTCAACCGCCTCGCGCAAGGGTATTTCGATGCCGCCGGGTGTCCGCAAAATCATTTGCTCCAGGTTGTATTCGGATGCTCGTTCTTCTATGGGCAGCCGCACCATAACTTTAACCTCGTTGCGGCCACGCTGCTGACGCAACACCTCCGCGCCGTAATAGGCATGGCGAATCTGTCGAGCCACTTCCCGCGATCGCAACCCCAGGCTGCGTCCCTCCGGTTTGATTTGAAAATCGATCTGCTGCTTGCCCGGTGCAAAGCCGTCGTCGATATCCTTAACATTGGGGAAAAAACCCATGGCCTCGGCCAACTCCGCGCTGGCTTTTTCCAGAATGTCGATGCGGCGGTGACTCAATTCAACGGAAATGGCAGCGCCTGAGCCCGGCCCACCGGCATCCGATTCGAATTTAAGAAACTCAAGACCGGGAAGGGTGCCGACACTCTCGCGCCACAGTTCGCTCAGCCGGGTGGTTGAGATGGGTCGTATCTCCGGCGGCGTCAAATAAACACGCACCCTGGTCTCGTTACCATTAATGACGGCATAGATGCCCTCGACCAGACCATCGTCCCCGTTTTCACGTGTAATTTGCTGGGCCGCTTTGACCAAGATCTGCTGTACCTGCCCGGTTTTTTGGACCGCCGTGCCGAACGGGAGTCTGGCCGTCACCATGGCATAGTCGGATTCCACCTTGGGAAACAGCTCAAACCCCATCCGGCCGCTTTTTACATAGGCAAGCGTTATTAACAAAACGAGAATACCGGCGGACAGTGTCAAATATCGATACCGTAGTGTCAGATTCAGAAACGGACCGTATTTTGTTCGTATCATCCGGATGAAGAAGTCGCTGAAGTGTTGTTGCTGTCTGTGTATCCATCCGAATAGGCCTGATGGATTTTCACGCTTGCGGTGGCCGAGATGGGCCGGGAGAATAAACAGACTCTCGATGAGCGATACACCGAATACACAGATGACCACCAGCGGAATCTGCCGGAACACCTTGCCCATAAAGCCGGGAACGAACAACATGGGCATGAAGGCGACTATGTTGGTCAGTACGCTGAATGTGACGGGCATCGCAATTTCCCGGGCCCCGCGCACAGCGGCTTCAAACCAGGAAAGTCCGCTTTGGCGATAATGATAGATATTTTCACCGGCGACAATTGCATCGTCCACCACGATACCCAGGGTAATGATAAAGGCAAACATGGAAATCAGGTTGATGCTGATACCCACAACCGGCAGAAAAAGAAAAGACCCGAGGATTGAAATCGGAATCCCCAGGCTGACCCAGAACGCCAGCCGGGCTTCCAGAAAAATGGCCAGCAAAACGAACACCAGGCCCAGTCCGATATAACCGTTGCGCATCATGAGGTTCATGCGTTGGCGGTAGATTTCCGATCGATCGTTACGCGCATCCAGCGCCAGTCCGGGCGGTAGATTTTGATTGATGGTTTCAACCTGCCGCCGGACCGCATCCGAAACGGAGATGGGCGTCTGATCGCCCACCCGATAGGCTGTAATCATGACCGCCGGTTGCCCGTTATAGGTGGCGAAATTGTCCGTTTCTTCAAATCCGTCTTTGATAACAGCGATATTTTCAAGCAGTACCTCGGTACCGTCATTGGCAGTGATGATGGGGATTTTGCCGAATTCATGCCCGTAATCCCGCCGTTCCTTCACCCGTACCAGGATGTCGCCACTCTCGGTTTTGATGGCGCCACCGGGCAGATCCACCGATGCCCGCCCGATCCTTTGGGCAACCTCCTCGAGGGTTAGGTTGTACGCCCGCAACGTTGGCTGGGAGATTTCGATGCTGATTTCAAAATTACGAATTCCTTCCAGCTCCACCTGGGTGATTTCAGGATCCTGGATTAGCCGGTCCCGGATATCTTCGGCCACCTCGCGCAGAACCCACTGGCTTTGATCGCCGTAAAGCGCCAAAGAAACCACGTAGCGCTTGCGCTGAGCGATAACCACCTTGGGCTCTTCGGCGTCTACCGGAAAGGATGAAATTCGATCCACTTCATTTTTGATGTCCTGAGCCAGGCGCTGGATGTTTTCCCCCTCTAAAATTTCCACCGTCACTGTGCCGACGCCCTCCTGGGCAGAGGCACTCATTTCCTTGATTCCCTCCAGACCCTGAACGGCCTCCTCGACGGCCAGGACAATGCCGCGTTCGACCTCCTCCGGACTGGCGCCTGGATACGGCACGGTGATTCTTACGATATCGAGCTCAAAATCAGGGAAAACTTCCTGTTTGATGCGGCTTCCCCAGATCACCCCGCCAACCAGAAACACAAGCATCAGCAGGTTGGCGGTCACGGAATGGCCGGCCATCCAGGCGATGGGGCCTCGATATTTTTTTTTATTTAAATGAGATTTCATAACGGTTAGACGAAGGTATAATTAAATCCATGGGAAACTATTAACCCGGAAACGAGATTTGTCATTCCGGCCACAGCGTAGCGGAGAGCCGGAATCCAGAAACGGCCTTGAATTACTGGATTCCTGGCTTCGCGGGGATGACGGGAGGGTGGAAATCAGATGGTCTATTTAACCGCCAGGTTAATAACTCTTTTATTTAGGGTATAGTCCATAAAAGGTTTAATTCATTTTATTTTTTGTAAACCTTCCGCAGTCGCCCGACGTAAAGATAACCTAGCGCTTACGGAGTCACCTGCAACGGCATACCATCCATCGGCTTGGAAAGATCCGAAACAATCAATTGCTCGCCCGGCTGGAGGCCGTCGGCTAACAGGACTGACTGTGCATCGCGCCACAGCGTTTCAACGGTGCGGATTTCAAGTTTGCCGTCATTTGAGACCAGCCAGATTCGGGTGTTGTCGCGCAAGGCCGTGCGAGGGATTCGGTAGACATTTTTCAGCTGCCGGCCTTCGATCTCAATGCGCACATACTCGCCGATCAAAAGCGGTGGGTGTTTATTCTCCGCACTATTCAACCCCAGAGGATCCTTGACCTCGACGAGTACGCGGGCCATGCGGCCCTCGACTTCCAGCTCTCCCAGCAGTTTAATAACAGTGCCGGTGAGTTCGATTCCGTTGCGGTAAAAAATTCGGACCTTGGCACCCGGTTCCCCGGAATTGCGTGGAATCATAATCCAGTTCAAACGATCCACCGGCATGGATGCCTGAATCCAATACTCATCGGTTCCTACCAGCTCTGCCAACTGGTCCTGGCCGGATACCTGAGACCCGATATCCACCTGTTTTTTCCGAACCATCGCGTTAAAGGGTGCCGAAATTTTTGTTCTTGCCAGATTAAGCTGGGCCTTTTTCACATCTGCTTTTTCAGCGATCAGCATGGCCTGGGCAGCCGTCAACTGAGGTTCTTTGATCAACAGCGGCGACGGTTTGTTGTTTTTTCCGGCTTGATTGCGGTTGATTACACGCCATTCATCCTTGGCAGCCGAAGCCTCCGCCTTGAGAATCTTTAATTTGCTCTCCGCATCTTTAACCCTGGCCTTTGCAAGGGTGAGTGCCAATTCGTAATCCTGCGGGTCGATTTGCAGAACTTCCGATCCTTTTTTCAAATGACCGCCAACGGTGAATTCACGATGAATGGACACGATTTCTCCGGCCACGCGGGACTCGAGAACGATCTCCTGAGCCGGAATCACGGTGCCCATGGCTGGCACCAGAATCCGTTCGGCCTCGGGACGTACATCGACCACTTGAACCAGGGGGAGCGGTTTAACCGGCGGACGTTTGCGTGCTTTGGGCGCTGTTTTGCTGATATAGGCGGCGCCGGCAATTCCGGCGGCTATCAGTGCAATTGAAAGCACAATATTGATAACCCAACGGCGCCGGCGGTGCGACGCAGTCCCCTGGTGCGAAATTGCTTGGGTCGTTTCGTTTGTGCGCTTTGTCATGTCTTTACTTAGGTTGAGCGGTTCAGGGTTCAACGTTCAGGGTTGTAAAAACCCCGACTAGCTCGTAACAAAGGGATTCTATCTTCATCATGTTTATAGAGCCGTTTCATCCTATGGGTATGCCGGGTATTCCAGATCTTGATCGATATGGTAAGCAGTATCCATCGGTTGTAAACTTTGAACCGTGAACCCTGAACCTAAAACCGATCAGTTTAGGTACTAATATAATACCGATTGCGGATTCTATCAATCCTTTCCATATGGTTGGGGGGTTTTCGTCTTATCGTAGTGGATAGGTTACAGGCGGGATGGTAAAAAATGCTGGATCCGTTTTTACGAAGTGATCCCGTCTTTATTTCTATGGCGTCACGGCTCATATTTTGGGATTGCGGCCTCCGGCTCGGAGGGATTTTGGATTTTTGGAATCGCTACGCTCTGTCAACTGATATGGAATGATAGAGCGAAGCGATATTATAAATCCACAATCTAAAATCCGAAATCTAAAATTACCCCAAAAAGCTGATTTAACGGGATAAAAATGGGACGAAATTCGCGCGTCACATTATGCGTGATTTTCATCACCATCGTTTTACACCCCCGCCATTAAATTTCCCACTTTTTTCGAAAAATTGGAAGGATCATCCACCTTGCCGCCTTCACCGATGACGGCGAGATCGAGCAGTAGATGGATGTAGTCGTTGAGTTTCGGGTTGTCTTTGTCCGCTTCAAACATCCCAAAGATTTTTTCCATCACCGGATGCGACATGTTGAGCTCCAGGGCGCGTTTGTTTTCCGGTACCTGCTGGCCGGTGGACTTCAGAATCTTCTCCATGTAACCGCTCATGTCATATGTGTCGCCGGACAGACACGCCACGGAGTCGGTCAGCCGGGTGGATGGGCGGACTTCTTTGATGGTGTCTTCCAGCTGAACCCGGATATGCTTGAACAGGGTTTCATACTTGTCCTTTTTCTCTTCGTCGACTTTGTCGATATCGAGATCACCTTTTTCAGCACTCCTGAGCTTTTTGCCGTCATATTCTCCAAGTGCCTGGGTTACCCATTCGTCGATCGGGTCGGTCATCAGCAGAACCTCGAAATCTTTCGATTTGAGCTGTTCGAGCAGGGGGCTGTTAATCAGAGCCGACATTTTTTCACCGGTGATGTAATAAATTTCCTTCTGATCAGGTGGCATGCCTTCGACGTATTGCTGAAGCGACAGCCATTTACCGTCGGATTTGGTGGTTTTGTAGCGCAGAAGGTCGGCGATTTTGTTTTTGTTTTCGAAATCGGAGTGAACCCCGACCTTGAGCACGGCGCCGAATTCTTCCCAGAATTTTTCATATTTTTCCGGCTCCATGTTTTTGAGCAAATCCAATAGCTTTTTCAAAAGGTTGCGACGGATGTTGCGAACCAAATGATCCTGCTGGAGGATTTCGCGGCTGACGTTAAGATTGAGATCCGGCGCGTCTACAACCCCTTTCACGAAACGGAAGTATTCCGGCATCAGCTCTTTGCAATCGTCCATAATAAAAATTCGCTTGCAGTAAAGATGGACGCCGTGCTTGGATTCCGGATTGAAAATGTCAATCGGCGCTTTGGACGGCAGGTACAAAAGGGCGGTATATTCGGTGGTGCCCTCCAACTTGAGGTGGAGCTTTTCCAGCGACGGATTCCAGTCGTGGCTGATGTGCTGGTAAAATTCTTCGTATTCCTGATCGGTGACCTCTTTTTTGTTCTTGGACCAGATGGCTTTCATGGAATTGAGGGTTTCTTCCTTTATGACCTTGCGGGTCGTCTCCCCGATCGGTTTGCCGTCTTTGTCCTTGAGCTGTTCAGCCTCGGGAATCGGTTCGTCTTTCTCAACATCCATGATGATAGGATAGGCCACGAAATCTGAATGTTGTTTGACGATGTTGCGAATCGTCCACTCGTCGGTGAAATCCAAGTCATCTTTTTCCTTTTTTTTCAACGCCAATGTAACGATCGTACCCCGTCCGCTTTTTTCGGCTTCGGTGATGGTGAATTCTCCATCACCATGGGATTCCCACTGTACAGCCTGGTCGCCGTTGGCGGATTTCGTCAGCAGCGTAATTTTTTCCGCTACGATGAATGAACTGTAAAAGCCGACACCAAACTGACCAATCAATTCCGGTGTCAGCGTGGCCTCCTTGTTAAGCAGCTTCATGGCTTCGAGGAAGTCATTGGTTCCGCTTTTGGCGATGGTACCGATATTTTCAAGCACTTCATCATAGGTCATACCGATACCGTTGTCCTCGACCGTCAGCGTGTTTTTGACAGGGTCGCGGGTGAGTTTGATCTTAAATTCTCCGTCGTCGCCGAGTATACTCTCATCGGTTTGTGCTTTGAAGCGCAGTCTATCGATGGCGTCCGAGGCATTTGAAATCAGCTCCCGCAGAAATATTTCCTTGTTGGAATACAGGGAGTTGATGATCAGGTTGAGCAGCTGTTTGATTTCGGTTTTAAATTCATGGGTTTCGGTTTTCACCGTCATTTTATCGATTACCTCCTGTTTTTTTTGCACATATAATGCGTGCAAATTCTAAATTGTCAAGGTCGGCGAATCACATGTTTAAATGGGTGAATCAGTTGAATTCCGGCTTGTTGGGCCGATATGAAAGCTTGCCATTTGGATTTGTCGATTACAAAACTTGTTCACATTTCATTTTTGACGGGTTCAAATCGTTATATATTTGACGCCAACCAAATAATTTCGGATGTCTTCATCCGGTTTTGGGTTGATGAAGAATGATCCCAGAGTGAAATTTCGGCAGACGTATCCGGCTGCATTGCGGCCTTGATTGGACAAAGAACGAGAGAGAAATGCAGTTGGCGCTGAATACAGAGACGTGATGGTGACGTGCAGAAATATCGATATTCGTTTTTATGGGATCCTTCAGGGAAAGTACAGTTAGCGCAGCCTTAGGCATTATAATTGCATTGCCAATAGGTTTGTTCTTGATAATCGGGGCATTATCAAATTTTCCAATATACCAAATACAGCCCACTGGGTGTCGGCTATGATTTTTGGATGGTTGATTTGTTCGTCACATTAACCAATGAAAGCAATGGGAAAAGGAAAAAATGCGAAGCGATTAACCCTGACGGGGAACCCAGAACCCTTTAACCCAGACCGACAGAATGTTCAGTTGATGGGCAATTCCGCGGTCTATAGAGGTCTACGATCACTTTTATTTGATAATTTATTAGGTCTGGTTTAAAAGATAATGTTTGTCCGGAGGCTGAGAACTAAAATTGCGATTAACCTCGCGATGCTGTTACTGTTGGCGATGGTACTGATCGATTTGGTTTCGATGGTAACCATCAGACGTGAGTTGATCCGCTCGGAGGTTTCAAGGGCCGACCTGCTGTTGGCCTTTCTGCAGGAAAACTTGCCGAGCACCTCTGCTGGAACCGGACAAAAGAGCGGTTTGGAACCCGAGTCGTTGTTGAATAAAATGATAAACGATTTGCAGATTGCGAGTGCGCTGTTCATGAAACCAGGTGGTGAAAAGGTTTATCTGGACCGGCAATCGGAACTTTCAGAAAAGGAACTTGTCGCGTATACAAAACAGGCTTTATCCACCGGGAAAAAAGCGAATCATTTTTTCGGCACCACTTGGGGGATTTTCTGGAAGCAAAAGGCCAAGTTGATACTTTCCGCACCTTTGCTAAACAACCATGTGACCGTCGGTGGTGTCAGTATCGTTTTGCCGCTCGAAAGAGTTTACAATACGCTCAGGCACTCCCAACAAATCATATTTATTTATATTGCCATTAATCTAGCCATTCTGACCTATATTGGAATTTATCGCATCTCCAAGCTCTACCTCGTGCCGCTCGGCAGATTGGCCCAACGAGCGGAGAATTACAAAGAAGATGATGAGATTATATTTTCGGTTCGCAAGGAAGACAATGAACTTAACCGGCTGTCCAAATCATTGAATCTCATGCTCAAGCGAATTTCAGCCGACAAGGAAACGCTGCGGTCTACGGTTCTGTCCCTTGAAAAATCAAACCTGGAATTAAAAAAGGCACAAAAGGAAATCATTCAAGCTGAAAAGTTGGCTTCCGTGGGCAGATTGTCAGCCGGCGTGGCCCATGAAATCGGAAATCCTATCGGTATTGTCATCGGTTATCTGGAGCTGCTGAAGCAAGAGGACATTACCGCAGCGGAGCGAGACGAATATATCCAGCGCACTGAGTCGGAAATCGAACGCATCAACACCATTATACGGCAACTGCTGGAGATATCGCGGCCTTCCAGTTCAGATCGTACGGCGGTCTGCG
>Ga0316193_10004183_pt1 | contig 10588 bp, 8 predicted proteins | sample MerIslsedime2_MG_FD_207735 | JGI IMG/M metagenome (GOLD analysis project Ga0316193, IMG submission 207735) | Coastal sediment microbial communities from Maine, United States - Merrow Island sediment 2 | ecosystem: Environmental > Aquatic > Marine > Coastal > Sediment | place: USA: Maine... | reverse complement strand
TTCCAGGGTGCGGGTGCGCTTGGCCTGGGGAATCTCGCCCGACAGGATGCCGGCGGCAACGCCTGATTTACGCAGACGCTCGTGCAGGCGGCGCACCTGGTCGCGCCGGTTGGCAAACACAATCACACTGGTGCAGTCCTCACTGCGCAGCAGATTGTTCAATACCCGGTAGCGCTGCTGGCTGGAGACCAGGTAAATCTTCTGGTCCACAGAGTCAGTGGCGACACTCTCGGGTTCTATCTCCACTTTCACCGGCTCGTAAGTCCACTGCTGGGACAGGTTGATGATGTCCTGGGTAAAGGTGGCGGAGAACAGCAAGGTCTGGCGATCCTCCTTGCGCGGTGTAGCGCGCACAATGCGCTTTACCTGGGGGATAAAGCCCATGTCGAGCATTCGATCGCCCTCGTCCAGCACCAGTATTTCGATATGATCCAGGTACAGGTCGCGGCGCCCCATGAAATCCAGCAGGCGCCCGGGGGTGGCAACCACCAGGTCGACCACATCATTACCCAGGCGATTCAGCTGCTTCTGGTAGTCCATACCGCCAATCAGGGTAACGACTTTCAATCCGCAGAACCTGGCCAATTCCTCCGCATCCGCGGCGATCTGCATGACCAGTTCCCGGGTCGGCGCGATAACCAGGGCCCGGGGTTCGCCCACGAAGCGCTCCCCTTCAATCGGGTTGCAGAGCATGTCGTTAAACATGGTGATGAGAAATGCAGCGGTCTTCCCGGTACCGGTCTGGGCCTTGCCGATAGCATCGTGCCCCTGCAGGGTATGTGGCAATATCGCCGCCTGGATGGGGGAGCAGTATTTAAAGCCCAGGCCATCAATTCCGCGCATCAACTCATCGCGCAAGCCCAGGTCATGAAAGCGTGTTTCACCCTCCTTGGGATCTACCTGGAACTGGTCCAGCGACCACGCTTGTGCACCGTCCTGAGGCTTGGCACCGCGACGACGCCGCTTGTTGCCCTTGCCTTGCGCACCAGACTTACCCTCTTCACCCTGTTTACTCTCGGCAGCGGCCTTGTGTGAAGGCTCGCTGCGCGGCGGCTGGCCATGTCCGGAGGTGGCGGGGTTTTGTTCCTGCGACCCATTTGCCTTGCCGGCCATGCGCCCAACTATGTTCTTGATCAACGATTAATACCCTGTGACTGCGTAAAAAGCGCGGTAGTCTAACATTTCCAGAGCAAAAAAGGTTTACCACTTATCACCGCTCGATAGCGCGCCATACACTGCGGCCGGCGCCCGCATTGGGGAGCGAAGCAGCGCGAAAGTGACTAGGTTTTGTCGGGGTACAGGCGACCCAGGTAATAGTCCACGCTGGTAAAGCGCCCACCGCCGGTAAACAGCAGGGCGAGCAACATGACCAGGTAGGTCACAGCGAACTCGATACCATTATTGAGAATGACAAAATTGCCCTTTTCCGTAAGCCATGAGTAATTGCCGTGCTCGCGCAGTATTTCCTTGGCCGCACCCAGGCGAACCGAGACCTCCTGGGCACCGGAATCCGCGATGGCCGCCCAACCCTGGCCCCAGTGCACTGCAAAAATCGCCACCAGCATGGTGGCCATTAGCGGTATCGATATCCAACGGGTGGCGAGACCCAGCAGCAGTAGCAGCGCACCTATGGCCTCGGTGTAAGCGGCCAGGTATGCCAGCACTGTGGGGAAAGGCAGGCCCAGCCCCCAGTCAGGGTTCCCGAACCACTCAATGGTGCTCTGCATACCCGCGATTTTCTGCGTGCCTGCCATCCAGAATACCGGCACCAGGTAAAGACGCAGCGCCAGGGGAGCCAGGCCGTCCAGATATTGAAGGCGGGGGAAAATCGTGTTGTGTATACTGTAATACCACCCTGCCAATACGCTCATCTACCGTTTTCCCTTCAGTCTTGCTTTGCTTTGTGACAACGGTTCTCGCAAAAAGGTTTCAATTGCCGCCACAATATTTGCAAACTACCGGCCCGGACCTGCCATGCAGTTAGTCACGGTCGGGGCCTTCCGCAAAGAGAGCCGGGCTCTTCTGGCCATTGCCACACCAATGATCATTGCGCAACTGGCGCAGATGGGAACAGGCGTGGTCGACACCATTATGGCCGGGCATTACAGCGCCATGGACCTGGCTGCCATCGCCATTGGTTACAACATATGGCTGCCCCTGTACCTGCTGTTTATCGGCACCATGCTCGGTGCCACCGTGATCATCGCCCAGGATTTCGGCGCCGGCCGGGTTCAGGCCATACGCGATTCACTGCCCCAGGCGCTGTGGCTGGCGCTCGCGCTGGGCTTGATAGCCGGACCGCTGTGCTTCTTCTCTGAGCCGCTGCTTAACTTGCTGGAACTGGATGTGTCGACCCACGCTAAAACGCTGGCCTACCTGCAGGCTACCGCCTTTGGCTTGCCGGCTGCAGCGATCTTCCAGGCGTTGCGCTGCCATACCCAGGGCATAGGTATCATGCGCCCCTTTGCGATCGCCAGCGTGCTGGGATTCCTCGCCAATATCCCCCTGAATTACGCCTTCATCTACGGTAAATGGGGCTTTCCGGAACTGGGTGCCGCGGGCTGCGGCTGGGCTACTGCGATTTCCATGTGGCTGGGCCCGGTACTGATCAGCTTTTATATGACCCGGGCAGAGCGCCTGAAACCCTACCTGCCACCACTGCGACTGGTCCCACCCAACTTCGCCGCCATTCGCGAGATAGGACGCCTGGGCCTGCCCATGGGCCTGACGTTCTTCCTGGAAATTGCGGTTTTTTCCGTGATCGCACTGTTTATCGCCACCCTGGGCAATACCGCCATGGCGTCACACCAGATCGCCTTCAACGTGTGGGACGTGGTGTACATGCCATTGATCAGTATCGGTTCGGCCATGGCCACCCGTATAGGCCACGCCATAGGCAGTGGCGATCAGGCACAAGTCAACCTGGCCATTACCTGCGGTACAACCTTTACTTTCCTGGTGGGCATAAGCTCCATAATCCTGGTAATGGCAGCACCCTCGCTCATCGTCAGTGCCTATACCGACAGCGAGGATATTCACAGCATGGCGGTGACCCTGCTGCAGATGGTGGGTCTGTTCATTATCGTGGACACATTACAGGTCGCAGGTTCCTTCTGCCTCAGAGCTTACAAGGACACACGCTTCCCCTTCGTGGTGTCCTGCATCGCCTACTGGCTGGTGGCACTGCCGCTGGGCTATTGGCTGGGCATTGCCAACTCGGAATCCGCGCTGGACGGTACCATGGGTTTCTGGAAAGGGATGATTGCAGGTATCGGCATCAGCACGCTGCTGGTGGGCTGGCGCCTGTACCATGTACTGCGCCGTCCCCTGCCCTCAACGGCACACCCGGCTGATGAATTGGCAGGCAATCCATAGCGCCACTCAAGCGCGCGACAAATGCCCGCAATCAACACAATCGGCTCTGGCGGGCAGGGCCAGGCGCCGGATATCCATGCACCGCAAATCCAGTAACAACAGTTGGCCGCGCAACGGGTCGCCAAAGCCACTGAGCACTTTAAGCGCCTCCATAGCCTGCAGCGAGCCCAGCACCCCTACCACTGGCGCCAGCACTCCGCTGTCGCTGCAGCTCAGCGCCGTGGTACTGCCTTCGACGGGATAAAGACAGCGGTAACAGCCTCCCCCGCGCACCGGATCAAACAACGCGAGCTGCCCTTCACTGCGCACGGCCGCGGCGGACACCAGTGGTATGGCAGCGGCAATGCAGGCGCGGTTAAGCGCATAGCGCACCGGATAATTGTCGCTGGCATCCAGGACCAGGTCGATCCCCGCAAGCAGCCCGGGCAGGTCCGCCGGCTCCAGCCGATGCGGCACCACCTCCACACTCACTTCCGGATTGAGTGCGACAATAGACGCCGCTGCGGACGCCGCCTTGTTGCTGCCGATATCACTCTGGCCATGCGCGATCTGCCGCTGCAGGTTACTCAACTCCACATCGTCGCCATCGGCCAGCACCAGCCGCCCCACCCCCGCGGCCGCGAGGTACAGGGCCGCGGGACAGCCCAGCCCACCCAGGCCAACGACCAGTACCGAGGACTGCTGCAGGCGCTCCTGTCCCGCCACGTCAAATTCATGCAACAGTATCTGCCGGTTATAGCGCAGTAATTGCTCGTCACTGAGCATGCCAGCGGCCTCCGCTGATACGTTCCTGCCCGCCGATATCCCGCCGCGTGGCGACATCGCGAAAGCCCGCCTGCTGCAATAAGTCCCGCACTGCAGCGCCCTGGGTATACCCGTGCTCCAGCAACAGCCAACCGCCGTCCAGCAGGTGACAGGGCGCGCCACTCACCAGTACTGCCAGGTCCGCCAGGCCGTCCTGCGCGGCGACCAGTGCGCCACGGGGTTCAAAGCGCAAGTCTCCGCGCTGCAGGTGAGCGTCCTGTTCGTCGACATAGGGGGGATTACTGAGCAGCAGGTGAAAGCGGCGCACCCCCAGGGCTTCATACCAGTCAGACTGCTGGAAGTGGACCCGCCCCAGCCCCAGGTTAGCTGCATTGGCCTGCGCCACCGCCAGGGCATCCGCACTGCGCTCCAGCGCACTCACTTGCCAGGCCGGGCGCTCACTGGCCAGCGCCAGGGCGATCGCGCCGGAGCCTGTGCCCAAATCGACCACCTCGGCAGCAACAGGCAATGGCAGTTCCAGAGCCCATTCCACCAGTGTCTCGGATTCCGGGCGCGGGATCAGGGTGTGTTCGTTGACGGCCAGCTGCAGGGACCAGAAGTCGCGCTGACCCGTGAGATAAGCCACCGGCACGCCTCGCGCTCGCTGCTCCAGCAAGAACGCGAAGCGCCGGGCCTGTGGCGCTTCGACATCAACCTCGGGCCAGGTATACAACCAGGTGCGGGGTTTGGCCAGGCAATGGCACAGTAATATTTCCGCATCGCGACGGGCACTGTCTCCAGGCAGACGCCGGGCGCCCTCCAGGAGTTCACGCACACTGGCCATCAATTATCAGCCAGGGCCGCCAACTGGTCTGCCTGGTACTCCTGGCGCAGGGGGCCAATGACCGAGTCCAGGTCACCCTCCATAACCTCGGCCAGCTTGTACAGCGTCAGGTTGATGCGGTGGTCGGTGAGCCGCCCCTGGGGAAAGTTGTAGGTGCGTATGCGGTCGGAGCGGTCACCCGTACCCACCAGGTTACGCCGCTGCTCCGCCTGTTCCTCGGCCTGTTTATCCTGGGCGCTGGTCATCAGCTTGGCCTGCAGCAGGGACATGGCCCGGGCGCGGTTCTTGTGCTGCGAGCGCTCGTCCTGGCACTCCACCACGATACCGCTGGGCAGGTGGGTCAGGCGCACCGCTGAATCTGTCTTGTTCACGTGCTGGCCACCGGCACCGGAAGCGCGGTAGGTGTCTACCCGCAGGTCCGCCTTGTTGATTTCCACTTCGTCCACGGCCTCGGGCTCCGGCATGATAGCCACAGTGCAGGCCGAGGTGTGAATACGGCCCTGGGACTCCGTCTCCGGCACGCGTTGCACGCGGTGGGCGCCGGACTCAAATTTCAGGTGAGCATAGACATCGCGCCCCTCGACCCGGGTGATGATCTCCTTATACCCGCCGTGCTCGCCGGGGCGCTCTGACAGCACTTCCACTTTCCAGCCACGGTTTTCGGCGTAGCGCGAATACATGCGAAACAGGTCGCCGGAAAAAATAGCGGCCTCGTCGCCCCCGGTGCCGGCGCGAATTTCCAGGAACACATTATTTGAATCCCGCGGGTCGCGAGGCAGCAACAGGGCCTGCAACTCAGTCTCCAGTTCCTCCAGCCGCCCCCCGTTGGCATCCAGTTCTTCCCGCGCCATTTCCCGCAAGTCCGGATCGGCGTCGTCCAGCATTTGCCGGGCTTCGTCGATGTCCTCTTTTACCTGGCTATAGCTGTTGTAGCATTGCACCACGGCTTCGAGTTCTGAGAACTCCCGGGACAAACCGCGAAATTTGTCCTGGTCGGAGATAGTCTCGGCATCGCCCAGCAGCGCCGATACTTCTTCATGCCGGTCGCACAGGGTTTCCAGTTTAGTCAGCAGGGAGGCTTTCATTGCAGGGTGCGGGTATCGGTTGTCGGCGCGGTTGGCGCCAGGTCAAATTCGGCGGACTCATCGCTGGCAGACTCATCGCTGGCAGACTCGTCGCTGGCGGTCTGGGCCGCGGCGGGCTCAGCCTCTTCCACACCCAACAGTTTGCGGGCATTGTCCAGCAGGTCCTGGCGACCATCTATGCTGGCCTGCTTCAGGCCCGCGGTGGGCGCGTGAATCAACTTGTTAGTCAGGCCGCGCGCCAATTGCGCCAGCGCCTGGCCGGGGTCGTCTCCTCGCGACAGGCCGCGCAGGGCGCGTTGCAGTTCCTGTTCGCGCAGCTGTTCTGCCATCTGACGATATTCCTTCACCAGGTCCACCGCCGCCAGGCTGCGACGTTCCTCGAGGTAGCGCAGCACGCCCTCCGCGATGATCTCATCGGCCTTGCTCGCCTCGCTGCGACGGCTGCGAAGGTTTTGATCGATTATCTCGCGCAGGTCGTCAACGCTGTACAGGTAGACGTCGCGCAGATCGCCCACCTGGGCCTCGATATCCCGCGGGACGGCGATATCCACCATCAGGAAAGGGCGGTGCTTACGAATTTTAAGCGCCTGTTCCACCGCTCCCTTGCCCAATATCGGCAGCTGGCTGGCGGTGGAGGTAATGATAATATCCGCGTCCAGCAACTGCTCAGGTATCTCCGAGAGCAACACCGCCTCAGCGGAAAATTTCTGCGCCAGCTCGCGGGCGCGACCCAGGGTGCGGTTGGCGATCACAATACGGCTGACGCCGGCCTCAATCAGGTGTCGCGCGACCAGTTCAATGGTCTCACCCGCGCCCACCAGCAGCGCATTGCTTTTGCTCAGATCGGTAAAAATATGGCTCGCCAGATCGACTGCTGCGTAAGCAACCGAAACGGGGTTCTCCCCGATTGCGGTGTCGGTTCGCACGCGCTTGGCGATAGAAAATATGCGTGGAAACAGGCGCCCCAATTCAGTGCCCACGGTACCGGCGTCGGTCGCTACGGCGAAGGCGGATTTCAGCTGCCCGAAGATCTGCGGCTCGCCCAGTACCATGGAATCCAGGCCGCTGGCCACCTGCACCACGTGGTGCAGCGCCCGCTCGGCCTCGAAGTGATAAGCGCTTTGACGCAGTTCCTGCGCAGACAGGTGGTGGTAGTTGGCCATCCAGTCAATTAACTGCACCGCTTTATCCGCCAGCGAGAGACCCTCGGGGACAATCGCGTATAACTCGGTGCGGTTGCAGGTAGACAGGATCACTACTTCATCAATCCCTACCGCTTCGCAGGCATCCTCCAGCGCTTCACCTGCCTGCTCCGGGGCAAAGGCAACTCGCTCGCGCACCTCGACGGCGGCGGAGTTGTGATTGATTCCCAGGGCAATCAGGTTCATGTAGATCCGTATCTGTTTCGTAGTTGGTCAAACCGGGGACATAACACCGCCCCCGGAGCGGCCGCACCTTAGCACAGCCATGAAAAATTTTACTGATTTTAACAAGTTACGGCGCAAATGACAGAGCCATCAGTCCCCATCCGGGGCACACCCGCGGGACGGTGCAAAGCCACTGTATGGGTTTCGACGACGGTCTGTGTCATCATAAGGCCTGTCTTTCTCCGGATTAATTCGCTGTATATGTCCCGCCTGTTCATTCTTGCTCTTGCCGTGGCGCTGCTCAGCGCCTGCGCCGGAACCGCCACAGTGCCGGATCCGGTTGTTGCTGTTGCCCCCCCAACCGAGAGCCAGCCAGAGCCACCGGAACCCATCGAGCGACCGTTCCCCGATGACAGCGTATACCCGCTGTTGGTCGCGGAATTCGCTTTGCGGCGCCGGGCCTATGACGTCGCCCTGGAAAACTACCTCGCACAGGCGCGGATTTTGCGCGACGCGGGTGTCAGTGCACACACCACTCACCTGACCCAGTTCATGCGCAGAGAGCGCGATGCCATGGAGGCGGCGCAGCTGTGGGTAGAACTGGAACCGGATAATGCCGAGGCACAAAACACCCTGGCCAACCTGCTATTGCGCCAGGGACGCTCGCTGGAGGCATTACCCCACCTGGCAGCAGTGCAGCGCCTGGGCAGTCCGGCCAGGTTTCCCACCCTGCTCAATGGCTTTGAACAGCTGGACACCCAGCAACAGGCGGAGTTGGTGGAGGGCATCAACACACTGGCCCGGGAGTGGCCGGATAACACCCAGTTGCTGATGACCGAGGCCCTGCTGCACGCCGAGTTCGAACAGTTTCCCCAGGCGCTGAAGAAACTGGATGCGCTGTTCAAAATAGAGCCCTACCAGCCCCAGGCCATCCTGCTGGAAGCGCGGGTGCTTATGGCCACCGGCGACAAAAAGCCCTTTGCCCGACTCGAGCAGGCGGTTGCGGACAAGCCCAAGGACCAGGAGTTGCGACTGCAATACGCCAGGCTGCTGACAGCATCGGATATGCCGGCCGCCCGCAAACAGTTTGAAATCCTGTCGGCGCAATCCCCCAGGGACGGCGACCTGTTGCTGTCCCTGGCGCTGATCAACCGCGAGACGGGTGATGACGTGGCGGCCAAGGCCTACCTGAAGCAGATGCTGGCACTGCAACAGCGGGTCGATGAGGCCCATTTCTATCTGGGCAGGATTGCGGAAGACCAGGATGACCCGCAGCAGGCGATCTCCCATTACCTGCAGGTGGAAGGGGAAGCGGAATTCCTCAGCGCCAATCTGCGTATCGGGCAAATCCTCATCGGCAATGGCGAACAGCAGCAGGCACAGGCGCTGTTTCTGGAGCAGCGCAAGGCTTACCCGGACCGCGCCGAACAGATTTTCAGCCTGGAAGCAGACTTGCTGACCCAGGCCGATGAGGTCCCGAGCGCTCTGGAGGTACTGAACGAAGGGGTCAGCGAGTTCCCGGACTCCACTACCCTGCTCTACGCCCGCTCCATGGCCGCGGAACAGCTAGGTGACCTCGCACTGATGGAGCGGGATTTACGCGCCATCATCAGCAATGATCCGGACAACGCCACCGCGCTAAACGCCCTGGGTTATACCCTGGCCAATCGCACCGAGCGCTACACCGAGGCCCACGAGCTGGTCTCCCGGGCACTGGCATTGCAACCGGACGAGCCGGCTATTCTCGACAGCATGGGCTGGGTTCTCTACCGCCAGGGCCAGTACGACGAAGCGCTGGAATACCTGACCAGGGCCTATGCGGAGTACCCCGACCCGGAGGTGGCCGCACACCTGGGCGAAGTACTCTGGGTCAGCGGCAATACCGAGGCCGCCACCAGGGTATGGCGCGGGGCCCTGCTCAGGGACCCAGAACACAAGGTATTACTGGCCACCCTGGAACGCCTGGGCGTGGCACCGCTGGATACGGGGATGCCCACTGCGGAAGCCCAACCGTAGATGAGTTGGCCCCGGGTCCTGCTGCTCGCCATAACGCTGGTGCTGGGCGCCTGTGCCGGCCAGGCGAAACGCGCTTCTGTGGAGCTGGATTGGGAACAGCACAGTGCGCAACTGCAACAACTGGAAAGCTGGACTGCCAGCGGCAAACTCGCGCTGCGCACCGCCGATAAGGCCGAATCCGCGACCCTGCAGTGGCAACAGCAGGCAGGCGAAAGCCACCTCAGCCTCAGTGGCCCCATGGGCATGAATGCGGTGACGGTGCACAGCGACGGACAACGCATGCAGGTACAGCGCGCGGACCACAGCCGCGAGTTCGACGTCTCCACGCCTGACGCTATTTTGCGCAACACCGGCTGGGAGCTGCCCCTGCAGGCACTACCCTACTGGCTGAAGGGCGCACCCTCACCACAACTGCAGGTTCAATCCATGGAACTGGATTCCGAACGCGACCTGTTGCGCGCGCTACGACAGGACGACTGGCAAATAGACTACCTGGAGTACGACGACTTCCAGGGCCTGACCCTACCCACGCGTCTGCAGATCCAGCGAACGGGCACCCTGGTAAAGATCATCCTGCGCGACTGGCAGACGCATCAGGGCGAATGACCAGTTCCCTGACAGTGCTGTCCCCGGCAAAGCTCAACCTGTTCCTGCATATCACCGGGCGGCGAGCGGACGGCTATCACGAGCTGCAAACCCTGTTTCAATTGCTGGACTGGGGCGACGAACTGCATTTTTCCAGCAATACCAGTGGACGCATCACCCTGCACTGCCCGAATCTCGACATTCCGGAGCAGGACAATCTCATTATCCGTGCCGCGCGACTGCTACAGCGCGATTCCCTGGGGGTAGACATCACCCTGGACAAGCATATTCCAACCGGCGGCGGTCTGGGCGGCGGCAGTTCCAACGCGGCGACCACCTTGCTGGTGTTGAACCGCCTGTGGGACCTGGGTTTGGGGACGGAGCAGTTACAGCAGTTGGCCACGCAATTGGGTGCAGACGTGCCGGTATTCGTGGGCGCGCACACGGCCTGGGCCGAGGGAATCGGCGAAATTCTCACTCCATTGGAGCTGCCCCAGTACTGGTACCTGATCCTGACACCGAAGTGCCATGTCTCCACCGCAGAAATATTTTCCCACTTGCAATTGACACGC
>Ga0316193_10004181_pt1 | contig 10592 bp, 7 predicted proteins | sample MerIslsedime2_MG_FD_207735 | JGI IMG/M metagenome (GOLD analysis project Ga0316193, IMG submission 207735) | Coastal sediment microbial communities from Maine, United States - Merrow Island sediment 2 | ecosystem: Environmental > Aquatic > Marine > Coastal > Sediment | place: USA: Maine... | reverse complement strand
ACCGCAGTAGGACTGGAAGGTGGTGATTTCGCCGCCCTCGGCGTGGACACGGTCGATGACCCTCATGGCGGTCATGTGGTCGATGCCGGGATCGACACCGATTTCGTTGAGGAGGATGATCCCCTTTTCCTTCGCCTCTTGGTCGAGGGCCATCATCTCGTCCTTGACGTACGAGGTGGTGACCATGTGCTTGCCCTCATCGAGGCACGCCCGCGCCACCTGTGGGTGGTACTGCCACGGCAGGAGGCTGACGGCAACGTCGTGGTCGGCAATGATCTCCGCGAGCTTTTCGGGATCGGTGGTGATGTCATAGGCCAGGGGGGTCCCGTTCGGGTGACCGTCGATGATCTCCTCGGCCTTGGAAACCGTACGGCTGGCAACGGTGACGGCGAACCCGTTCTCAAGCAGATAGCGGACGTGGGCGCGCACCACCAGGCCGGCCCCGAAAACAACGACTTTCTTCATGCTGAATCCCCTTTCGCGCTCGGTGCCGCCGATCTCACAGCGGCTCGATTCTCTCGGTAAACTCCAGACCCTCGACGCGCAGCCGCGTGAGGATCGAATCGCAGATTTCCGGGTGGCTCGGCAGCAGGCAGCCGCGCAGTTCGATCTCACCCGTCAATAACATTTCCACCGCGATGGCAGCCGGCAGCCCGACGGTCTTGGCCATGGCCGACATCCCCACCGGCTCGCCATACTCGACCATCGTGAAGGTCTGGCGTTCCGATGCCCGGTCGCTGCCCGGATAGTCGACGTCCATTTTGTGGACGATGATCACCATATCGCGTGACTCGGGCAGCGGCGCCAACCTGGTCTCGAGCAGATGGGACAGCATGGCGGCGGCCGTGTCACCGGCGCACCCGGTGGGCTCGTCATCGAAGAGACCGAGAAAACGGAGATTCTCCATCTGCTGACCGGTCGGGTTGAGCTCGAGGAAGAGGGTGGCCGCGGCTTCCACCCGCTCCGGCGGAACCGGGATGGGCAGGAACATCTCCACCACCTCACGTGGTGTTCTCTCACCGAGGTTCGGGATGTGGATGGTGTCGTTGGTGAGCCCGAGATTGACCACCTTTGACCAGGTCTCGCAGAAACCCGGGTGACGGAGCGTCCCGCGGATCATCGTGTGGACCTCGCTGAGACCGAAGTGCTCGAGATACGAGAGCGAATCACGGTTTGGATATCCCTCGAGGCGACCCACACCGTCCACCTCCACCGGCCAGGTGTGGAGGAAAAGTCGGCTTTGAGGCACGATCCGGATCCGGCCATCCTGCAGGTACTGCGCCCCGGCGCCGCCCGATGTCGCGACGTTCCACGGGTTCCAAGTCACCAGGTACTGCAACGGATTGGACAGCGAGTCGGGAGCGGGCACGCCGCTGCCGAAGGAACGAAACGCTCGGACCACCCCACCTGCATCGACGGTAGCTCGAACCGCTTCGGCGGCCATCATGTGATCAATGCCCGGGTCGAGACCCATCTCGGCGAGCAGGAGGACACCCCGCTCGCGGGCCCACGAACCCAGGTTTCTCGTCTCGCTCTGGAGATAGGAAACCGAGACCATGTGGACTCCGGCCTCGACGCAGAGTCGCGCCACTCTCCCCTGAAAGGCGGGAGCGAGCACATTGACTACCACGTCTGCGGTGCCGATCCAAGCTGCCATCTGCTGCTCGTCCGAAGCATCGAGGGCGATGGCGCGGCCGTTGGGATGGCCGGCAACCCTCGCCTCGGCAAACTCGAGGTCGCGATCGGCTACCGTCACCTGCCAGTCGTGAACGGTGGCAGATTCGAGGAGACGCCGGATGAGAAATGGGGCAGACCGACCAGCCCCGAGGATTAGAATTCGTCGCATTGTTGTGAACCTCGTGAGGATCAGCGACCGAGCGTCGCGACCATGACTGCCTTGATGGTGTGAAGACGATTTTCCGCCTCGTCGAAGACCCGTGACTGCGGCCCCTCGAAGACCTCGTCCGAGACCTCACGGATGTCGGGGAACTGTCTGGCGACCTCGGTTTCGAGGTTGTGAAACGCCGGTAGGCAATGGAGGAAAATCGCTTCCCTTCTTCCGGTGGCCGCCATCATCTCTGGGGTCACCTTGTATGGTTTCAGCAGCGCCGCCCTTTCGGCGAGCAGTGCTTCCTCGCCCATGGACGCCCAGACGTCGGTGTAGATCGCGTGGGCGCCTTCAACGCCCGCGGCCTCATCCGAGGTCACGGAAAGTTTTCCGCCCGTCGCGTCACAGATGGCTCTCACCTGTTCAACCAGGGTGGCCTCCGGGTGAAGCGACTCGGGAGCCACGATCCGGACATCCATCCCGACCTTGGCGCAACCCACCATGAGCGAGTTGGCCATGTTGTTCCGACCGTCGCCGACATAGGCCAACGCCAGGCCCTCGAGGCGACCGAACTCCTCCTTCACCGTCAGAAGATCGGCGAGGATCTGGGTCGGGTGCCAGGTATCGGTGAGCCCGTTCCAAACGGGAACTTCGGCGTACTTGGCCAGGGTTTCCACCGTATCGTGGGAGAAGCCGCGGAACTCGATCCCGTCGAACATCCGCCCGAGCACTCTCGCGGTGTCCGCAACCGTTTCCTTTTTGCCGAGTTGGATGTCGCCCTTGCCGAGATACTCCGGGTGGGCGCCCTCGTCGATGCAAGCGACGGTGAAGGCGCACCGTGTCCGCGTTGATGGCTTTTCGAAGATGAGCGCGATGCTCTTGCCTTCGAGAGTTCGACCGCGGACGCCTGCCCGCTTGTTCGCCTTGAGAGTCGCCGAAAGCTCGAGCAGATCACGGATTTCAGCCGAGCTGAAATCGATCAGTTTGAGGAAGTGACGACCACGGAGATTGCCTGCCATGAAAGCCTCCAAGCGGAAGTTTGTGAATTCCCGCACAGCGTCGGCATCGTACCTCTCACAAGGGGCTTTGCCAAGCCATTGGACCGGTGGGTTTGTTTTCTGTTGCCGTCGGCAATACCCTTGGCCGACGACGACCTCGACAGGGAGGGTCGGAATCTCAAGAACGGTGAATTTGACAGTGCTCGAGCGGTTTTCTCAATGTCTCCGGGAACGAGCGGTCCTCGTATGGACGGTGGTGCTCTCCACCGGCCTGAGGTTGTTGTTCAGCTTTCGGTTTTTCGGTTTTCATTCGGGTGACGACCTCGAGATCGTCCAGGCCGGGTTCATGCGGGCCCTCGGCCACGGATACATCCCGTGGGAACTTCGAAACCTCTTTGTTTCGGATGTGCTCATCAGCCCGGTTGTCTCCTTGGCGTCCTCCTTGGGAATCGAGTCGGTCCGTCACCTTTGTTGGATCGCGACCTTCCCCTTCATCACCCTCGCTTCGGTCAATATCATTCTGGTTTATTTCCTGGGTCTACGGTGGCTGAACGATGGGCGGGCCGCAACCCTGGCCGCGTCGCTCTATGCCTTTCACTGGATTCCATTGGGATATGGCAGCACGGTCTATCCACGGACGGCGTCGACGACATGTGTGCTTGTCGCCGTTGTCCTGATCTGCCGGGCCGGGCGGCCGATGCTCGGATTCTTGGCCGCCGGAGCCGCGATGGGAGTTGCATTCACCTGCAGATACAGCGAGGCGATCTTCCTGCTTCCCATTGCTGCGATGCTCCTCGTCGGGCAATCCAAACCCACAGAAAAGCTTCGCCTCGGTCTCGCGCTGGGTCTCGGATTTTCCGCCACCACGCTGGTGACCGTCGGCCTCTGGGATTGGCTGACCTGGGGACGGCCGTTTTCGAGCCTCGTGGAGTTCGCGGAGTACATCCTCATCGACAAGGAGAGCTCGTCGCTGGTGAGGCTCCAGCCCTGGTACTGGTATCTCTGGCGACTCCCGAAATGGCTGCCTTTGACCGTGTTGCCGATGTTCTTCGGCCAGAGCACATACCGCTGGCTTCGCGCACCGTTCCTCTACACCGTCCTTCCCCTTTTCGCGCTGTCGCTGATCCATCACAAGGACATGCGCTACCTCCAGGGGATCATCCCTTTTGTCGCCATCGCCGTGGCCGGAGCGGCCTGCGGCTGGTGGGTCCTGGGTCGCCGTCGCGCCGTGGTCACGCTGATGGTCCTGTCGCTCTTTTTCGGAATCGCCATTCCCACATTCGTCTTCGAAAAATCCATGGCCGCGGTCGAGGCGGCCGAATCCATGGCTGCCGATCCCGATGTTTCGATCGCCTCCCTCTCCCAGGCATGGGCCTACGGTTCCAGGTTGTACCTTCCGGAGGGGACGCAGGTACGCGAACTCGGGGCGTATCCGAGTCTCGCCGATCTGAAGCGTGTGGTTCCGGGCTGCCAACGAGTGGGGCTCTACCGAGATCGATTGGAGCAGGTGCCCGAGCTGGATACCTGGTTACGCGACCAGGGCTTCGACACCGCCGAGATTTTTGACTGGGGATGGAGTCGATCCGTTGTGGTCTTCCGCCGGTCTCACTCGGAGCCAACCTCGCGGGGAGATTGATCAGGGGGTTGAAGAACCCGGAGTCCGGTCACCGCCCTTCCGCTTGGCCAGCCGCCTCTCGAAAATAGCGAAGTCGTCGCACCGAAGGCGCTCTTCGAAGGCCGGGCGGCTCTCGAGCCATGTCACCAACTCTGCGGCCTGGTTCTTGTCGAGCGGCCAAGTATGGCGGCCGGTGCGCACGACAACGACATCTGCCTTCGGTCGTTGGCCGGCCACAACGAGTTCGCGATGCTCGACATGTTGGAGCAAGGGATCGAACGACGCGCTCATGATCACGTTCGCCGCCGGATCGATTCGGTCAAGCTCTGCGACGACATCACCGCGGCACTTTGGGATCGAGGGATAGGTGAAGGCGGCGATGTTGATGATCACGGCAGCGGCGGCGATCTTGAGGCCACGGCTCCGGGCATACGGCTGCTCGGTGAGGGCGGCCAACCCGGCGATAGCCGCGGTCGCAGTGAGGGGCAGACCGTAAAACCGCGCGAACTGAGCCTGGAAGGGGTCCGAGCTGGTCAGATTGAGTAGGAACGGGATGGCAACCACGGTCCAGGTCCAGCGACCACGGAGCGGAACCAGTAAGGTGGCAGCGATCACCGTCAGAACATCCTCGGTCAAGAATGCGGACAGCATCGCCCGGACCGCGGGCGTCGAATCAAGAGGATCAAACCACGGCCCCCAGCTTCCGTGGGGGCCAAAGACGGCCGCTCCGGGAGCAAAATGAGGTAGAACCCAGGCGACCGCAATCACGGTCGACAGACAACCGGCGATGGCTACGGCGGCTCCCCAGCGCCAGCGCCGGTATTGGAGCCCGAAGAATATCCCCATCCCGAGCAGATAGAGCCCCGAATCCTCCTTGATGGCCACCGCCGCAAGAACTAGCAGGGCGCCCGAGATCCTGTGGTCGCGGAGAAAGGCGAGATAGAGTCCGAACAATACGACGGGAAAGAGCACCTCGTGGTGGAAGGGGAAGCCGGCAGACCTCGCGACGGCGGGGGAAAACAGATAGATCAGGCACACCAGGTTCTTCACCGATGCCGGCAGGGCGAGTTCTCGTCCCACGGCTTCGAGGGGGAAGACCGCGACCCAGAGGAGGAGAGCGTTGAGGACGACCAGAGTCAGCGGTGACGGCATCACCTGATAGACGATGGCGATGGGGAAGAGAACAGGCGAGAAGTGCTCGGCGAGAAGGCTCGACCCCAGGATGGTCGAGGCGAGCGGCGGGTCCTCCCACGCACGCGCCAGGGCTTCCTGGTACAGACCGAGATCGAGAGAGTAGGTGTTGAAGGCGAGGTGGTGGGTCAACGAACTGACGACGATGAGAACCCCGCCGACGAGTACAACCACCTTGAAGCCGCCCGATGAACCCAACCACGTTTCAAGCCGGGAAGTCATTCGGGTCCAGGCAACGCCCGGCTCCCTGCGGAGAAGGATCGCCGTGAGCGCGCAGGTCCAGAGAATGAGAGTGGGTTCCCGCAGCCGTTGAAGCTCGACTGAGCGGAACTCGGCCGCGTTGCAGACAATCAGGACGATGACCACGACCGTCGCCACGGCCAAGACGGCGGCCGCGGATCTGGTGATGCGCGTGATGCCGTCGATCACGTCTGGCTTCGTCTCTCCCGGCGCCTGTTCTTCATCGACTCACCCGTCCAGTTTCCCTCGAGAAGACGGACGATGGACTCGTAGCCTTCTCGGTGAATCTCGCTGAAGTGCCCCGGATGGTATGAGTCCACGTCGAGGACTCCGATGGCTGTGCCGTCGGAGTCCCGAACCGGCACCACGACCTCTGACCGACTTCGTGAATCGCAGGCGATGTGACCGGGAAACGCTTCGACGTCTTCCACCAGGAGGGTCTCATTGCGGTCGATACCAGCCCAGCAGACCCCCATGTGGCGCTCGAGCACGAGGCACGCCACCGGGCCCTGATAGGCCTCGACCACCAGGTCTTCGCCACGCAGGAAATAGAACCCGGTCCAGGAAACCCCGGGCACTTTGTGATGCAGCAGCGCGACCGCCGTGGCCCTGTGCGCCACAGGGTCGCCGGTCTTGGCGATGAGGCCGAGGATCTGCTTGGTGAGTCGGTTGAAGAGGTCTCGAAGTGCGTCGTCGTTCATAGCTCCATCCAGACGCCATCATACAAGGAGCGTGAGGATCGCGGGGAACTCGCGATCCTACATCTCCTCGGGGATCGGGATCCCGAGAAGCTCCTCGAGCAGTACGTGCATCTCATCGACAAAGAGGGTGAAGACCGCTCGGCGAAGCGCCCGCAGCGTCTCGTCCTCTTCCGGGACCACCGGATTCGAGTGGTAGAGGCGGTGGAAGAGCTGGGCGAGATTGTGGACGTGTTGCGCAAGGAGCGAGAACTCGAGGTTGGCGACGGCCTGCTCCACGACGTCGCGGCGGCGCGCGCACTCCAACACAAGGCCCCAGAGATCATCGGGGATCTCGACCTCGCCGAGGCGATCGAGTTCATCGACGGTGAACCGACCCTCTCCGCGCCGCTCCATCAGCTTGGCGAAGATCTTATCCGCCCTGACCGCCGAGTACTGGAGATAGGGCCCGGTGTCGCCCTCGAAGGCCAGGGCCTCGTCGAAGTCGAAGGCGAGGACCCGGTTTCTGGACTGCCGCGCCATGAGATACCGCAGAGCTCCGACGGCGATGGCGCGCGCCCGGACCGCGACATCCGCCGGGGCTTCGTCGTCCGAGAAACGACCGACGACGGCATCTTTGGCTGCGTCGACGAGCACATCGAGGAACTCATCGGCGCGCACGCCGATCCCCCGACGACCCGACATCTCAATATAGGACTTGGACATCTCCTCGTCGCTGAGACCGAACGAGAAGCCGCTGCGCTCCTCGATGACCTTCACCGCCGCCGGGGTCAGCGCCACCATTTCGTAGGCGAAGTGCACTGATGCGTCGGCGGCCTCCGGATGACCGAGCACCCGCACCGCCTCCTTCACCACCTTCTGGGGATACGACTGGCGGACATCGATCACGTTGAAAACTTTGGCCGCCGCGCCATAGCTGTGGCCGTCGAGCCGCTCACCGACATCGGAGGTGGTGGTCGCGAGAAGAGTGTCGCCCTCTTCGTAGCTCACCGGCGCCGCCGGGCCCGGTTGGCTCCAGCCGGCATATCGGCGGTAGCCGAAATCATGCCGTGACCCGTCGGCATCGACGAGCAGACCGAGTTTCCAGAGCTGATAGGCGATGTCCTTCCCGGTATAGGTCACGGTCCCGTTCGACCGCACGAGGATCTTGTCCGGGTCATCCATGTCGGCAAACTCGGGGCTCTCGGCGAGGGACATGACCCAGCAACCCTCGTTCTTACCCTGGTCTTCGAGCCGGATCGCACCCGATGCTTTGAGGAGATTGAACGCGCGATCCCAGAACCCAAGATGGAGGATGTCGGACTCGTGCGGGAGAACATCGTAGCCGACCCCAAGCCGCGCCATGGTCGCGAGGTGACACCGCACATTGGCGTCGGCCACCGCGCCGGCGAGTCGCGCCACGACCTTTGGCGGGCAATGCTTGCCGGCGATGATCGCACCACGAAACAACTGGATTGCCTGGTCGAGTTCGAGATCTCCATGACCTTCCTCGACCGCCTGAAGGATTTCGGCGCGATGGGCTTTGAAGGCCTCGTCCTCGGCATAGCGCGCCGTCACCCGCGGGTAGAGCGCCCAACAAAAGTCGTCAAAATCGTCAGTCGATGGCTGAGGCACACCACCGGGGTCCCGTGCGAGGGCCATGGCAACCAGTTCGTCGCGACGAACGGTCTCGACGCCAAGGGCTTGAGCCAGTTCGGCCTCTGGCAGGAAGAGCATCCCGACGACAATGTCCGCGACCTGGACACCGGTGTCGTCGATATAGTTCTGCGTCTCCACATCGTTCTCGAGATGGCGGAGGCTCCGGACCAGGACATCGCCGAGGACCGCATTTCGTAGATGGCCGATGTGGGCCGCCTTGTTCGGGTTGATGTTGGTGTGCTCCACCACGATCTTGCCCGCTTGATTCGCACCGTGGCCCGAATCGTCCCTGAGCGCTCTGGCCAGGACTTCGCGCCGGTCGAGCCAGAGGTTGAGGAAGCCGGGCCCGGCGATCTCGACCTTCGCGATCTCGGTCGGCCACTCGGCGCGCGCGGCAACGGCCTCGGCAATCTGCCGCGGGGCCCGTTTGAGCACCTTGGCCAACACGAGAGCGCCGGGCCAGGCCAGATCGCCCATGTCTCGCTTGGGCGCGACCTCGAGGATCACCTCATCGGGTCGATAGTCGAATTCGGCTTCGAGCGCGTCGGCAAGGGCAGCCGCCGCCCGTGCTCGGATGTCGTTCAGGGGCATCGGAACTCCTTCATCTGCCGGGAGATTCTACCCCTTTTCACAAACAGGCCTTGCTCGATGCAAAGCCTGTCGGTGAAATGGGTCAGCGCAATGGCGACCGCGGTGCTGGATACTCTGTAGCGGTGGCCGACGGAAACGCCGAGACACACCGGATGCGCGGCGGATCAGCTCCAAACGCGCCTCAGGTTATCGGTTCGTACGGCTCAGCGAAAAACGAATGAGAGTCCGACCTGGAGCCCAAGCCCACCGACCGTGATATCTCTCTCGTCAGCCAGGCCATAACTGCCCTGAACTTCGGCCCACCGATAAATCAGCTCGGCCATGAAATTGATCCCATTCGGCTTGCCGACCCGCAGACCGGCCAACCCGTAGAGCCCGAGTCCACTGTCAATACGCATGTTGACAGCGCTGACCTGGGCGTAGCTCAGACCGGCGCCGACATAGGGACGAACCTTGTGGCCGTCATAGAAGAGATAGCGCAGTCCGAGGTCAAAGGCCCGATATTTGACATCGATGTCATCGGCCTCGACTCCATCAAAAATCGTGGCGCCCTCCACCGTTTGGTACCCGGTGGCAGCGGCGTCGACCATCCAGTGGGTTCCACCGAGACTGATACGCGCACCGATGCCCAGCTCCCAGTTGCCGTCCACGACGTCTCCGTAGCCGAGGTACAAATCGACGCCTCCGCCCGCAAGGGCGGGGCTAGCCAGCACACAGCAAGCTGCCATCATCAGGAACACTCTGCGCATCTTGACCTCCACACGAATCCCGTTTTGGTGATTTTCAGAATACGTTTTCAAGTCCAACCAGTACATTGTAATACAGCTTGAGAAGCTGAGAATGTGATCTCGGGATGTACCGGGATAGGAGTCACGAAATAGGTTGAGAGTTATTCGCTCCACACCCCTCACTTTTCATTTTTCATTTTTCACGGAAGTGTTCCGACATAGCCGGTTCTGGTCACCGCCTGGTGTCCCTCGACCCTAACCTCGATGGGCCGCCACTTCCGCTGACCGACTCCCGAGGTGGTGAAGGTGAGGATGTAACGGGAGGAGAGCTCATCGAGGAGGGTCCGCGCGACCTCGGGCATATCTTCGGCACGGGGAATTCTGCGATAGAGCCCACCGGAGCCATCCGCGATGAGGGTCAGAATCTCCTCGTATGAGAGTCCGGCTGCATCGGGTTCCGGCGGTGGCTCGACGCCGAGCACATAGATCGGCGTCTCGAGACCCCGGGCGATCTCGGTGGCTTCCGATGCGGTGATCATCGAAGCATTATCGACGCCATCGGTGAGAAGGATGGCCGCGCGCCGGTGGTGATCGGCCTTCTCCATGGCCTCGGGGACCCGAAGCACCATGTCATACAGCGCGGTTGTGCTCCACGGCTTGATGGTTTCGAGCATCCTCGGCAGCAGGTACCAGCCCATGCCGAAGGGAAAACGCTCGACCACCTGATCGTTGCCGAACGTCCACAACGCAAGCTGGTCCTCCTGCCGACGTTCGGCGAGAAAGGCCATGATCAGGTTGCGACTGCCATCGAGCTTTCGGCCGGCCATGGAACCCGATGTGTCGAGAATGAAACCGAGGCTGATGGGGAGATCGTTCTCGAGGTGGAGATCGCGGATCGGCACCGCGTAGCCATCGACAAAGAGCTGAAATTTTTTCCGGTCAACGCCCTTGACCACCCTCCCCTTGGCGTCGCGAACCGTAACCGGCACGACCACCGCATCGACATCGACCTGGCTTCCGTATTGAGCCGATGCGCGATGGGTCCAACTCAGCGTCCCGACGACG
>Ga0316193_10004180_pt1 | contig 10593 bp, 14 predicted proteins | sample MerIslsedime2_MG_FD_207735 | JGI IMG/M metagenome (GOLD analysis project Ga0316193, IMG submission 207735) | Coastal sediment microbial communities from Maine, United States - Merrow Island sediment 2 | ecosystem: Environmental > Aquatic > Marine > Coastal > Sediment | place: USA: Maine... | reverse complement strand
CTGAGGATATGCACCGTCAACCTGTCTATCGGATACCTGAACCACCATCGGGAGACAGAGCACCTGTATGAGACAGTCGCCAAGACGAACATCGGCAAGGCAGAGCAAATCATCCGTGAATTGACAGCGCTCGGCAAGCAATGGGAGAACCGCAAACGGAAGGCCACGACTGCTATCGGCTATACAGGGGCGTGGGGCGAGGACTACTACGATGAGTGGGGCTTCTATGAGCAAGAACAGCAGGAGCTGATGACGGAGGCCCCCAATAACAGGGGTAGGTTTTACAACTCGCCAACCGCCAGTAAGTATATGCACGGCGCGCTCCGGCACCGTAAGCTCGACGACGAGACGGACGAGTTCGTTGACGTCCATCCGCCGGAGAGGTGGAATGAGTATGCGTCGCGATGGGAAGAGACGAGGTGCTTCGTTGCGGATTGTACCAAATGCGATGACCTGCTCAGGAAAGCCGTCGAAGAGCAGGAAGAGGAAGAAGAGGAAACCCTAGGACCGATGACCATTGAAGAGATAGCTTACGATAAGGTCGGCTCCTACGGTAGCCTTAATGCCAACGAAGTCTACGCCTTGGAAAAGCTTGAGCCATGGGAAATCACCAGCTTGATAACCAACCACCTGAAGTACATCTGTACGGTATGCAACCTCCTGTTTGGCGAGGAATACTACACGGTGGAAACAGAGGGATGGTGTCCTATGTGCGGTATGCTCGGGGAAGACTCAGAAAGAATCATATCTCTTGTCAGGTATTACGGAGGGCAAACAGATGAAACCAAGTGATTGGATACGTAAACGGAAGGATGCAGAGGCAGGCAAGGGCCTAAAGGCCCATGTCATCCAGTTGGGCTATTACGGTATGCACGTCTACGAGGGCTCGGTAGACAAGCTGTACTTGATTCCAGCCAAGGGTAAGGAGGTGTATGGCTACTACAAAAAGCCGGAGCACCAGATGGCATTAATAGCGTCCGGCGCGGCACTCGTCGGCCTCGTCAGGGCTGTCGGTATTGACTACGGTATGTGGGCTATGCTGGAGCCACCAATGAAGTCGGCCTTATTCAATGCGATGGTAGACAAGAATGACCGTAGCTATTGGCGGTTCCTCACGACACCTACCCACGGCGGTACAACGCTTGGCATGGAGACACTAAAGCTGTTACATGCCACGACATCACACAGGAAGATACTCAAGGAATCGTGGCTGATGCAGGTCATCTCGGAGCATTGGATGGGTAAGAAAGACGCCGGTAAGTGGGTCTTGCCAGAGGGTAAAGCACGACGGAAGTGGATGCCGAAGGTTGTCTACAGGACGACCAGCAGGTACCGTGACATAACCGTCTCTAACACCTCCCTCGAGATTGGGTCCACGGATATACTGTTAACGCTTGGGACCCCAGTTGCAGGGAGCATAAGGACTGGCATGCATCCTGACATCAAGCTCCGGCCTGCCATCCATATTTCATACTCCAACTACGGCAACAGGCGTCTCCATATCATCCCATGCATGAAGGTCGGCGAGTCAATGTATGCGACTGTAACCCACCGAAAACATTGGTATATTATCCGTACCGACGGGACGATAGCGAACACCGAACGGCTCATCAAGGAAGCGCTTGACAGCATCAACAGGAACAAGCCGTGGACATCGCTGAAGCGACAGGCCGAGAGGCTGGCTGTCAACAAGCTGTATAACATGCTTCAGACATTCGATGGCGTCCAACGCAAACACAAGATATTCGACTTGTGCTCTGGCATGAGAGATTACATGGCCTACAGCGATGCGACTGTCATGGATTATGTCATCGCCTACGGTAACGCTATCACCAACAGCCTTGGACGGCTCCAGCGGTTCGATGTATGGCGTACGATGATGCCCTATATCGAGGACACCAAACTCTTGAAAGAGCATGACTTCAAGCCGATAAAATTCAATAGTAGCTTCTCGGATACGTCACAGACAGCGACGTACACCACGGTGGGATGATGTCTACCTCCCAACAGCAGGAACCACTATTCTCTGTCAGGGAAGCGGTGGATATGGCACTATTAGTATGGCTAATCGTGGCCTTTTATTACATGGCGAAAGGAGATAAAGATGGCAAATAAAGCGAAGCATACAGCCAACAAGCACGACAGGGTACGTGGTATCAAGACTCCCAAAGATAAGCAGGTGGAAGCCAAGGCGAAGGGAAGGATGCCTTACACTCCACCCTCTGTTGACGTCGAGAAGAAGGGGTCACCATTGACGAGGGCCGGATGGATATTCGTCATCATTGGAGTGGTTGCCGTCGTGGCGGTCATCCTATTTGAAGTCTTGAAGTAGCACCATGACCCTTTCGTCTAACGGTTAACATAGGACGCCACCCTCTCAAGGTGGAAATGGTGGTTCAAATCCGCCAAGGGTCGCCACACACTATGGCCGGACGTTATGTCCGGCCTTTACTTTTCGTAGGAGACTTACCATGCCAAAGAATCATATCAGCATCAGACGGGACACCCACAGTACTCTTATCCAAGGGCGTGGTGACGAGTCCATGGAAATACTAAGGGGTGAACAAACATGTGATGTTTGTGACCTCACCGGCCAGAAAGACAACCAAGGCTTCTATGTCCGAGTCAGAGTCGGCGACTGTGGACTGCTGGTCTGCGGTGGCTGTATATCCAAGGAATGGCTCCGTATCATAGAGTGCCGGATGGAAGCCGACACGGTAAAGGAGGTAAGTGATGGCCGAGAGGCAGAAAGAGCTGGTCATCAAGATGCTACACATGGCGAGGCTGAATGACTGGAACCAGCACGGCTGTGTTACCAACGGCCAGTTCGCCACAGCAGGGATACTGAGGTACGGAGCGATAACCAACAAGCTGGAACACGGCGAGAAGTACAGAATCCGTACCATCCCACCGAAAGAGCTTGGCATGGGTCAGGGCACCTTCGGTTACAAGCTTATCCATGACCCTAGGTGCCTATGCGCTGGTGACGGCCCGATATGGTGTCCCATCAAGTACGCACACCATACAGGAGGTGCAGAATGAGGAAGCTATGCAGTACATTCTGTCAACAGATATGCAGTCACCGGCAAGTGGGTCAATGCCCGTTCCCCCGTAAGGAGCGGTGTCCAGCGTTCCAGATGACGGACTGGGTATTCCACAACTACCCATTCACACAGATGAGTATTGACGCCGAGCGTACGGCTATTGATGACCTGAAGGTGACAGGGCCGGGAATGGAGGTGGATGTTGGTGACTACAGCGCAGATGAGACAGAGCGCCATGAGGTACTCAGGGAAAGTGTTAGGGTGGTGCGGAAAGAACTGGGTCAGCGGAATAGTCCTAGCGTTGGCGCTATTAGGACTGACACGCCAGAATATCCTAAGTACAAAACGGCTACAAGTGCTCAACGAGAGGGTCAATGGTATCAAGGTCAGGTCAACAGCATGCATCGAACGACAGCGCCTACTAATGACGCTCATGGAGGACCTAGACCAGCGGTCTGGGAAGGTCCAAGAGTCCGCATCGAAACTGTTGACAATCCTAACGGTGACGGAACAAGGGTCACCCAATACACCACAGCCCGAGGCATCTACTACCAAACCGAAGTAGACGACATGGCGACTGCCTTGGAAGAGGGTCAGGTGGGACTGGCACCAGAGGAAATGGAAGACCTCGAGAACATGGACTGGGACGAGATAGTCGAGGCATGGGAAGATGCCATGTACGTTCAGCCAGCACCAAACGCAGAGGTCGATGTCCAGCAGTTAGGACAACAGATACTCCATGACAACCCAATGGAAGGAGAACCAGATGAAGAAGCGGAATTCTAAGGTGGTACAACAGCTCAAAGCCTTCAGCAAGAAAGAGCTGGCATTCTACCGGAAGCACAGCAAGGCATCGCTATACGCTGTCATGCTGGACAAGGTGAACGTCGCCGAAGCCAACGCCGACTCATACCATGACAAGTACAAGGAGATTAAGTACGACATCGGTGTCATGGCACAGGATGTCCGGTGGTCTGAGCTGGCACAGAAAGAGGCCGAGGACAGGGTGGTAGGCATTCAGGACGAGCTGACCATGGTCAAGGGCAAGGTACTGACGCTGACCGCCAACATGAACGGCATGATGGTACTCGTCAGAGCGCTCGGTGCCCAAGACGACAAGATGGTCACCATGCAGTTGGACATCATGCCACAGGTCGAGCGACTACTGGCTCAGGTCCAGAAGGAGGCCCAGAATGGAAGCGATTAGCATGGTAGTGGTAGGCATTGCATTCGTAGAGTTCTTTGTCATCCTGATGATGCTCAAGGCACTCAAGGACAAGGATAGTACGCTGACGGTGGCCTTGAGGGATATCGAGTACAAAGAGAAGCATGGCCGTGACCGAGACAAGGATGTCGCCCGTCTCTTCAGTAAGCTGACCTATATCCAGAACAAGACGGGATGGTCAGTCAGTCCAATCCGACACCCGGAATGGGAGCTGGAACGTATCTATGACTGGGACGAAGAGCTGGGCAGGCGAAGGACACCGAAGGAGCAGAACGAATGGCATCGTGCCCAAAAGGGGGGGAAGGATGGAAAGGGCCGCGGTAAGACGAAGTAGGCACAGCAGGGACACCCAAACTCTCAAGGATTGGGAGCTGATGAAGCGGATGAAGCATCTGCTTGATACCGTGATGGAGGGATGTATAATTGAAGAATGGCAGGAAGAGTATGACGAGATACACAGGGAGTTCTTCGGTAAAGCATCCGTAATGAAAGACTAGATACCATGGGACGCACCTCCCACGGAAAGGGGGGGTCAGGGAATCGGTCCTTGGCTCCCCCGACTTACGTTCGGGAGGTGGCCTACTCACTACACAGGGAGGTGTAGCATGTTGACCACAGGTATACTGTCAGGAATCATCGTAGTACTTATGTTCGTTAGCCTCATACTCTTCGCCGTGGCACGACAGGCACAGGGAGAGAGCAAGAGCAATAGCGAAACTATCAGACGGCTGGAGTGGGACGTCAAGCACGAAGAGGAAAGGGTGGACCACTACCAGCAACAGAACAACAAGATGGACAATAAGCTGGCCTATCTCAGGGACTACCATGGCATCATGGTACGGAATGAGCCACACGCTACCATGGCACTCTACAGGGCAGACGAGGACGGTGATTTCGTCAAGGTTACACAGCCTGTCGAGGACAAAGAGCAGGAGAGGGACGAAGAGGGCCGGTACCAGCAAATGGTAGACTATTACAGGACGCAGATTGCAGGGTATCAGGAGAAGGGACGCTACCTGCACCGTGTCCACGGACTCGTTGTCAGCAAGGACGAGTTCAAGGGATGGGGCCTGTACCGTGAGGACGCTGACCATGACTCTGTACTCGTACCAGAACCCAAGAAATAGCTAGGTGTAGTATGGTATGTGGTGGCCTACGGCTGGGATTACAACCACTCCTACTGACCCTAGATTGGCCGTGCAAACCCCGACCCTCTGTTATCAGGGAGATGTCCTAGGCATCGTAGTACTGGTCGTACGGACGGGAGGTTATATCGCTGGGCGATGGTAATAGCTCGTAAGTCGTAATTAGCGCAACTAGGCAGTAGCATGTTCATGTACCAGACAGGACCATATAGCTTGTGTGGACTGCAAGTACCCTAGGCATCACAGGACGTAAGAGCCTGATGGAGCACATGGCGAACGCTATCCCGCTATCCACCACTACCAAGGGTCATGCGCCTTACCAGCGCGTGGCCCTTTTTTTGTGCCTTGCCCTACCATGTGATGACAGGGTATAACCAAAACAAGGCAAGAAATGGGACTATTTATATTACATGAGTACCAATTTTAGCCAGTAAGGAGTGATAACATGACAACAGATGACAACGGCAAGGTTAAGATGAGTGAGATACCAGTCGAACTGACGGCAGGCATGAGGTCACAACAGGTAAGGTTCGCATGGGAAATGGCATGGAGTGACAACAGAACGCAAAGTGCCATTAATGCAGGGTATTCTGAAGCATCGGCACATAGCCGTGGGAGTCGATTGGCAAAGCTTGACAAGGTGGACAGGATTGTCCAATGGCTTCGTGAACGAGTCGCTGAGATGGTCGAGGTAGACGTCCAGTATGTCATATCAAACCTGCAAACCGTCATTCAGGAAGGCATGAAGCCCATCCCCGTCATGGCACCGGGTGGCAGAGAGACAGGGTACGTTCGCATGGCAGACGCACCATCCGCTGTGAGGTCTTTAGAGCTACTTGGACGATACCAACGCATGTGGGAGGGTGAGATTAAGCAGGAAACCAATGTGGTCGTAGGCGTACAGCATGCAGGTGATACCATGACACAGGAACGATGGGAGGACATGGTATCGAAGTATGCAAAACCTGCTACCGCTCATAGCCATGAAAGCTCTCAATAGGTTAAAAGAGCAGGGCCTACCGTGGGATGGTAGGCCCTGATTGGAAATTAAAACCTAGTCAATTTTGTAATATGCGTTGACTTGGATTTTAATAACCTTGTCCTTATGCGGGACTTCAAGAAACGTACGTCCTATCACGTTCATTGATTTTCCCGTGGACGACTTCACGGCTTTGCTCAAAAGCGGTGCTGTAATATTCAGCTCGCCGTTTTTGATTTCAACCGTAGAAGCTTTAACCGTGGTCTTTGCCATGGTTAGCACCTCCGCATTGGATACAACCTGAAGACCATCCCACGGTCTTCAGATTGACTCTGACAAGGTACAATGGACCGTACCCTCCAACCTGTCAGGACTGGAGACATACCATCCCCAGTCAATTTAAGTATGAGATGCTATTCCATCCTGTCAACCTGTCATCCTATACCTACCATGCTATACCATCCCATGGTACGGCCAGCCCGCCTATACCCTCATATTCCATCGCATACTAATGTTGTATGGCGCGCGATGCCCGCCCGAGGGGCCCCGCCCCCCCCTAATCATGCCCCGCGCTCTCTGGGCGGACTCCAAAATCGTGTTGCATATTGTTTTTGTCACTTAATTCTCTTATTGCTTTTCGCGTTTTTTTTTGGTTATAACTGGTTCGGTATGGATGTAGTTATATGGGAACCACAGGCAGGCCCTCAGTTCATGGCCTTGACATGTCCCTACGACGTCATCTTTTATGGTGGTGCGCGTGGTGGTGGTAAGACGGATTGCGCTCTTGGTCGTCAGATTAAGGGCGCATTGGCGTATGGCTATGCGTGGAACGGTTTGGTCATCCGCAAGAACTACAAGAATTTCGCTGAGATACGCCGTCGTCTCAACGAGCTGATAGGCAAGGGGCTCCCTGCCCGTTTGGTGGGTGGTGAACAGCAGACGAACTATTTGAGGTTCGCCAACGGTGCGACTGTCATTTTGGTTGCGGTGAGCATGGCAATCGAGCTGGAGCAGTTTCAGGGTCATCAGTACACGGAGATAACGATAGAGGAAGGCACGAACTTCCCGTTTTTCATGGACATGATAGATAAGCTGTTGGGCTGTTTACGGAGTCCTCACGGTGTCAAATGTACCCTGTTCGTAACTGGCAATCCCGGTGGTCCCGGCCACAACCAAGTGAAGGACATGTTCATCACTTCTGCCCCTCCGTTCCAGATGCATGCTGACGACCACGGCAACACATTCGTATTTATCCCTGCGAAGGTTTATGATAATACTATTCTTGTGACGAACGACCCGAGGTACGTGAAGCGTCTCGAGTCTATCCGTAACCCCGAGATTCGCCGTGCGTGGCTAGAGGGCGACTGGGACGTGGTAGCAGGAGGATTCTTTAGTGACCTATGGCTCCGTACGGTTCATATCTTACCTAAGTTCCATCCTCCGAAATCTTGGACACGCGGCATGTCATTTGACTGGGGCAGTAGCACTCCTTTTAGTGTGGGCTGGTATGCTGTGTCTGATGGCAGTCCTGTTGCTGGTCTCCCTCGGGTATTACCTCGGGGCACGGTTATCCGGTACGATGAGTGGTACGGCTGTAAGCGGGAGATGCCGAACGTCGGTCTGAGGATGGACTCGATGGACGTGGCGGAAGGCATCAAGGAGCGGGAGAAAAAACGTGGAGAACAGGGGTTCACTATCCAGCGTATCGCAGACCCTAGCATTTTTAGCAAGCATGATGGCCTCTCAATCGCAGAGAAGTTTGCGAACAATGGCATTATATTCAGCCCTGCGAATCGAGAAAGAGAACTTGGCTGGGACGAATGCAAGTATCGACTCCGAGGAAATTCGTCAGGTCCAATGTTTTATGTCACAGATAACTGCCGGGCGTTCATCCGCACGGTACCTATTCTCGTTGCGGACGAGGATAACTGGGAAGACGTCGATACAGACCAAGAGGACCATGTTGCCGATGAATGGCGATACTACCTGATGGACCGTCCGCGGATGCCGAAGACAGCGTTCGAGCATCGGCTGGCAGACGAAGAGCAGGCGTGGGAGCGTATCGCTTTTGACCCAGTAGCAGGCTACTAAATATGTCAAATACAACAAAAGTGTTATTATTTTTTAGGGTGTATCAAAAAAGCTTCACGGTTAGTTCACCGTTACTTAACCGTTAGCTCACCGTTATTTAACCGTTAAATAACCGTTAGGAGGTAAGTAGATGTTTTATAAAAGGAAAATAGCTTTAACCGTTAACTCACCGTTAAGTAACCGTTCTTTAACCGTGAACAATCGGAGGGAAGGGAAAGGAAGGGAAAGGAAGGGAAGTATAAGAACTAAAACCTTGGCGACTAAAATCAGTCGCTCCGCAGGAGTTTTTCTTTTTTTAATTCTCTTTATAGGAAATGCCCATGCCGGACCCAAAGACATGTTCTGTGCGGCGACAGCTTACGACACTTCCGGTAATGAGTCTGTCTACTCCAACGAGGTCAGCTCCAATTTCGGAGAGGGGCATGACGCCACGTTCACATGGGTCAACCCGACAACGAACGAAGATGGGTCGCCCTACGACGACAAAGGTGGCACGAACCTCTACTGCGGGACTCTCACCGGCGACTATAATCAGGCGTGGCAGGTGACCGACCCGAATGCGACAACAGCAACTATCAAGGTCATCCCGACCAATCGTCCGGGTCCGCCCAGCAATTATAACCGGGTCTCCGAGATTATTGACCATATCGAACAGACAGCCAGAGGTGATAGGCTATTCCTGTCCTACCCGAATGACAGACATCCGAGTTAGCCATGACTGACACGATGAAGGAAGTAGCCGAATCCCGAGACCCTCTGGTATCCCACGTCAGGGAAACTTTTCAGGACTTCGAGAACGAACGCCGTGTTCTCGAAGAGCGATGGTCAATGAACTACGATGCGTTCCGTGGCGAGTATTCATCTGGCAACCTCGCTAAATGGAAAGCGCTTGAAGGTTCTGAATGGCGGTCCAAGGTCTTCGTACGTATCACGAAGATGAAGGTGGTTGCCGCTGTGGCCCAGATACTCGATGTCCTGCTACAGGGGGGCGGTACTCTTCCGTTTGGCCTCAAGCTACCCACCGGCGTACAACAGCCGTTCCCGAAAGAGGAAGCCGAAGCACGGCTGGACGCGATGAACGCTCGGCTCACCGGCATCCTGACCGATTGCCAGTATGACCGGCGGTTGATGACTTCTGTGCTCGAAGCCGCGCTGTACGGGATGTGCGTACAGAGAGCACCGGTAGTCCATGAGCGCAGACGTATCGGCTATAAGTTCGAGATACCCACACCTGCCGGATTCCCCAATCTGCAAGTCAACAATAAGGTGATGCAACGGTTTGGCCGGCACACTCCGCATATCGAGAATGTGTTGATGCCAAAGGTGAATTCACCTTCATTATGGAACATCTTCTGGGACCGTGAGGCCGAGAACATACAGGAAGGCCGTGCGGTCATCGAGCGCATCCGTGTCACACCACAACAGCTCAGGCGGATGGCGAGCAAGAAAAAGGGCTGGGACATGGAAGCCGTCGAGAAAGTCATCCAGCTCCAAGGCGAGAAGGATGCAACTGGTAGCTTCGATTCGGAGGGCCCTGCCAAACAAATGCTCCAGAAGCGCAAGCAGACCATCGAGATTCTCGACTTCTGGGGTCTGTGCCCGAACCGGTACCTCAAGGGCAAGGAGCTGAACTATAACCACGACGGCAAAGAGACCGAGATACATACCATCATCGCTGACCAGTACATCGTCCGTAAGCCTATCAACAACCCGCTCCCCGGCGAATGGCGTCCGTTCCACATGGCGTTCTACGAGAAGATACCACATGAGTCCGAAGGGACAGGTATCCCCACCAACATGCAGGACAGCCAGATGATGGTGAACTCCGGTGTCCGGTGTTTCATCGACAACAAGGCGCTGTCCGGTAACGTCCTGTCAGCCGTCAATACCGGCGTGCTCGACCCCACCACGAACATGTCCATCTATCCCGGCAAAAGCTTCAAGTTCGTGCAGGGTGTAGGCCGGGTCGCCGACGCTATCCAGTTCTTCAGCCCACCGGACGTGGGCCGTGGCCTGCTCGAGATGGTCAACCTGTTCGAGCGGTTCGCTGATGAAGAGTCTGGTATCCCGAAGATGATGCAAGGGGAGACACAACAAAATGACCCGGAC
>Ga0316193_10004179_pt1 | contig 10593 bp, 9 predicted proteins | sample MerIslsedime2_MG_FD_207735 | JGI IMG/M metagenome (GOLD analysis project Ga0316193, IMG submission 207735) | Coastal sediment microbial communities from Maine, United States - Merrow Island sediment 2 | ecosystem: Environmental > Aquatic > Marine > Coastal > Sediment | place: USA: Maine... | reverse complement strand
ACAGATACGGGCCCGGCTCGGATTCCTGACGGCGCCCTATGCCCCCGGCGCCGCCAGCCGGAGTTCGGCCCCTTCCTGACCCGTGTACTTCAGCATCTCGTGGAACCGGGGGTCGGAGCGGAATTGGCTGAATTCCGGATACCAGAGTCTCCCGAACCCGTCCGCCCGGAAGCGCGGCTGCGACAGCAACGACTCAACGGCCAACTCAAATGCCCGGGCCGTGTCACCAAGCGCTACATAGTGGACGATCTGCCAGGATTCCGGGTCGCAGCAAGCATCGAACGCGGCGATGTCACCCGCCCGAATCGCGTCATATCCCGCCATCAGTTCTTCCCTGGTTTGCACCCGTACGTCTTCCGTCACCCGGGTATCGAAGAACCGCGGCAAGATCTCGTCGCGCACGATCGCCTCGGCCCGGTCGTACTCGCCGATCGCCACATATGCGCGTTCGAGGTTGCCAAAGGGAGACACGAATTCACCGCCGTGCACGATTGCGAGTTCGAACTGCAGAATCGCTTCCTCGCGTCGGTCATTCAGGGACAGGATGTAGCCGAGCACGTTCAGCCGGATCGCCGAAGTCGGATCGAGCGCCACGGCCCGGCGTGCGCTGCGAAGCGCTTCGTCCAGCCTGCCGGTGGCCGCGAGCAGCTCGGCATACTGCTGGTGGGCTTCCACGTCGTCAGGATCGATCTCCAGGGCCCGAAGGTAGTGCTGCTCTCCCCGGGCCCACTCCCAGCGGTCCCGGTAGACGTTCCCCAGCGCGACCTCCGCGCCGGCGCTCTGCGGGTCGATCTCGAGCGCCCGTATTGCCGCGGATTCCGCGGCTTCGAGGGATGACTCCCACGTCGCCCAGTAGTCCCCTTCGTCCTCGGCGACCCTGTAAAACGGTACCAGCGAGTAGGCCTGGGCCAGACCCGCCCAACCGGGCGCCCAGCTCGAGTCGCGCGCGACCGTCGCCTCGAATAGCTGGACGGCCTCTTCCACGCTGTCTCCGCGTTCGCGCATTCTGGCTCGACCCGTCAGGTACAGCTCGTAGGCGCCGATGTCTCCAATCGGCGCGACCAGCGACTCATCCTCGCCGAGCCCGAGAGAGACCTGCAATTCCTCCGCGATCGCCTCCGCGATCTCCTCCTGCACCGCGAACACGTCGTCGATCGTCCGGTCGTACGACTCCGACCACAGGTGGAAGTTGTCGTTCGCGTCCACGAGCTGCGCGGTGATTCTCAGGCGGTCATCCTGCTTTCTGACGCTTCCCTCCACCACGTACTGCACGCCGAGCTCGTCGCCGATTTCACGCAGGTCCTTGTCCTGCCCCTTGTAGGCGAACGACGAAGTGCGTCCACCGACCCGGATGTCTCGGACCTTGGCCAGCGAATTCAGCAGCTCTTCCGTCATGCCGTCGGCGAAGTATTCCTGGTCTCCGTCCGGGCTCATGTCGGCGAACGGGAGGACGGCGATCGACGGACGGCTGTCCGTATCGAGGTCGGCGTAGGCGAGCTGAAGGACTTCGGCGTCGCGATCCCGGCTGCCGCTCCTGGAGCTTACGACCGATGTCGAGTCCTCCGCGCCGGGCGCCGTGCTCCGCCCCACCCACCAGGCGCCAGCCACGAGCGCGGCGACTCCCAGGAGTGCGAGCACACCCGCCGGCCAGCGCTTGCCTGCCGGCTGGGCGACGATCGCCTCGAGCTCCCCCGTCTCCGCCGCGTCAGTTCGCTTCACCCCCTCTGGAGTCAGCTCAAGCGCCCAGGCCAACACCATCGCAATCGGGAAACCGAGCAGCACGAGGAAGGTGGTCGTCTTCAGCACGACGGAAGGCAGTTCCATGCCCTCGGCGAGGAGATCCGCGACCTGCAGCACGACGAAGCCGGTCGCGCCGTACACGGCCGCGACGCGGAACACCTTCCGCCGTTTCAGCTCGGCGAAGAACCTCTGGTAAGCCGGGGCGTCATTCATGGCGACGAAGATCGACCCGGCCGGGTGGATCGGGCAAGGAGGGGCAGGATTCTCAATGCACGACGGGCGGGCGGTGCGCTACGCGTCCGGCGGAGCCCGTTTCAGTTCGGCGCCCTCGAGCCCGGTGTACTCGAGCAGTTCCGCGAAGCGTGGATCCGAACGGAACCCGTCGTACGCCGGAATCCAGAGACCGTTCAGAGAATTTCCGTTGAAGCGAGGCTGCGAGAGGGTGATCTCCGCGAACCGGTCGAATGCACGGGCCGTGTCTCCGACCGCGAGCAGTGCCCATGTGTTGTTCTCGCCGCATGGGACAGTGACATCCCGATCCCCGGAGCGGATCGCGTCGAAGCAGTCCTCGACGTTCGCCTGGAATTCCCGGAGTTCCGCCTCCGTCCGTCGTCCCCGCTCGGAGTGTTGCCGGGCCGCCGCCTCCAGAATGAACTCCTCCGCCCGGTCGAATTCTCTCATCAGCAACAGGGCGCCCGCGGTGTTGCGCCGGATGGCCGGAAAGTCGCCTCCGTGCGCCCGGCCCAGCTCGAGCACGGGCAGAGCCTCCTCCGGGCGGCCATTCATGTTCAGGATGTAACCCAGTGCATTGAGGCGGATCGCCGATGTGGGATCCAGTGCGACGGCCCGTCGGGCACTGCGCAGCGCTTCGTCCAGCCGGCCGATTCCGGCGAGGAACTCGGCGTACTGCTGGTGGGCCTCGACGTCGTCCGGGTCGATCCCCAGCGCCCGCAGATAGCGGGTCTCGGCCTTCTCCCACTCCCACCGATCCCGGTAGACGTTTCCCAGCGCGACCTCGGCCGAGGCGTTCGTCGGGTCGATCTCGAGCGCGCGAAGCGCCGCACGCTCGGCGGCTGCCAGAGAAGCCTCCCAGATCGCCGCATCCTCCGCCGCCCCCATCGAATTGCCGCGGTCGGACGATTCGTTCCGGGAAGCACCGTCGTCCATATTCGGCGATCCCTGCCAATAAAACGGAACCAGCGACTCCGCCTGGGCCAGCCCCGCCCATGCCGGAGCCCAGCCGGAGTCCTTCGCGACCGCCGCCTCGAACAGCTGCACGGCCTCCTGAACGCCGTCCCCCCGCGCTCGCATGCGGGCCCGTCCCGTGAGGTACAGGTCGTACGCGTCGAGGTCGCCGGTCGGCGCCACGAGCCGCGTCCCGTCTTCCAGGCCCAGCGATACCTGCAACTCCCGGGCGATCGCGCCCGCGATCTCCTCCTGGACGGCGAACACGTCGTCGACCGTCCGGTCGTAGGAATCCGACCAGAGGTGGAAGTTGTCGGTCGCGTCCACGAGCTGTGCGGTGATCCGTAGGCGGTCACGCTGCTTCCGGACGCTACCCTCCACGAGGTACTGCACCCCGAGCTCCGACCCGATCTCGCGCAGGTCCCGGTCCTGGCCCTTGTACGCGAAGGAGGATGTCCGTCCGCCGACCCGGATCTCCCGGATCTTGGCGAGCGCGTTGAGCAGCTCCTCGGTCATGCCGTCGGCGAAGAATTCCTGGTCCTCGTCCCCGATCATGTCCACGAACGGAAGCACGGCGAGTGACGGACGCGTGTCCGCGTCGAAATCCGCGTAGGCGAGCTTCAGGACTTCGGCGCCTCGCCCATCCGCAGCGGCAGCCGAAGAGGTTGACGCGACGGCTCCTGCATCGAGGCCGGGGGCCGTGCTCCGTCCCGCCCACCAGGCACCCGCGACGAGCGCGATCATGCCGAGCAGGGCGAGCAGCCCCGCCGGCCAGCGCTTGCCGGGGGGCTGCGCGACGATCTCGTCGATCTCATCGGCTTCGGCCGGATCGGTGCGCCGCACCCCATCCGGCGTCAGCTCCAGCGCCCAGGCCAGCACCATCGCGATCGGGAAGCCCACCAGGACGAGGAACGTCGTGGTCTTGAGAACGACGGAAGGCAACTCCATGCCCTCGGCGAGCAGATCGGCGACCTGGAGCACGACGAAGCCCGTCGCGCCGTATACGGCCGCGACGCGAAACACCTTCCGCCGCTTCAGCTCGGCGAAGAACCTCTGGTAGCCGGGGGCATCAGTCATGGCCCCGAAGATCGACTCTGTCGGGCTGATTGGGCAAGGAGGGTGAAAAGGAAGTGCCCATTCGGCTACCCTCCGGAATATTCCCACTTTCCCACTTTTTCGCAGGGTTCCGGCTGGGGATCACTGGTGCAGGGTCCATCAGGCCCAACGCCTGGTCTCAATCAACGGCAGGAACGTCCGTTCGACATACGGAGGCAGGTTGGTATATTTATTCCACAATGGTATATTTCGTGCAGCCCATCGCACCGTCACTCCGGCCGCCTCTGCGATGAAGGAGGTTTGATACATGGCGCTGAACATCAAGAATGAAGAGGTCGAGCGGCTGGCGCGGGAGGTATCAGCGATGACGGGAGAAACCAAGACCGAGGTGATCCGGCAGGCGCTGTCCGAGCGGCACCAGCGAATTGCCACAAGCAAAGGAGAGCGACCAGCGGCGAGGCTCGTGCGGTTTCTCGAGGACGAACTCTGGCCGACCATCCCGAAGCGCGAACGAGGCCGGAGGCTGTCACAGGCCCAGGAGGACGAAATCCTGGGCTATGGGACGGAGGGCATATGATCCTCGACTCTTCGGCAATCGTGGCCATCCTGTTTCAAGAGCCGGGCTTCGAAGTGTTGCTCGAGTCGCTTCTCGCCGCCGACAGCGTTGGGATTGGTGCGCCGACACTCGCTGAGACCGCGATCGTCGTTTCGGCCAGGCTGGGAGAAGACTGCCGTCCGCTGCTCTCTCGATTTCTTCTCGAGGGCGCAATCGAGACGATTTCGTTCGGCGAAGCGCACTTCGGAGTTGCGGTCGGGGCCTGGCTGAAGTTCGGCCGGGGACGGCATCCCGCCTCATTGAATTTCGGCGACTGCCTTTCCTACGCCACCGCACGGGTCGCCGACCGACTCCTGCTCTGCGTGGGCGACGATTTCGGCCGCACGGATCTGGCGCTGGCCTGACCGGTCGGTAAACCCAGGATCAGCTTCCAGCCGCTTCGTGCCTCGCCACCATCGCCTCGAACGCGGGGTCGTCCCGCAGCGGATCCCAAGTCGGTTCGTGTCGCAGGATGTACGTCGTGAGCTCGCCCGGCATGGAGAGCAGCGCGTCGAGGTGGGCGACCGCCGAGTCCGGATCCCCGACCCAGGCGTGAACCGCGGCCAGTTCGCCGAGCCGGAAGACGCCGCGCCATGCCTCCATCTTCACCGGCATCAGCTCCACGCCTCGCCTCGCCTCGCGCAGAGCATCCGCACTGCGCCCCAACCCAGCGTACGCGAGTCCGAGCGCTCCACGGTATCGCTCGTCGTCGGGACTCTCTCCCAGGAGGGCCTCCAGGTCCGTCGCCGCCTCGCTGAATGCGGTGCGGGCGGCTTCCTCGTCTCCATTCTTCAGCTCGGCGAGTCCGATGAGCAGCCGGGGAGGATAATACTGGAACTGGGAATCACCGATCCCCTCGAAGCGGGTTGACTCGGCCTCGCGGACCGCCTGATTCCAGTCTCGTTCCTGGAACGCCGCGCGGACTCTGGCCAGCGCGAGCCTCGGTGCAACCACTGCCAGTCTGTCGGCTTCGACGAAGGTGTTCCTTGCTGCCTGAGCGCCACCCGCGCCGGCCAGCTGAGCAAGGGCTCTGAGCTCGTGCCCGGATTCACCGTCCGGAACCAGCTCGAGATACCGATCGGCCCACTCGAGCGATTCGTCGAGCCGCCGCAGAAGCCTCAGGGTATGCGAAAGCTCAGCGCGCGCGGTCGGCTTGAGCGGATCCAGCTCCTGCTCGTTGAGGAACTCCTCCAGGGCCTCTTCCATTCGCCCCTGGCGCCTGTACACGGCGGCGAACGCTCCATGCAGGCTGGCGTATCTCCCTCCGAGGCTTTCCGCGATCGCGAATGACTCGAGCGCCCGATCGTAGTCCAGGAACCCGTGGTAGTACCACCATCCCAAGGACTCGTGCGCCTGCGCGAGCCCCGGATCCAGTGCAAGCGCGCGATCCACGGCGTCCCGGGAGGAAGCGAGCAGTTCGTCCGTCCGGTCGTACGATTGCCAGAACAGGTAGTCTCGTGCCCGCCCGAGTTCCGCCCATGCGAGCGCGAACGTCGAATCGAGCTCGACCGCCTGCTCCAGGTACTGTACCGCAAGGCGCGACTCGCCTTCTCCGCCCCCGGTGTCGAAGTACTCGACGCCGCGCAGGTACGCGTCGTACGCGCCGGGTACCCGCGTTGGTGCCGTGGCGAGCGACGTGCGCTCGGTTTCGGTCAGAGTGCTGGCGAGGGCGAGAGCCACAGCTTCGGCGATTTCGGCCTGTACGTCGAGCAGCGCGTCGACTGACCAGGTCCGGTCGAACGTCTCGGACCAGACGCTCTCCTCGCTGGCCGCGTCCACCAGCTGAACATTGACCCTCAGGCGGTCACCCGACCGGTTCACCGAGCCCATCAACAGGCTGCCCACGTCGAGGGCCTTCGCGACCTCGCTCGTGGAAACCGCCGAGTCGCGGAACACCATCACTGAATTCCGGTTGATCACGGCCAACGCCGGTACTCGGATCAGACGCGTGATGATGTCGTCGTGCACCCCGAGAGCCAGGCGCGCGTTCGCCTCGTCGGCGCCCACCGTGGTGAATGGAAGGACGGCCACCTTGGTACGCGGTGGCGGGTCTGCAGCCACCAGCATTGCGTTCCGCGCAGTAGCGTCCAGCTCGGATTGAGATGTCCGCCGGCCCGTGAACCAGCCGCCCACGGCGGCCAGCAGCAGCGCCGTGCCGGCCAGACCGAGAAGGCCGGCAGACCAGCGACGGCCCGCGGGCTCGGCAACGATCGCTTCGATTTCCGTCGTCTCCGCGTCGTCCGTCCGCTGCATTCCTTGCGGTGTGCGTTCGTAAGCCCAGGCTAGGACGATGACGAGCGGGAAGCCGAGCAGGCACAGCCATACGACAAGCGTGACTGTCCAGTCGGGAAGACCCATGCGGGGGAACATCACGTCGGCGGCCTCGATCACGGCGAAGGAAGCCGCGCCGTACAAAGCCATGACGCGGAACACCTGTCTCCGCTTGAGCTCGGCCAAGAACCGCTGGTATCCGGGAGTGTCTGACATGGGCGGGAAGATCGGCGGGCTGGGTTCGATTCGGCAAGCGATCACACTCACCAGTCGGCGATATTGCGTGCGGTTGATACATCAATTATGATATATCAATCTTGATCTATGACGAATACCTTCTGCGACCCAAACCAGGCGGGATCAGCCCATGTCGCTGCGCTACGCTCTGCTAGGCTTTCTCGGTCTCGACTCCATGACGGGCTACGAGCTCAAGCAGAACCTCGACCGCTCCACTCAGCAGTTCTGGCACGCGGGACTCAATCAGATCTACCCGACGCTCAAGCAGCTGGAAGGCGATGGCCTCGTCACCGCACGCAGCGAGGCGCAGGTCGGCAAGCCGGACAGGCGCCGGTACAGCATCTCCCCCGCGGGCCGAGAGCAGCTGGAGACATGGCTCGCCGAGCCGCCGACCAGCCTACCGCCGAGTAAAAACGCTGCGCTTCTCAAATTGTTCTTCTCAGGGTCGATGGAGAACGAGCGCATTCTGCGCCTGCTCGAAGCACAACTGGTTTTGCATCGCAAGCAGTTGAAGCGATACGAGGGCGAGACCCGTCGGGTTATCGAAGACATCGTCGAGGCCACGGGCCTCACCCGCGAGGGGACCATGTGGGAGTTGGTCCGGGAACTCGGCGAGGCTCACGAACGTGCGTACGTGAACTGGCTCGAACGAGCCATCGAAAGGGTGCGGCAACTACCATGAGGTCGCTGAGCCAGACTCTGGACGGCATGTGCCTGAGTTTCGACCCGTCCGCCGCCGTTGGACTGGCGGCAACGATCCAGTTCGAAGTCAGCGGAGACGAGCCCGGTACATACCATCTCCGGATAGACCAAGGAGAATGCACCTTTCACCCTGCCCGGGCGGAGTCTCCCACACTCGTCATTCGCACCCCTTCGGAGGTATGGCTTCGCATCAGCCAGGGAGAGTTGTCCGGACGGGATGCGCTCCTCCAGGGCCTGTACGAAGTCGAGGGGGACCCGGGGCTCCTGATGCGGATGGACTCCCTGTTTCGCCGGAGCGACAAGGTCGAACTGGAGGCGTCCCGCGACCAGCGGCCGGCCGGGCCCATTTCGTTATCTGGCTCCCGCTGGCTGGCGATCGACTTCATCCCGTGGATCCTCCTGTGGGCCGGCTTCGGATCGGACGGCCGGGGCGGGTGGCAGGCGCTGGCAGCATCGCTTGCATTGTCCGCGAGTGTCTTCACGTATCGGAGAATCTACAATCGGCCGACCGCGTTCGAAGTGGCGAATCTCGCAGTATTTTCCGGCCTGCTGCTCCTGTGGCCATGGCTGTCGGCCTGGCTGGCTCCGTGGGGGTCTACCGTCGGAACGATCTGGCTCGGGGTGATCTGGCTTGCCACGATCCTGCCGGGGCGGACGCCTCTGACCTCTGCCTACTCGAAGTGGCAATATGTGCCGGCGTTGTGGTCGAACCGCACGTTTCTGCACGTCAATGCCGTGCTCACCCTGATGTGGGGGTGGGTGTTTGTCCTGCAAGGCAGCCTGGACGTGTGGACCGCCGCGAACCCGGAGCTGATGGTTCCGCTGACGGTCCTCAAGTTCGGGCTGATCGTCCCGGCAAGTCTGATCACGGTGCGATATCCGAAACACGGATCGGAAATCCGGTTGGACGACCCGGTCCGGAGCGGCAGGCGGCTCAGGATTCTGGCCTGGTGCGGCCTGATCACGGCCTTCGGCCTCACAGTGGCCACCGGCGCCGCGACCGTAGCAGGGATCTTCTGATGAAGGTCCTGGCGCTCAACGGGTCTCCCCGTGCGCGGGCGAGCAGCACCCACAGCATCCTGGAACCGTTGCTCGACGGCATGCGCTCGGAAGGCGCTGAAACGGCCCTCATCCACGTGGGTGAGCTGGAGCTCGAGTCTTGCCTCGGGTGTTTTCATTGCTGGACGCAGACACCCGGCGAGTGCATTCACGCAGATGGGATGAAGGACGCCATCGAGGCCTATCGTGGTGCGGACCTCGTCGTATACGGCACGCCCCTGTACCACGGCTCGATGTCGGGACTCTTGAAGACGTTTCTCGACCGGCTCCTCCCCCAGTACGAGCCGTGGCTCATCCCCAGTCCCCACGTCGCGGGAATGACCGGTCATCCGCGCAGGTGGATCGGTCCGCGCCGCATGCTCCTCGTCTCGGCGTGTGGCTTCCCGGAATTCGAGAATTTCGACGCGCTCGTATTCACGTTTCGACACATGGCGAAACTGCACGGACAGGAGTACGTGGGGGAGATCCTCCGACCATTTGGCGAGCCGCTCAGCCGCCGGGCCCTGCGCGGACTGTTCACCGCGTACCGCGAGGTTGTGCATCAGGCTGGACAGGAGGTGGTCCGGGCCGGGACGATCTCCGAGGAGACCCACGAGGCACTGCGCCGGGACCTGTTGCCTGGCGACAAGCAGACGAAGTACGACATGGCAAACGCTTACTGGACACAGCGGATCGGCTCGGGCCGTGACACTTGACCTCGAGCACAGGTGCAGGAAAGCGGCCGGGATCCGGGCCCGGCCGCCTCACAGGATCTGCGCTACTGCGTCATGCTGCTGTTCCAGATGTCCCGGATCATCTTCCAGCCGGCATCGGTCTTCTTCCACACCGCCAGGTACGTCCCGTGGTCCAGGTGAGCGCCGGCGGGGTCCGTCGCTGTCCAGCCACCGGTCTCGACCACGATGTCACCAGACACCATGAGGTCCTTGATCTTGAGATCCATCGTGATTCCGCCGGGATTGGGCGTGGCGTGCATTGCATCGATCGCAGCGCGGCCGCTGGCCGGTTCCACACCGGGAGGCATGACGACGGCGTCGGCCGTGTAGAAGGAGGCCATGGCGGCTCCATCATTGGCGTTGAACGCTGCTTCGAACCCCTCGAGGGCCTTGGTCACTTCGGCCTTCGCGTCCTGGGCCTGGGCCGTATTCGGCACCAGCATCAGGGCGACGGCGAGGGTTCCGGCAAGAAATGCAGGACGGATCAAGCGCATGAACTGACCTCCGTTTTGGACGGGACACTGCCTCGAATCGGCCCACACCGGAGGAGATCCGATGCAGGGCCTTCATGGCCCATGGATGGCACAGTTCTGATTCGTGTCAACCTGTCCAGGTGCTGCCCAACCACTACGCCTGCTGTGCCGTTCGAAGACCCTGCCCTTCTCTTTTTCGCCCTAACCTGTTACCATCGTGTCGGATCTGCCGAAACACGGGATTCTCTTCGAAGCTACGTACCCGCCGATTGCTTCCTTCAGCATCTCACTGAACGCCAGACCAGAAATGTGCTCGGGCCGTCACAAGGACGCCCTGAGAAGACATCCGTACAGCAAGGATTTATTACGTGTCGTTCGAATCAATTGAGCTTCATCCGGACCTGCTCCGGGGTATCAAGGCACTCGGCTTCGAACAGCCGACGCCAATCCAGACAGCAGCGATCCCACCGGCCTTGGCCGGACGCGACCTGCTAGCCTGTGCGCAGACGGGGAGCGGCAAGACCGCCGCTTTCCTGCTGCCGATTCTTCACCAACTCATGGA
>Ga0316193_10004178_pt1 | contig 10594 bp, 6 predicted proteins | sample MerIslsedime2_MG_FD_207735 | JGI IMG/M metagenome (GOLD analysis project Ga0316193, IMG submission 207735) | Coastal sediment microbial communities from Maine, United States - Merrow Island sediment 2 | ecosystem: Environmental > Aquatic > Marine > Coastal > Sediment | place: USA: Maine... | reverse complement strand
CGGCAACGGTGTGCACAGGCTGTTTCCGGCAACAGAAAAATCAGAAAACAGCGAAAGCCATGACCCTGTATCGAGCTGAGGCTGAAGAGGTCCTCGATCGGGAAATCCAGCGTTTCAATCAGTCTGGAAGAGCGCCAATCCCGCCGGTTGAGCCGATTCGTGTGAATTCAGGGGGGCACCGGTCAAACGGTAGCCAGCAGCTTATCGCGGGAATGGCGGCGTTGTGTCCGGTAAGCAGCTCTTCATTGACGCTGTTTAGCGCGATTTCGCCAAGACAGAAAAAAGATGGAACAGTCAAAGCTATGCATGGTGCTACTACGGAGCCACTGGTCACAGCAATAGTCTCGACGTACAACAGCGAGAAGTACCTTCGCGGCTGTCTTGATGATCTCGAAGCGCAGACCCTGGTATCCCGGCTGGAGATTATCGTGGTTGACAGTGGTTCCACGCAGTCAGAGGGGGCGATCGTAAGGGAATACCAGCAACGGTATACCAATATCCGGTATATCCGGACCGAGACCCGGGAGACAATCTATTCAGCATGGAATCGTGCAGTCAAGGAAGCACGCGGTAAATATCTGACTAATGCGAATACCGATGACAGACACAGGAGCGATGCATACGAGCGCATGGTTAGCACGCTGGAATCGGATGGCAATATTGCACTCGTTTATGCTGATGCTATTGTCACTGAACAGGAGAATGCCGCGTTCTCGGATGCCACTGTAACAGCTCGTTTCAGCTGGCCGGATTTTGATGCGCGTCATCTGTTTTCGGTTTGCTATGTTGGGCCTCAGCCAATGTGGCGGCGTTCTCTGCATGAGCATTACGGCTACTTTGATCCGCGGATGCGCGTGGCTGGAGACTATGATTTCTGGTTGCGTCTCGCATCTCATGAAAAATTCTGTCACCTGAGCGAAGAACTGGGGTTATATCTTAGTTCCAAAAACAGTATCGAACATGCATTTGCCGGAGTAGGTGCGCAGGAATCTGAAACAGCTCGCCAGCGCAACTGGCCGGAGGCCTGGGGCGAGAGGCCTCCGCTAAGTCAGGGCTACCTGGTGGCTGTTGGTAACGAAGAGAAATCTCGTAATCAGGTGTTGCCACTGGTTAGCGTTATTATGGCGACGAAGAATCGCCGCGAAATGCTGGCCTATGCCTTGCGATCAGTGCAGGATCAGAGTTATCTGAACTGGGAGGTTATTCTGGTTAACGATGGTGGCGAGGATGTTTCCGACATCGTGCAGCAGTTGGGTATGGAAGCGCGCGTTCGCTATCTCCAGAACGAAAGATCTCTTGGACAGGCAAAAGCGCGTAATCGTGCCTTCGAAGCGGCAACCGGAGACATCATTACGATTCTCGATGACGACGATATGTATCTGCCACATCATTTGCGCACCATCGTCGATTCACTGCAGGATGGAAACAGGTATTTCGTATATACAGATGCCGAGTTAGTACAGGAAACGTTGCGTAATGGAAAGCGGAAGGAAGTAAACAGAACAAACCCCTACGCGCACAAAGCCTGGTCGAAGAAGCAGCTGCATATCGATAACTACATTCCGATTAACACCTGGGCGTTCCGAAAGGAATGCCTTTCGGCCGTTGACGGCTTCGATGAGTCACTGAATTGTTGCGAGGACTGGGAATTCCTGCTGAAACTGGCGCAACAGTACGAGTTTCAGCATATTTGCAAGGTTACAGTCGAAGTTCGGCATCGTGTTGATATACAGGATAACGTAACCCGGCAGCGATTGAGTGAGACCGAGGCCGTCTATAAAGAGATTTATGACCGCTACTGTGCATTCGATGGACCTGAAGTTGCACAAGGCCGGCGACGGGCGATCGAAAGGATAAGAGATCAGCTGAACAGACTTGCCGATGAAGAAGGCGGTCTGCTGCCGGATGCTGCAGTGTCTGTATTTCCAACAGCAGTGGAAAACGATGACAGGCAGCTACTGCAGCTGGAGCAAAAACGATTCCTGAAGAGAGCGGAGGCGGAGTCCTACCATTGCCCGGTAGTTCACTTGATTACTGTAGTTGATGAGAACTCGCTGGAAGGGCTTATTGATACTATCCGGTCGCTCTCCGACCAGTTTTATGCTGGCTGGGGTTTGACAGTCATATCCGGCCTGCAGTCGCCGGGCGGAGTGTTCGATGAGCTGGAAAATCTGGAATGGATAACAGCTTCAGATCAGGTAAAGATGATGCATGAAGTTATGCAGGATTCAATTGGTGAGTGGGTGGTTCCTGTCTTGGCAGGAAACAGACTGGCTCCCAACGCGCTTTCCTCCCTGGTTGAATATAGTAATCAACGTCGGAACTGGCGGTTTATATACCCGGATGAGATTGCTGGTGACTGGTCTGAACAAACATCCACGTATTACAAGCCGGATTTCGACAGAGAGTATTTACTGAACAATCCTTATCTCGGGCAGTTGTGTTTTCTCCGTAAGGATTCCCTTATCCCTGGTTCGATGCAGGGCACAGATTCGCAAACGCTTGGCTTTGAGCAGGCCTTGCGAATGACGAGGCGATATGGGGAGGATGTGGTTGGGCACATCCCTGAGGTGCTTAATTGTCGGTGCGAGAAACCGGCTGAAACAGACGCGTCCGGTTTGGGCAGGGAAGTTTACTCCAGATTACTGTCTGATTACTTCAGTGACGAATCGGTTGAGGTGCCAGTGGTCGAAGGATATTTACCTGATACATTCATGATTGACTACCCGCTTTTGACTGGATCAAGGGTGTGTATCGTCATATATGCCGTGAATAATTCCGAGGTGGCAAGGCAGACCGTTGCGAGTATTGTCGATAAAACAGCGTTTAAAGATTATTACATCAGGGTTGGCATTGGTGAGTCTGATAGCAGCGTATTCGCTGCAATAAATGATGACCGGGTGCAGGTAGACATTGTTTCCGACCGAACGAGCAGGGCAGAGTATTCAAACGCTGTTGGTATGAAGCCGGACGCAGGTTATTTACTGTTTATCGAACCGGGAATTATGGCTATTCAGGATGTTTGGCTAAGCCGCATGCTGGCGCATGGGCAGCGAAACGGTATTGCTGCACTGGGTGTACGCCTTATTTCCCAGGAACAGCGCATTATGCACGGGGGTATTGTAACGGGTATAGGGCCGTACGGCGTCGGTTGCATTGCCTTTGAGGGCGGCATGATGAGCGATACTGGATATATGAACCGGGCACAGGTGGCCCAATCAATGGGGGCAGTATCCAGCGCTTGTATGCTTGTCCGGGCTGAGTGTTTTGCAGAGGTCAATGGGTTCGACGTCGATCTCGGTGTGCCGTTCTACCAGGATGTCGACATTTGCCAGAAGTTGCAGGCAGGTAAAAATAATATTGTATGGACACCTTATGTGACGATGTTGTACACAGGTGCCGATCTTGCGTCGTACAGGGGTGACAAGAGTGCAGAATATGTAATTGCTAAAGCAGAGATGCTTGGCAAGCGCTGGTTAAAGAGCTTTGCAAATGACCCGGCCTATAACAGGAATCTCAGCCTGAAGCAGGCAGGTTACAGCGTCGACAGGACCTTACTACCAGCCTGGAATCCGGATATTAGGGACATGCCGCGCGTGACAGGGTTTGGCGCGGGTTCCCGCGGCTCCTGGCAGTATCGCGTTGTACAGCCAATGAAAGCCATGCACAGCAAAGGTGTGGCGTATTGCAACCAGACCCCGTTTGTTGAAAAGCATCGCGTGTTGCTGCCTACTCCGGTAGAGATAGAAAGAGCGCGGCCGGACACGTTGCTGATGCATAATATGCTGCATGATGATTGCATCGATAGACTCGAACAATATAAAAAGGTGAATAAATCATTCGTGGTTTTTGGCCAGGATGATCTTATGTTTGCCTTGCCTCCGAAAAATCCGTTTTCGAAAACCATGTACAAAGATGTCAAGAAGCGGATTCGTCGCTGTCTGACGCTGGCGGACCGGCTACTGGTTACCACCGATGCACTGGCGGACGGGCTGCGGGGAATGGCAGATGATATACGTGTAGTACCGAACTATCTGGATGACACTATCTGGATGAATCTGAATTCCAAAAGGCATGTGTCTTCCAGACCCAGGATAGGCTGGGCTGGGGCCCAGCAGCATCTTGGTGATCTGCTGTTACTTGAGGAAGTCATCAGGGAAACTGCTGGTGAAGTCGACTGGGTGTTCTTCGGTATGTGTCCGGACAGTTTCCGTCCGTATGTCAAGGAAGTGCATGATGGTGTGCGCTTTGAAAATTATCACGAGAAATTGGCGACCCTGAATCTGGATCTTGCAGTTGCGCCGTTAGAGCACAACCGCTTCAATGAAGCGAAAAGTAATTTGCGTATTCTTGAGTATGGTGCACTGGGTTGGCCGGTCATTGCATCGGATATAGAGCCCTATCGGAATACTCCGGTCTGTTTGGTTCGAAGTCAGCCAAGCGCCTGGATCAACGCTATCCGGGATCATATGCACGACCTGGATGCCGCCTATCAGAAAGGTGATCATTTGCGTGCCTGGGTGCATGAGCACTGGATGCTGCAGGATCATTTGACCGAGTGGTTATCAGCGCTGGACCAGGGAAGCAGTCTGAGTATTCACAAGAATGAACAGCGCCATGCTACGGCTTGAACGTGCAACAGGTTTGTCACTTCAGCAGGTCTTGATGTATCGCGTTCCGGAGCCGACGGGCTGCTAATGGAGGCATGTCGATTCCGCGCGAAAAAGTTTTTAACTTGAAGAAAAACAAAGAAAAATAACTCTCTCTCACAATCCATTTTAAGCTCTAAAGTATTACCGCGGCTGAACGCTAACTTAGTCGGAAGCGGTAAATACCAAATCATTGGTATATCCGCTAATTATAAACAAGGTGATGCACCTGTAGATCTAAGAGATCCGGGGTACCACCTTTAGAAGCTAGGAGTATTTATCATGGCTTTGACTGTTAATACTAATGTCGCGTCTCTGAACGCACAGCGTAATCTGACCTCCTCCCAGGGTACCCTGGAAACTTCCCTGCGCCGCCTGTCTTCCGGTCTGCGCGTTAACAGCGCAAAGGATGACGCTGCTGGCCTGTTCAGCATCCAGAAAATGACTTCTGATATCCGCGGCCTGAACCAGGCTGTGCGTAATGCCCAGGACGGCATTTCACTGGGTCAGACCGGTGAAGGTGCAATGGATCAGATCCAGTCTGCCCAGCAGCGTATTCGTGAGATTGCCGTGCAGTCCGCCAACGCCACGGTTGAAGACCGTTCCGGTCTGCAGGCCGAGGTCGACCAGCTGACCCAGGAAATTTCGCGTATCGTTACGACCACCGAGTTCAACGGCCAGAGCCTGCTGGATGGCAGCGCTGCGACCTTGACCTTCCAGATCGGTGCAGACGGTACTGCTGATAACCGCATCGACGTAACCGGACTGGATTTGACAGCCCTTACCGCCACGGGGGGTTACGCAGCTGATTTAACCGCCACTGGTACTATCGATGTCAGCAGCGCTGGCGCTGCCCAGACGGCAATCGCCGCAGTAGATACGGCTATCGACACCGTGTCCACAAGCCGTGCTACTTTCGGTGCCGTTCAGAACCGTTTCGAAGCTGTTGTTGTCAACCTGACAACCTACTCTGAAAACCTTTCTGCCGCACGAGGACGTATCCAGGATGCTGACTTCGCTGCAGAAACTGCCAACCTGACGCGATCCCAGATCCTGCAGCAGGCTGGTGTTGCCATGCTCGCCCAGGCGAACACACTGCCGCAGGCGGCATTGTCACTGCTCCAGTAAGTAACCGTAAAGTAATAGCACCATGGAAGGGTGGCGGCAAGGAAGCTGCACCCTTCCTTTTGGTTTTGAAAGGTAGGTGAGTTATGTCATTCGATCACATTACACCAGTACAGCACTCAGAGTCCGTCAGACTTCAGCGAGCGCAGCCGGTCGTTCAGCATCAGCCGACTAACGTTGCTCAGCAGGTTCAGGAGAACACGGCGCCAGAGCGGCATGTTGCCGCCGCCAGCGGACAGGAGCTGCCGTTGGACCAGGCCGAAGAGCGGGCATCGGTGCAGCAGGTAGAGTCGGCGGTGAGCAAGATAAGCGACTTCGTGCAGAATTTTCAACGTGATTTACAGTTCAGCGTCGACAAAGACAGCGACCGCCTGGTCGTGAAAGTTGTTGATTCTGAAACACAAGAAGTCATTCGCCAGATTCCGTCAGAGGAAATGTTGCGAATTGCCAGAAGTCTCGATTCATCCGAGAGCCTGATTCTTCGCGAACAGGCATAAGCTGGCACCGCTCTTGCTATGCAAGTAGCTATGCGATTTATACGTATCCAACTAGCAGTCATCAAGAGGTACTAGCATGATTAGCGCACCCGGCGTCGGTTCCGGACTGGATGTCAATTCCATCGTTCAGCAGTTGATGGCAATCGAGCGTCAGCCACTGAACCGTCTCGAGTCTGACAAGCGCGATCTGCAAACCCAGTTGAGCGCCTTTGGTCAGCTCAAAAGTTCACTCAGTAGCTTTCAGTCAGCATTCGCTGATCTGAAGTCGCTGAATGCTTTCGAGGTCTACAAGGCTGAATCCGGGGACGAGACTGCGTTTACTGCAACTGCTGACAGCAGTGCAGCTGTCGGCTTTAATGATATTCAGGTCGTCAACGTTGCCGAGGCCCACAAGATGGGGTCCCTCGCAATCGCAGATACCGATACCACCACCCTGGGTGGTGCTGGTGACCAGCTGACCGCGACTATAAACGGCAATGCATTTTCCGTTGATATTGGCGGTATGACGTTGTCACAGATACGTGATGCAATCAACGACGCGCCGGACAACACCGGTATCTCGGCGACCATCATTACTGAAAACGATACCAGCAATCGACTGGTGCTGACTGCCACGGAAACCGGTAATGAGAATTCCCTGAACCTGGCGTTTACCGGCAGTGTTGGCGCCGACCTGGGCATGACTGATATCAACGACCCGTTGCTGCTTGATGCCGAGATTCTGGTTGACGGCATTTACACGATAACCCGGCCCGGCAATACTATCGACGATGCCATTTCAGGCGTGACGCTGAATCTTCTCAATGAGAGTGCCAGTGCCGCGCAGCTAACCATAAGTCGCGATACCGACAAGGTTAAAGAAACAATACAAGGCTTTGCCGATGCCTTCAACGAGCTCAATAGTACGATTGATAGCCTGTCCGGCGAAGGTAACGATCTTGAGGCAGACAGTACGATACGCAGTATCGAGAACCAGATCCGGGACGTCTTCAATACTGCACCCACGGGACTAACCACCAGCCTGAGTTATCTGTCAGAGGTAGGGCTCAGTTTCCAGCGTGATGGCACGTTGGCGCTCGACTCCGATGCTCTGGAGGACGCGATAAGTAGTGACTACGCTGGTGTTGCCGAATTGTTCGCCAGTGACGATCAAGGCTACCTGTTTCGTCTGGATACGATGATAGACAATTTCGTGTTTACCGACGGCTTGATTGATACGCGCGAAGACGGAATTAACACACGAATTGACAGCACTGACCAGCGTATCAGCGATATGGAATATCGCCTTGAACTCCGGGAAACAAGGCTGTTTAATCAGTTTGCCACGTTGGATGAACTGATGGGTCAGCTTAACGGTACCAGCCAGTTTCTGTCCCAGCAACTGGCAGCGTTGCCGACATTTAATTCTCAGCAGAACTAGAGAGGAAGAGATCAATGAGTTTTGGGCAAATGCGTAATGCACTGGACCAGTACAGTCAGAACGCTGTACAGACAGGTATCGAGTCAGCGAGTCCCCACCGGCTCATCCAGATGTTGCTGGAAGGTGCGGCGTCAAAAATTGCTGTCGCCAAGGGCTTTATGGAACGCGGTGAAATCCGCGCCAAGGGTGAGCAGATCGGTTGTGCTATCTCGATCCTGGAAGGACTGAAGGCCAGTCTTGATCACGAAAAGGGTGGTGAGATTGCGCGCAACCTTGAGGATTTGTACACCTACATGGAGCGCCGGTTGATCGAGGCTAATCGAGAAAACGATATCAGTCTGCTTGATGAGGTATCCGAGCTTCTGTCGCAAATCAAGGAAGCCTGGGATGCGATTGCGGAACATGCTGCCAGTCAGCACGAACCCGCAGCCTGAATATCAGCTAATATTTTGGAAAACAGGACATAAAACATGGATAGTCAACGCAGTCAGCAGCTAAAGCAGGTCATCGAAATGAGCCAGTGTATGCTGGAGGCAGCCCGGGTGATGGACTGGGACCAGGTTGCGGTGCTGGAAACGCAACGCAAGACGCTGGTAATGGAGTGTTTTCAGAAATCGACCAATGAGCAGGACGCACCGGATGTGGCCGCCAGTATTAAAGAGATTTTGCGCCTGAATCAGGAAGTCACTGAGTTGGGCCGCCAGTGCCGGGATCAGTTGGGCGACAAAATACATGTACGCAATACAGGTCGAACCGCGACCGCCGCTTACCTGAGCTGTGCCCGCTAAACGGCTGACCAGCTCGACTTAACTTCCCCTCATCCACTTCCGGGTCTCTTTTCACCCTCCGGTGGTCAGCTTGGTTCTTCCCGTCCGGGGAAAATTCAAAAACTATTTAAAAACCGTGAGATAGGCGAGTTTGCTCGCCCCGCTCGATTAATGACAAAATTTTGACATTTTTGGCCAAGAGTGCTTAACTGTTAGTGAAAGGCTGGCTCCAGCCAGTTTACCGAATAGCCAACAATCTAGCAGGGATCCTAATCGATGGGGGAAAGTCAGGTGCCAATGAGTGAACCCAAGGTGCTCATAATCGAAGCAGACACCGCGCGCGGCCATGAGCTCGAGTCGGTATTGCGCTTCATTAACCATGAGCCGGTACTTACTACCGACTGTGGCAACTGGAACGCCAGTATCGATGATGTTCGGGATATTCTGGCCGTTCTGGTGGGCTCATGCAAAAGTGACAATGCGCTGCAGAAACTTCTCAAGGAAGTTCACGATCTTGATGAGCACCTGCCTATTTTCCTGCTCTCAGAAAAGAACAAAGAACTGACGGTAGCTATTGAACCCAGTTCCTGCATTCTCGGCCGGGTGGAATTGCCGGTGCACTACACTCAGTTAACCAGCGCGCTGCACCAGGCCGAAGTTTATCGTGAAACCCAGGCCGATGGCGCCAATCAGCGTCCGGTTGACCTGTTCCGCAGCCTCGTGGGTACCAGCCGCGCCGTGCAGACGGTGCGCAAGATGATTCAGCAGGTGGCCAATTCCGATGCCAATGTGCTGATCCTGGGTGAATCAGGTACTGGTAAGGAAGTGGTTGCGCGAAATCTCCACTATTACTCCAACCGGCGCGACAAGGCTTTCGTCCCGGTTAATTGCGGCGCTATTCCCGGGGATCTGCTCGAATCCGAACTCTTTGGGCATGAGAAGGGTGCCTTTACCGGGGCTATCAGTGCCCGCCAGGGACGTTTTGAGCTGGCTGAAAACGGCACGCTGTTCCTCGACGAAATCGGTGATATGAGTTTGAATATGCAGGTTAAGCTGCTGCGTGTTCTGCAGGAGCGCACCTTCGAGCGCGTAGGCAGCAACAAGAGTATCGAGGCGGATGTGAGGATTATCGCCGCTACCCACCGCAATCTTGAAGAAGCTATAACCGAAGGCAAATTCCGTGAAGATCTGTTTTATCGCCTCAATGTGTTCCCCATTGAGATGCCTCCGCTACGCGATCGTGTTGAAGATACCCCTTTGCTGATCAATGAGCTAATTCGCCGCATTGAACACGAAAAGCGGGGTTCGGTGCGTTTTACCCAGGGTGCGATCCTTGCGCTTTGCCAGTACAACTGGCCGGGTAATGTACGCGAGCTGGCAAATCTGGTGGAACGGATGGCGATTCTGTATCCCTTTGGTGTGGTTGATGTTGGCGACCTGCCAGAAAAATTTCAGACCGACACCATCACACCGGAATCGACCAGTTTCAGCGAGGAGATGCTTAGCAGCGTCCAGCCAATGCAGTATCAGATGGATGCTGAACCGCGGCTGCCGCGTGGTGGACTGGATCTGAAAGAGCACCTGAGTAGCCTGGAAGTGGGTTTCATCAAGCAGGCACTGGACGACGCCAACGGCGTTGTCGCTCAGGCAGCCAAGCGTCTCGGTATGCGTCGTACAACGCTGGTAGAAAAACTGCGTAAATACGGTTTGCAGCGCTCGGATAGTGCGCCGGGAGTTTGACGGCCGTTTTCCTTGCCAGTTATAACCTACTGATAAAAAATATAATTTAAATCCAGGCACACTCCTTGCTTTGTTCATCGTGGACGCCCCCGTCCATTGTGAACAACAACAGGAGTAGGCCGGTAGATGAGCCAGACGGCTGCCAGCAAGCAACAGCTTCAAGACGCATTCGAACTGTTTAGTCAGGTTTCCGAAGAGTTAACCAGCTCCTATACGTCGCTGCAGCAGCAGGTCGCTACGCTAAACGGCGAGCTATCGGCAGCACGATCCGAACGCGTGGAGTTGTTGGCTGAAATACGTCGGCTGCAGCAAGAGTCTTCACGCGGCCAACGTCTGTCCAGCATGGGCGAGATGACCGCACGCCTCGCACACCAGGTGCGGACTCCTTTATCGACA
>Ga0316193_10004177_pt1 | contig 10598 bp, 11 predicted proteins | sample MerIslsedime2_MG_FD_207735 | JGI IMG/M metagenome (GOLD analysis project Ga0316193, IMG submission 207735) | Coastal sediment microbial communities from Maine, United States - Merrow Island sediment 2 | ecosystem: Environmental > Aquatic > Marine > Coastal > Sediment | place: USA: Maine... | reverse complement strand
CGGCGTGATGGTGCACGTCGCCGAGTCCGGCGACAAGCTCTTCACGGTTCGCGCCGCCTCGCCGCGCCTGCTTGCGATCACATCGATCCGGAAGTTCTGCGATATCGCCGACAAGTACTGCGACGGCCATCTGCGGTGGACGAGCCGCAACAACATCGAGTTCCTGCTCACCGACGAGAAGAACATCGATCCTCTGATCAAGGAGATCGAGGAGTACGGCTTCCCGATCGGCGGTCTCGGCGCCAAGCTCTCCAATATCGTTCACACCCAGGGATGGGTGCACTGCCACTCGGCGGCGTCGGACGCCTCCGGCGTTGTCAAGGCGGTGATGGACGAGCTCATCCCCTACTTCACCGGCGAGAAGGACCTGCCGGCCAAGATGCGGGTCGCCTACGCCTGCTGCCTCAACATGTGCGGTGCGGTTCACTGTTCGGATATTGCCATCCTGGGCGTCCACACCCGCGTGCCGGTGATCGAGCACGAGGACCTGCCCAAAATGTGTGAATTACCCAATCTGATCGCCTCCTGTCCCACGGGCGCCATCCGTCCGGCGACCGTGGACGGCGTGCAATCGATCGAGATCATTGAGGAGCAGTGCATGTACTGCGGCAACTGCTTCACGGTCTGCCCGGCGGTCAAAATCAACAACGCCGAAACCGACGGCATCTCGATCTGGGTCGGTGGCAAGGTCTCGAACTCGCGGGTGGCTCCGAAGTTCTCGAAGCTGGCGATCCCGTTCATTCCGAACAACCCGCCGCGCTGGCCCGAAGTTGTCGAGGCGGTCAAGAACATCGTCGAGATCTACGCCGCCAACGCCCGCAAACACGAACGCATGGGTGAGTGGATCGATCGCATTGGTTGGCCGAAGTTCTTCGAGCTCATCGGTCAGGAGTTCACGAAGTACCACATCGATGACTTCACCCATGCGGGCGAGACCTATACCCGGACGGCGCAGCTGCGCCACTAGGAGGAAGCCATGGCTGAGGTCACGATTGATCAGATCGCTGACGCCATGTTCGAGCTCGTGAAGTCGACCTATGGCAAGAAGGACATGAAGCCGATGGACGTCACCAAGGCGATGATCGAACAGTTTGGTGAGGACAACGTGGACAAGCGCATGTGCAAGAAGGCCCTGCGCCTGATCATCGATTCCGGCCGCTGCGTCTACAAGTATGCGGGCGGCAGCTACGTGACGCTTCCACCAGAATGAGTGCTGATCGCCCCCTGGGCGTGAGCCCGGGGGGTGTTTGAGCACTGCGAGAAGACACGGAGGACGAAATGGCCGAAAAGAAGAGGCTGTCGGGCCCAGAGCGACAGAAATTCACCATCGATGTTTTGCGACAGTGGCAGGGCATCGAACGCGATGCCATCGAGACGACCGCCCAGATCATGGAAAAGACCGACAATCTCCTGATCCGCCAGATCATGGAGATCATCCGCAACGACTCGGTGCAGCACCACCGGGTGCAGCAGTTCATGATCGACACCATCACCAGGGCACCGGTCACGCTGTCGCCCGAAGACCTGGCCGAGGTCTGGGGCCAGATCGAGGCCCATGACGAGCTCGAGCGGCAGACCATCGAGCTCGCCAAGGAGCTCCTCGAGGAGACCACCGAGCCGATCCACAAAATCCTGCTCAATTACTTGCTGACTGATGAGGAGAAGCACGACAGCATCCTCGGCGAGTTGGAGAAGCTCAAGGCGCACATGTCGAAGCTCTCGTGAAGCAGGCCCGGTTGCTAGTGAGGAGGCGTGATATATGGGTTTATTGAAGAAAAAGGACAAGGGCGCGTCGAGCAAGACGAAGTCGCGGCTCGCGAGCGGCGGCGGAGCCGGATCGCAGATTTCTGCGATGCGTCCGCGCTACGTCGAGAGCTTACCGCCGTGCACGGGGAACTGCCCGAGCGGCAACGACATTCGCGGCTGGCTGACCGTCATCAGCCTGCGTGAAAAGCTCGGCCTGAGCCTCGACGAGGCCTGTGAGCAGGCCTGGCGCATCGAGATGGAGACCAACCCCTTCCCGTCGGTGATGGGACGGGTCTGTCCCCACCCGTGCGAGACCGGCTGCAACCGGGGCCAGAAAGATGGGCCGGTCGGCATCAACTCAGTCGAGCGGTTCATCGGCGACTACGCTCTCGATAAGGGGCTCAAGATGGAGCCGATCGAAGGCGAGGGTCCCAAGGACCAGAAAATCGCGGTTGTCGGGGCCGGTCCATCGGGCCTGTCCTGCGCCTACCAGCTGGCCCGCCGGGGCTACAAGGTGACCGTCTTCGAAAGCCTGCCGAAACCGGGCGGGATGCTGCGCTACGGCATTCCCGTCTACCGGCTGCCGCGCGAGGTGCTCGATGCCGAGATTCAACGAATCCTCGACCTCGGGGTGGAGCTCAAGTGCGACACCAAGATCGGCAAAGACGTTACCTGGGATGATATCCGCAAGGAGTACGCCGCGATCTACGTCGCCATCGGAGCCCACCAGGGCAAGAACATGGGGATCCCCGGCGAGGATGGCCCCGGCATCTGGACCGGCACCGAGTTCCTCAACCACGCCAACTCCGGCAAGAAGGTCGACATCGGTACCAATGTCGTCGTCATTGGTGGTGGTGATACCGCCGTCGACGCGGCCCGCGTTTCGAAGCGATTGATTGCCGATTCGGCGGCGATGGCTTCGAAGATGGGTGCGGAGGTGACGATTCTCTATCGCCGCACCCGGGCCGAGATGCCGGCCATCGAGCGCGAGATCGAGGAGGCCATCGAGGAAGACATCAAGATCGAATACCTCGCGGCGCCGATCGAGATCCTTCGCGATGACGAGGGTGCCCTCAAGGCGATGGTCGTGCAGCGCATGGAGCTTGGCGAGCCGGACGACTCCGGGCGCCGGCGTCCGGTGCCGATCGATGGCGACACCTACGAGCTGCCTCTCGAAACCATGATCACCGCTGTCAGCCAGAAGCCGGACCTCGCGGCCATGAAATCCGCCGAGCTTGGCGACGGCTGGCTCAACGGCGACGATTGGGGCTTCACCGGCGTCGACGGTGTGTGGACCGGTGGCGACAACATCAACCTCGGCATCGCCACGACCTCGATTGGTCAGGCGCGCAAGGCGGCGGACGCCATCCACGCGCATCTCCAGGGAACCGACCTGCCGATCGAAGCCAACGGCGAGATGATCCGAGCCGACAAGCTCAAAGTCGAATGGTACGAGCCGATCGATCGAACCCAGCGTCAGGTCAAGGCGCCCGAAGATCGTCTCGCGAATCCCTACGATGAGGTTGATCTCGGATTGACCGCCGACGATGCGCTGGTGGAGCTTTCCCGCTGCTTCAGCTGCGGTAAGTGCTTCGGCTGCGAAAACTGCTGGATGTACTGCCAGAACAACGTCTTCGGCAAGGAGCCGAAGGTGTCGCCCGGAAACTTCTTCATCATCAAGAACATGGAGAAGTGCGACGGCTGCAAGAAGTGTTGGGAAGAATGTCCCTCCGGTTACATCGTGGGTGAGTGAGGACGGAATCGGGCGGTACGGCAGATGCGTGTGAAGGTCCCGCGGCTCGTTGTCGCCGGTTTCTCCGGCGATAGTGGCAAGACCCTGGTCAGCCTGGGTATCGCCCGAACGCTGGCCGACCGCGGCGTCAAGGTGCGGCCGTTCAAAAAGGGGCCGGACTACATCGACACCGCGTGGCTCGGTGTGGCTGCCCGTTCCACCTGTCGCAACCTCGACACCTATCTCATGAAAGACGAGGCGATGGCGAGCTCGCTCGCCATCGCGGCGCACGACGCGGATCTCATCCTGGTGGAAGGGAACCGCGGCCTCTTTGACGGGGTCGATGTCGAGGGGAGCCACTCGACCGCGATGCTGGCTCGCCGGTTGGCGGCGCCCGTCGTGCTGGTGCTCGATTGCACCAAAATGACGCGCACCGCCGCCGCCATGGTCTTGGGCTGCCGAGCCCTCGACCCCGAGGTCGACCTGGCGGGTGTGATTCTCAACCGGGTCGGGTGTGGACGTCACGAGAACATCGTTCGTGAAGCGGTGGCGGGCATCGCCGGGACCCCGGTCCTCGGTGCCATTCGCCGTATCAAAGGCGACGATCCCCTTCCCGGGCGGCACCTGGGACTGGTGACCGCCGCCGAGCATCCGGATCCCGAGGAAGCGGTGCAACGAGCCGCCGAGGCGGTTGCCGCCGGAGTCGATATCGATCGGCTGTTGGCAGTGGCACAGTGGTCTCCGGAGCTCGAGCTGATGCCGGCGGAAACTACCGTCGATCAGGTCGCGGTCACCATCGCCTATCTCGAGGGGGAGGCCTTCAGCTTCTACTATGCCGAGAACCTCGAGCGACTGCGGGCGGCCGGTGTGCAGCTCGTTCCGGTCGATCCCGCGAGCGCCAGCGAACTCCCGGAGGCCGATGGTCTCTATATCGGCGGCGGGTTCCCAGAGGTGCACGCAGCCCGGCTGGGATCCAACACCGAATTCACCGCGAGTATCCGGGACAGTGTGGCCGGCGGCATGCCGGTCTACGCCGAGTGCGCCGGTCTCATGTATTTGGCGCGTGAGTTGGTCGTGGATGGGGTCACTCATTCCATGGCCGGTGTACTCGATCTTGTCGTCGAGCAACTGCCGACACCACAGGGGCACGGGTACGAGGTGGCAGTGGTCGATCGGGACAACCCGTTTTTCGCCGCCGGCACCCGACTCGTTGGGCACGAGTTCCATTACTCGCGCCTGGTGAGCGGTTCCGACGGTGAACGCAGCGTGTTACGGGTCGAGCGCGGCACCGGGATCGGTGATAGCCGCGACGGTAGGGCCAGTGGCAGAGTCTTCGCCTCTTATCTCCATCTCCACGCCGGGGCGACCCCCGGGTGGGCGGACGGCTTTCTCGCTCTCGCCGCGCAATTCGCGGCCGAACGAGGTGGGTCGACGGCCGCATGCGGTTGAAGGAGGAAGTGATGGAGATGCTGCACCAAGGCGACTCTGAGGGCCTCGAACAAATGGTGGTGGAAACACCTGCCGCCATTCGATTCCTCCAGGGCCGGTTGTGGGACGAGGATCCCGAGGTCCGCAACCTGGCGGCCATCGCCCTCGGTGCTGCAGCTGCAGCCCACCCCAACCTCGGGCGAGAGCTTCTGCGGCGGGCGCTTTGGGCGCTCAACGACGAGTCGGCCACCAACGGCGGCCCGATGCTACCGGCGATCGGCGAGATCGGACGGCGCGCGCCGGACCTGGTGGCGCCGTTCGTCGGGCCGATGACCGCCTATTTGTGGGACGACGGATTGCGCCCGGGAATTCTGGATGCGCTGCGCCGTATCGCAGCGACGGCTCCAGAGCTGATTGACGAAGTCCGCGATCGCCTGTTGGTGCTCGAGGACACAGACGAACCCGGAGAGCGGGCCTTAAGAGACAGCCTGCTCGCCGTGAACAGGGAGAGCGTGAATGGAGAATGAAAGTCAACGCAACCGCCTGGAGCGTTGCCAGAAGGACGTGGAGGAACACCCGGAAAGGGCGTCCACCCATTACAACCTTGGTCTTGCCTACACGGTGTCGGGCCGGGTCAAACAGGCCGAAGAATCGTACCTGAAGGCCCTCGAGATCGATCCGACGATGTTTCAGGCGTGGGTCAATCTCGGTGGGGTCCGCCTCATGCGGTGGGAATTCAAGGGCTGCCTCGAGGCCAACCTGCAGGCTGCAAAACTTCGCGGCGATTTGCCCATAGTGCACTACAACATGGGCCAGGCCCACCTCTACCTCAACCAGCCCGAAGACCTGGTGCGCTGTAACGAAAGGGTGATCGAGCTCGACAGCAACAACGGTGCCGCGTACTACCACGCCGCGGTCGGGCATTTGGCGATGGACAATATGGGCGCTGCCGAGCGCTATCTCGGGCGCGCCATCGAGCTCGGCCACCAGCCGAATCACGAATTTGTGAAGGCCATGGAAAAGGCCCATATCAAGAAGCAACGTAAGGAAAACCTATCACTCATCGAGATCAGCGGGGCGGAAGCCCCGGACAACACAAAGGAGGATTGAGATGGCGATTTTTGAACACGGGAGCGTCTCCATTGAGGTGGACGAGGACGGTTTCATGCAGGCGCCGGAGGAGTGGAACGAAGATGTTGCGGCCGCCCTCGGGTCTACCGAAGGTGTGGACGACCTCACCGATGACCACTGGAAGGTCGTCAACTACCTGCGTGACTACTACCTGCAGTTCGGCGTTGCGCCGATGATCCGCAAGCTCTGCAAACAGACGGGTTTCCAGCTCAAGGAGATCTACGAACTCTTCCCGTCCGGTCCGGCAAAGGGCGCCTGTAAGGTCGCTGGCCTGCCGAAACCCACGGGCTGCGTGTAACTCGAGTCGCGTCCGTCACCGCCCCCGTCGCCGATGGGGGCGGTGCGGCGGACCCTACACGCCAAGGGGGTTGGCATGCTTGACCGTGAAATGACGGAACTCCGGGATGAAATTCTGGAGCGCTGGATCGAAGGGGTCATTGAAGGCTACCCGGAGGAGACCGCGATTTTCTTGCGGTCGAAGACGGACCGATTCGCCAATCCGGTCGGCGCCAGCCTTCGGGAGGGACTCGCAGAGTTACTCGACGGCGTTTTTCGTGGCGTCGATCCGGAGGAAATGACGTCAGCACTGGACCGTGTCATCCGGGTGCGAGCGGTGCAGGAGTTCGAACCCTCCGCAGCCGTCAGTTTCGTCTTCGACCTTAAAGAACTGGTGCGCCAGATTGTCGGAGAGAGGAACGTCGAGGTCACCGGGTCTTTGCAGGCACTCGACAAAAGAGTCGAACGCCTCGGACTGTGTGCGTTCGACGTCTATATGGGTTGTCGCGAAGAGATGTGGAAGATCCGCGCGCGGGAGATTCGGAACCAATCGGTTGGGATCATGGAACGCGTCGCGGAGTGGCGCGAACGTCGTGGAGAAAATTCGGAGAAAGTGCCGCAAAGCTGATGGGGTACATCTCCTGGCCCTGCGGGGCCGAGAGGAAGGAGGGATCGGACGCATGGGAGCGTTGATATCTCTTGTCGCGGTTGCCGGTTTGGCGCTGCTTGCTGCGGTGGGCGCGAGCGCCGGCGACGGTCTGCGATTCGTGCTCGGGGTGATTGTCCCGGGGGTCGCCTTCGCGGTGTTCCTCGGTGGGATCATCTTCCGGGTGGTGTACTGGGCGAGATCGCCAGTGCCCTTCCGAGTTCCTACCACCACGGGCCAGGCAAAATCTCTGCCCTGGATCCGTAACAACGAGCTCGAAAACCCGAGCGGATTGTTCGGCGTGATCGGGCGAATGGCCCTTGAGGTCTTTGCCTTCCGCTCGTTGTTCCGAAACACCAGGGTCGAGGTCATGCCCGATAAGGAGAAGGTTAATTACATCGCCGACAAGGCCCTGTGGGCAGCGGCGTTGGCCTTCCATTGGGCGATGTTCATCATCATCCTCCGCCACTTCCGATTCTTCATCGAACCGGTGCCGGCGTGGGTTGCCGCCCTTCAGAAGATCGACGGATTCTTTCAGATCGGATTGCCGGTGTACTACGGCACTACCTTCCTGATGGTGGTCGGTCTAGCCTATCTGCTTGCGCGCAGGTTCTTTGATGCCAAGGTCCGCTACATCTCGCTGCCGACCGACTACTTTGCCCTCTACCTGTTGCTCGGGATTGCCGTTACCGGCATCCTCATGCGTCATGTCGAGAAGGTCGATGTGGTGCAGGTCAAAGCGGCGATTGCAGGGTGGGCGTCCTTCCAGCCGGTGGCGCCGGTCGGGGTCGGTCTGTGGTACTTCGTGCACATTGCATTCGTCAGCATGCTGCTCGTCTACTTCCCGTTCTCGAAGCTCCTGCATGCCCCGGGCGTGTTCCTGAGCCCGACCCGCAACCTCGCCAACAGCAACCGTACCCACCGCCACATCAACCCGTGGAACCCGGATATCCAAGGCCACTCCTACGCGGAGTGGGAGGACGAGTTCCGCGACAAGTTGAAGGCGTCCGGTTACGCGCTGGAGAAGGAGTGAGCCATGGCGGAGAAAACACCTCAGGAACTGATCCAGATCGATCTCACTCCACCACCGAGAAAATGGATGAATCCGGCCGTCGACTTCGAGGCGCGGCGTGGAACGTGGTCCTACCCGACCGCGGTTAAGAATCTCAAATATCTCGGGATGCCCAACCCCCGCGAGTGGTCGCCAGCGGATGCCGACTGGAAGCTGCCGGAGAACTGGCAACAGATCATCCACGACGGATTCAAGGACCTTTTGAAAAAGTACCGCACGCTCGAAGTCTTCATGGACATCTGCGTGCGCTGCGGCGCGTGCGCCGACAAGTGCCATTTCTTCATCGGTTCGGGTGATCCCAAAAACATGCCGGTGCTTCGTGCGGAGCTTCTGCGGTCTGTCTACCGCCAGGACTTCACCACTGCGGGCAAGATCCTCGGTTCGCTGGCAGGCGGTCGCGAGCTCACCGAAGAGGTGCTGAAGGAGTGGTACTACTACTTCTTCCAGTGCACCGAGTGTCGCCGGTGCAGCGTCTACTGTCCCTACGGCATCGACACCGCCGAAATTACGATGATGGCTCGCGAGCTCATGAATCTCGTCGGTCTCAACATCAATTGGATCCTGGAGCCGGTCGCCAATTGCCAACGCACCGGCAACCACCTCGGCATCCAGCCCCACACTTACAAGGACAACGTCGAGTTCCTGTGCGAAGAGCTCGAGGAGGATATTGGAGTCAAACTCGATCCCCCGATCAACCGAAAAGGAGCGGAGGTGCTCTTCGTCATCCCGTCGGCCGACTACTTTGCCGACCCCGGGACCTACACCTTTGTCGGCTACCTGATGCTCTTCAAGTATCTCGGGCTCGACTACACCCTGAGCTCGTACGCCTCGGACGGCGGCAACTTCGGCCTCTTCAACTCGGCAGAGAACTTGAAGAAGCTCAACTGGAAGATCTATCACGAGGCGAAGAGGCTGGGCGTGAAGTGGATCCTCGGTGGTGAGTGCGGCCACATGTGGCGCGTCATGCACCAGTACATGGACACCATGAACGGACCTGCTGATTTTCTGGAAGTGCCGAAATCACCGATAACCGGAACCGTTTTCAACAACGCCGCCTCGACCAAGATGACCCACATCTGCGAGTTCACCGCCGATCTGATCCGCAACAACAAGCTCAAACTCGACCCGAGACGTAACGACAGTCTCCGCGTCACCTTCCACGACTCGTGCAACCCGTCACGGGCAATGGGTCTCCTGGAAGAGCCGCGTTACGTGCTCAAGAGCGTCTGCAACAACTTCTTCGAGATGCCCGAGAACACGATCCGCGAGCACACCTTCTGCTGTGCCGGCGGCGCCGGTCTCGGCAACGACGAGAACATGGAGATGCGGATGCGTGGCGGCCTGCCGAGGGGCAATGCCGTCGCGTGGGCGCGAGATCATCACGACGTAAACCGTCTCGCGTGCATCTGCGCAATTGACCGTGCGACCCTGCCGCCGCTCTGCGAGTACTGGGCGCCCGGCGTGGACGTGAGCGGTGTCCACGAGTTGGTGGGCAACGCGCTGATCATGGAAGGCGAAGGCGAACGCACGAAGAACCTCCGGGGCGAACCCCTGGTGCCGGAGAGGGAGGAGCAGGACGATGTATGACGCCAGCAAGATCGTCGCCGGCCTCGCCGTCTTCGTGGTCCTTGCGACCTCACCCCTGTGGTACAACGCTTTGAGCGCCGCCTCACCCGAAGCTCCGGAGCTTCAGCTACCGACCAACGGTTCGACCGAATGTGTCGAAGCGAAAGACTACATGCGGGCGAACCACATGGACCTTCTGGACGAGTGGCGGGACACGGTGGTGCGAGAAGACGTCCGCACCTACACCTCCGAGGCGGGCAAGGACTACACGATGAGCCTCTCGGACACCTGTCTGGACTGTCACTCCAACAAGGAACAGTTCTGCGATGCCTGTCACACGTACTCGGCGGTCGATCCCTACTGTTGGGACTGCCACGTGATTCCAGAGGAGGGGCAGTGATGAAGAGCAGCAGACGAGGATTCCTCAAGTTCGCCGGTCTGTCGGCCGTCGGTGTGGCGGGTTCTACCGCCGTCGCCACCCGGACGAAGGCGTCTGAAGAACACGAGCCGCCTCCAACCGAAGGCAAGCGTCTGGCGCTGGTGGTTGATCTGCGCAAGTTCTCCAAGGACGATGCGCTGCTCGACAAGATCGCCGCCGCCTGCCACGACGCCCACAACGTGCCCGACTTCGCGGACGACCCCAAGAACGAGGTCAAGTGGATCTGGACCGAAGACTTCGAAACCGCCTTTCACGAGCAGGAGTTCCACTACATCCGCGAGGACCTCAAGGGCAAGCCGACGCTTCTCCTGTGCAACCACTGCGACAACCCGCCGTGCACCCGAGTGTGCCCGACCCAGGCGACCTGGAAGAGGGCGGCCGACGGCGTCGTGATGATGGACTGGCACCGATGCATCGGATGCCGGTACTGCGTCGTCGCCTGCCCATACGGTTCTCGCAGCTTCAACTGGAAGGACCCGCGCAAGGCGCCGAATCTGGCCACGATCGAAAACACCTATCCGACCCGCATGCGGGGTGTGGTCGAGAAGTGCACCTTCTGCGA
>Ga0316193_10004176_pt1 | contig 10599 bp, 9 predicted proteins | sample MerIslsedime2_MG_FD_207735 | JGI IMG/M metagenome (GOLD analysis project Ga0316193, IMG submission 207735) | Coastal sediment microbial communities from Maine, United States - Merrow Island sediment 2 | ecosystem: Environmental > Aquatic > Marine > Coastal > Sediment | place: USA: Maine... | reverse complement strand
GCCGGTGCGTACGCCTCTGGCGACACGCTCAGCCCTGGAGATGTTGCCGGAAAACACACCGCCTCCCAGGCCATAGATTGAGTCATTGGCGATGGCGATTGCTTCTTCGTCGCTGTCGAATTTTATCACGCTGACCACCGGGCCGAAGATTTCTTCCTGTGCGATGCGCATTTTATTATTAACGTTGGCAAAAATGGTGGGGGCATAGTAGTACCCGCCTTCAATTCCCGCAACTTCAACCCGTTTGCCGCCGGTTATGAGATCCGCACCCTCCTCCCTGCCGATTTGGACATAACGCTCGACGGTGGCGAGCTGCTGTTTGCTGACCAGCGGGCCTAAATGCGAGGCCGGATCAAGCTGGTAACCGATCCGCAATGCTTCCGCGCGTTTTTTCATTTTATCCAGAAACCGGTCATATATTTTGGACGAGACCAGCACGCGGGTCCCTGATTCGCAGATCTGCCCCTGGTGAAAGAAAGTTCCGAAGCAGGCGCCTTCAACCGCCAGTTCCATATCCGCGTCGTCAAGGATGATATTGGCCGATTTTCCGCCCAGCTCGAGGGTTACCTTTTTCACGGTGTCAGAGGCCATCTTCATGATCTCGCGCCCGACTTGAGTGCTGCCGGTAAATGCGATTTTGTCCACATCAGGGTGGGTACACAATACGTTTCCCAGCTCCCCACCCGGACCGGTGATCACGTTAAGCACACCGTCTGGAATTCCGGCCGCTTTGGCTGCTTCAGCAATAATGAGAGCGCTTATCGTTGTGTATGAGGCGGGTTTTAAGACCATGCAATTCCCCATGATCAACGCAGGTGCAATTTTCCAGAAGGCCATGGTCATCGGGAAGTTCCAGGGGATGATTCCCACGCACACACCAATCGGCTCTCTGCGGATAAATTCGCGGCCGGGGCCGAACACGTTGCCCGATACCTGTATTTCCTCTTCCCAGGGAAATTTGGTGGTTGCCATCAAGCTCAGGTTGCGCAGCAAGCCGATGCCGAGCAAAGGGGAAAACTTGGCTAGGCCGATGATCTGACCCGAGTCCAGACATTCATTCATTGCTAGTCTCAAGCCCTGCTGGGCGACTTGGTCAGCGAAATCCTGCATTTTGGCCATGCGCGCCGCCGGGGTTAGCCCGCTCCAGACTCCACTGTCGAAAGCTTTACGTGCTGCGGCGATCGCCTTTTCGGCATCGGCCTTGCCTGCCTCTGCAATCGTTGCTATAGGCGCCCCGGTGCCCGGATCGATCGATTCAAACGTCTTGCCACTTTCAGCATCCACGAATTCGCCGTTAACAAATAGCTTGTATTGGTCCATTTGTTGCCTCCTTTGCTACATTTTATATATCATATCGCTGACACCAAAACCCTCCCACTCGCTTACCGGTTTGCTGGATTTAATAACAAATCCTTTCCTTCCTTGCTCATTTACATAGGAAATGGATATTTCTCCTGTGAGTTCATAGATTTCTGGACTGATAACAAAGGTCAAACCTTCTATTTCTGAAACCACATCATTTTCAAGAGCATCGTCCACGCGCAGGCAAAGTGATGCGTCACAGCATCCGCTGAAATTGAGATCGACGCGAAGGGGCCGCTGGATATTTTTTTCGTTCATAAACGAACCGATAGCCCGCCTCACTCCCTGCTCGAGTTTTATTATTGAAGATATTTTTTCTACCATGGTTATTTGATTCTGTTTTAGAAATTATCCCCATGTTCCCCAAAACTTGTAAATTCTTAATCACCCCTGCCGAAAATTTCAATTTAATTGACTAAATCCTATTAATTTGCGTATACATCATATAATCAAAAAACAAAAGGTACTAGGAGGCTATTTATGGCGGCAAAATTTGGCACACAGGAATGGTACGACATTTACAAAGAAGAGATCAATAACAGCAAGGAATACGAGGAGGCGGCAAAGACCTGGGAAGGGGATTTTTATTTTATTACCAAAAAGGGCGGCCCGGCCAAAGAGGCCATTGTCGGGTATGTAGATCTTTGGCATGGAAAATGTCGAAACGCTGAAATCGTTACCGATATAAAGAAGTACAACCCGGAATTCATCATCGAAGCCCCTTATGCCATCTGGAAGAGAATCTGCTTGAAACAGCTGGATTCCACCCAGGCCCTTATCACCAAGCAATCAAAGCTTATGACCGGAAGCAGGGGCACCATGTCCAAAATCATGCGTTACACCAAGGCGGCCAATGAATTGACCAATATTACCGCAAGAATAGAAACCGAATGGTTAGACTAACAAGGCGAATACAGCATTAATTATGACGCTGTGTATAGCTTAACTGAGGAGGTTAATATGTGGACATTTTCATGCCCCATTATCGCCTATGGTGACTATGCCCTTGAGTACATCGCACAGATTCAGGGGAAAAAGGCCTTTCTTGTCACGGATAAAAACATCGTAAGCTTGGGTTTGCTAAAGCTGGTGACCGACCAGTTGGATGCAGTGAACATTGAATGGCAAGTCTTTGATGAAATAGAGCCCGAGCCTTCCGTTGCCACGATTAAAAGGGGCGGTATCGCCATAGGAAAGTACCAGCCCGATTGGGTCATCGGGCTTGGCGGGGGATCCTGCATGGACGCTGCCAAGGCCATTATTATTCTGCTGGTGCAACCGGATCTTGATCCGGATGCCATTATTGCCTCCGACACTTATAATTTCAGGCAAAAGGCCAAACTCATGGCGATCCCGACCACCAGCGGCACGGGTTCCGAGGCCACGTGGGCCATCGTGCTGACTGACACGGAGTACCAGCGCAAGATCGGTCTGGGAACCACTGAATGCACTCCCGATGTGGCTATCCTTGATCCGGTTATGGTGGAAGGCATGCCTCCCCAAATCACAGCTGACACCGGCATGGATGCGGTGTGCCAGGCCATAGAGGGATATGTATCCACCTGGGGTACCAGCATCACGGAAGGCCCGGGATTGGTTGCCGCAAAACAGGCTTTTCAATACCTGCCCAGGGCCTATAAGGACGGAAGAGACCTTGAGGCACGCAAGGAGATGCAGAATGCCGCCATCCTGGCCGGGTTGTCCTTTGGCAATTCCATGGCAGGTCTGGGCCACAGCCTGGGACACGCATTGGGAGCGATGTACCATATCCCTCATGGCCGCTCCGTGGGCCTGTTCCTGCCCTACACCATGGAATATCTCATAAACGGCTCCGAAGAAACCACGGCCAAATATGCGGAGATATCCTCTTTCTGCGGCGCGGCATCCGGTTCAAACCTGGAATGCGCCAAGGCCCTGGTCACCAGGGTCCGGACGTTGTTAAAGGAAATCAACCAACCCCTCTCCGTGGCGGACTGCGGCATAGATAAGGACCAATATGAGGCATCCGTCCCCGATCTCATCGACAGGGCCTTGAATGAGGTCATGACCATGACCGTCAGCCGCGTTCCCGGTGTGGAAGACCTGGGAAAGATCTTCCGCTATGCCTATGCGGGGAAACCCATTAACTTCTAATATCGAAAGGTTTTAAGGATTTAAGTCCCGCCAAAAGCGGGATTGAATCCTGGACCCTTTGAATCCGAAGGAGATTATTATGGACGGATACTGGGGTAAGATCCTGGTCGCTGATCTGGGAGAGGGAAGGCTTTTCGATGAACCATTAAACGAAAAATATGTCCGTGATTTCCTCGGCAGCACCGGCCTTGCCGCCCGCTACTTATACGATTTGGTGGATGAAAAAACCGACCCTCTGGGGCCGGAAAACCCCCTTATTCTCATGCCCGGTCTCCTCAACGGTACCAGCGGGCCCAGCGTCAGCCGCTGGGGAGCTGCCGCCAAATCTCCGTTAACCGGGCATTACGGTGATGCCAATGCCGGCGCCGTGTTCGGTGCCGAGCTTAAAAAGGCCGGTTATGACGGCATCATTCTCAAAGGCCAATCGGCCTCCCCGGTGTACATTTATGTTAATGACGGGGTTGCGGCGCTCAAGGATGCCGGCGGCTTGTGGGGTAAAGATACATACAAGACCCAGGAGGCCATAAAAAAGGAATGCAAAGACAAGCGGACGCAAATAGCATGTATCGGTTCCGCATCGGAAAACCGGGTGCCCTATGGCAATATTTTGACCGAGTATGGTCACAGCCTGGGCCGGGCAGGACTGGGGTGCGTGATGGGTTCCAAGAAGGTCAAGGCCATTGCGTGTCGCGGCGCGATGAAGCTTCCCATGCAGGACCCGGAAGGGTTCCGCAAGATTGCCCGAAAGGCAACGAAAGAGGTGAAGGAGGCCTTTCTAAGCCAGTGGATGCATGAAGGCGGCACGGCCTCCTGGGTTGACTCCGCCATTTCCTATGGAGACGGCCCCACAAAATATTACACGGCTCCCACCATGGCCCAAGCAACCAAAATCAGTGGCGTCACCATGACGGAAGAATACCAGACAGGCCATACTGCCTGCTTTGGCTGTCCCATACGCTGTCGAAAAGTCCTCCGAATCCAGGAAGGAAAATACAAGTATGAGCGTGTCGAAGGCCCGGAGTACGAGACAGTCATGGCCCTGGGGGCCATGATGGCGCTAGATCTTGATATGTCCACCATCGTTTATCTAAATGAGCTGTGCAACGGCTATGGGTTCGATACCATCTCGGGCGGTGCCAGCGCCGGCTATGCATTCTATCTTTATGATATGGGGGTCATTTCGGAACAGGATACCGGAGGGCTTAAACTCACCTGGGGCAATGTGGATGCCGCCATTGCGCTACTAACCTTGATCGGAAAGAAAGAGGGTTTCGGTGCCATTGTGGCGGAGGGGACCAAACGCATGGCCCGGAGGTACGGCCGGCCGGCCGGCGAGGCCGCCCATATCAAAGGTCTCGAAATCCCGATGCACGATCCAAGGGCATACCACAGCATGGGACTGGTCTACGCCACATCACCGCGCGGAGCGGACCACAACAAGAGCGATGGCTACCAGGTGGACGGCGGTGTGGGCCATCCCGATCTCGGGCTCAATGCGGATGACCGCTGGGGAGATGAGAAGGCCGCCATGGTGGAAAAAAGCCAAAATTACAGAGCGCTGACCGATTCCATCGGGATCTGTCACTTTGCCATGATACCCTTTACTTTGATCGTGGATATGATCAATGCCTCCACCGGCTGGGATACGGACATGGATCAGTTATTAAAATCCGGGGAGCGCATATTCCAGCTGCAGCGGGCCCTCTCCTGCAAGCTCGGCATCACGTCGCAAGATGATGTGCTGCCCGAACTCGTTAGGAGGCCCATTCAAGACGGCGGCCAGGAGGGTCATGTGCCCAATATGGAAAAGATGCTCCCCGAATACTATGCCCTCAGGGACTGGGACCGCGCTACCGGAAAGCCGTCAAAGCAGCGTTTGGAAAGCCTGGGCATGTCGGAAATCGCCGCTTCCATCGGCGCTAAATAGTTCTAATTATGGGGATAACCTGGATCTGTTACCTCCGGTAGCGGGTGGTTGAAAAAGCGGGCTGCCTTGATAAGGAGTATATATATTCATAGCGAGAAGCGTGACGTGAACACTGATCAAAAAGAAAGGAAGGAGGGTTAGGAGCCATGAAAAAACGGTATAGTATCGCGACAATCCTATTAATCGCGGGTATGGTATTTGGCTTGAGTAGCATAGCCAGTGCAGACGAACCAATCGTCATCAAGGTAGGATTACCAACGGTTCTGAGCGGCCCGGCAGCACCCTGGGGCCAGATTGGGATGGAACCCTATCTGACCTGGATCGAACTTTTCAATAAGGAAGGCTTCAAGGTAGGGGGGAAAACGTATAATTTTAAACTGATTACCGTTGATGACAAGAACACACCCGAGGGCGGCGCTGCCGCAGCCAAACAGCTCATATACGGGGACAAGGTGAAATTCCTCGTCGGGCACTGGAGTTGGAACTTCCCCGCCGTATCCGCCGTGGCCAACCAGGCCAAAGTTATTTTTATGACCCGGACTGGAAATGAGGCCGTCCCCGGCGGTCTATATGACCCCAAGAAGATGCCTTATGTTGTTTTTGCCAATCCATCTCAGGAACAATTTGTATCGGATCTCTTTGCGCTTGTCGATGCCTTCCCCAAATACAAAAAAATAGGTCTTCTCGACTGTACCATTGGCAAAGGCCCTGGTTGGGACTTAGTTGAGGCGGCGCTTAAAAAGGCGGGAATCCGGTATACCAATGAGTGGTTCCCCTTTGGCACCCAGGACTTTGCGCCATACATCACCCGGTTTAAAGAAGCGGGTGTCGATATTGTCTATGTGGCCGGGTGGGTCGGTGAATCCATGGCCTTCGCAAAACAGCGTTGGGAGATGGGCTACAAAGACATGAAAGTGGGTCATTCCGGTCCATTTGTCAGTGTCGGCATGTATAACGCAGTCTGCGGTCAAGATGCGGCTCAGGGCTTCATCGGTCAGTATTGGGCCAACTGGGACTTCAAGAAGACCACGGTGAACCCCAAATATGTCAAAATGTGCCAGGACGTAATGAAAATTGTGTCGAAGAAACAGGGCAAACCCTTTGTATACACCGGGTGGATCGGTTGGCTCCCCTCGCACTTGCTGATCCTGGCGCAAGCCATGCAGAAGGCCGGTACGGTGGATGACACCGATGCCATCATGAAGGCTATCCGTGGCGGCACCTTTGACTCGACCACCGGCAAGTGGACCATGTCAGGCGCCAAGGCCTACGGTTCGCCTGTCGTCTTCGGAACCCCCAGCGCCCTGAGCATGATTCAGGGAGACAAAGAGATCTATCTGTCTGAACATCCGATGAAACCCCTCCCGTAGGAGTGCTGCAACAAAAATAAGGAGAATGGGTATGCCCCCAGTCGGAATATGGATTGACGGATTGATCCAAAGCTGCACTTACATGACCATGGCCTTTGGCATGGTGTTGGTATTTAGCATCCTGGGAATACTGAACTGGGCCCACGGCCAGTTCTACATGATGGGCGCTTTTGTCTTCTATTACGCCGTCACTGCAGCGGGCATACCGTTCCCTGTGAGTTTGTTGATCTCCGGAGTTCTGGTGGGAGGTCTGGGCATCCTGGTGCAGAAGTTCATTATCGAGCGCGTTAACATTCCCTCGGCCCAGGGAGCTCTATATGTAACCGTGGCGACCATTGCGCTCATCTTTTTTTTCGAGGGGGCCGCTAGTATGATTTTTGGTATGCAGGACAAGGGTTTGGCCATGGTGCTCCCCGGCGTACTTGACCTGGGATCCTTCAGTGTGAGCTATCAGAAGATTGCCGTGGTCATTTTTACTCTGGTTATCATGATTACCATGTATATCGTGCTCAACCATACCAAGGTCGGGCTGGCCATCAGGGCTGCGGCCCAGGAACCGAATGCGGCGAGCTTATACGGCATCAATGTGAAGCGCCTTTCATTGCTCGTGATGGGTATCGGCTGCGCGCTGGCGGCAATGGCCGGCGGCATCATGGCCCCTGTTTACATCATTAACCCTTTCATTGGCGGCGTTCCCATGATCATGTCCCTATTGGCCATCGTCATTGGGGGTTTGGGCAGCCTGACCGGGGCCATCGTCGGTGGTCTCATACTGGGGTTTCTTAACAGCGTCGTGGCGTATCATTTGTCCTACTTTTCTGAGGTTGTGCTCTTCGTGCTCGTCATCATTATCCTGCTGGTCAGACCGCAGGGATTGTTTGGAGCCTCGCGAAAATAATGAGATATATCGATTATAAAACAGTTCTGCCAAGAACCGTCGCCGGGGCGCTGGTTTCCCTGATCGTTATCCTTCCTGTTTTCACAACGAATATGATCACCCTGTCCATATTCATATCAAGCGGCATTTGGGCCGTTGCAGCCATGGGCTTTACGCTCATATTGAGAACCGGCCAATTCAGCCTGGGGCAGGCTGCCTTTATGGCCATCGGCGGCTACACCTCTGCCATATTTACGGTTAATCTAGGATGGTCCTTCTGGCCCAGCTTTTTGCTGGCCGGCATGGTGTCCGGTATCATTGCATTGATTGTCGGATCGATTGTACTGAGGGTTGGCGGAACCTATTTCTCAATTATTACGCTTGCCCTGAGCGAGGTTGTGAGGATTATCGCCCAGCAGTGGGAGTCGGTCACCCGCGGTACCAGAGGGTTGATAACATCGCCGCCCAGCCCCATTGCCATCGGCGGGTTTGAAATCAACTTTTACGCGAGTGCAGTACCATACTTTTATTTAACGGTGATGCTTGTGGCCGTCACCGCGGTGGTCTTCTGGCAGATAGGTCGCAGTAGAATTGGGGGCACATTTTACAGCATTGCAGCCAACCCGATTCTGGCCGAACATCAGGGCATTCCTCTGATGAAATACAGGGTCATTGCTTTTACGGTGGCCGGTGTGTTCACCGGCTTGGCCGGCTCTCTTTACGCACATTCCCTGACGGTAATGACTCCATACATGCTGGGATTGTGGCAGTCCATACAGATCATGATTATGAGTGTCGTGGGCGGTGTAGGCTCTCTGGCAGGCGGGCCAATTATCGGCTCAATTGTGCTTTACACATTTGGAATCTATCTTTCCCGGGTGGAAATCTACGGCATTCAACAGTTGTTATTCGGCGGAGTGGTTGTGCTGGCGCTCCTTTTTTTGCCAAAGGGCACCGGGCTAATCGACCTCTGGGACCGATTTTGGCGCAAGGTGGTCTGGAGAGAAGAGGAATACGAACCGGATACTCCGGACGACTAAATGCGGGGATACACCAGAAATGTCTTATTTGGAGTTAAGAGCGGTATCGAAGCTGTTCGGAAAGTTGGCCGCCCTTCAGGATATTAACCTGCAGGTGAACAAGGGTGACATCATGGGCATCGTGGGGCCGAACGGTTCCGGGAAGACCACCTTGATTAACGTCATCAGCGGCTATTACCGCCCCACCCGAGGGACTGTTTTATACGATGGCAAGACAATATCAGGGAAGCGGCCCGACCAGATCGCGGCGCGGGGCATTGCCAGGACGTTTCAGTCAAATGTGCATTTCGAGGGGGCTTCGGTAGTGGAAAGTGTGATGGTCAGTTCGTACCTTCAATACAGGACCCGCAGCTGGCAGGCATTTTTCGAAACCAGGGCCTATAAAGATGAGCATGAAGCGGTTGTGGGCAGGGTACTCGAGTTATTGAGGATGCTCGACCTATTTAATGACACATTTATGCCGGCGGAGGGACTTTCACATGGCTATCAGAGGATGCTGGGGATTGCTATAGCGATGGCGGCAAACCCCAGGGTGCTGCTTCTGGATGAGCCGACCACCGGCATGAACCATGAAGAAGCCATGTTCGTTGTTGAGAATATAAAGAAAATCAGCGAGCAGGGTGTCACCGTGATATTGATAGAGCACAATATGAAGGTGCTTTTAAATCTGGCTACAAGAGTGGTCGTCCTCAACTTCGGGAACAAGATCGCCGAAGGCAAACCTGAAGAAGTGATGAACAACCAGGAGGTCATAGATGCCTACCTGGGTACGGAGACCGAATAAAAGGATGCTGGAATTAAAAAATATCTGGGTTTATTACGACAAAATTGCAGCGGTAAGGGATTTGTCCCTATCGGTGGGTAAAGGCGATTTTGTCACGATCCTGGGCGCAAACGGAGCCGGCAAATCATCAACCCTGAATGCCATTAGCGGAATTGTAAAGGCCAAAAAAGGGAAGCTTCAATCTAAGACTGAAGGTCGTTTTAAGGGTGAGATTTATTTTAACGGTGAGAAATTAAACGGTATGACGGCTGCAAAGATAGCATCCAGGGGCATTATCCAGGTTCCTGAGGGGCGTAAGCTTTTTCCCCTCTTGACCGTCAGAGAAAACTTGCAGGTGGGCGCTTATCTGCAAAAAGACAAGATACAGATACAGAGGTCACTGGAGAAGGCGCTGGCCGTTTTTCCCGACCTGAAGGACAGACTCAGGGCCAAGGCTCGAGAATTGAGCGGTGGGCAGCAGCAGATGGTTGCCATCGCGCGAGGGTTGATGGCGCAGCCGGAAATGCTTCTGCTGGACGAACCTTCGCTCGGGCTGAGTCCCATACTGCGCCAACATCTGGCTGAGAAGATAAAAGAGATTAGCCGAGAGGGAACGACAGTCTTGCTGGTGGAGCAGAACGCGCGGCTTGGACTGATGCTGGCATCCTATGGCTATGTAGTGGTAAACGGTAAGATGTCATTAGAAGGCAAGACATCCGACCTGCTAAACAATGAAGATGTGAAAAGAGCATACCTCGGGGTTTAGACGCCAATAACAGTAAAAGAGCTCCTACCTATCAAATATTGGCGATGTAAAAGTAGTGGTATCCAACAATCCGGTATATATAGATTCTTCAAACCATCAGCACTAAACATACTTTTTCAGCGGATATATTCTGCACAACAGGGGCCCGAAGGTGACGGCACCGGTGGCCGGATCGCAGAACTCTTCACTATCCGGTGTGAGAACGTTGACATTGGACTCGAAGACGCCGAATAGAATCGGGTCTTCGCCGATTTCTTCCGGAAACCACCACCCATGCTGGGATTCAACCATTCTCGGAAGAATACGGGAAGTCAATTTAGCCTTCTGCTTAATTTTTCCCCTGGGGGTCTCTATCACCATC